>ERZ777005.23-NODE-23-length-13559-cov-4.421727_pt1 | contig 13559 bp, 16 predicted proteins | sample MGYA00374958_ERZ777005 | MGnify/ENA primary metagenome ERZ777005 (study PRJEB29304, sample SAMN08777409) | plant metagenome | isolation source: Switchgrass | host: Panicum virgatum | place: USA: Austin, Texas | collected 2014-11-04 ... | reverse complement strand
TCCGAAGCTAGGAATACTGCTACCTTTCCAATCTCATCGGCCTCACCAAGCCGATGCATGGGTATAGTTGCCATGAAAGCTTCTAGTACTTCTTTCTGATGAGCAGCTGTCGAAGCTCCCGCTTGGGCTTGGCTCGCCTCTACCCCAGGGGTCAAAATACCGCCTGGGGCAATCGCGTTAACCCAGATCTTGTCTTTAGCAAGCTCCAGTGCAGAATTTTTTGTAAACCCCCAGACCCCATGCTTTGAAGCATCGTAGTGCGCCAGGCCAACCATCGAGGGATGGAGTGCATCAATAGAGGTAATATTGATAATCCTGCCACCTTTCCCATTTTCCTTCATTTCTCTTGATACGTATTTCGTCATCAGAAAAACACTGCGCAGATTTACGTGCATAACTTTCTCAAAATCCGTTTCACTCATCTCAGAAATGGGCTTGTTAGGATATATCCCGGCATTGTTAACTAGGATGTCGATTGCGCCAAACTGATCGAGGCAACCCCTTACGAGTGCCTCAACATCTTTTTCATCTGCCACATCGGTTTTTATAAATACTGCGTCACGGCCAGCTTTCTGCAATGTATTAGCTGCATCGCGGCCAGTAGGTTCATCAATGTCGGCAATTACTACACCTGCGCCGGCCTCTGTAAGACGGTTGGCAATACCATAACCTATCCCTTTCGACCCACCTGTTACAATCGCTACCTGGTTTTTAAGGCTCATAATTTCATCTAAAGATTTCACCGGATCCTCCACTAATTACCTGTGAACGTATCTGTACATAGTATACGTTAATTGCTTTCGTCTAATTCGTACGTACCTATAATAAATGAGTTGGTTAGGGGCGGGTATTTTATCCACCCCTAACCAACTTTCTGTTTTTACTTTCTATCCTTTTGGTTTTGTTAAGCCCATGTCAAGCTCAAATAATGCTTTTATATGGCACTCGCTGGTCGGGCTGTCGTCCAAGCATAGTCTCCATGTGGTCGAGCAGCGAACCGTTCAGCTTCTCCAGTTTTATCAAGGCCTTTTGAAACTCCGTTATATCAATCGCCACGGTATAGATACCGACCACCTTCCCGTCCTCTAAAATCGGCTCGACACGAATGTCGTTATAGTAGATGTCTCCATCTTTGCCGCCATTCAACGTACTCTTGAATAACTCCCGAACACCCTGCCTACCACTTAAGGCCCGCTGTTTGATTTTGGTTAACTTGGCGGCTTCATCTGGCCGCAGCCAGTCGCTATCGGTCTTGCCTTTGAGGTTTTCACGGGGCATTCCAGGGTGGGTATTTACGAACTGCGTATAGCGAAGGTTCACATCCTGCTGCGAAATTGATAAACCAGAGTTGCTTAGAGCAGCTTCCAGATCAATACGAGCTTGCTTCACTTTGGTGATTTCTTTCTTCATTTCCTTACTCGTTATCTGGGTTACTGACTCGAGTATACGCCATGATCCTTATGATGTATTCAGCTAATATGTCACTTACCCAAGCGTACTCAGACTAAGCGTTTGATTTTACAAAGTTTTTATGCCATTATGGGCATTGTCTTTTGAGGCACATATCCACCTCCCTCGCACTAGGCAACAAGGCTCAACCCGACCCAGACTTTCGACGAAAGGACAATAATGCCCGAGGTCAAGCTGTACGTTTTCAGTCTCGCTCTTCCTGATGCTGAGAAAGGCATGGAGTATGTGAGCAAGATCCAGGAGATCGTCGCAGCCAATCTCAATTGTCGGGATGATGACGGTAACATCCTCCCAGCCCTCGATCCAGACAGAGTCATTGTCTACCTGACCAGCTTTGGTGGCCCTGATGGTCTTCTGCTCGCAACCGATCTGGTCGCGGTCGGCGAGATCATCGGCTTCGACTATGAGGACAGGATGCGCAATATCAGTGACCGGCTCAGCGCCATCAGGGGCGTATACAGCAGCTGCTTCAGGACTACAGCCCGGCAGGCGGTCAGGTGGAAGACCATGATGTCTCTCTCCGGTTCACGCCCACCCGCCAAGACTGCTGGATCTAACCTGATCTAGCAACCCACCCACTGGGACGACACGAAAACCCGCACAAGGTGCGGCTCCGGTCGCACCGGCGGGTTTTCGTTTTAATAATCAAGAAGGCGCCTCTGTAAAGCGCCTTCGATTGAAGGTTTACAGAAGCGCCACACCGATTTAAGCAACTGCAAATAAGGAGTTTCCCATTAAAACGCAAGGGACCCGACCGAAGCCGAGGCCCCTGTCGGGTCATGAAGGAACGAAGAAACGGAACGAGCGCAAGAACCGCCACTTATAGGACTTATTACCGTGGCCGCCCGCCGGTCCTGCATTGATGGTATAGAGCGTACCCCGATGCCATATCTGGATATAGTCGCTTACACCATAACGAAGATGCACAACCTTGTGTCCATTTAGCGTCCAGGGCACGAAGTCGTCCCGGTACTGCCGCAGCTTTCGGAAAGCCGCTCTGCGTGTAAGGTTGCTATATCCGGGGCTCGGGAAAACTGCCGCCGAGAAATACGGCCAATCCTTACATCCCCGTGGATCCTTATTGAAACAGACCCGCCCCTGTCTGCCAATATGGAGCATCTGGTAGGCTGCTCCGCCGGCTGTGGGAACCTCCGCACAGAAACGGTAGTGCTTAAAGCAGTACTCCTTCCAAACCGGCTGGTCCAGGATTGTGTCCTTTGGCACGGGTGGTTCAGGCGGAAGCGCAGTCTCTTTCTTGGCCGTTTCGACCAACCGCGGAATCGTCGCATAAGAAGGACTGGCCGCTTGACCCCGATTTTCTTCACCCAGACTCAAAATAAAGAAGCCTACAGCAAGAGCTACCAAGGTTAGTAGCCCAATGAGAACCCTCTCTCCTGTCATGCACCACCGCCTTATTTGGTCGTTTATCGAGGTACTCAAACAGCTACATCTGCGATGCCGCTACTATAGCATATGATGGTGGGTCTTGCTTTACGTAACTTAATCTAGCGATATAAGTGGGTAAATATCCAGCACCATTTCCTCATAGGGGTGGGCTTCACGGATTGCATTTGCCACCTGCTTGACCTTGCTCTTCTCACAGGTAACTTCAATCCGCTCTTCGCTCACCTCTTCTGGCTTGCCGATCGCGCCAATGGTTGGATTAGCATCTTGGCCTGGGAGAAATCGGCCAATCCCCTTCTGCGAGAAACTACAGTAGGTGTAGTTGCCAATGGTTCCGCCACCAGCTTTACCGACAGCTTGGCGAACTGCCTCAGCTTGAGGTTCCGGCACGGTTACCACGATCTTAACAAGTTCTTTCATGAGCTTAGTATAGCAAGTGTTAATTTACTTATGCTTGCTGCAAGAGGGTAAAAATAGTATAACTGATCAAGTCTTTACAGACACCCCACTGTGCCTTGAAAAACGAAAGGGAGCGATGGCCGAAAAACTTCGGGAGCTGAGAGATCAAACGATCGACAAGCGGCCGAAGGGATTCTTCGACCGCTACCACCACTATGCCCAGACCCACACGCCGTGGGTGATGTACGAGGTTGCGCGGGCGATTCTGGCTCCACTGATGCTGTTCATCTACCGGCTGGAGGGCTGGGAGAGCCAGCGAGTTCCGCGGAAGCAGGCCGTCATCCTGGCACCTAGCCATGCCTCGAACATGGATCACTTTCTGGTCGGCGCCCCGCTATGGAATATGCGCGTGCGCTTCATGGCCAAGTCGCAGCTGTTTGTGTGGCCGCTGAATCTGATCCTGAAGTACGGCGGGGCCTTTCCGGTGCATCGCGGCCACCGTGATACCGAGGTATTTGCAACAGCCAGGTCAATTCTGGCCCGCAACCAGCCGATGGTGATGTATCCCACGGGTGGTCGTGACCGCAAGGGCACTCCACCGCAGGCCAAGTACGGCATTGGCAGGGTCGCCCTGGAATCTGGGGCGCTGATCGTACCGGTAGCGGTGATCAACTCGGAACGTATCCGGAACTGGTGGAAGATCCCACCAAAGATCATCGTCGAATTCGGTATACCGATCCAGATGGAGAGGATCGAGCATCCGACCCGCGAGCAGTGCCAAGCGGCAGCCGATGAGGTTGTAGTCCGGATCGAACAACTGAAGGCGAGAACTCGCCAAGAGCTGGCAACCAGCGGCCGGCCGATCCGCTGGGAGACCTGTCTGCGGGCAGGGGCTGTGGCTGGAGTTGGCATTTTGCTGGCACGGCGATATGTCGTGAAGCGATCCAAGGCCTGATCCCCATCAAGCACCATGACCCACGGAAGAGACCCACGGTTTCCACCGTGGGTCTCTTTCCTTTATTAGGACAGCATCAAATAGATGAAGAAGACGTAGATAATAATACTGATAACCCAAGCGTGCGTACTCATCCAATGTCGGATCGCTGGCATACGCTTGGAAGCAGCTTTGCCGAAAAGCAGATAGGCAGCTAGCGGTAATGCTGCCAGCACTCCCGTAAGGACAATAAACGGCACCGCCGTCTCATAGGGAAGGTGGCGAGCGGTGAGATACTCTCCCATGCCAATCATGACGACGAGATCAGTCGGCATTAACACGATCAAAAGCGCCCCTAGAGTAAGTGCTCGGGTTACGGTGGCACCCTCTAAAGCCGCCATCCATTTAGGCGGCTTACTGGTCTTACGTTTAAGAAACGTCGAGATAGTCAGATAAACTAAGGCCGCCACGACCAAGTAAGTCAAAATGCTCTTATCGCTCCCGCCTTCCGGCAGGAATTTTGTGGTATCGTGCAACGGCCGCGCCAGCAGAAACGCCAAGAACGTTCCGGCGGCAGTCGTAGTCAGTACCGAGGCAATGTAGGCAAGCGAGTTCTTTACCGGCGCTTCACTAGTTACCAAGAAGACCGACGCTGTAATCTGCGGGCCGATCATCATGGCAAATGCTAGCGGAAGAACAGAAACGATTTCGTGCATGACCTCTCTATTGTATATCAGAATAAGTCAGGAAGCGTATGGATTCAGTGAAGTCTAGTCGCGCTTGAGCAGTTTCTCAGCCAGTGACTTGCGGCTGCGGACATAGCGCTGTACCGCATATCCAATGGCACCCATGCCGGTCAGACCACCGAGAGCACCAGCGGCGCCGGTTTCCGGAAGTTGAGCCGCAGCTACTGCCGTAGTCGCTTCCGGGGTAGCAGCTTGGGCTTGCGCATTAGCAGCTGGGGTTGAGGCCGCTGATGTTGACGCTGAAGCTGCAGGCGTAGCCTGGGCCTGGGCTTGCGCCTGAGCCTGCGACTGGATTACCGTGACATTGTTGGTGGTATGAGCAGCACCTTTTCCAGGAACATCACAGGGCTTTGGTCCACCCAGTACCGCCGTGATCAAACGGCCTGCTGGCGCATAGGTGCCACCATTACTCAGCTGAGTAATCGGTCGCCCCTTAATCAAGTCTATCTGATAGTAACAGTCAGGAGTGGTGGTGGTAATAGTATGTAAGCCAGGACCTAATACCTTGGTAGTTGAGGCAAAATACTTCTGGCTGGAAAACGGTTGGCCATCGGTATTGTTGGGGGCTTTATAGGAAACCAACGAATATTCCAGCGCGGGACAGTGGCTAGGGATACGGAAGGTTGCCGTCGCTACCGAACCGTTTACGCTAATACTACGTTGGACATTGACACCAAACGTACAGTAAGGCGTGTTTGACGGCGCGGTCGTACCCCCGTTGGTCTTCGCCGCCCCAGCCGCTACCGGCACCAACGCCCCTAGAGCTAGGCTGCCAACCACCATTGTTTTTGCTATTGCGCGTATATTCATCTGCACACTCCTTCCCCCACCTCACTTCGCCGTAATCTGGCTTCTGGTTTGTTTCCCTACTGTGCCGCTTTAATTATTCACTCTGTCAGACTTAGAGAATAAAATCAATGGCAGATGCACCAACCTGGTACATCTTTCCGTTGTAAGCGTTATACTGGAAGCTATGCCAGCCAAAAAACCCGCACCCAAGCCAAAACAACGCAAATCAAAGAAGACTCCCCGAGCTAAGCGATCATCCAAGCCAGTAGCCCTGCTCCCTTCTGTAGCAGCCTCCCTACGCCAGCCAGCCACCCCTAAGACGCTTAATGCCAAGCGCAACCGCTGGCTGCGGAATATTGTTATTGGAGCCTATATTCTCTTTGCCAGCTTGTTTGCCATTGGCTTAACCATTGACACTTCAGCTTTGATTGGCTTTAGCCGTCCCCTATCTGAATCACCAATTAAACAAAGTCATACCTACGAACGTTTCCGCCAGCTCAGCCATGCCGTTACCGAGTTTGAACACCACCAAACCGCTGCTCAAGCCCAAATCATACCAAATGATAATCTAGAGCAAGCCCTATCGGCCATTCAAGTCGACATTCAAGTTGGCCGCAATCGCCAGGCCCGAACTGAAATGGATGCTCTTCAACGGCAGCTCGATGATGCCAATAACCGTTTGGCTGAGTTAGGTCAACCAATCAATCCCGCCGCTAATATCTCTCTGACCATCCCGATTCTGATGTACCACGATACCCCAGCAGACTTTGATGCCCAGCTGTCTACCATCCAAAATCGGGGGTACACTACGATTAAACCCAGTCAGCTCGCAGCTGCCCTGGAAGGACGTGGCACCCTGCCGTCCAAACCTGTTCTTATTACGTTTGATGACGGTTTCTCCAATCAAGTAAGTGCCTTTGAAAGCTTGCGCCGCCGTAATATGCTGGCAACCTACTACATTATTACCAGCGGTGAGCGCAGTAGATGGTGCGTCGGGGCAAGCCGGCGCTATCAGGATCCGCTGCAACCGCCCGGTGGCTGCGGCGATAGCTATATGAACTGGAATGAGATTAAACGTCTTGATGCCAGCGGGATTATTACCATTGGCGCCCATACCGTCGATCATGCCAATCTGGCGTCTCTTTCGCCAGCTGATCAAGAGTATGAGATTGTTCGTAGCAAAACTGAGATTGAATCCCGTTTAGGTCATCCGATTCGAGACTTTGCTTATCCTTACGGTGCCTTTACCTCAGCTACCGTTGAGATGGTGCGTCGAGCCGGTTTTGAAACTGCCGTCACCACTATCCCGGGAGTTATCCAAACAAGCGACACCCGTTATACTCTGCGGCGTATCCGCGACACTTCGCAGCTTCCCTAATGGGATGGAAGCCCCAGTTTGGCATTAATGCGATTAACAATCTGGCGAGGGGTCATTTCAGCTTTGATAATATAATCAACCCCAATCTGTGAAGCTAGTTTGCGGTCGGCTGGATTAGCCGAGTTAGTGAGAATAATCATGCGGTCGGCTGGAGGTGCCATGCCCTCATCCATCAGAGCCTTAATTACCTCGAAACCTCTGAGTTCAGGCATATTGAGATCCATCATCACAAAATCCGGTTGGCTGGTTTTGAGCTCATCATAGGCCTGTTTACCATCAGCACACACGATCACCCTAAAACCGGCACGCGTGAGCTTAGTGAGGTACATTCGAGCAATGACAGCGTCATCCTCTGCCAAAACAATTGTCTTAGCGGCTTGAGCCATGACGCCTCCCATGTAAAGGCAAAGTAAAACCAAAGGTACTGCCCTTACCCTCCGTGCTCTTAAAGATAATGGTACCCCCTTGATCTTCAATAACTCGTTGGGCTAAAAACAGCCCCAGACCGGTACCGTCCGGCCGCAGCACTTGGGCATTAGGAGCCCGGAAAAACTTGGTGAACAGCTGCTTCTGAGCGTCATCCGGGACACCAATACCGGTATCCTCAACCCGCAACTCTACATTCCGGCTCTTGCGCTTCAAGGTTACGGTAACCGACCCTTGTTTGGTGTAGTAAATAGCGTTATCAATAAAGTTCATGATGACCTGCCGGGTTTTACCTTCATCGATCGACATTAATGGCAGTTTGGGTTTTGGCGGCACAAACTGAAGCTGCAACCCTTTAGCGTCAGCGTGTCGCTGCAGTTGATCAACCTCCTCCTGAACGATGTCGGTAATATCGGTTGACTCGGCCTCAATCACAAACTTACCGGCAGCCATCCGCGAAACATTGAGTAAATCGGAAATGAGGCTAACCATACGTTGCGAACCAGCAAAGGCATAGGTCAGAAACTCTCGCTGCTCCTTATTGATTTTGCCGGCATCACCCTCAAGCAACATTGAAAGGTAGCCTTTAATGCTGGTGAGTGGTGTGCGCAGCTGGTGCGAGGCCATCGAGATAAACTCGTCCTTGGCCTTATCCAAATCCTTAAGATGACGGTTAGCAGTTCGCAGCCGCTTGGCCGCCTCCTCGCTACGGGCATACAGCAGGGTATTATCGAGCGCCACACCGACCGATACGGCCAGACGTTCAATCAAGTTCTTTTCGTAAAATGACAGTTCATCCGGTTTTTCGGCAGTACCTAATACCATGGCGCCCAATACATCACCACGCGACTGCAATGGACAGATAAAGAACGTGGAGAGGCTGAGCTCTTTTTGTAACTGCTCGGTTTCCTCAATCGGCAAGGCCGGTTGAACGACCTCAAATAAGTGCTGGCTGGTAACGATCATCAGCTTATGTACCGCCCGCACCATTGGGTTGGTACTGTGACGGAACGAAATACTAGCGCCCATAAGTTCCCGTTCCGCTACCCCACCAGCATGCTCACCACCAATACGGGTGATAACCGCCCGTGGTTGTAATACACCCTTCCGCTCATTGGTAACGTAGATCGTCGCAAAAGGAAATCCAGAGTCTTCGGCTACCGCCTGAGCTACCCGAGTGACCGCCGAATCAACATCCGTAGCCGCACTTAAGACGATCTCATCGATCTTGCGCAGTAGCGTTAAGGTCTTATTCTTCTCCGCAAGCTGCAGGTTTTTACGGTAAACCTCTTCCGCAGTTTGGTGCAGACCAGAGCTATCTTCCGGTAGAGCAGACTGTGCCATAATCCTATTATAGCGCTTACGCTTATCTAATTCACCTTTGTTGGCATAGCCGGTAGTTAGGCGAGAGCCATAACTTCGGCCGCTCGCTCGTGAATGTCGATGGGGTAAACGCCATCGAAGCATGAGGTTGAGAACTGATTAGCGGGCAAATGAGTAGCTTCGAGCATGCCATTGTACGAAAGATAGCCTAAATAGTCACTGCCAATATCCTGGCGAATCTCCTCTACCGACTTCTGGGCGCCAATTAAATCCTCCTGACGTGGCGTGTCGATACCGTAGAAATCAGGATACTTTACTGGCGGCGAACTAATTAACACCGAAACGCTTTTGGCCCCGGCGCCATACAGCATCTTGATCATCTTACGAGTGGTATTGCCCCGCACAATTGAGTCGTCGACCAGTACGACCCGCTTCCCCATGAGCACCTCCGGTACGGGATTGAATTTGAGGTGCAACGACTGCTGACGCAGAGCATTGCCGGGCTGGATAAAAGTGCGGTGGATATAGCGATTTTTGATAAGCCCATGATCAAAGGGTAAGCCGGCCGCGTGGGCAAAACCAACGGCGGCGGGAATGGCCGAATCCGGCATTGGCACTACCACATCGGCTGCGATCGGGTGTTCGGCTGCCATCTTTACCCCCAGCGAGCGACGAACCTCACCAACCCGGCGACCAGCCAGTAAGCTATCCGGTCGGGCAAAGTAGACGAACTCGAAGATGTCCAGCTTCAGGCTGGGCTCGGCTAGCTGGCGGCTGCGCAAACCGTGACGGTCAATGATAATCATCTCTCCCGGCTGCACCTCCCGCAAGAAGGCTGCTCCAATAGTATCGAAGGCACAGGTTTCGGAGGCAACCACCCAGCCCTTTTCGGTTTTCGCTAAGCTCAAAGGTCGAATACCGCAGGAATCACGAAAGGCTACGACTTGCGTGGCATCCATGGCCACACAGGCGAAGGCGCCGGTAAAGTACTTGTAGCAGCGCTCCACCGCACCGGCCAGATCCATGCCATTAGCCACGTAGTAACTAATGGCTGCCGCCATCATCTCAGAATCGTTACTGTCAGCGTGTTCGACACCCAGCTGATCTAAAAAGGCCTCCAACGCCGCGGTTGAAGGCAGATTTCCATTATGAGCAAAGGCAACTTTGGCTTCCTTGTTCCAGATAGGCTGATTGTGGTCAGCGGTGGTGCCACCGGAGGTCGAGTAGCGGTTGTGGCCAATACCAATGCTGCCGTGCAGGGCGACCAGATCCTCTTCCTGATACACCTGCGATACCAACCCCATACCAGTATGGCGATAGAGCCGGCGGCCGTCGCTGGTAACAATCCCTGAACTCTCCTGCCCCCGGTGCTGGAGGGCATAAAGACTATAATAAGCCGCGCGCGCGGCATCGGCCGCAGGATCAAAAATTGCAAATACGGCGCACTTCTCGTGCAGCTCCCGCCTCGTCATAGTTCTTATGATACACCACTACTCGAGCAAGAGACAGTCGGTTCAGCTATTCTGCAAGGTTTCAGCGATCAAGAAATCACCAAGGGCATACCGTGGTTTCGGTGCCAGGCTGGACTTCCTGCTTCCCCCAGGCAAGGGAATGTTGTGCCCAAAATTTTTTACTGTCAGGTGTTTCACGCTCCGTACCGGGGAAGGATGGCAAGTCACTGGGCCCAACCCAGGTACTGGCTAGCTCATAGCTACCGTCTCCCCTTCTCTTAACTGCTACCGTAACTAAACTTGAAGGTTCGGGCTTTCTCGACTTATTAAACACGGTAAATTCCTTACGATTGAGACGTTTTGCATAAACGATGGTATCTCCTGGCTTAGTTTCAACCAGATCGCTTTTACCGACTGTTTTCCCCATGTCAGTATGGAACAACATATAATCGCCCTCAATATCTGACTGTGAAATAACTTCTGAAGCTAGGCTCTTTAACTCCGGTGTATCGGCAATGTGGGTGGCAGCATGTGAAAGCTGAGGATCATACCAAACCTCAGCACCATTGCGTGAATGAGTCAGGAGTAATTCTTTTCCAGACATCAGCACTGAAATTTCTCTCTTAACTCAGGAATCTGCTGCACACCATCGTCTCCAGTAAAATGACCCTTGCCATGAAGTATTTGAGTTTGCGCATTAAGCCGTTGCTTGAAAAGCTGTTCTTCTGTGAGGGGGACCCATTCATCATTATCTGAGAAGAGAGCATAGAAGTTATTAGGGCGGTACTTTACCTTCTCAAAATCAATTGGCGTTTCGATCCATGGCCTTGCAATGGCCTCCGACTCTTTATCGGCAAGGTTCACTAAATGAAACCACCCTGCCACAAACGCCACGTTACCTGTTTTCGCACTGCTTGGTAATGACTCTAAATAGCGCATAACGGTCTGACAACCGACGCTATGCCCAATGAAGTAAGTCTGTTCATCAATCTCGCCAACTACATCGGCTAAAAACGGAACCCACTCCTTAAGCGACGGCGCTTCGGTATGTGGCATTGCGGGGACTGTTACCGTAAATCCCTGCTTTTCTAATTCAGCCTTGAGCCACGGGTACCAGTCAGATTGTGGCGTACCGTCCCAGCGATGAATAATAAATGCGCGCTTCATATGATTATCATACCAAATGACAAACGCCCCCTTACGGAGACGTTTGTCATCCGCAAGAGAGCGTACTCTCTGTCGACCAGCAACAAGCCGTGCCTATCCTGATTCACGAGCTGGGTCGGTCTAGTTCCCGCCGGACTCGCCGATCCCCACCTTAAGGCTCAGAGCCGGTAAGGCATTTTGGATCGGCAGGACTTGGTGACTAGCCTGCTGGAAGCTCTAACCCTTTAACTTGTGACGGGTTGAGCGCTGAACCGCCAGCCGGGAACAACACGATCATCTCATCATTGTCGATGGCAGCCAGAGCGATCCGACCCTCACCGATATCTGAAGACACATAGGCCGCCAGGTTCACGGTACGGCCGGGAGTCGAATCAGCCACCCACAAGCCGGACATCGGAGGGTTCATCCTGCCGCACCAGGAGAACGAGATGGCAAGCGCATTCTCCGAGGTAATGTAGATGTCCTTGATCTCGCCGCGACAGAGATGGCTGAGCTCCATACTCTGAATCTCGGCCTGACCGCCCTTATAGCGATCGAGAACGTCTGAAGTCAACTTCATCTTCTGGCTCCTTTCAAGAACTGGTGGGAGGAAAGCCCTCGATGTCGATGTGCAGGTGCGTGCCGTGCTTCTTGGAGCAGATGACCAAAGCGAGTGCGCCGTTAAGCTGGACGAGCTGGGCCAAGCTTATAGAACTCCCCTGGAGCTTGTGAGTTGCGCAGCTGCGCTTCCCAGATGGACAATGCCAAATATAATATCATTTATGATTATAAAAGTCAATCTAGGCTGGGATAATTCCTGGAGGGCCATCTCGGACTCGAACCGAGGACACGCTGCTTAAGAGGCAGCTGCTCTAACCAACTGAGCTAATGGCCCCTACTGGGTCTTTTGGCGCGCCCGGAGAGATTCGAACTCCCGACCCCTTGGTCCGAAGCCAAGTGCTCTATCCGCTGAGCTACGGGCGCAGGTAGCGCGCGACTGCATGATAATAGCAAATATCAGATGGTTCGGCTAGTCCTCATGGCAGGATCAACTTGATTTTTGCGAGCTATACTTGCCAAAATAGCCTATACCGGTTATGCTTAGGGCGAAATCACATTTAACCCTTATATAAGGAAAAACTTCATGGACACTACTACTTACACCACTACCAGCTCGAGCGCTGCACCAGATCCGATCTTCTCGGTTCTCATCTCGGTCGTGTATCTGCTCGTTGCCGTATTAGTCATCGCCTCAATCTGGAAGGTCTTTACCAAAGCTGGTAGGCCAGGTTGGGCGGCGATCATTCCGATCTACGATGCCTATGTACATCTAAAGATCATTGGCCGTCCCGGTTGGTGGCTACTGCTCTACCTGATCCCATTTGTTAACATAGCGATTGCCATCATCGTGTCGCTGGATACTGCCAAATCATTTGGCAAGAGCGGCGTGTTTGGCATCTTTGGCCTGCTCCTGTTCCCCTTCGTCGGTTACCCGATGCTGGCCTTCGGTAGTGCTACCTACCAGGGTCCCAGCGCTGGTGGTGGTTCGGCTCCGGCAGCGCCTGCAGCTCCAACTCCCCCAGCTGCAGCTTAACGCCCACCCCCCAAGACATAAAGAAAGACAGCCTTTGAACTGTCTTTTGATTTGTAGGTGTGGATTTGCCCGACCCCGACCACCCTCCGCACAATGTACGGATAGATGGTCGGGATTAGGGAGTTCGGCCAGACTGGTCTCAATGCCGCCGCCTACGAAAGCTGCTTCGGCGGCATTGAGACCTTGCGTCCACGTTTAGTAACCTGGTAGTAGTGCTCAACCGCACCACGTCGCGGCACTCTGCGGACCAGCTTAACGCAGCCAAGCTTCAGAAGCACACGCGTATGGTAGCTGATGTTGGCGAGTGGCTCTTGTGCCTGCCTGGCAAGCTGCGTGGGGCTATGAGCAGCCCCTGACTGCACCAGGATTTCGAGGATCCTCAGCCGGATCCAATGGGCTCCTGCCCTGTTGATGGCAGCCTGTTGTCTGAGCATTGTTATGCTCACGCTAACTCCTTTGGCTCTAAGGACGAGCTTCAGACACCAAACTATCTGGCATC
>ERZ777005.22-NODE-22-length-14164-cov-5.898363_pt1 | contig 14164 bp, 25 predicted proteins | sample MGYA00374958_ERZ777005 | MGnify/ENA primary metagenome ERZ777005 (study PRJEB29304, sample SAMN08777409) | plant metagenome | isolation source: Switchgrass | host: Panicum virgatum | place: USA: Austin, Texas | collected 2014-11-04 ... | reverse complement strand
TTGCAGCAGAGTACGGGAAGGACTGGCGTAAGGTGTACCAGGACAACAGGGACACAATCGGGGACAACCCGAACATGATCTACCCTGGACAGAAGCTGGTCGTCAAGTAAAGATTGACTGAGAAGCCCCTAGGATTACGGTCCTGGGGGCTTTTCTGGTTGTGCTATACTTTTCATATGAAGAGAGAAGACATTGAAGAGATTCTTCGTCTGCAATCGATTTACACCAATATGATGCAGCGATGTCACACTCCTTCTCACTATGCCTTTGCCGATTACGGCGCACGAGGTATCCATGTGAGTAGCGAGTGGAGAGGTAAGCCAGCAGCCTTTATTCACTGGGCTGTAAACAACGGGGCGAAACCTGGGCTACATCTTGATAGAATGGACAATGCGGCTGGTTACTCTCCTGACAATTGTCAGTTCGTGACTCCGCAGGTAAATGGTCGCAACAGAAGAAACACTGTATGGGCTACAGCCTTTGGCGAGACAAAGCCTCTAGGGGCATGGATGGAAGATGACAGGTGTGCAGTAGCGTACCCAACTCTGATTGCTCGTATCAAGGCAGGGTGGGATGCTGAGAAGGCTATCACCCAACCATCACAACGGACTACTAATAGGAGTGACAATGAGTGAAAGGCTAACTGGCCTTTTTATCTGTTTTTCGTGCCGAGAGATCAATGAGATTCCCGACTACATTCCTGAAGAAGCTGACAAAGACACGCGCATTGGGTATCTTGCGGAAGTTCACGTCCGTAGGCACCCTTCGGTGGAGGATCGTATCATCACTGATTGGGCGTCTCTTGGCTCGGTTCCGACAAAGAACTGGGAAAACAGCGAATACCGCAAGCAAATCGTAGAGAAGATTCTAGACAGCCACGGTCGAACAGGTTTTGAGCAGAGCTTCTATGACACTGTAGACACGTTTCGTGGAGACGCACTTGCTTGTTGGAAGCGTCACAACCGTCCCGCTTACAAGGACAATACGTCCCCTAAGTGTGCGGACTACTTGGATAAGAGCAAGGAATTGAAGCCTGATACGGCTGTGGAGAGAAAGGCAGCAGGACTGCCTAAGTACGATGATGTGAAAGTCAAGCAGACTTTCCTTTGTCAGTACTGCCCATACCACCAGTCCGTGTTGAACGAAGTACGATAAGGAGAGGCATATGAAGAACGAACTATCCCCCGAGCAGATGACGACGCTTGACGAACTTGCCGCTCAGGAGCCACAGGAAGCCGGTACGCCGGTTACTACGGCCTTCCTGGTGGTCCAGCACGAGAGTGGCCAATGGAGCGCTCACGCGGACTGGGAAGAGCTTGACTACGTCCCGAAGCGTAAGGCGCACATGGACGACTTTGTAGCGGGAGCGGCGAATATCACTGTTAGCTGTCAAGTACAGCAGTCTGCTATGCACACTCTTATGGCAATGAATCAGCAGGCGCAAGCAATTCAGCAGCAGATGGAAGCTCAGAAGATTGCACAAGGACTAGACCTAAGCCATCTGAGAAAGTGAGATAAGAATGGTTGCACAAGGACCACAGAAGTATCCTGGTGCCTCTACCGCATATTGGTATGAGGGCAGATATCCAGGTGACAGACAAGAGGTCAACGTAGTTGTCCTCCACACTACCGAGGGAACCTCTCTGCCTACCTATGGCAGTGGAGCAAGCGCACCAAACTTCACCGCTGTTCCAGACCTGAAGAACAAGAAGCTGGTATGGTACCAGCACTTCTACGTGGACACGTCTTCACGTGCTCTTGTGAACAAGCCTGGCGGAGTTCAGACCAACACCAACAACGTGTGTCAGGTCGAGCTTGTAGGAACCTGTGACCCACGTACGCACAGCAAGTGGTCCAGCTCTTCCCACATCTACTGGCCTCAGGCTCCTGAGTGGGCTCTGAAGGAGGTTGCGAAGTTCCTGGCATGGATGAACGAGAACCACAACGTTCCGCTGTCCGGTCCGACCACATGGCTTGCCTACCCAGACTCCTACGGCAGCAACAAGAGCCGTATGACGTTTGACCAGTGGGACAAGTTCAAGGGAGTCTGCGGACACCAGCATGTTCCGGAGAACGACCACGGAGACCCTGGAAGCCTGGACTTTGCCAAGGTGATTTCCTTCGCAAAGCAGATTCTCAAGGGTGACGAGGACGACGACAAGCCTTCTACAGACACCACCTACGAAGTAAAGAAGGGCGATACCCTATTCGGTATTGCTCAGAAGTACGACGTAAAGGTTGATGACCTGAAGAAGTGGAACAACCTGAAGTCCGATGAAATTCACCCTGGCGACAAGCTAAAGGTGAAGGCTGAGGATTCCAAGCCAACTCCTCCAAAGACTGAGTACTACGCCTTCCCAGGCGCAGGATTCTTCAAGGAGGGCAAGAAGGACGCTCGAATTGCAGCAATGCACAAGCGTCTGGTTGCCGAAGGATGCAACAAGTACCAGAGCACACGAAACCAGGACACCTGGGGCTCTGGAGATGAGGCTTCCTACAAGGCTTGGCAGCAGAAGCTAGGCTACAAGGGTGACGATGCAGACGGTATCCCAGGCAAGGTAAGCTGGGATAAGCTGAAGGTTCCCAAGGGCTGATAGAAGCTAACACACGAGGGTGACTCCGTCAAGGGGTTGCCCTCGTCGTGTATGGAGGGTAGACTGTTTTTTATGACTACAAACACTTCCTGGTTGAAGAAGTATGTACCAGAGTATCCAATGCTAGAAGAGCATGTAGGAGCTTCTGGATATTTCTCACAACCAGCAATGATTCTTGATCCCCAACTATTCGAAGGAACTGAACTCCGTTTTGATGTCCGTTCGAGAATTCTTTCTCTACTGTTTGATTACCTGTCTGTTCGCTACAATGGCGCTTCTGAGTGGACAATGGCTTGGCTTGCAGGCTCGGGAATTAGCTACCAGTGGGCAGCAGATCGCGGTAATGGTGACTTGGACGTTCTGCTCGGAGTGGACTACACCAAGCTCGTAGACCTTAATCCAGCATTCTCCGGTATGGATCGCTATGACATTTCCTACATCTTCAACGATGATCTGAGAGAAAATCTCTGGCCACAAACGGCTAGGGTTACTTTCAACAGAGGAGATGAGAGAGCTTATGAAATCACGTACTATCTGAATTTCGATACAGAGATGTATGATGATTCGATTAAGCTCATTCGTCCATACGCCGCTTACAATCTCACAGAGAACCACTGGACTGTAAAGCCTGAATCCAATCCTGTGAGAGATGTTCCGAAGGAATACGAGGAACAGGCACAGAACAACCTCACAGCGGCTACGGTACTCACGAACCGCTACAACAGCCTGAGATCCATCCTGGCAGAGGAGCAGCCACATTCTCCTCGCTGGCACGATGCGCTGCGCGCTATGCGTGTAGTAGCTGGAGAAGCAAGAGCACTGTTCGATCAGATTCACACGAACAGAAAGCAGGCTTTCAATGCACAGGGAGAGGGTTACCACGACTTCTACAACTATCAATGGCAAGCAGCTAAGCGTGACGGTATTGTCGCCAAGCTGAATCAGATTGCGCAGGCTGCTGATGCGGAACAGGAATACGCGGATACTCAGCTATACGGAGCAAAAATCGAAACTGATCCAAGACGGCTGCTGAATGCAGCCGTATACTCGCAGAGGTAGGTAATGGAAAACGCTGAATGGTCTGCCAATATCGCCATGGTGGTGGATGGTATTCTCAGGGCTCCCAATGACAACGCTATGATCATGTCAGGAGCCCTGCTGTACCACTCCTTGGTCAAGAGCCACCGAGTCACGCTCATTGTGGACAGCATGGCCAAGGAGAAGGTGCAGTACTGGCTGCGCGTCAATGGTCTCGTTGACCATGCCGATGAGGTCTACTACGAGGTAGGAGACCCTGAGGATGTCAGAGACAGACGCAAGCTGCAACTCCAGAAGCTACGGCAGCACGGAGCCGTTTCGTTCGTAGTGGAGTCTGATACCGAGGCAGCCGAGATGTTCCACGATATCGGCGTACCGGTAATGCTTTACGTACATCCCAAGTACATGAAGCCCGAGCATCGTCCTGGTTTTACACAGGAAGTCATCCCTTGGAATTCTCTGGTATCCACCGTGCGCAAGGAAAGAGAAATGCGGGCAATGGATGTCCGCTTGAATGACGACTTCTAGGAGAACCTATGAGTGCCACTCCACACAACCTGAGTGCTATCGATGCAATGGGCGCTCAATTCAAGTACAACGTATTCGACAAGGTAACCAAGGGATTCACGAGACTGGCCAAGGCACCTCGTATTCCTGGCGACAGCACACCTGCTAAGCCAAACTACGCGCCTACCAACCAGAGACGTGCGCTGCCAAATGGTACGCCAATGCCCTCAGGGCCGCCTAGAACGGCGCGTCCGCACGGTATGGCACCTAAGACTGCCCTAGGGGGTAATCCAGCCGTAGCAGCCCTTCCAGCGGGCGGACAGCCGCGTAACACCTACGCCATGTCTCCCAAGCGTCCTGCGCTGCCTGGTGGTTCGTTCAATCGTCCCGCCTTGACAGGACCAGCACCAAGGGTGTTTGCTATGGGTTCAGGAGGTAGTTCAGTGACACATGTACAGAACAAGTCTCAGTTCGCCAACGTAACACCTCGGGACAACAGTCCATTCCCGACACACCAGCATCCTGAGGGATCATCCAACCTCAAGCTACAGAACCTCTCAGCAAATCAGCCGAGAACCAATGAGTTCACGGTAGGCTCTCGCAATGCGAAGCCTGGTGGTATTGCTGCACGTGGATCTCAGCTAGAGGCTTGGGCGATCAGCAAGAGCCAGGCTGTAAAGGCACGACAGGCTAGCCGTAAGGCTGGAGGACGTGACCGTAACCTGTCTCAGGCAGCCAAGAAGGCGGAGAACTTCGCCAACCAGCCATTGCGTAATTTCGCACCGTAAGACATCGGCTCCCTTCGGGGAGCCTTTGTCGTTTATAGTAGGGACTATGAGGTTCTATTTCAACGGTACAGAAATCCCAACGTACCGAAATCTGCTTCAAGCAGAAGGGGTAAAAGACGTATCGCTCAGCTATTTCGGTCTACGTCGTAGAACCAAGTTCACCAGACCGTGGAAGCTGGACGAGAAATTCGGAGAAGGGCAGAACGTATTCATTGATTCGGGCTGCTATACGGTAAACAATTCGAAGGAACAGAAGTATGACAACAAAGAACTCACCGAAATCAGAGAGCACTACTATAGTTGGATTCATTCCAACATCGAGCGAGTGGAATACTATACGGAGTTTGACGCTCATCAACTGGGTAAAGCGTCGCGTGAGGAATTTCGCGACAGCCTCAGAGACGTGCTCTTCGACAAATTTGTACCGATTTGGTCTGGAGACGACGGTATTCAAACTCTCTATGACCTTTCCGAACAGTTCGGTCGCGTCGGAGTGCTACAAACGAGTATCGGAGGACGTGATCTTGTCCCGACTCTCAATAGTTTGGCGTCTCGTGGAGTCAGACTCCACGGACTAAGCATGACCAAGCCAGACATCATGGCAGCAGTGCCGTGGGAGTCTGTAGCATCAACCTCCTGGCTTTCCCCATCACAGTTCGGGGACACGATTGTCTGGTCTCACAACCAGCTCAAGCGCTATCCCAAGAAGATGAAGGACCAGGCGAGAAAGAAGGAACGCTCCACATTCATGACCAACGGATTTGATGTGGAGAAGATTGAGAATGATGATTCGACTGAACTGCTGCGCCTTTCCGTGTGGTCCTGGTCTCAGCAGGTTGATGCAATTAACCGTAAAACTAGTACAGGAGTAACTGCACCCGTGATTTTGCAGGATATGGAAAACTCGGAATTTGATGGTGACGAAGTTGGTGGTGTGCTTGAGAAGGCGCAGAAGAGAGTACCAACTGCACGCCCTAGAGACCCCTCTGAGAAGAAGGTCATTCCGTTCCTTGATTTCGAATTTGACAAGGAGAAGCGCAAGAATCCTGAAACAGGAGAATACGAGGATGTAGACGTACCAAAGGTCAAGATCCGCAGTGAATCCATGCGCATCTGTGACACCTGCTTCCTCGCTGCCAAGTGCCCGATGTTTGAGGCTGGCAGCACTTGTGCTTATGACATTCCTATCACTATCCGCACCAAGGAGCAGATGACTGCCCTTATGGATTCCATGGTAGAAATGCAGGCTCAGCGTGTATTGTTCATGAAAATGGCTGAAGATGCCGAAGGTGGCTATGCTGATCCTAACCTTTCGTCTGAGATTGATAGACTCGGTAATTTGATGAAGAAGAAGCACGATATGGAACAGGAAGGCTTCTCTCTGACTGTCACAGCAAAGCAGAGTGGACAGATTTCCATGGTTGACAGAATCTTCGGAGACATCGGCAACACCAAGCCACTACACGAGCTGGAATCAGGTCCACAGAGACCAGAGAATGTCCTTGAGCAGCTTGGGGTAGTAGACGCAGAGATCGTAGAGGGATAAGGAAAGGTACATGAGTAACTACAGGCATCACTCCAACGTCGTGAATGTCCCCTGGGACAACTCAGATGACGAATACCTGGAAGAACATGCGACTACATGTAATGCGTGCTACGGAACAGGTCTAGACAGAAAGCTTGACGCTGACTGCATGGAGTGCTGGGGAGAAGGTTCTATCCTAATTACCTCCGAAACCCAATCGGATTTCCGAGCATAATTCACTTCGAAACACAAACAGAAAACCCCTTGAAATCCAAACGGAAATCAAGGGGTTTTCTTGTTGCTTATTCGTCGTCCTCGTTAGCCCAGTACCAGACGTAACGTCCTTCCAGTTCCCAGCGATCCTTCTCGTATCTCTGCCGGATCAGATCGAAGAGACTCAGGGTGGCTCGAAGCTCTTCCCTGTCCTTCTCCTTGTCTGCGTAGCTGTGGATGAAGGTTTCGACGCTCTGCCATGCACTGTCCGTCATGACCTGCTTTGCCACTGTGATGATCGCGGCATCTCGCATGATGTCTCTCATGTCGCCCATTCCTCCTACTTCGCAGTATTTCGTCCTATTTCCCCCGTTCCGCCAATTTCGGACATGTGTGGTACGCCCGAATTTGCTGCAAACGGTTCGTTAGGGCACCTAACTAGTTTCCGGGCACCCCTGGTACGAATCCATCTTGGCTCGGAAGTGTTCGGCCCGGCCGCCGTGTTGTTGTCTCAACTCTATACCCACACAAGCGCGGGTGTCAAGTCTAGGTTTGGTGACTTACTTAGCCTAACTAAACGATTTTAGGGGTCCTCCGGTACCGACCCTCACTGCCCGTTGTGCTGGAGACGGGCGTCGCCCCTGATGTTGACACCAATCTATGGTATTGCGTGCTCCCTGTCAAGGGGTTGCAAGCAAGAGCCTACGTGTGTAGCGTCTTCCCCATGAACACACCGACACGCGCACAAGCGTTTCAGGCTCCCGCACGAGAGCCTAAGCCCCTCAAAGAGGGTCAGAGGGTCTGTCCCATCTGCTCTAAGCCTGTACGGGCGAACGGGCGTAACAGGCTGGCACGTCACAAGGATGACGCGCTAGGTACGTGGTGTGAGTCGCGCACCATCATCCATGGGTACGTGTACCGGGGGAAAGGTGTTGACACCCTCCCTGAGAGCGCGTAACGTTCTCTCTGTCACCAACACACGGAGGTAAGGCAATGGCGGGAACGGGTTACCTTGCAGTCATTGAGACTGTCAATGGTGGACGCTCGTACAATGAGCGAGTGAACGAGGATGCGGCATCGTTCGATGACGCACTAGAGACTCTGCACATGTGGCTATGGCTGACACAGTCTCAGGCAATGGCACTGCATGTCATCCGTACTTTCATGCGCGGAGAGATATACTCGGATCACAGCGTATGCGTGCGCTACTACGTCCCTGGGACAGTGGGACACTGGTATGACATCCTGTACCGGGCCTAGTCGGTAGCATCATCTAGGGGCTTGACACAGTCCCTAGATGGTGTGGTCTACTGGGACCAACAGAACGGAGTAAGCAAATGACTAGCGAACTCGCACATACTACGGCAACCGACTGGGACAACGTCACTCCGGGCGTTTGGTACGGGTGTCTTGTCATCACTCGCACGCTGTGCCCTCACGCTACGGACACGTACGCTTGTGAGGAGTGCTCAGAGAGCGTGTACGGCACTGAGACAAGCTATGTGGACACCTACAGCAACGTACGGGAGTTCGCGCCGGACGTAGACGCTCTCTGCCCGGAAGGGTGGCGTTCCTGTGAGGCAACGCTACTCCTTACCAGTCACGGTAAGTACGTCATGCGGTATGAGTCCTGGGCATGGGATGAGCAGATGGGGCCGGAAGGTACCGAACTCATGACCCAAGACGAATACTGGGCAGAGCTTGAGTCTGTAGACCTCTGAGCTTGTGGCTTGACATCATCCTGCATTTAGTGGGTTGACATCATCTAAGACACGTGTCTTAGATGGTGTTAGCTTCCTAAAGGGGGAAGCGAAACAGGAGGTAACGCAATGGGTTTCGACGGCATGACGATTACGCTTCAGTCCCCCCGCGTGGACTACGTGAGTGAGTACGCGCCCCGCTACGTGGAGGAAACCGTCAACGTCCCTGAGACGCGCGTTCAGCGATTCGTGCGACTCTTCACCCGTAAGGACGCTCCGACCACTCAGGAGACGCGAGAGATTCCCGCATGGGACCGTGTGCCGGTCCACCACTTCCACACGGTGGAGGTTGACGACAGTCACGACCCTGAGGACGTGCGTACGCTGCTGGACAAGCTCACGGACCGGTACGATTTCGAAATCGTCTCCGCGCTCACTGAGGTTGACAGCGTCACCTATGAAATGGTGGACGGTATGAACTCCACCGTTTCGGGTGACATCCTCGGTACGTTCCTAGTGGCTCTCGTGGATGACCCGTACCGCGCTGCGGGTGTGGTCAACGCTGCCATTGAGTACGGCATGGATTCCGATATGACGGCTGAGTGGTTCGATGACCACTACCACGGTGCGCACCACAGTGCGGCTGACTACGTGGAATCCCTTGTTGAGGATTGCTACACCACGGATATTCCCGATTTCGTGGAAATCGACTGGGACGCTACGGCGGACAATCTCTCTCAGGATTACGACTTTGTGGATGACCCCGAGACGGGTGCAGTCCACGTGTTCAGCCGCTACTAGGCCGCTTTAGTCTAGTCCCTGGGGGAAACCTCAGGGGCTAGGCTATGGCTGACTAGACAGGAGACAAACAGCCATGCACAACCACACTCGTAAGTCTGCCCGTATCCGTCGTATCAAGCGGCTGAGGGATTCCACGCTAGAGCACGTGGCGTATATCGTCGTGTTCCTGATTTTCGTATATGTCTTTTTCTATGGTCCGCTTGCTGCGTCCATGGGTTGGCCGTTCGGACTCTATGACTAAGGAGTAAGGCTATGCGCTATCGCTGGGCATGGATGATTGACACAGGGGACGAGACTCTTTACGCTCCCTCAAAGAGGGAAGCGGAACGATGGGCAGAGGGTCAGTACGAGATAAAGCGTGTACTAGTCCTCAGCAGTAAGCCCCTGAAGCGCTGGACACTCCGTCAGAACGGCTAGACTGTCCCTATCATTCCTGACTAGTTCGGGAGTGGTAGAGTTAGCCTACCGGTTAACGACTAAGCACTAAGGTTCTGTGAAAGGAACACACAACATGTTCGACCGTTACGCGCACGCTACCGTCAAGCCTGACAACGTGGTGGAGGGTGACGTGTTCACCCATGACGGTAAGGAATACCGCGCAACCTCTGACAGTGAGTACGTCCGTTCTGCGGGTGAGTGGCAGATTCGCGCTGTGGACGCAAACGAGCGAGTGACGTTCGTGTCCCTCACTCAGGAAGACTACGACGTTACCTATGTGACTGAGTACGCGTCCGCGTAGCTCTCACAAGCTCTAGAGCCCTAGGCCATTACGGTCTAGGGCTCTTTTGCGTTTCCCTCCCTCTGCTCCTGTGCCGACACAGCTACCGGCGCACGGTGCCTAAGGCTCTCGGGTTGCTGGCATCTCTGAGGCTCTGTACGGCTCTCTAAGGGCCTACCGTGGTACGGATGACCCAAGAGACCTAGACGCCAAAGGATCTTGCTAGAAGGGCGTACAGGGGCGCTCTCGGCTCCCTGTGTCCTGTCTCCAGGGTACCGCTGTGAGCCTGAGAGCCCGTGTGACGCTCTACCGGCCGTTACCGACACAGAGGGACCCCGGACACACGAAAGAGCCCCTAGCGGGCTCTGAGGGAATCTCAGGAACTCACTAGGGGCTCTTGGGTTGTCCTACCGAATGAACGGCTCTACGGCATAGACAATCCATACGAGGAATGCCAATACCATTGTGACGACTAGCTTACGGTCGCTGTATTTCATCTTTCCGTTTCTCCTTAGGTGGACATAGCAAAACTCCCTAACCGAATGGCTAGGGAGTTTCACTAAATCCCGCTAGGGATTAGAAGGGGGGAGTTTCCAACTTTACAGCCTTACGGCTCTTCTCCATTGCTTCCTGTGCGTCCAGGAAAGCCGTACGCTCCGCCTCAGCCTTACGCGTCCAGTAGGCACGCGCGCTCTCAGTGTTGGCAGTGTGGGCAAGTTCCCACGTGTTCGCGTTTACTCCCTCAGGCTTAGTGGGAATCTCAACGTCCGGGCACTCACCATTCTTGGGAGCGTGGAACTCTACCGAGAAACCCTCAGACTCCCGAGCATCCTGCATCACGGGGAGGCTCTGAAGCTTCCGGATCATTGCCTGTACAGCCTCAGCCGTAAGGGGCGCATCCTCCCTCAGAGACTCAAGAGGCGTACGGGTGCGAACCCTGTACGTGTCTTCCGAAATGACACGCTCACCCTTGGACGCGTCAAGCTCTCGCCTACCCGCACTCGGGTTGTCGTAGTCCACGGGAACGGTGACAGTCTCGCCATTCTCCGCGACTACAGGAGTGACAGCCTTGAGGGCTTCCGCCATGGGAACCGTGACAGGCTCACCCTTTGCCATGATGTCAAGGTCCCTGAGAGCACCCTCCGAATAGGCGTTAGGGTCACCCTGGGAGTAGACGTCATCCTGAGTGTCACGCACGTTGGCCGCGTACTCCAGCCGCTTACGGGCATCCTCACGCTTGTTGTGGAGGGTGACACAGCGTCCGCACGTCACGGCCTCACCCGTCGTGACCCACGTGTGGTCACCGTGACCCCGGAACTTGCAGAGCGGAGTGATGCTTCCCCCGTTGCCGTGAACCTTGCCCTCACCATCGATACGCACAACGTTCTGAGAGGTGCTGTCGTTGTTCTGTCGCTTAGCCACTGTGGCTCTCCCTGGTTGGGTGTCTCTTGCTGACAAGGAAGAGTCAACCACACTCGGCACACCCTGTCAACACTGGATTTTCAGGCAACAAGAAACCCCCCGCCATATTGACAGGGGGTGTCTCGTGCGCTACTTGCTACAGCTCACACGGTCCGCCACAGTGGTAGCAGAAATCCGCGTAACCCTCAAAGTCGTACGGGTTAAAGTCCACGTAATCCGAAACGCTGTACGGTCCGGGGTCATAGTCATAAGACGAGTAGTCGTCCCATGCCGGAATGACGGTTTCCCCTACCGTGTAGACGCTGGGGATCATGTCACTGTCCATGTCGTCACTGTTGTCGTAGAACCACTGTGCGACGGTTTCAGCGTCATACTCGTCGTAGCTCTGCTCCTCCTGCCACTCAGAGAGCCAGAGAGCGCGCTCACGGTGGCGCACCATCTTACGGATTTCGCGCCCCTTCTCCCCTTCGTCCGCGTAACGGTGGGGGAGGATGCGGGAGTTAGCCGAGACACCCGCGCCGTTCACGCTCTTACGGTAACGGCGGACACCCGTACCGGGAACGGGCACACCACGGGAGACAGCAGCGTCATCCCACGACTTGATACGGGAGTAGAGCTGTACCTGAGTCATGCGACCCGTTACGTTGAAGAACGGTTCGGCGAGAGGAACGATGCTCATTTTGCGGTTTCCCTTCTGTGTTCCAACACCTAGAACCTACCATGCGGCAGGTTCTAGATGCAAGCCACAGACGAGACTAGATGAGTCCCGACTTACGCGCCGTTGTGCGCTTGATTACGCGTCCCCCGTACTGACGTGCGAACTGTCCCGCCGCACGCTTGCTGAGGGGGAGGAACGCACCGAACGACACGCGCTCACCCTTGCTGCCCTGAGTGGTCACCACGTAGTGGTCATCCCTCACGAGGGTGTACGGGGCGTTCATAATGTTCTGCATGGCTGTATGCCTTTCTAAGCGTGTTACGTGGTGTGTGAGGGGGAGGGAGCCCCTAGCGTGTCTAGAGGCTCCCTAGAGGGGAATTTAGGCAGTCTCAGCGTAGTGACGCGTAAGAGCCTCACGGAGTCCCGCAATACGACGCTCAAGGGACATGTACGCCTTACGCTCTACGGGAGTCCAACGATTCACACCCTCCTTACCGTTCTCGACTTCTTCCGCCTCAAGCTTCGTACGCTCCTTCTCGTCCGTGGGAAGCTCAATGTACACGAGACCCATGAAATCACGCCCGTAATCGGCGCGCATACGGTTGTACATAGACGAACGCTTACGCGTGAGCTTGACCATGTGCGGGTTAGTGGCAACCATGCGAGCAATGGTGAGCTTGTCCATGATCTTGGTTCTCCTTGTTGGTTCCGTTTGGCGACTAGGTCTAGTCAACCATTCCCGTTCCCTGGTGGCAAGCCAGGGAGCGAGAAAAACTGACTAGATGGTTACTGCGACACCCCAGGGAAGCACGTACTTTTGTCCGTCACGGTCGTACACTTCCAGCCCTGTGTAGCTTCCCTGTGCGTTGCTGCGCTTCCTGCTGATACGACCGTAGATGATTGACAGGGTGTCGTCAACTTCCATGATGAAAGCCACGGATTGACCAATGTCAAGGGGCTTGTAACGACTGTCGCTCTCCTCCTTGAGGAGGGCGAAACGCTCAAGAACGGCGTAGTTACTGTGCGCGGGAGTCTCGCTCACAGGAGCGACGAAAGCCTTACGCAGCGTGCCCATACGGATCTTGATACGCATTTCTGCGTCCCTTCCTGTTGTCTTGGTTGCTAGGTCTAGCTAACCATAGCCGTTCCCCCACAGTCAAGCATGGGAGCGACTAAAGCTGTCTAGAGTTCGAACTGATCGAGTGAGCGGTTTTCGATCATGTCCACAACCTGAGTGTGGACACCGTGAGAGTCACCGTACACGTTCCGGGCGGCATCCTCGCACTCTTCCTGCTCCTCAGGGTCCCAATCCGCACACGGGCAAGCGTCGCACGCTTCCTGTGTCAGAGCCTCCATACGGCTCTTAGCGTGGCCATACGCCCATGACTCGGAACGTGTCTTATAGACCTCATCCGAACCATCCTCGTACACGCGGAACCATCCGTTACGATGACGTTCCACCGTGACAACCGCGTAAATGTCCTCGCTTGCCCATACGCGGTACTCTCGCAGCTCTGTCCATCCGCCGTACGTGGCCATTCTCTTACCTCCTAGATAGGCTGACAACCCCTCACAGGGACTCTAAGAGCCCCTGTGAGAGATAACCAGACTAGACCAGGAACACGAACCTACGGGAGAACTCTTCCCCGCTCATCCACTCAAACGTGTCGTCATCCCACAGTACGCAGCGCTCACCGTTGCTACGGCGTCCGCACACGATACCGGAGAGCTTACCGTTACGAACGGTCATGGTGTTACCTCCTGTTAGCCACCCCTGTTAGGTGGACAACGCCAAACCTAGCACGTGGCTAGGTATGACGCAACCCAACTACTCAGTAGGTCTCTCCCGCAAGTTCCAACCACTCACGGAATCGGTCAAGGATCTTGAGCGCATATTGGCACGCCTCAGCGCTCGCATTTACATCCTTGAGTGTTTCGAATTCGTATGCGTCTTCCTCAGGGGAATAGGAGCGGAAATCGGGAACATATTCTCCCAATTCCCACACCAGATAGTCAGCGATAGCGAAACGCCACCCCTGGACCCAAGCGAATTGGTCGAAGGGATCATGGTTGAACAACGCATGTCCCAAAACCTCACGCTTGCCGCTGTAGACGTCCCAGAAATTGTCTGCAAGGGGACTACGCATCATAGGTCATTGCTCCATTCGACTAGATGACCATAGCAGCACTGGAATAGGAG
>ERZ777005.21-NODE-21-length-14499-cov-5.128219_pt1 | contig 14499 bp, 21 predicted proteins | sample MGYA00374958_ERZ777005 | MGnify/ENA primary metagenome ERZ777005 (study PRJEB29304, sample SAMN08777409) | plant metagenome | isolation source: Switchgrass | host: Panicum virgatum | place: USA: Austin, Texas | collected 2014-11-04 ... | reverse complement strand
TTTAAGGAGATGAAATGGCACGAAGAAAAGCGGGCAGTCGTGCTGGGGCTGCATGGGACGCCACGTTCCTTGGGTCCAACTCCTATGGCCCCAACCAGCCTGTCCCCCGACAGCCCGCAGTAGGCAATGAGAGCGTCCAGGAGGCCCGTAGACTGTCTAACGTCAACGCTGCCTTCAGAACCCCTCAGGACTTCATCAAAGCCCGTGCAGGAGACGACAGAGACCTTCTGCCCTACCAACCCACCCCTACTATCAATCCAGGACGACCACGTACACTGGCTGCTGGTTATGACGAGAACTCCATGACGCTGCGCGTTAAGTTCCGTGATGGGCCAGTGTACGGGTACTACAACGTACCTCCAAGCGTGTGGTATCGTTTCCAGCGCGCTCAGAGTCCTGGACGATTTATTAACACGACACTGAATCGCTACCCATACAGTCAGGAAATGGATCTAGGACCCGAAGGATACTAAATGTCGATCAAGCAGGAGACCCACGATATCTGGGGGACTTCGCTTTTCTGGAGCACTATTCGGCTTCGTAAAGGAACGGAGTTTTACCATGCGAACCCTACCCATGAAATCGACCCGCCGTATCGCTGGGCGGTTTCCCACATCATCCGCTTCCCGTTCACCACGTTCGGTCTCACGTTCGGCAGGTGGCACACAGCTACGCGTTCAGAAGAAGAAGCGATCCTCGCGGGACTCGCGGGACGAGTCGTAGAGGACAAGGAGGAGCAGGAGAAGGTAAAGCGGAGAGCACGAGAGATCGTGGCTATGAATTCGAATTCTCTTGACGACGAATGGAAGCTAGTAAACGTTCTGGGGCTAGAATGAAATGGCTACGAAGAGAAACCCACGAAAGTCCGACATACCGCAAGGCTAAAAGAAGACTGGAGACAGTATCCTCCGAGGAAATTCTTCGCTATGTGGATAATACCCATAGCGCATTGGGGCAGACAGTAGCCCAAACGAGAAAGAGCCTCAACGGCTCTAAGACCGAAGAGGCTCTGACTCTACTGAAGGAATTGGATACAGGCGCTGATACCATCAGGGCTGCGGTCTCCGTTCTCCTAAGCCGTAACGAAAAAGTAACAGTATAGCAAGAACAGTCCCACAGCCACGATGAACGCAATGACTTTGATCAGTGCGAAGATCGCATCGGCTGTGGGACTGTTGTTTACCCATCTGCCGAAGCGTGTGTGGTTGTCCAGGTAGCTGCCTATGACAGCTCCTGTGAAGGCGGCAGCCGCTGTCGAGATGAACTCTTCTCCAGCGTGCTCATTACGTGTGTAGATTTCCGGGATCTCTGGGTTATACATGATTAGCTCCTTTCAATGAGGACAGTAGCAACTAGTGCACCTATTGTCAAGCTTACCGGGTAGAATAGGTATGACTACATTCGTGACTTACCTGGAGAACTAGATGACTACTGCTGTTGACGTTGAAGAGGAGATGAGTCCCGAAGAGCTTGAAGCGGCGGAAAAGACCAAGGTAGAGCTTGACCCGCATTCCCAGGAATTCGTGGACGCTCTTGTGGAACGTATGCTGAAGTTCACGGACGCTTTGTCCGGACACCCTCTTCACCCTTATCAAAGACCTTTTGCGGCTCGCATTATTGAGTCAATGATCATTAAAGATGGTGCGACCATTACCGCGCTATTTTCCCGTCAGTCAGGAAAGACGGAGACAGTAGCCAATACCATCGGCGCAATCATGATCATGTTTCCTCGCCTCGCCAAGATTGAGCCGTACAGCGAATGGCTTGAGGACTACAAGGAAGGCGTATGGGTAGGAGCCTTCGCGCCTGTTGATGACATGGCCAAGACGCTGTTCTCCCGTATCGTCTCTGTGCTCACCTCTGAGCGTGCCAAGGAGATCCTGCTGGACCCTGCCATTGACGAGAGAGTCAACGGTCGTGGCTCAGAGGTCAAGCTGGAGAAGTGCGGCTCTTTGGTCCGTAGACAGACCGCTCACCCCCGAGCCAACATTGAGGGTAAGACCTATCACATCTGTCTTCTTGACGAGTCTCAGGTAGCCGACCAGAAGGTTGTGGACAAGTCCATCAGCCCTATGCTGGCTTCCACTAACGGAACCTTCGTCATGACAGGAACTCCTTCCTATGAGAAGGGTGTCTTCTACCGAGACATTCAGGAGAACAAGAGACAGGGTCTCCGCCGTGGTGCTCGTACGAACCACTACCAGGCTGACTACAAGGAAGTCGGTAAGTGGAACAAGAACTACGAGAAGGCTGTTGCCCGAGACATGTTGAAGATGGGCTATGACTCGGATGAGTTCAAGCTCTCTTACCGTCTTATGTGGCTCCTTGAGCAGGGAATGTTCACCACTGAGGAACGCTTGGCGGAACTAGGTGACAAGTCAATGGAGACTGTCAAGGCGTACTATGAGACACCTATCGTCATTGGTATCGACCCCGCGCGTAAGGTGGACAGTACCATTGTCACAGCGGTATTCGTTGACTGGAATAGACCGGACGAATACGGTTACTACAATTGCCGAATCCTGAATTGGCTCGACTTGCAAGGACAGGATTGGGAAACGCAGTATCATAGGATTGTGGAGTTCGTTTCCAAGTACAATGTCCACGCTATCGGCGTAGACGTTGGTGGTATGGGAGACATCTTCATTTCCAGACTTCGTGTTCTGCTACCGCATATCGAGATTATCGATGTGTCGTCCCAGAGACCGCAGCAGTCCGAGAGATGGAAGTATCTGCGAGAGATGCTGGACAGAGGCAAGATCGGTTGGCCTGCTCACGCAAAGACACGTCAGCTTCGTACATACAGACACTTCATTCAGCAGATGTCTGATCTACAGGTGAAGTTTGAAGGACCGTACATGCTTGCCGAAGCACCAAAGGAAACTAACGCTCACGACGATTACGCCGATTCACTGGCTATTGCTTTGAGCGTTATCCAAGATAGCGTTGTGGAGCCTATGACGGTTGGAAACAATCCTTTCTACGACCGCAGACGCTAATTCAAGTATCATTGACCGTAGACCGGTCTGAGTAAAGGAAAACACAATGGCATTTTACACACCAGGTCCTGACAGAGACCTTGCCCCTAATCCGGGCGTTCCAGAGAAGTTCTCTCCTTCTTACGAGATGAAGGGTGCTTCCAACCCCACCCGTCGTGGTCCGCTCCGTTTTGAGGAGGGTATCGCCACTGACACCGACGTGCCTAGCGACTTTGTCACAGGAGCTATGAGCGGTTACCAAACAGCTCCAGGTCGTCCCAACCACAATGCCAACGTATGGCACAAGCCCGCTTCAGAGACGCTGCGCGCACGTGCTCACGTAGGTTCTGCGGCATGGATCGACGCTCCTACACACGTATCTGAGTTCTCTCAGGGTGTGGACGTGAATGCTAACTCCGCACGTCGCTATGAGCAGGTTACTCGTGGTGCTGGACTCGGACAAAAGTACTTCCGTCAGAATCCGGCTGTTGTCACCGATTAGTTCCTGACTAAGTTGTCCCTGACTAGTAGTAGAATAGAAATATGACTACTAGAGGCCCAAGGGGCAACGCAAAGACAGTAACCATCGGAGACACATTCGGAAGATGGACAGTAACAGGACCATTTACTAGACAGGGTAAATACAATGAAGCGGTATTTCCCTGTACATGTGACTGCGGAACAGTATCTGAACGCACCTTCAAAAGACTACGTGAGGCTGCACAAGGCCGAAATATCTCTTGTGGGTGCGTTCAGAAGGAAGCGATGGCTTCTAAACGCAAGTACGGGTATGAACCTAACTCGCCTCAATGGAACAGGGAGCGCTGGCTAAGGCACGCATATGGCATTACTGTTGAAGACTTTGACAGAATGATCGTTAAACAATGTGGGCTATGTGGTATCTGTGGTGATCAACTAGTTGATCCGCATGTTGATCATTGCCATGCTTCCATGGAAGTTCGTGGCTTGCTGTGCAAGTCGTGTAACCTATTGTTGGGTTATGCCCGAGATAAAATTGACATACTGGAGAATGCAGTCATGTATCTTCAGCGGTAGTAACCGACTAATCGAAAGGGGAGGCAAATGGATAGACAAGACATTATCAATAGAGCGACATTCCATCCTGTTAAGCCAGGACAGGCTGAGCTGTACGAAGAGAACCGTAAGCGAGCCTTGGAATATGCACTATGGATCAATGATGTGGCTCCTGACAGCCGAGAGAAGTCTCTGGCTATTGGGGCGTTGCTAGATGACGTGGTGTTCCAAACGAATGCCGCTATTGCGAGACATTCCTAAGGAGACAACATGAGCGTTGTAGATGAGCTACGTGAGCGTCTAGAGGCAGTTCGCGAGAAGGCAGCAGGAGAGCTTGGAGAGGTTGCCCAGAAGGTACAGGCAGCTTTTGAGGAGCTTGTGCAGGACGACGGAGTAGCCGACGAGGTTACTGAGCGCGTTGCTGACGTGCTGAAGGGTGCTGCGGAGAAGCTAGACGTTGTAGCAGACAAGGTGTCTGGTCTGTTCGAGGACAAGCCAGAGGCACCTCAAGTACCAGCAGAGTAATCCCCTTCTAAAGAATCGGAAGTAAGAAATGGCAGTTAAGACAGGAAACGGTACGCTAACCCCGTCTACCGTTGCTACGGAGACCCTGACAGGTTGGGCACCGTATGTAGCTATCAGCATCAGCTCCTCAGTTGCAGGTGTTGCCAACGTAACCGTTGGAAACTCTTCTGTGGCTAACCCAGTAGTGGGTGCTGATGACACATACGTAGTTACTTCCGGTACCACTCTGGTTGTGCGTAACCCAATCGGGCGTGCGGGTCTTCAGACAGTAGACTCCACGTACACCCAGCTAACCAACCCGACTCAGGCAGCTACCACAGTCAAGCTGATTTCCGCCGCTGCACTTGTGTACAGCGTTCAGCTAGTCAATGACCCTGGTGGCAACGTAGTAGTCAACTAATTCATTGCTAGGGCGGGGGAATACGTTCCCTCGCCTTTAGCTTGTTCCAAGGAGTTTCTATGGCACAGAGAGCCCAGTCAGGAACCCTGGTTGCTAACACCCCCACGACTATCAAGTTTCCCCAGTACTTCTGGAATCTTGTTGTGGTGAACCGCAGCACTGACCAGGAGATTTGGGTACGCACTGACGGGGAAAACCCGACAGTAGCAGGCGATGACTGCTTCCCAGTACTACCGGGCACGCAACAGGCATTTTCCAACGGGGTTCTTTCACAGGAGCCTGTAGTGCGTGTAGGTGGCGGAACGCAGGTAAGCATTATTTCATCAGGCACTCCCGCATATACCGTGTGGGCCGCTTCATAGGAAAGAGTAATGGCTCTGAAAGTAACTAGCGGAGTGACCACCGCTAATGTTGTGAAGCAAGTAACCTTCGCAACCTGGTACAATTCCATTGAGATTATCAATACTGAAGTAGGTAGCCTTAACACTCTGTGGAATCTGTCCATCGCATGGTCAGAGTTTTAACAATTTCGAACAACTAATTAGGGGCATACATGTCAGCAATCAACTTCTACTCTCCTTCAATGAGAGCAGCAGCATCAGACCTAGCTATCGCGATTTCGCCGCTAGGTCTTGTTGAGTTGTCTGACGAGGAATTCGAAATGCACGGGCCACGCCTTAACCGCTACGCGGAATACTGGGCGTGGTACCTAGGACACCACTGGGGTGTCCGTAGGGAGTTTGGTGACGCACAACTTACCTTCAACTACATCCGTGCATTCGCGGACTACATCAACAACTTTTGTTTCTCTCGCGGTATCTCTTTCAATAGTGCGAGAGAGTATGAGCACATCACTCCAGCCTTGCTGAAGCGCATCTGGCAGAACGACAACAATATGAAGACTGTTCTGTGGGAGATGGGTCAGCAAGGAGGAGTATCTGGCGATGCCTTTATCAAGGTGGCCTATGAGCCAGCGTGGACCGATGAGGCAGGCGTTGTTCACGAAGGACGCGTTCGTATCCTTCCACTCAATTCTGCTTACTGCTTCCCTACTTGGCACCCACACGACAGGGACAGACTTCTTGAGTTCAAGCTCAAGTATCGTTTCTGGGGAACCAACACAGAGGGAACCAGAAGTGTTTACACCTACACCGAGTTGATCCGTGCTGACATCATTCGTGAGTATGTCAACGACGAGCTTATTGACGAGCGTCCTAATGTCCTCGGTGAGATTCCTATTGTCCACATTCAGAATGCTCCAGCCTCTGGTTCCCCTTGGGGACTATCGGATGTGCAGGACATCATTTCTCTGAATCGCCAGTACAATGAAACTGCAACAGATATTGTGGATATCGTTAATTACCACGCAGCACCTATCACCGTGGTTATCGGGGCTAAGCCTTCTCAGCTTGAGAAGGGTGCAAACCGCGTATGGTCCATCGGTAACAAGGACGTGAAGGTAGAGAACCTTCAGAGCAACGTGGATCTCCAGTACTCCATTGAAGTACTGACCATGCTGAAGACTGCCATGCACGAGATGACAGGTGTTCCTGAGTCCGCTCTTGGACAGTCACAGCCGATTTCAAATACGTCGGGTGTTGCCCTTTCTATTCAGTTCCAACCCCTTATGCAAAAGTTTGAGCTGAAGAAGCTACAATATGGAAAGGGACTAAAGAAGATCAATGAATTGGCGTTGCGCACACTGTTTATCTTTGAACCCGCTGCAACGCTGTATAATCCTCTTACAGAGGGTATTAAGCAGCCAGACCAGGTTGACTTTGTTGATCCTTCTGACCCTCTGGCTTACGTTACAGACATTGACTGGCCTTCACCACTTCCGGTGGACAAGCTGATCAAGCTGAACGAAATCCAGGGAATGATGGCCATGAGTCTTGAAAGCCGTCGTGGTGCGCTCAAGGAACTGGGAGAGCAATTCCCAGACGAGAAGCTTCGTGAAATCTTTGACGAGCTTGTCGATGACGCTAACCGTGATGGTGCGCTACGTATGATCAAGGCGCAGATCGACTCGGCTATTCAGGAATTGACTGGACTGCTACCGCAGCCTGATGGATCGCTGGCACCACCAGCACCTGTCCAGACGGATGCGGAAGGGAAGCCACTACCTACAGAAGGCGGTGGACCTCGTGCAGTGAATCTGAGCGAGGATGTACGTGAGCTTGACGGAGTCGGAGCCATGAAGGCAATGCAGAGCCTTGTGTCTCAGGCATACGGAACCAAGCTAGGCGTACGCCAAATCCCTACCGATGACGACAACTAGTACGCATACACGTCAGCTATTCGTGTCACTAATTCGTAGAACTGAACGCTAAACCTAAGGAGACCAAATGTCTACACCAGTACCAGCCACATTCCAAGGCAACCCAAATCCAAATGGTCCAGGCTCTGATCCGGCAATTGGGGATCAGAACCCAAATCCAAATGTAAACCCTGTCCCATCTCCTGCGGCTTTCCAGCACGGAGCAAGTGGTGAGCAGATGTTCACCGCAGCTCAGCTAGAGGCAGCTCGCAAGCAGGAGAAGGACAAGCTCTACGCACAGATTGAAGCCCTTCAGACTGAGCAGAAGAAGGCTAGCGAGGCTCTAGCTGCGATTCAGAAGGCCAAGGACGAAGAGCTAGCCGCTGTACAGGCAGCCGAGGCACAGAAGGCTGAGGAGGCCCGTAAGAAGGCAGAGGAAGAGATGAGCGCCAAGCAGCTCCTAGAGCAGAAGCTAGCCGAGACTACACAGACTTGGCAGCAGCGATTCGAGCAGATGGAGCAGGAGCGCGCTCAGGAGAAGGCTCTCCTTGAGAAGGAGCGTGAGTACCAGGCGCTGGTCAGCTACCGCAACGATGCTATTGCAGCAGCGGGTGACGACATTGCTCCTCAGTTCTACGACTTCATTCAAGGAGACACAAAGGAGCAGATCGACGCGGGTATTGCCCGTGCCAAGGCTGCTACAGAGTCTATTGCTCAGCAGTTCCAAGCGGCGCAGCAGACTCAACTATCTCAGATGCGAGGAGTTTCCACAGCAGGATACGCACCCGTTGGTCCTATGGAGAACAACCCAGGTCAGCAGAACGTAACTGACGCACAGATTGCTGCCATGTCAATGGCAGAGTACGCGCAGTTCCGTAGCAAGACTGGTGTAGGTGCTGCGGAATCCAGAAGTAATCGTGGGCTATTCGGTTAATGCCCGAGCCCCATTCATAGACGATAAGGACTAACTATGGCCTCAGCAATTACGGGTACACCGAATCTAGCCGGAACCCCTACTGCTTATGCTGGTGCGAATTCAAACCTTTCCCCAGCTATTCAGACCCTATGGAGCAAGGAGATTTTGTTCCAGGCAATGCCGATTCTCCGTTTCGAGCAATTTGCCGTAAAGAAGACAGAACTTGGTGTTACGCCCGGTTTGACCATCAACTTCATGCGTTACAACAACCTAGGACAGGCTACTCAGCTTGTTGAGGGTATCCGCCTTCAGACCAACCCGCTGACTGCTAGCCAGTTCAGCATCACGGTTGCTGAGCAGGGATACGCTGTTGCTGTTTCTGAGCTGCTGTTGAACGCTTCTTTCGATGACGTTATGGCATCTGCCTCTCGTCTGCTCGGACGTAACATGGCTACCTACCTGGACGTGTCCGCGCGTGACACCCTCCTACAGGCTTCCTCCGAGATTTACGGTTACCAGAAGGACACTGGAACCCTGAACAACCAGGTTTACTACAACCCTGGAACAAAGGGAACCAGCCGTGCGTCCCTGACAGGTGACTTCTACCTGACCTCTCAGACTGTATACGACGCAGTCGAGACACTAGCGACAAAGAACGTTCCAAGACTAGGTGAGACCTATGTCTGCTTCGTCCACCCTCACCAGTCCCGTTGGCTGCGCAATGACCCGCAGTTCATCGAGATGACGAAGTACGCCGCTCCGGGTAACTTCATGATGGGAGAAATCGGACGTTTGAACGATGTCGTCTTCATCGAGACAACTCAGGTCAGACGTACACCAAACGGTGCAGGTGCTGGTTACACCGCAGACACTGCTGGAGTTGGAAACGGTTCTGCCGACCGTTACGACGCTATCTTCATTGGGGATAACGCCTTCGGTCACGCTATTTCTCTTCCGGTAGAGCTTCGCGATGGAGGTATTCTCGACTTCGGACGTGAGCACGCCCTAGCTTGGTACGCTATCTGGGGACTTGGACTGATTACTGACATTTCTGTAGTAACAGCCGCTACCAACTAATCTGTCCCCCTTGTCCGTTTCGGACATTGGCCCTCCCTTGTGCCCCTACAGGGGAGGGCTTCCTTTATTTAACGAGACACTAAACAGGAGAACCTAATGGCTACAGCACGTAAGCGTTCCGGCGACTTCACCGGACAGCAGACAGAAAAGCTTCAGGCAGAGCACGCAGAGCAATTGAAGCAGCGCGCTCAAGAGATTTCCCTAATGGCTGATGTTGAGGCAGAAGAGAACGCCAAGCCAGTTGACTACACCCAAGGTCCAACCCCTCCCGTTGTGAAGGACGACCTTGAAGTAGCTGAAGAGGTAGAGCTGGTAGAGCCTACCCGCACGATCATTCCAAACACTAACCTGGAGTCCGTAACCTTCGGAGCCGGTAATCACTACTCCTTTGAGGAGGGACGTAAGTACGTCGTACCTCGTGAGCTAGCAGATCACCTGAGTTCCAAGGGACTTCTCTGGGAAGCCCGCTACTAAGGAGCAAGTCAATGGCTATCGTCCGTCCACCAGTACCTGACAATGCACCTCCCGTAGGAAGCGAATGGTATTGCCAGAAGACTGGTGGATGGCCTGGCTGGTGGAAGCAGACTTGTCGTCTGGGATCTCTGATTGTTGTCACCGATCATGTGTGGATCAACAATCAATGGAAAATCCGATTCAATGTAATTTCCAATTCCCAGATCGCTACACAAGGATGTATTGAGACCATTGCCAACTTCTACGCGTTCTTCGGAACTCAGAAGGTGCTGTGCGCCGTTCTGTCGTACCATGGTGGAGGTTATTGTGACCTCCGCCGTTTGCAGCAGATCATTCAAGGACACGGCAGAGCGATGGGAAGGGGACTAACGGTCCAGCCTCTAGTGCTTCATGTTCTATCCGCTAAAGGCGGGGGCACCAGTTCCGTCCAAAGACTTCAACCTTACCGACTTTCTTAGGAGGGGTCCAGCTTATGTCTGGAACTTTTACTGACACAGCAGACAGAGCGGTCCTTAGCTGGTTGGCGGGCGAAAGCCTTCCTTCCGGATGGGCTCCGCCTACTGACACTTATCTGGCGCTGCTTACGGCAGACCCAAGAGTTCTACCTATCCCACCAGGTGGTGATGCTCCCGAGTACACCAATGATCCTGGTATCGATGACTTCTCAGAAGTATCCGCTACTGGCTATTCTCGTCAGCTCGTAGCCTGGGCTCCTGCTCAGACCAATGCAGGAAATCCTTCCAGCATTTCCAACTCGGCTCAGATTACCTTCGGGCCGTTCACGGACAGCTCTGGTATGGGTGCCGCTACGACTCACGGGGCTCTCGTGACAGTAGCTTCCGGTACTGCTGGAAATGTCATTATGGTGTGGCAGTGGGACAATCCAGTTGCCGCAGGTCAGAATGAATCCATCATCGTCCCTACTGGGGCTTTGACTATGACACTCCAGTAAGAGGTGTAATCATGGCAGTACTAATGGCCGATGTCATCAAGAGAGTGCGTATCGAATTGGGAGATACAGGAGCACCTTTCTCTGATTCATTTCTTGGCACAGGCACGCTGACCATGTACGACCTTACGGAGTTCAACGTCTGGGATGTATCCGCTACATGGATCAAGGATCAAATGCCTGTTCCTTTGGTAGCGGATACCGACTACAGTCTTAACACTCAGGAAGGAAGAATCTATCTCCTACCTCCCGTGGGTGCTTTGCCGCAAGGCGAAATCGTAGAGCGCTACCGCTCCACTGAAGGCTTCATCCGCTACCTAGAGACTCCCATCACCCTGGATAACCTTCCTGCGGTGGAGGGAGTCCTAGTTGCGCTCAGAGCCACTGTAGAAGCCCTCTGGGCGCTTGCTACAGACGCTTCCACGGACATTGACATCTCCAGTGCGGACGGCACCACTGTGCCCCGTACACAGCGATACAGACAGCTTCGTCAACAGATTGATGGACTGACTGAGAGATACAACGATCTGTGTGCTCAGCTAAACGTTGGACTGAACCGTATGGAAGTTGGAAAGCTACGCCGCGTATCCCGTATGACTGGTCGTCTGGTTCCTGTATTCGCTTCTCGCGAGTACGACGACTACGACCTACCACGACGCGAGGTTACGCCAGTGGACGTTCACAACGAGGACGATTCAGGAGTACAGTCTCCAGCATTCGGTGGATGGTGGGGTATCTAATGAGCCGAATTGGATGGGGTGCGGGTCGATTCAATGTCGATTTCGAAACCCAGGAAATCTACAAAGGCTTGAGAGACTGGCAGAGACAAACGGGAGACCAGGCAGAGTACTTCCGATTCGCTTACGAGCAGTCGGGTAAGGACCCTGTCTATGGTGAAGCAGCGGGTGCGGGACGTGTATTCTTCGGCCCGCTGCTTATCCCAGCTCTGCACGTCGTACACACTGAGTCTGCCGTGGAGGAGATGCCAGAAGGTTTCACCTACCACGACCGTATTCACGTGACGTGTTCCTACGACATGCTCAAGCGTGTTGGTTTGTCCAAGATGGATATTCAAACACAGAACTATCTCAAAGACAGAGTCGTTTACGACAACAAGGTCTTCCGTATTTACAACGTGCAGATCCTCGGGCAGATTCAGCAGAAGGACATTATCGTGACATTCGATGGTGTACAGCTAAAGCCAGAGGACATGGTCAATGATGCTCAGTTCGCACAGTACTCTGATATTCCTGAGGCACGTCCTTTGGACTACGCAAAGAAGCCTGTCAACGATCGTATGCGAAACAGACAATTGAATCAGGTAATGCCGTATCTTCATGGTCCAGAACCTCAATGAAGATACAATGGAGGTAATTACATTTAGTTAGGAATGAGGTTTGAAATGGCGATTACGCTCCCTGTCAGCGGACAGACAAACTGGGACGTACCACTGAACGCCGCATTGACTGATCTCGATGGGGATGTCACAGCTATCAACAACGTCATTGATGTCGTTCCCTCCATGGAGACCAAGCTGACTGGGGAAACCTGGTACCGCATGGTAGCCGCTTCCAATGCCAGCACCAATGTGAAGGTAAAGGCGGATTACGTCTGCACAGGTACGAATGACCAAGTACAAATTCAGGCGGCAGTAGATGCCGCTCGTGCTGAGGGTGGAGGTGTTGTAAAGCTGTCTTCTGGTAGCTTCAACACCTCCGCTCCTATCACGCTGCACCCAACAGTAACCCTTATGGGTCAGCACGGAGATCAAATCTTCAACCCTAACCAGCTAACCGTAGGCTCTTACATCAAGCCACAGAATCCATTCTCAGGCGGAGCGGCTATCGTTCTCCTTGGACAACTGGCAGGTGGATACGCCAACAAGAGCGCAGAGCAGAGAATTTTCAACCTGACAATCGACGGTTCCAACTCTGCCGCAAACGTTCACGGAATTCAAGCTAGCGACTACATTCACGGAGTGGTCATTCGTGACGTGGCTATCAAGCAGGTTACTGGAAAGGGAATCTACACCTTTACTGAGAATGGCGCGCAGCCGTTCTCCTGGACACTTAACCGTGTGGTTGTGGACAACTCCAACGATGTGGGTATTCACTTGATCAACCACAGTGACTGCACCATGGTTGACGTGATCTCCATTGGAGCTGGAGGCAACAACTACATCCTGTCCAACATGCCGAACTCTCGTCTTATCGGGTGCCGTGCGGAATGGTCAGACAACCACGGGTTCTACATCACCGGAAACTACGGTACTGGTCAGGGCTCTGGTGGGCTGGTTATGGCAGGCTGCTCTACCGACCGAAACGGTTTCAACGGTATCTTCATCGACGCCACAGGAAATGCTCCTATCGTCCTTGAAGGACTGATGATTCGTAGAGACGGTAGAAACAACAATGCAGGTGGTGGAGGTTACGCAGGAATCAATGTGACTGCTGCTACAGCTCCTATCCTTATCGGAGATGCTTCGGTGTATCCGGGAGTGGACGACAATGGTACGGGTGTGAACTCACCTCAGTACGGTCTTTCCGTGTCTACCAGCACACTTGTGCAGTACGACAACGTGTACTTGCACGCGAATACTGCGGGTCTTTTTGATGGTGGTGGAAACACCTACCTACGTGGAGGAGCCAATGTAACGCTTGCCTCAGGTGATACGACTACACCTGTGCGCACCTTCGGTGGTCTGTCTGGATTCCTTCAGACAACTGGTGGAACCATGACAGGGACCATCAATAACACGGGAGCTTCTGCGGCAGCCGTAATGTACGGAGCACTGGTAACCGGAGACACCTTTGACCGCTTCCGCATTTCGGCAGACGGTAAGGTGGAATGGGGACCCGGTACTGCGACGCGTGATGTGAACATTACTCGTCCTAGCACTTCCCAGGTACGCGTGACTCCTACTGCCAATGCTTCTAGCTCCAGTTCTGTGGGTGGAGCATTGAACATTACTAACTCCGCTTCAACTGGTGCGGGTCTGGTTGTCTACTCGACACAGGCTGCCCCTACAGGTCATCTGATTGTGGCTCGTGCAAACAACGCCACGTTCAATCAGCAGGCTATCTATGCAGAGTATGTGGGAACTTCTCACGCAGTGACCATTAACCACCAGGGAACTGGACTGGCCTCTTCTGCTCTTAACCTGTCTTCTACGAATACGCAGCACTCTGCTCTAGGAATTTCTGGTGTGGAGACTGACCGTGGAACTGTGAAGGTAACGCACACAGGTACAGGAACGGACGCCAACGCAGCCGCTGTCTCCATCGACTTGGCTGGGGCGGGTACGGCAGCACAAGGTATCTTCGTAACCTCCACGTCAGGTGGAACTACAGGACCCCTCCTACACCTCCGTAACGGGGGCACAGGGGCTCTTGTAGAGGTCACAGCAGCAGGAGCACTCAAGTTCGGTTCTGGGACCGGAGCGACCGACTCAACGATTTCCCGTACAGGAGCCAACGCTCTACAGACTGCGGGTAACTTCACGGTCGGAGGATACTTCGCCACGAATGCTGGTCAGTCAGATGGTCAGTGGAACCTGTGGTCAGGAACAAAGAATGTTCTGAACATCGGCTCTGCTGGTGGAGGTATTGCTATTGCAGAAGGTGCCAATGCGAGAATGGGTGTTGCCACTCTCGTAGCTGGAACCGTAACAGTTGCCAACACCTCTGTTACTGCGAATTCCAGAATCTTCCTGACTTCTCAGGTTGATGGTGGAACTCCAGGATGGCTGAGAGTAAGCGCGAGAACTGCTGATACTGATTTCACGATTACGTCCAGCAGCGCTACTGATACATCAACCGTTGCCTACCTCATCGTAGAGCCAGCATAAGGAGAATCATGGCAATTACTTTGCCTACCCCAGGGCAGACC
>ERZ777005.20-NODE-20-length-14820-cov-6.099966_pt1 | contig 14820 bp, 24 predicted proteins | sample MGYA00374958_ERZ777005 | MGnify/ENA primary metagenome ERZ777005 (study PRJEB29304, sample SAMN08777409) | plant metagenome | isolation source: Switchgrass | host: Panicum virgatum | place: USA: Austin, Texas | collected 2014-11-04 ... | reverse complement strand
GCGATGTCCTGCTCGCGTACATCCTCGCAGAACACGGCGTCGAGCTGCCCGACATGCGCGCCGACACACTGGAGCGCAGGCTCAGCGATCCCGACCTGCCGGAGCACGTGAAGGAGCTCATCCGCATTCGACTGCAGGCGTCGATGAACACGGTCGGCAAGTACAAGGCGCTGTTGCGCTCCGTGTGCCGCGACAGGCGCCTGCGTGGCTGCCACCAGTTCCGCGGCGCCGGGCGCACAGGCCGGTGGGCACACCGTCTCTTCCAGCCTGGCAACCTCATGCGCCCGACGATGGGCCACGAGATGATCGACGTGGCCGTGGAGTCGATCAAGACCGGCGCCGTGGACCTGATCTTCGACAACGTGATGTCGGCCGTCAGCAACGCGGTGCGCGGCGTCATCGTGGCACCGCCGGGCAAGAAGATGGTCATCGCTGACCTGTCCAACATCGAAGGCCGTGTGGCGGCGTGGACAGCCGGTGAGGAGTGGAAGCTGCAGGCCTTTCGTGATTTCGACACGATCCTCGGCTACGAAGAGAAAGGCGGGAAGCGGAAAGCAGTCCGCAAGGGGCCTGACCTGTATGTCAAGTCGTACTGCGGCGCCTTCAACGTCGATCGACTGAGCGACAACGAATACGAGGCTTTCCTGCAGCGCCAGATCGGCAAGGTCATGGAGCTGATGTTCCAGTACGGCGGTGGCGTCGGCGCGTGGCTCACCGGCGCGGCCACTTACGGCATCGACCTGGCGAAGATGACCGAGCAAGTTTTCGACACGCTGCCCAGGAAGACAGTGGAAGAAGCCGAGAACTTCTTGCAGTGGTTGTACGAGCAAATAGAACAGAAATACGAGATCGCTAAGGCCAAGCTCGATCTAGAGTTCACTGGCGGGAAAATCACCGAAGAACAGTGGCTCGAAAAAAGCCAGAAGCTTTCGGAGCTGCACAAGAACCCCGCAAGCATAGAAGCCGCGAAAGCGAAAGCCCGTTACGGTCTGCCAGAGAAGGTGTTCGCGACGTGCGACGCGCTGAAGCGGCTGTGGCGCCAGGCCCACCCCGCGGTCTCCTCCTACTGGAAAGAGCTGGAAGAGACAGCCCGCGAAGCGATCAACAACCCCGGCGTCACGTTCCCGTGCCGCAAAGTGAAGATGCGCCGCAGCGGTGCGTGGCTCCGCATCGCGCTGCCGTCAGGCCGCGAGCTGTGCTACCCCGAGCCCGAAATCGCAAAGGACGGCTCGATCAGCTACATCGGTCTCAACCAGTACACACGGCAATGGGGCCGCGTCAAGACATACGGCGGCAAGCTCTTTGAAAACATCGTCCAGGCTGCAGCCTGCGACCAACTAGCGGAGTGCATGCCGATCGCTGAAGAACACGGATACGCGGTGGTTTTGCACGTCCACGATGAGCTGGTCTGCGAAACGCCAGACACAAGTGATTTCACTTCTGACATACTGGCAACATTGATGTGTAGCGAAATGTCATGGAACAGAGGACTCCCGTTAGCCGCAGCCGGGTTCGAGACCTACCGGTATCGAAAGGACTAAACCACTCTCGGTTGCGTTCGCTGCTCGCCTACTCCAAGACATCAGGTCAATTTAGTTGGATAGCGACACGGCGGGGGCAGCGCCCCCGAGTCGGTGACACCGCTGGAACGCTTTCCAAACGGACCGGTTACGTGATAGTAGGCATAGACGGGGTCACCTACCGCGCTCATCGTCTGGCTTGGTTCTATGTCACCGGGGTTTGGCCAGAAAAGACGGTCGATCACAAGAATAGGAATAGGGCCGACAACAGGTGGAGAAACTTGCGGTTAGCTACTCATCACCAGCAGCGCCAGAACCAGTCGGTGGGACGCGCAAACAAGACAGGTTTCCTCGGTGTTCGGCGGCATCGAAAAGGAAAGTTTGAAGCCAATATCGGCGTTGGCGGGAAGCACATCTACCTGGGACTTTTTGACACAGCCGAAGAAGCGAGTCGAGTGTACCTCCGAGCCAAACGGCAGCTTCACGAATTCCAGCCAACGCTGAGGGACTGATCATGAATCCTGCCGACTATTTCAACGACCGAGCCACCGGCAAAGCACCGAAAGACGCCACAGCCGAGCAGCGCCAAGATCGCTGCCCACGCTGCAGCTCCGAAGACGTCCGCTGGCGCTTGCAGACCGGCAAGTGGACGCTGTTCAGCCTGCAGCCCGGCAAGCTGCATCAATGCAAGTTGAACGCCGACGCGTTCGGGAGCTGACCATGCCGGCTAAGAAACAGGACACGTCCCTGAGAGCGAGGATCGAAAAGCACTTCGACGACAACCCAGACGCGTTGCTCACGGTCATGGACATCCGGCGGATGTTCGGGCGCGGGCGCAACAGCGTCGCCGCTCAAGTGAGTGAACTACGGAAATCGGGCTATCTCACAGTGACCGGCGGACCAGGGAAGCGCGGCGCATTGACGTTCGCTCGCGCCTACAACGACCGCGGCGCGGCGTTGGCCGCCGTCTGGAGATGAGCTGTGGCCCGGCGGTACGAGACGCTCACGGAACGCATCATGGCTCAGGTTGCTGAACCGGAGAACGAGCAATCGTGCTGGCTGTGGTTGAGTAACACCGACGCCAAAGGCTACGCGCGTTTGACATTGCGGCTACCGAGCCGGAAGAACCCCACGGCCGTGCGCGTCACGCGCTTGGTTGAAGGGATTTTCAGGGCGCGGGCACGCGACGCCGAGGATCTCTTTGACGTCCTCGATCCAGACGAAGAAACGATCCAGCACCTGTGCACTTGCACCAGTTGCGTGAACCCGGACCACTGAGACTTGTGGACTCGTCGCGACAACACCATAGAACGCAACGAACGAAAGAGACTGGAGAAAGCAGCATGCTTGAACGCTACATCGAAGACTACCTCGTCAAGCGAGTGAATGAACTCGGCGGCGAGGTGCGCAAGGTCGCATGGCCGGGACGCCGCGGCGCACCTGATCGGTTTGTGATGCTGCCGGGGAACAACGCTGTTTTGGCAACGCCCGTCGCTGTGGCCATGAAAGATCCGAGAGCCGTCGAGTGGCTGACCGAAGTACAGCGGCGCGTAGAAGGGGTTGGACGTTCATTCTTTGTGGAACTCAAAGCCCCAAACAAGAAGCCGGACCCGCACCAGCTGCGCGAGCACGAGCGCATGCGCGCCCTCGGCCAGCGTGTCGAGGTGATCGACAGCATCGAGGGTGTGGATCGATTGCTGGGAGGTGCGTGATGGCGCGGACCCGCAGCAAGATCGACGAGATCCTCTCGACTGAGGCCTACTGCGCCAACCCGGCACCGCCGCAACCGCTGGTGGTTGTGGTAGCGCATAGGGTCGACGCAGAGCGTCTTCTTTTCTTGAGAAACGTGGACCCTGAGCTAATCGTTCGTGAAATAAAAAGCCAGTTGGCACGCCAGATAGCGCAGTACATCGTCGACAAAACTCAGCTGTTGAAGATCGATATGCCGGCGATTCTAGGCGGATGGGAGGCTGAAGTGCGTCTCGAGTTCACGCTCAACGACCGCGGCGCCTACACGAATTGGATTCCTAAAGCTGAGAACAGAGGCTTCAAGCAAAGGGTCGCTGCGGTAAAGAAGGCATTGCCATACGGCTTCGAGGAGATTGTCGAAGTATGACCCAACGCAAGCTCAACGCCATGGCTTTCGCCAAAGGGCTGCGGCTGATGATGGAAGGCCCGACGTCAGCGGCGGAGATCGCCGAAGTGACAGGGCTCACCAAGCTCACCGTGTGGCTCTGGCTGAAAGAGCTGCACGCCGAAGGCGTCGTCTACGTGTCAGGGCACGAGAAGGACCGCTTGGGCCGCATGAACGGCAAGCTGTGGTCCGTGGGCCTCGATCAAAAAGACGCCAAGCGGGTGACGAAGCCGAGAAAGCAAGTCCGCGCAGAGTCGCGCGCACGCCAACGGCAGGCTCAACTTTTGGGGATCACAGCATGAGAACGCTCACCGGAAAGATACGCTACCGCGCCGAACCCCGGCTGTTCCGCCAACCGCTGGTCGTTTTGCAGGTTGAAGTCACTGTCAGCGAGCGCGATGAGCTGGGATACCGGGCCGAGTGGGTCGAGTGGCAAGACGCGGATGTCGTGGCGCTCAGCATGCTCCACCAAATGAAAACCGAGGACACAAAATGAAAGAACTATTCCTGTTCATCGCCGGTATGGGCGCGCACGCGCTCATCACGGCGCCCAACCCCGCTGCCGTCTTCTTTGGCACCATCGTCGTTGGCTTCTGCCTGGCAGTCGCCTTCGGAGAGAAGCCCGGTGCGTGACTTCAAGCCCTTCCCCTACCAGCAGCAGATGGTGCAGCACGTGCTCGACACGCCGCGCTGCGCGCTGTTCGCTGGCATGGGGATGGGCAAGACGAGTGCCACGCTGTGCGCCATCGACGGTCTTCTGTTCTCCGGCATGGCGAAAAAGCCGTTGGTCATCGGCCCCCTGCGCGTGGCGCGCAGCACCTGGCCGAACGAGACACAGAAGTGGAAGCAGTTCGCGCACATGCGCTGCAGCCCGATCGTCGGCACGCCGGACGAGCGCAGGCGTGCGTTGGCGACCGACGCTGATTTCTACACCACGAACTACGAAAACGTTCCTCGGCTCGTTGAGCAGCTCGGCGACGAGTGGCCGTTCGACATGGTCATCGCCGATGAGTCGCCCCGGCTCAAGAGCTTCCGTACGCGCCAGGGCGGCAAGCGCGCCGCAGCGCTCAAGCACATCGCTCACGAGAAGGTGAAGCGTTGGGTCTGCCTCACCGGCTCGCCTTGCGAACGCGGGCTCGAAGACCTGTGGGGCCAGATGTGGTTCTTGGACGAAGGCACGCGCCTGGGCCGCTCGTACAGCGCGTTCGAAAACCGTTGGTTCGGATTCCGCCGCGTCAAAGACGCTGTGCGTGCTGACAAGTCCTACGTCGAACGTGTTGTGTTCCCCCACGCCCAGGCTGAGATTCAGGAACTGCTGAAAGACATCTGCCTGACGCTCGACCCGAAGGACTGGTTCGACCTCAACGAACCGATCGTCCGCGATGTCGTCGTCGATCTCCCGCCCAAGGCTCGCAAGCACTACCGCGAGATGGAGAAAGAGATGTTCACTGCGTTCCTCGCCGGCGACGCCGAGGCTTTCAACGCAGCGAGCAAGACCATCAAGTGCTTGCAGATCGCCAGCGGCGCGTGCTACGTCGGCGAGGACTCATCGGACTGGCAACAGGTCCACGACGAGAAGCTGCAGGCCCTGGAGTCCATCATCGCCGAGGCGAACGGTATGCCGGTGCTGGTGGCCTACCACTTCAAGCCGGACCTGGTGCGCTTGAAGCAGAGGTTCCCGGAAGCGCGCCACATCAGCACGGCGCGCGACGAAGCGGACTTCAAGGCCGGTCGGATCTCTATCGCGCTGGTGCATCCGCAAAGCATCGGGCACGGTGTCGACGGCTTCCAGGACGTGACCAACATCCTGGTGTTCTTCACGCGCTGGTGGGCACGCGGACCCCACGACCAACTGATCGAGCGCATCGGCCCCATGCGGCAAATGCAGTCCGGGCACCAGCGGCCGGTGTACGTCTACAACCTCGTCGCCGGCGGCACGGTAGACGAGGACGTCGGTGTTTCTATCCGCGAGAAGCGTTCTGTCGATGAAGTTCTCATGGCCGCCATGAAGCGGCGCAAGGAGTGAAAGCATGACTGCGACTTTAAAAGTACTCGTTCTGATCGCCCTGTTCCTGGCCCTCCTGGTGGTTGTAGACCTCATGATCTTCTGCTGGATCCGACCGGGCCTGACGCGAGCTGTGGACTGGCTGATCGAGTACGCAAAACGCACTCCATACTCGGCGCTACCCGGATACATGCTGCGGTACTGGCTGGTGCCCTACAGCACAGTGATGATGCGCGACACGACGCTCCCGAACGGGCGCCCGATCAAGATGCCCCTACACGATGGTACGGGGCCGGTAGACGGCCGCCGGCGACCTATCGCCAGGCTGCTGCAGAAACTGGGTGTAGCTGCCCGAATCCACAACATCCTGACCTCAGACCACGGCAGGCATCCGCACAACCACCCCTGGTGGTTCGTGACGATCATCTTGCGTGGCGGCTACTGGGAGACGATGTACGACAGCCAAGGCTTCGCGATCCACAAGAAGTGGCACGGTCCCGGCTCGATCCTCTTTCGCACACCCAAGCATTGGCACCGCATCGACCTGCGGCCCGGCGTGCAGCCATGGACCCTGTTCATCACCGGGCGATACAAAGGCACTTGGGGGTTTTTAGTCAAGGGCACGTTTGTTCAACATCGCGAATACCTGAGGAGAGATCTGTGAGGTGCAAATACTGCGCGGTCGAGAGAGGTCTTCCGCACCTCGGAGTTTGTATTTTTCCTGGTGGCTTGGTTGGCGCTGAACCCGCGCTCAAAGACACCAACCCCAAGGATGCGATCGGCATTCGCAAGCTCTCGTTCTCAGTGCTACCGTGGCAGGTACTGTGTCGTGTTGCCCTGGCGATGATGGAGGGCGCTGCCAAATACGGTCGCCACAACTACCGGGCGGCGGGAACGCGAGCTTCGGTTTACTTCGACGCCATCGTTGGGCGCCATCTCACGGATTGGTGGGAAGGAACTGACATCGATCCGGACTCTGACCTGCACCACCTCGACAAGGCAATCGCCGGACTCATGGTGTTGAGAGATTCAATCCTGCAAGGGAACTGGGTCGATGACCGGCCGCCACGGGCGCGGGGCGTGCAGATGAACGAACTCAACGCTCTGGCCGAGAAAATTCTTGCTCGGCATGCTGACAAGAACCCCAAGCACTACACGATTGCGGACAGCGAAGATGGACAACAGTAGGTTTCCTGATTGGAGCAGCAAAACCGCGCTCGTGATGGCCAGCGGGCCGTCACTAGGCTGGACGAGAGTGCCTCCACTCTCAGAGGACGTGTGCAGGATCGTCACGAACAGCACCTACAAGCTGGCGAACTACGCCGATGTGCTGTACGCCGTCGATTTCCAATGGTGGCGGCACAACATCGACGATGTGCGCGAGAGCTTCATGGGCGACGTGTGGACTCAGGACGTAGGTGCCGCTGAGCGCTTCAACCTGAACCTGTGCCGCGGCTGCTACCGCGAGGGCCTCGGCGAGAACGTGATCCATACCGCCGGCAACAGCGGCCACGGCGCGATCAACCTGGCGTACCTGTTCGGCGCGCGGCGCATCTTGCTGCTCGGGTTCGACATGCGCGAGGTCGACGGCCGCAAGCACTGGCACCCGGACCACCCGGCCCCGCTCGTGCAGAAGCAGCAGTTCGGCGAGTGGATCCACAAATTCAAGAAGACCGCCGAGGACGCCAAGCGGCTCGGTGTCGAGATCATCAACTGCACACCGGGCTCCGCGTTACCGTGGTTCCCGATGTCGACGATCGAGCAGGAACTGCCGTGAAGCCGCGTATTTGGAAGCACGATGGTGTGTGGTACTGCGGTACGTTTTACACGAACTGGGAAGGCCGCTTGTTTCTTGACTCGACCAAGGTTGGGCAAGGCAGGACGCCCTTAATCGCATACCGTCACTGGAAGGTGCGCAGTGCCTAGCTACCACTGCATGATCCGCCAGGAGCCGCACTACCGCCGCGATGCCTTCGAGCATGGTCTGCAGCGACTCGGCATGAAGCCGACGACGTCGCGTGTACCGCGGCTCGGTGACCTGCTGGTCCTGTGGAACAAGATGGGGCCAGGAGGCGCTCGCCGACGAGTGGGAAAGCCAAGGCGGTGTCGTGCTGGTTTGCGAGAACGGCTACCTCGGCGTGGACGGTGCCGGCCACCAGTTGTACGCCATCAGTGAGCACGGGCACAACGGTTCCGGTTGGTTCCCGATCGGGACCGAAGATCGATTTTCCGGGCTCGGCGTCGAAGTCAAACCGTGGCGCGCGGCCGGCGAGCATGTGCTCGTGTGCGCTCAACGCGGCATCGGCAGCTGCAAGATGCGCAGTCCATCCCGTTGGGACGCGGCCGTCGTCGCTGAAGTGCAGAGGCTGACGAAACGCGAAGTTCGGCTGCGCCCGCACCCCGGCCGGCACGCCGGTAAGCCGCTCGAGGATGATCTGCGCGGCGCGCACGCCTGCGTGATCTGGTCGAGCAGCTCCGGCGTGCGCGCGCTGGTCGAAGGCATCCCGGTCGTGCGCGCTGCGCCTTGGTGGATCTGCTCCGAGGCTGCGGTGCGCAGCGTCACGCGCGTGAACATGCTGCTTCTGGATGACACGGCGCGCGCCAACGCGCTGCACAAGATGAGCCACGGGCAGTGGACGCTCGCCGAGATCGAGAGTGGCGAACCGTTCAAACGCATTCTGGAGGGCCTGAAGCATGCTAATCGCCTACCCGGTCAAAGGTAAGAAAAAATCCATCGACCTGTGCCAGGCCTTCATCGAAGGCTATAAGCGCGCCGGCGGCTGCGAGCCCGGCGCGGTGTTCTTCGGTGTCAATGAGTCCAACATCGTTGACTGGCACCGCGTGTTGGCCACGGGCTCCCCGTACTGGTACGGTGACAACGCTTTCTTTGACGCCACGCGGCAAAGACAGTTCCGGTTCGCCAAGAACAGGCTGCAGATCGACGCCGCCCAGCAGACGGACGGTAAGCGCTTCGCAGCCTTGGGACTGGAGGTGAAGCCGATGCGGCGTGACGGCCACCACTGGGTCGTCTGCGAACAGAGCCCGTTTTTCGTGGAGCACGTGGCGCCTGGGGCGAAGCGTTGGTTGGAAGACACCGTTACGGCGCTGCGTGCAACCGAACGGCCTGTAGTCGTCAGGGCCTGGGACCGCGACAAGACGGCGCAGATGGCGTCGCTGCCGAGCGACTTGACAGACGCTTGGGGCCTCGTCACGCATTCGTCCGCAGCTGCTGTGACGGCGCTGTTGGAAGGGGTCGGGGTGGTTGTGTCACCTAACTCGGCGTGCTCAAGCATCTGGCTCCCAGACGGACGTGAAAACCTCTTCGGCGTGCTCGCCGACAATCAATGGACGATTGAAGAACTCGCAACAGGAAAGGCGTGGCAATGGCTGAACAGAACGAAGTGAAGAAGGGCTGGTTCCACACTCCGGGGAGGACGGGAGACCGTCACCTCGATGAGCAGTTGATCGGGCTCGACAAGCTGTTCGTGGGCGTGACCGGCAAAACTATTCTCGACGTCGGGTGCGCCGAAGGGCTCATCACGCTGGAGTGCGTGAAGCGTGGAGCGCTGTTCGCAAGAGGCGCCGAGATCGTGAAGGACCACGTTGACGTGGCCAACGCCTTCAAACGGTCTCTCAGCAACCCCAAGCTGTCCGAGAAACTGGACTTCATCGAGGCGGACGCCAACGTGTGGGAGCCGGAGGGTCGATACGATGTTGTTTTGCTCTTGGCGGTACTGCACAAGCTGCGTGACCCGTGTGAGGCAGCCAAGCGTTTCGCATCGGCCGCAAACGAGCGGGTGGTCGTGCGTTGGCCGATCGGCAGCCTCGGTGTGATCGTCGACGGGCGCTCTGGCGGAACGCCGCACAAGGTCTCCAAGGCGATCGTGAAGCAAGGCTTCGAGCGCGAACACGACGTCAACGGTCCGCGTGGCGAGTGGCTTACCTATTTCAGGAGGCGCTGATGGGGTGCGGCGATTGGATCATGGCCACCGGCCATGTGCGGGAGCTGTTCGAGCGGCACCGTGTTCCCGTGCTGGTCGTTGGCGCGCACGGCAAGCCGATGTGGCATGAAGTGTTCGACAACAACCCGAAGATCATCCGCAAACCGCATATCAGGCAGCAGTACGTGCGGCTCGTCAGCGGTGGGGGTTACCGGCCCTATATCGAGCGCAAGGAGCCACAGAAGTGGACGTGGAAGCCGTACACCCCGCCGGTCGGTGAACTCTTCTTCACTGCCGCGGAGCTGGCCTTCGCCGAACCGTACCGTGGCATGGTCATGGTCGAGCCCAGCGTAAAGGCTGCCACCGGACACCACAACAAGGCGTGGCTGCCTGAGCGTTGGCGCCAGTTGACCGACGCCTTGATGCTGCCGTGGGTGCAATGCGGGCCACCGGAAACGAACTGGCTGCCTGGTGTCAGCGCGCGTGTCGTCACCCCAACGTTCCGGCACGCCGCGGCGGTTTTGTCGGTGTGCAACGCCTTCGTCAGCACGGAGGGAGGCCTGCACCACGCCGCCGCGGCGGTCGGTACGCCGAGCGTGATTTTGTGGTCTGAATTCATAGACACAAGTGTTACCGGGTATGCAACAATGCGTAACCTAAGACACGCAGGGCCGGCTTGCGGAATGCGTGTCGATTGTCCTGGTTGCCGGGCGTCGATGGCACGCATCACGGTCGACGAGGTGGCTCGCAACTTGTGGGAGATTCTGGATGAAGGTAGACCTGGGGTGGCACTGGCCGGATCGTGAGCAGCATCTGCTGGACTGGATGAAGCATAACGGTGTTCCCTTGAACGGGCGCTTGGCCTACCAGGGCAAGAAGCAAGTGGCCTGCACGCGCCACTTCAACGGTCGCAACCGCGTGGCCATCGACATCGGCGCGCACATCGGGCTGTGGTCGTACAACCTCTCCCACTGGTTCGACGAAGTGTTCGCGTTCGAGCCGATGCTGGACCACCGCGAGTGCTTCCGGGAGAACCTCAAGGACAGAACCAACGTGCAGCTCCTACCCTACGCGCTGGGGGAGAAGCCGGGCGTTGTCAGCATGCAGACCAACGCGAGCAGCACCGGGGACACCTGGGTGAAGCTCAGCGAACCGGGTGACGTCGAGATGAAGACACTCGACAGTTTCGGGTTCGAGCGCGTTGACTTCGTGAAGATTGATACCGAGGGCCTGGAGGAGATCATCCTCCGCGGCGCCATCAAGACCATCACAACCTGGCGCCCTGCGATCTGTGTGGAACAGAAACGGGAAATGTCGCGCAAGTTCGGCTGCGAGCCGCAAGGCGCGGTGAAGCTGCTCAAGAGCCTCGGTTACCGCGTAGCGGAGGAATTGAGCGGGGACTTCATCATGGTGCCGGCGTGAGAGTCTTCATTGGTTACGACCACGCCGAAGCCGAAGCCGCTCGCGTGGCGGCCAAAAGCTTGCACGAGGTCAGCGGCCTGACAGCCGAATTCCTGCAAGCCGATCGCCTGCGCGCCGTAGGCCTGCTGACGCGACCCGTGGACACCCGCGGAGAGCATTTCGACATGTTCAGCGGTGCGCGTCAAAGTACAGAGTTCGCGATATCCAGGTTTCTGACGCCGCTGCTGTGTCAGGGCGGACCGGCGCTCTTCGTGGATTGCGACGTCGTGTTCTGTGAAGACCCGCGCCAAATGGTGCGTGAGGTCGATGGCAGGCAAGCATTGTACGTCGTCAAGCATGACCAGCAGCCGACCGAGAAAACCAAGATGGGCGGCAAGACGCAGACGGCCTACGGGCGCAAGAATTGGTCGAGCGTCATGCTGTTCAATTGCGACCATGCGGCGCATCGGCGGATGAGCGTGCGTGACGTGAACGAACGGCGCGGGCTGGACCTGCATCAGTTTTACTGGCTACACGACGACGAGATCGGCGACCTGCACCCCCGCTGGAACTGGTTGGTGAACGTCGAGCCCCGACCCGTGCCGCTCGGTATCGCCCACCTGACGCTCGGCGGTCCTTGGATACAGGGCTGGCAAGGCGGCGAAGCCGACGAACTGTGGAGGGCCGCATCGGCATCATGAGGAAGAATCCCGTCCCCGGCGCGCTGACGCCCACCCTATTGCGGCACCCCTACGACATCGTGCTGTGCACGACTGAAAAACGTTTCCAAAAACTGCTCGCAGAACTCAAGATACCGCGAAGCGACTGGCCCTCATGGTTGGGCGAAAACGCACGAGCCACGACGAGCGAACTGCAGCACCCGAGCGGAAAGCGTTGCCTCATAGTCTCGTGCCCGCCGCAGCGGAAAGACGAGACAGGTGCCTTCGTGGCCGCCTTGATCGTGCACGAGGCTGTGCATGTATGGCAGGCGATTCGCGACTACATCGGGGAACGCGAGCCCGGTGCTGAGTCCGAGGCCTACGCGGTTGAAGCCATCAGCCAGACGCTGTTCAACGAATTCATCCGGCAGACAGTGCGGCGGCGCTGAGTCTCAGTAGCCCGACACGTCGATGACGTGACCACGGAAGTCCACGCTGTTCTCATCGAATACGCGCACCACCTCCGGCCACAGCAGCTTCCCGTCCTTGAACGTGAGGACGATGAAACCGCTCCGGTGGTTCTTCGGGGCGTCTTCGCTGTAGTCGACGAACTGTGGCCCGTTCGGGTCGGCGAGCGTGCCGGTGTCGACGCCCCAGCGCGTACCGGTGTAGTCGTCGAAGGGGGTCACCTTCAGACTGTGCAGGTGGCCGGTGACGATCGTTTTGCCGGCGTTCACGGTGTTGTTGTGGGTCGCATGGATGCCGCCACGCAGCCGATGCTTGACGACGACTTCGTTGTTGACCCACACAGACCAGCACGGTGCCCAGGCCGGGAAGTGATCCTTCAAACTGAAGCCCCGCACGCCCTCGTACTCCGGCGCGTTCTGCGCGAGACGGTTCTCGAAGCGAGCATCATGGTTACCTAACGGCCAGTACAACTTGGCACTGCCGGCGATCTCCTCGATTTCACCGAGCCGTTCCTTGCAGGTCTTCAGCTCCTCGATCACGCTGGGCTTCGAGTCCCAACCGATGCGCGGGTAGCGGCTGATCGACGCGCCGTCGAAGGCGTCACCGTTGCAGATGATCGCTTTCGGCCGGAGCATCTCGGTGAAGTGCAGCAAGGCGCGGAACGCCGTGGTGCGCAAGCCCGGCCAGAAATGCGCATCGCTGAAGACCAGCACGGTGCCGTTCTGCGCGTCGAGATGCCGGCGAGCGGCATACTCTGTGGGTGACAGGTGCTGATAACGCGCCGCCCGCGCTGCCTTTGACTGCAGCTGAATGTTGTACCGCTGCTCCAGCCGTCTGCGGCGGTGTTGCACGCTCCTCACCGGTACACCAAGCCGTCGAGAGACCTCCGCGGCGCCAGCGTGCGTGCGCCACAGTTCGATGAACTCTTGGTCTGTACACGCAGGTACTGGCATGTCACTGCTCCGGCGGGCGCAACGCTTCGTAGTCGCGCTGCAGCAAGTCGTTGTGCGCTTTCAGGGCGTCGGCGTATTCAGCAAGCTGTCGAGCAGCCTCGACAAGCCTTGACTGCACGTCGGCGAGCAAAGGGCCGGGGGCGTCGGCGGCTTCGTGCGAAGCTCCGGGATCACCGGAGGCCTCACGACCACAGGTGGCGGCGATGGCTGCGGTCCGGAGGCGCAGCCGATCACCAGCAGCATGCAGAGCATCACGATCAGCGATGAGGCGATCTTGTTGACGTTCAAAAGCACGGAAGTTCTCCAGTTGTTGCGCGCGGCGTCGCTCTTCCTCGGTGCGGGCTTGGTCCGTGGCGATGGCCGCGGCGGCGGCCTGTCCCGCGCGCTCACCATCCCACTTCGCCTGCACCATCAGCGTTTCGGCGTGCCCCTTGGCGTAGCCCCTCGAGTGACCGTTCCACCACACCGCGCCGACAGCAAGTGCCACCGCGGCGATCCGGGCGACGAAGAACCAGTTCATGCAGCGTCCTTCGACAGAAACAGGTTGCGTTCGGCCTCGCGTCGCCTGAGGAGGCCCTTGACGTGCACGCCGGCGGCGAAGCTCCACCGCGGGAACTCGTCGGCCGCGCTGTCGTAATCGCCGGCGTTCAGCCGCCGCAACAGGGTGGACCTCTCAAACGCACCCACGCCGCAATTGAATGTGAAGTCGACCAGCGCGTCGAATTGGTTCTGGCTCACAGGCTGGGTGACCAAACGGTTCACTGCGTCGACCGCGAAAGCCGTGTCCGCCTGAAGCCAAGCGTCGGCGGTGGTGGCGTCGCACGTGTCGCCCTGCTTCACCCCGGCCGTATGGCCGTATCCGATGGTCCAGATCCCTGCAACATCTTGATACGCCTCGTAACGAACGCCCTCGAATTGCTTGATCAGGTCAAGCCCACGGTGGCTCAGTTTCATTGCTGCCCTTTCCCCGAAACGCTGGGCTGTTTAACCAGCCGACCGACGACGCCGAGGACCAGCAGCGCGATCGCGCCGTAGCGGACCCACGGCTGCGGGATCGAGGCCTTGAGATCGTTGGGCAGAACCTCCCAGGTCACCAGCAGCGAGCTGGCGAGCGTCATGCACTGCACGCTGAGCATGCGGTGCGCTTTTCGCCATTCCGGGATGATCTTCATTTCCAGTGCGCTTGCACGTACTGCCATAAGGCCGCGCAAACTCCTGTTACAAGTGCAACAAAGATACCAGGAATCGACCGTCTCCGCAAATCATTCCAAAACTCGGTCTTGGCGCGCTGTTGGCGGATCCATTCGTGGTCGGCCGCGTGGTCGACGTGATCGGCCATCGCTCGTGACACACCGCGCGCCACGGCTTCTTCCACGCTGCTGGTGAAATCTTCGTCCATGTCACTCCCCCTTCTTGGGCTTCTTCGCGCTGCGAGCCGAGGCCGATTTTCGTTCGCCGGTCAGCGGGCGAGCGTCCAGCATTCGGACCGATTTCCCGTCAGGGCTCGGCGCCGGTTCAACTTGCTCTGGGATGATCTCCGTGGCTCGCCCCACCGGAATGGACTTCGGCTGCCGCGTGTTGATCTCCGGTTGGCCTTCGGTCACTCGGCCGGTCGGAATGGACTTTGGTTGCGGGGCGTCGATCGAGGGTTGACCCTCGATGACTTCGCCGACTGGGATCTTCTCTTCGCGCAAAGCATTGGCTTCCGCGGTGAGCGCGGCCCTCAGATCGGGATCCTC
>ERZ777005.19-NODE-19-length-15011-cov-5.166756_pt1 | contig 15011 bp, 9 predicted proteins | sample MGYA00374958_ERZ777005 | MGnify/ENA primary metagenome ERZ777005 (study PRJEB29304, sample SAMN08777409) | plant metagenome | isolation source: Switchgrass | host: Panicum virgatum | place: USA: Austin, Texas | collected 2014-11-04 ... | reverse complement strand
GCCAAGCGCATGCGCCGCTGGGCGGGTGTCAACTGGATCGTTCACCCGAACGTCCCCGGTGTCGGCACCTCCTCGGAGAGCTGCTTCATGTACCACAAGAACGCGATCGGCCATGCTGCCAACAGCAAGGAGATGCAGGTTCTGGTGGACTATGACGGCAAGCAGGATCTGTCCTGGTCCCGCGCGTCGCTCTTCCACGGCGCCAAGAAGCTTCAGAACAGCGGTATCGTGAAAATGGTTCACGACGCTTCTGCTTATGTTGCTTCGTAAGCTCACTGATCCAACAATCGATTAGCTGAGCAAAGGAGCTTCGAATCATGGCTTACTCAACTGCAAATCAGCCCTATCTCATCGCTGGTCCGGTGGGCGGGGGCTTCATCGGCGGGTCCACCAATGTCGGTGGCGCTCTCTGGGGCTATCGCTCGACGGACCCCATTGGAACGGTCGGCACCACCGGCTATTTCACCAATGGGCATAAGCTGGGCATGCGTCCCTCCGACGTGGTCATCTGCATGGTCACCTCCGGCTCGACGCCGGCGGCGCTCCATCACCTGATGATCTCTTCGGTGAGCACCAACGGCGCCAGCCCGACGATCATCGGTTCCTCGGCCTAATCTCCGGGTCGGGGCCTCCCGGACCGGCTGGGCGGTTCTCCGTGCTCAGCCGGTCTCCCAACCCTAAAGGAAAATCATGACCGATAAGCGCCTGTCTGCCAAAGCTCTCGGCAGTAGCTCTGACTCTGGACAGCATTACGCCACCTATTTCGAGTATATCCCGGATGATGTGGCTTACGAAGATCTATTCCATCCGGCTTATTGGCATCACCACGCCGCCAAGCTCAAGCCGCTGACCATTATCCGCTGTCGGCGCACTGACGGCGTGTTCGACGTTTTCCTCACCGTGCGCACGACCATTGCCGGCTGCGTGGTGATGGAGTTCCACAGCGGCCGGCCGCCGCGCGGCATCGACCCCTACAAGGTCGAGGATGACGCGCGCGCCGAGGCGATGAAGCTGAAGGTTGCTCCGATCGACGCCAACGGCAAGCCGGTGGTCCGCGTCGAGTTTTTCCCCAAGACCAAATGGCGGGTGATTGGCCTGGGGTCGGCGGAGATCGAGCGCGATCTGCCCAGCCGCGAGCACGCGGAACTGCGGATGGCGACCTACCTGCACACCATCAACATGCGCAACCCCACCGCAGAAGAGCTGCTGGCCGAGATGAAGCGGCGCTCGGAGGTGGCTGCGCAGAAGGCGCTGACGCCGGTCACGTAAGGAGACCACAGGGTGGCGGTCAAACTCGACATTTACAACGAAGCGCTGCTGCACCTGAAGACGCGGCGGCTGCGCACATTGACCGACGCCCGCTCCGAGCGGCGCGATCTCGATGCCGTCTGGTCGCCGACCATCGATTACATGCTGGAGCGCGGGATGTGGAATTTCGCCACCCGCGCCCAGCAATGGATGCCGTCGGACACCATCGAGCCGGAGTTCGGCTTCGAATACGCTTACGAGCAGGTGGACGATTATGTTCGGCTGGTCGATATTGGCGCCGACGATCGCTACGGCTGGACCCTCGATGATTACAGCGAAGAGGGGTCAGTTTTTTACTGCGATGTTGACCCTCTCTATGTCCGCTATGTTTCTGACGATCCGGCCTGGGGCCGCGATCTCGGTAAATGGACAGCCGCCTTTACCACAGCCTTGGCCTGGGAACTCGCGTGGCGAGCTGGCGGACACATCGGCTTCATATCCGCTGACGTGAAAGACGAAATCCGCAAGGAGCGCAAGCGCGCGCTGACCGAGGCCAAGAGCGCCGATGCCGTCAACCAGGCAATGAGCCAGCTTCCGACCGGCCGTCTCGTGCGGGCACGCGGCGGGCGGCACGGCTATAACAAGATGCGCAGAACCCCCTATCAGTAGGGATCGCAATGAAAGGCTCTCGCGAGCATAAGCGCTGGATTGCCAAGGTGCGGCGAGATCGCGGCAAGCGCAATGGCGTGATTGGGGCGTGGGCCTTCGATGATCTCTGGCTTTTCAAGCTGGAGACCGACCGTAAATTTCGAAAAGTCAACAGGCGTCCAAGGGACGGCTACGGGAAGCAGAGAGCGGAATGACCGACACCCTCGATCGCCTGCAAGGAGCCCTGTCCACCTTCGGCATGAAGAAGCCGGTCCTGGTGGCGACGACCACGAACATCACTCTGTCCGGCCTCCAGAGCATCGACGGCGTGACCGTCGCCGAGGATGACCGGGTGCTGGTCAAGGATCAGAGCGACGACACCGAGAACGGGGTTTACGCGGCCAGCACAGGCGCATGGGCGCGCCCCAAGGATTTCGACAGCCACAGCGATTTCGTGCGCGGCACGACAGTAGCTGTCGCGCGAGGCACGGTGAACGGCAGCAAGATCTTTGCCGTATCCTCAGCCGATGTTGAAACAATCGGAGAAGACAGCATCACATTCACGAGCGCTCTCAGCCGGGGCTCTTGGCGAAACGTTAAAGATTATGGCGCTGTCGGCGATGGATCAACAGACGACACGGATGCCGTCCAGGCTGCGCTCGATGTCGGCAGCACCTTTGACCACGGGACTGTATTCTTCCCGGACGGCACCTACATGGTGGCCGGCCTGAAATTCCCAAGTAATTGCAGTATCAAAGGTTCCAGTAGAGACAACACGATCCTTAAGCTAAAAAACAGTGGTAACACCTATATTCTCGCGTCAAAGCTTTATGTCGAAAACGATACCGCCAACGCCTTCCCGGACGGACAGAATTTCATCGAAAATATCACATTCGACGGCAACAAAGCAAATAATTCCAGCGGAACATGCCTGATTCTGCGCTCCTATAACGCGCAAATCATGTGCTGCGATTTCCAAAATGCGGCCGATCACGGCATCATCCAGAGCGCGGCGACAGCGAACGGCAGCAACGCACAGAACGCTGCTGAATGCGTCTACAAACAATGTCGCATCCATTTGAACAACAAGCGCGGCATGTGGTTCAAGGATGACTCCAATAGCAAAATCGCGGACGCTTGGATCGTAGATTGCTGGATACACAACAACGGCACGGATGGCTTTGTTCAGGTCGATATCGAGCGCGGCGCCGGATTTCATATCCATAACAACCAGCTCTATGATGACTATCAGGGAAATATAAAAATTGCTGGCGCGTCCGGCACGACGATGACTGGCAACAATTTAGAGCTGGGAACCCTGAAGGGATCAACGGGGCAGACCTACAGGAACCTTGAGGTTGCCCTTGGCGATGGAAGCGGCGACAATCTCGGCATTCAGATCGTTGGCAACATCTTTCACACCTTCCTCGCGGACGTTGCCACCAATACATATAAGCACATCGACTTTACAGGATCTGGCGTCGCAACCAATCTTCACGCCAACGTCTTCCGCGCTCCATCTGGAGGGTGGACGAACGGCGCCGCGATAGACCGCACCGCCGGCTCTGCGATTGTAGGTGTTGTTGGCGCGAGCAATTTCTTCCAGAATTTTACGAGTACCACACGCGGCCAAGGCTACTATGATCTCTCCAGGATCGTGGCGATATCGGGGGATTCCGGCGCCACCACGATGACCCTCGCCTCCGTTAATGCCGATGCCGTCGCCGGTCCGATTATTGATCTTGATAGGCAATCCACGTCGCCAGCCGCCAGCGACAACCTTGCCATGGTTCGCTTTCGTGGCCGCGACAGTGGCGGTGGCACTGACGATTATGCCTATATCGCCGCGATCATCTCCAGCCCAACGTCCGGCAGCGAGTCGGGCATCTTCGACACCTACGTCAAAGCCGCTGGGACGGATAGGCTAATGGCGCGCTTGGCCAGTAGCGGCGTATTTTTTGGCTCATCTGGAGGCAATGTCGTAGCCCCGTTCAATAACGGTGCTCTGTCCACGGCGGCAACGGACGGGTTTCTCTACATTCCAACGTCCACGGCGGCATCAACGGCGGCCCCGACCGCCACTCCGACCGCTTACACTGGCATGGTGCCATTGCTTTACAATACAGCGCAAAATCGCCTCTGGATCAACGGAGGCGGCACTTGGCGCTCCGTGGCGCTGTCTACGTAGGGCCGCACTATGGGTAAGGTCAACGCGCTCACACACACCTTCGCGGCCGGGGAAGTATCTCGCGCCGCGCTCAACCGCATTGACAAGGAAATCATCCGCCTCCACGCCGAGCGCCAGGAGAACCTCCTCCCCTATGTGATCGGCAAGGCGATCATGCGGCCGGGGATGGAATATCTCGGCACCTCGAAATCCAACAACCGCCCCCGGCTCATCCCGTTCTTCCGCTCACTCGATGCCAAGGCCATCCTGGAGTTCACCGACAGCACGTTGCGGGTCTGGGTCGATGACGAGCTGGTGACGAGGCCCTCCGTCACTTCGACGGTGACCAACGGCGATTTTTCTTCCTCCGCCGGCTGGACGCTCACCGTCAGCGACGGCGCCACGGGAAACATCAACTCCACCGTCTCCGGCGCGCTCTATATGCAGGCAGCCGCGCGCGGCTCCAGTGTCATCTGCACCCGGTCGGTGACGACATCGAATGCCGGAACCGAGCACGCGCTGCGCATCACCGTCACGCGCGGCCCAGTGACATTCCGCTGCGGCTCCACATCCGGCGGCGACGATTATATCATGGAAACATCCCTGGGGACAGGGATTCACAGCCTCGCCTTCACACCGACCGGAACCTATCATGTGTGGTTCAAGACCCGGCGCGAAGCGGCTGTAATCGTTGATTCCATCCAGGTGGAATCGGCCGGCGTCATGGAGATCGCTGGCCCGTGGACGGCCGCGCAACTCCGCGAGATCAGCTACGATCAGTCGATTGATGTGATGTTTCTCGCCTATGAGGGCTGGCAGCAGCGCAAGATCGAGCGGCGCGGCAGCACATCCTGGTCGCTGGCGCTCTATCAGCCCGACGATGGACCGTTCACCACGGCGAGAACGGCGGCGGTCAGAATCAAGCCGACGGCGACGCACGGCAACACAACGCTAACGGCGGAGTCGGATTTCTTCCGGCCAGAGCACGTCGGGGCGCTGTTCAGAATCGAGCACGACCGCCTCGCTGCCTCATGGGCGCTGGCTGGGGATGAGCGTTACACCGATCCCTGGAAAGTGACGGGGATAACGACCAGTAATTATGACGACCGCGATTTCTCCTACACAATCTCCGGCACATGGTCTGGCACGCTTCGTCTTTACCGATCCGTCGTGAGCGAGGAGGAGGGTTTTCGGCGGCATCGCCGCGAGACTGGATCTAGCACCATCGACATCACTGGAAACGCCAGTTACTCTCAAAGCGATGCGGAAGACTCCAACAACGTCATAGCCTATTACAAGATTGGATTTGAGGCCAGCGCGTATACTTCCGGGTCAGCGAATATAGCGGTGACCTATACCGGCGATGGCGGGTTCGGCATTTGCAGGGTGACCGCTTACAATTCCGCGACATCGGTCGATATCGAGGTGCTGAAGGATTTTAAGAACACCAACTACACAGAGGATTGGTTGGAAGGGGCTTGGTCCGACAATCGCGGCTGGCCGAGCGCGGTCGGGTTCTTCGACGGCCGGATCTTCTGGGCCGGGGCCGACCGCTTCTGGGGGTCGGAGAGTAACAATTTCGAGGCGTTCAATCTGGAGACCGAGGGCGATAGCGGCTCGATCCAGCGCTCGATCGCGACCGGCGGCGCCGTCGCCACGGCGCGCTGGGTGCTCAGTCTTCAGCGGCTGATCTTCGGCACGGACATCTCGGAAATATCCGCCCGCTCTTCCTCCTTTGACGAGCCGCTCACCCCGAACAATGTGACACTGAAGCCGGCGGCGACCAATGGCGTCGCCCCAATCAGTCCGGTACGCACCGACTCCACCGGCCTCTATATCGACCTCTCCACCGAAAACCTTATGGAGATCCGCTACAGCGTCGATGCCCAGGACTATGTCGCCGGCCGGCTGACGCGGCTGCATGAAGACCTGCATAAGAGCCTCAACCCATCACTGTTCGCCGACGGCTTTGTCGATCTGACCATCCAGCGCAAGCCCGAGAATTATGTCTGGGCGCTGCGCAATGACGGCATGGCCTGCGTGATGCTCTACAGCATCGCCGAGGATGCGCGCGGGATCTTCAAGGTGGCGACCGGCCGCGACAACGGCCTGGATGACGACCGCCCGCTCGACCGCATCGTCTCGATCGCCGCCCTGCCGAACGCTGGCGAGGACACAGTCTATGTCGCGGTGGAGCGCACTATCAGTGATGGCGCGGGCGGATCGGAGCAGGACTATTATATTGAGAAGTTCGCACTGCACGATTCGGCGATAACCGAAACATATAGCAGCTCCGATCAAGATGTAACCGTTAAAAACGGCCTCTATATGGCCGACAGCTACATCACGACGACTGGGACAGAAAGTATCGGTCAAGTGATTTCTGGGCTTGACCATTTGTCTGGCCGTGATGTAATTATCATCGGCCAGATTGTTGGCGGGCATTACGGCCCAAGCGCTGATACCTATACTGTCACCGACGCTGGGACGATCACCACGTTGGAAGCTTTCTCCGGAACCGTCTGCGTCGGCCTCCCCTATGAGGGCTTCTACAAATCCGCAAAGCTCGCCTTCGCAGGCCAAGCCGGGACGGCTCTGCTCCAGAAGAAGGCGGTGACCCAGCTTGGTCTTGCGCTGCTCGACACTCATCCCGACGCGATCCGGGTTGGCTTCAGCTTCGACGAAGATGAGATGGACGAGTTGCCGCGCATCGCGACTGACGGCGAGGAGGTCGATATCACCGCGAATTTCGACCGCGCCAGTGAAGAGGCTCCGTTCCCGTTCCCCGGAAACTGGGACACCGACAGCCGGGTGCATATCAAGGTCCGCGCCGGCTACTCCGCCTGCCTCTCCGCGATGCTGATCGGCGTCGAGACGCATGAGCGATGATCATCCGCGACCTGACGCCGGAGGAGGAGAAGGCGTTTTTCGGCCATCGCGACCCCGCCATCCGCGACATGCAATGCGCGGAGATTGACGGCAAGGTCGTGGCGGTCTGCGGTGTTATCCGCGATCCCCGTTATTACGGGTCGATCTTCGAGGAGGACGGCCGGTGGATCGGGTTCTTCCAGGTCGCGCCGGACGCTCCATCGGTCGGGGCGATGGCCGTGGTGGCGATGCGGCAATATCTCAAGCGCCAGACCGAGCCGATCATCGTGCAGTGGGATGACGCCTACCCGACGGCCGAGAAGCTACTTCGCGTTCTCGGTTTCACGCCCACCGAAGAATTCATGCCTGATTATCGCGAGACTTCACGCAAATTAAGGGTTTGGACATGGCAGCCCTTGCAGCCATAGCGACCTTGGCCAGCGCCGGACTGAGCGCCATGGGGTCGATCCAGCAGGGCCGCGCTCAACAGGCGGCCCTCAATTTTGAAGCGCAGCAGCGCGAGCGGCAGGCGGCGGAAGAGCGCGCCGCCAGCCAGCGCGAGGCGATCGAGAAACGGCATGAGGGGGCCATCGCGATGTCCAGGCAGCTCGCCCTGGCCAGTGCGAGCGGGGCCGGCGTCGTGAATCCGAGCATCCTCGACATCTACGGAGAGACCGCCCAGCGCGGCGAATATAACGCGCAAACAGCGCTTTACGGCGGCGAAAGCCGGGCGCGCGGACAACTCGATGAGGCCGCTGCGGCGCGGTTCAAGGGCAAGGCAGCGCGGACCGGCAGCTTCTATGAGGCCGGCGGCAGCATCCTGTCCGGCATCGGCAAGGTCGCCGGCGGCAGTTACGGCTAGTCTGGAGAATTGCATTGCCAAAAATGCCAACCAAGGACAGCCTGTCCGCGCCTGGGTCGTTTCGTTCCGGGCGCGCGATCGTGTCCGCCGGCGCGGTCGATGCCAGCGCCATCGGCCAGGGCATGAAGGCCGCCGCGCGCGGCATCGGCCAGATCGGCGAAGCGCTCTACGCGCGCGAGGAGAAAGAGCGCCGCGAGCAGGACGCGCTCGACCTGATCCGCGCCGAGGCGGCGCAGCGCCAGTCACTGTTCGACGCCGAGCGCGGCTTCGACAATGACGGCGACTACGCTACCCAGGACCAGCGCTACACCCCGCTCGCGACCGACGCGACCAACCGCGCCGCCTCGCTGATCCGCGACCCACAGAAGCGGGAGATGTGGCGGCTCAAGGCCGAGAACGACATCATCGCCGGCCGTCAGCGGCTAGTGGACCGAGCCGATAAGATGGGTCGCCAGGAGCGGGCCGTCGGACTCACGACCGAACTGGAGAAATACAAGCGCGATTACAGCGACGAACGCACCAGCGACGCTGATCGCGCGCAGATATGGCAAAAGATGCGCGAAGGCATCGAGCTGGGTAAACGCAGCGGCATCCTCGATCCCATCACCGCGCACAAACTTGAGCGCGAATATGTCTACGGCGCGGACAAGGAATACGCCGATCGGGCGCTGATCGAAAGCCCTGGCGCGCTGCGCACGCGGCTGCTCGGCACGCGCGCGCCGCAGGGCGAGCTGGAGATCGGCAATATCGACCTCTCCAAGCGCGGAGCGATCAAGAACGCTGACGGCTCGATCTCGACGATCCGCTCGATCTCGATCAACGAGGGCGGGCGCGAGGTGCTGATCCCGACCATCGACCCGGAGGGCCGGGAGATGACCGAGGAGGAAGCGATCGAGCGTTATCTCGGCACCGGCGAACATCTTGGCAAATTCGACAAGCCGGAGAATGCAACAGCCTATGCCAAACGGCTCAGTGAGCGCATGGGCAAGGCGTTCAGCCCGGCGCGCGGCTCCACGCCGGAGAGCATCTCGATCCGGCTGGAAACTGGTAAGACCAATCCGCTTGAGGGCGTGAAGAACATCTCCCGCGATTCGGCGGGGTCGCACTCTTATGGCAATTTCGGACTGAATTCCCTTCCCGGCTCCAGCGCGCATCAATTCGCCGAGGAGTATGGCGCAGCGCTCGGCCTGTCCGGCAAGCCGGGCAGGCCGGAGTTTGACCGCTCCTGGCGCGCGGTCGCGGCGGCTGACCCCAAGGGGCTGCATGCCGCCGAGATGGAATGGTACGGCAAGAACATCCTGTTGCCGACGCAGGGCGAGCTGTCCGCCGCCGGCCTGCCGCCGGAGCTGGCGGAGGATGCGCGGGTGGTGGCGTATTTCGCTGACCGCAAGATCCAGCAGGGGCCGGCCTCGATCAACCGCCATGCCGACCGGATATCGGCCGCGCTGGAGCAGTCCGGTGGCAAGGTCGAGCCGTTTCTGCGGGCGATGACCGAATCCGACCGTGACAATCTGGAGAAGGATTTTCCCACGGCGCTGCGTACCGGCGTTTACAGCCGGCGCGGTAACGACAACCGTGTCTACAACCGCATGAATATGGCGCTGGCCATGGCTGGCGAGGGCGCGGTTGAGCCGCTGCATGGCCCGCTGTCATCGCTCTCGCCACTGGAGCGGGCCGATTACATCGCCAAGGCCGAGCGTGCCGAGCGAGTGAAGTTCGAAGGCGACCGCGAGCTGCTCAAGCAACAGCTTGATGATGATGTGGAGTCGGTGCGCCGCACTGGGCAGGGCGGGCAGCCGGATCTGGAGATGGCGCGCAAGGTGCTGGAGCCTAATCAGCTCAACCGCTATTTCCTCAATCGCTTCGAGGCGGAGATGGAGCACGCCGGGACCAGCGATCTTTATTCGCTGCCGGAGGAGGAATTCCAACGCCGACTTGGCGACGACACGCGCGCCGGCGGCCTGAAGCCGACGAGCGGCGAGGCGTTCTTCGAAGCCAAGGCCAAGGTGTTCGATAAGGCTGAGAAGAAAATCAACGAGCTGCGCACATTGCGCGAGACGGACCCTGCTCGCGCCGTCGAGGAGTTCCCCGAGGTTGCCCAGGCGGCGGAGGCGGCCCAGGCGGCGCCGGATGACCCACAGGCGCTACAAGCTCTCGCCCGCGCGCGGCTGGACGCGCAGGGCAAGGTCGGCGTCGCCGAGGGGCTGCGCACGCCGATCACCAAGGCCGAGGCGAAAACCCTCATTGCACCGCTGCGCGGGGTTGAGCGCGAGTTCATGGAGACCGCGACAACCAAATGGTACACCGATCTCCAGCAGCGCTATGGCCCCTACGCCAACGCCGTAGCCAAGACGACGATCGAGTATGCGCTGTCGCATAGTTCGGATACGGCAAAGGCGGTAACCGGCCAGATCGAGGAAATCACCAAGGGCCGCATGCCGTCGGCGGCTTCGATCCGACGGACAGAGTATTTGCTGGAGGCGGATCGGGCGCTCGCGGCTTATAATCTCGATTTCCCCGGCGAGCCGATGCGGCAATATGGCCTCGACGCCAGCGCCAACCGCATGCGCGCCGGGCCGGACGATGCCATGCCGGCGCAGACCTATCTTGGCGAGACGAACCCGAACCAAGTGCTCTTCGCCAAGGATGGCAGCGCCAATATTAACGGGCGGTTCATCCCTGGGCTGGCGATTGACGCGCTCCGCAAGAATCCGGGCAAGGCCGCAGAATTTAACACTAAATACGGCGCTGGCGTCGCCGAAACCATCCTCGCAAATCCGATAGAAGATCAATGACCGAAAATTTCTTCGACCAGTATGATTCCATCGAGCCGCCGCAGCCCGAGGCGCCGGCCAACCAGCCGCCAGCGCCGCTCACGCCCGTGCAGAATATGCCGGGCGTTTCTGTTATTGAAGACGCGGAAATGCGGGAGTTCCTGGGCCATTTCAGCGCGCAGAATATCCGCGAGGGCACGGATAAGCTGAACGACTCGCGCGGGCGCAGCTTTGTCGATGGGTTGACGACCTTCCTGCAATACGAGGCGGAGCTGATCAAGGGCATCACGCCGGGCGCGATCGGCGGCGTGGGCACGGCGCTGCATGGCGGCGCTGCGGCAAAGGCCGCCGCTGAGGTCAATGTCGGCGATTTCGCCCGTGAGCGCTTGGCGGTACTGGATAGCCTCGATCGCGGCGAGATGGTCAAGCCACGCTTCGGCGATCTGACCAATGCCGCATCGTCGCGCGATGTGATGGGATATCTGGCGCTGACGCCGGCCCAGCGCGCGACAGAGCGGGCGCGGCTGGAGCGACAGCTCGCTGGCTATGCGCCGACGCCTGTTCAGGAACAGGGGCTGTATAAGGCTGGCACGGCCGTCAAGGAGTACGCCAAGACCGTCATGCCGGCAGCGCCTGGGTATGAGGATGTCTGGACCCGGCAGATCGGCGAGGGGCTGGGCTCGATGATGCTGGGCCTGCCGATTTCGCTGGTGGGCGGCGCTGGCGTCGGCGGTCTGCTTTACGGCGCCATGGGCTCCGGCGAGGCGGTTGAGCGCGCCATTGAGTTTGACCGCAAGGAGAAGGCGGCGGGCCGCGCTGGGCTGACGCAGGACGACATCATCAAGGCTGGACTCTGGGGTGTGGCGCCGGGCACGACGGACATCGTTCCGGTCGAAATGCTACTCGGCCGGCTGCGTATTCCCCCCGGCCTGGCGAAGCCGACGGCGAAAGTCATCGCCAAGATGGGCGGCGAGGCGTTCTGGCGCGTTGCCAAGCAGGCAGTTGTCGAGGGTGGCCAAGAGGGTTTCCAGCAGTTCCTGCAAAATCTGATCGCGTCTGATTATAATTCCGAGCAGAAGCTCGGCGAGGGCGTGTTGCCCAGCGCGGGCGTTGGCGCGGGCGTTGGCGGCGTCGCCCAGGCGGGCAAGGAGATGTTCCAACTCGCGCTGCGCGGGTTCGCGGGCCGCCGTGCCGGCGCGCATTCCGAGCGTCCGACCACGCTTCCAGCCGCGCAACCGCCAGCCCCCGGCGACGGGCCGCAGGCTGATGTCGGCGGCGCTCAGGCTCCAAGTTCAGGGCCGGAAGCCCCAAGTCAGGCGCCTCAAGCCCCAAGTAGCCCCCCGGACGCTGCTGCCGCGCCGAAGATCCAGCGCGACGCCACGCCAGAGGCCCGCGCCGCGACCCGCGCGCAGTTCAACCAGTATCTCGCTCTCGAAGAGCGCCTCGCCTCCATCCCCGATGACATGGACGCGCCGCCGGAGCTGATCAACCAAGCGATCGACGCCGAAGAAGCGATGGTCGAAAGCTTCCGCGTCACCGGCCTGCCCGGCGACGGTCTCGCGAGCGGCGTTCGCCCGATCGACTCCATGGAAGATGTCAAACGTGCGTTCGATGAAGCAACGCCGGAGGAGATCAATGAGTTCTGGCAGGGCAAAGCGATTGGGCCGGCTGCCTCCGGCGCTGCTGCTGGCGCGAGTTCGGCTGCGCAAGGCGGTGCGAGCGAACAAACGAGCCAGGCTAGCGTCACCTTCAAAACCGCTAAGGGCTCAAGTTACACCGTCCACGAAGACGGGACGACCACGCGAGACAAAGCTTTCCGCCCAGAGCATGGCAAGCTTGAGCAGGGAATCCAGCCTCGATCCGAGATCACGTTCTACGTGACTCCAGAGGATGCGATCAAGCTCGGCGAATTCCAAACCAGTGGCGGCAAGAAGTCGGTCGAAAAAACGTCGAGCGGCGCCTACGCCGTGAAATATCTTGACGGGCCGAGCGCTGGAAAATTCGAGCGCCGCACCGTCGTCCAGCCCAAGTCGCAGCCTGAAGTTGGCTTGACCCCCGTTGAAATCTGGAAGGGCGGTCGGCGCGTCCATTTCGGCAATGCCATCACTGAGGTCGGCGGCGGCCGTGACCTGACTGCCGACTTTCTCCGCCTCATCGCCACGCCAGCTCCCCGCGAGCAATGGGCAGAGAACCTCGGCGTCACCGAAGACGAACTGATGCCCCATGTCGAGCGTGCCATCGCCAGCGGCCTGCTGCGCGTGGACCGCAATGGCGTGGTACGCCGCAATGCTCCGGCCGTTGCCGAGATGGAGCCGGAGGTTGAAGCGCAGGATCAGAAGATCGAGGATGCGGTCGAGACGCCAGCCGCCTCGTTGCTCGCTCCCGGCCCAATCGAGGGCGAGAACGTCACGCTGACGCCGAAAGCTCTCGATAAAATCCAGGAATTGCAGGCCATCGCCGAACAGGCGGTCGCCAAAATCCTCCCACGCGATGTCCGCATTGAGGTCGTGGACAATATCAAGATCGCTCGCCTTGCGCATGAAGACAATTTATTGGCGCTGCGGAGATTTTTCTCCTGGCCCAGTCAGTCGCCGTTTCAAAAATGGTTCGGTGACAGCAAAGTCGTCGATGCTTCTGGGAAGCCGTTGGTTTTGTATCACGGGACGAACATCACCGATATTGAGGCGTTCAGGCCATCTGAGATAGATGGTGAAGAGGCTATATTCTTCACATCTGACCCTGTTGTCAGCGATTCATACGCAGATATTCGCAGCCTTGCGCGAGGTGGAAATCCGACCGTCTATCCTGCTTATTTGTCCATCAAAAATCCGTACGAAATTGAGGACTCCGACTATCTGAGAAAGGGCGGTGAGGGTCAAATCCTTGACCTGTCCCAGGCGAAGGCCGCCGGTTACGATGGCTATATCATACGGGGCGAGGGCGGCCGCATTGTTGTCGCAGCGTTCCGCCCAGAGCAGGTAAAGTCGCCGTTCAACCGTGGCACATTCGACCCCGCCAACCCCAATATCCTATTCTCCCTGCGTTCATCCAAATCTGCTAAAGTCGCCGAGGGCACCGAAGGAGATCGGGATGCAGTACAGGAAGATAGCGGAACTTCTGGCCAGGCGGGCGATGGTTCATCCCAGCCCAGTGATGCGGGAGCAATTGCGGCAACTGTCGGCGGCGGCGGCGCATCTGGAGCAAACCCAGCGGAAGGCCGCATACTTCGCCAGGAGAGCGCGACATTACGAAGAGATGGCTCAATCCGAGCCGGACGGCTCTCACGGAAAGATGGGCCTGCTGCGGATCGCGGACTCGATGCAGAAACGCTACAACCTGTGGGCACGTCAGAATTCTTTGACGCCCCCGGATTGCGAGGTGTGGTGACGGCGACATCGGTCGCCGATCATGCTGCTCTCGACCGGCGCGGTGCCCCGGCGTCAGAATACCGCCTCGCCAATCTCACCTATCGACTCTATGCGGGGGACACGCCGTTTCCCGACGCACAGCTCCGCAATTTTCAGCCCAATTTCCGCGCGGCCGGTGACTTCCATGCACCGCTGATCTGGGCGCGGGTTTCTCAGCATACAGACGGCACTTGGGAAGTCTCCATGGTGCAGCGCATTGCCGGAACCGAGGCTCCAAAAGGGCTGTCTGGTCAACTCTACGCTGCGATTGAGAAAGACCTCGGCATTCGCATGTCGCCGTCTGGCATCCTCTCCAAAGAGGGTCTGAAGATGTGGGAGAAACGCTCCCCCGAATCAGTAAAGTGGCATCAGTGGTCCAATCGCGAGCAGTATTTCATATCTCCGCGCAGGATAAAGGATAATCTTTCTCGTGTCGGCATAGACCTTGCAGACATCTCGGCTAGACCAGATAGCGATCCAGACAAGGCGTTTGAGCGTGAAAACGCCATGGCTGAGCGCAAAGAACTCATCAAACTCTGGTCTAAACTCCCCCTGGAAGCGCGAGGATCAACGCCGAATACGATGTTCTCGCTGCGCGGCTTCTACTCCCCCGCGATCCGCGCCGCTGAATCCATCTCGATGAAGAAAGGAACCGGGGAGCAGTTCCTCAAACAGATCACCAAAGTCCCCGGCGTCCGCAAGGATGAGCTGGAATGGATGGGCCTGGAGGAGTTCCTCAAGGGCAAGACATCCGTCACCAGGGATGAGGTGCTTGCCTTTATGCGGGCGCACCAAGTGGAATTGGATGAGCGGGTGCTTGGCGCTTTCGAGCCAGCAGATACTCAGCGCATAGTCACGCTCATTGATCAGAGGGAGAACGCCTCCGCGATAGGAGACGCCACGGAAGCGGCCCGGTTTGACGCTGAGATTGAAGCGTTACAAGCGACATCGAATGATGACGCCGTGTTTCGCGGCCACAAAGTCCCCGGTGGCGAGAACTACCGCGAACTGCTGATCCGTCTCCCCAAACTCGAAGG
>ERZ777005.18-NODE-18-length-15889-cov-5.026715_pt1 | contig 15889 bp, 25 predicted proteins | sample MGYA00374958_ERZ777005 | MGnify/ENA primary metagenome ERZ777005 (study PRJEB29304, sample SAMN08777409) | plant metagenome | isolation source: Switchgrass | host: Panicum virgatum | place: USA: Austin, Texas | collected 2014-11-04 ... | reverse complement strand
ACCAATGGAACAGCTCTACAAGAAGGTTACGCCTGTTAGCGACGATCTAGTCGAGCAAGAGATGGCTTTCACTGTGGTCGTTGCGGTAGCTGGTGTTGTACATGAGCTTGGCTTGCCTATTCAGATCTCGATGGGCAGAGACAAGAAGAGCATTGACGTAGTACATCCTGAGTCACTCACTCAGGAGCAGCTCCTCAAAAAGAAAGAGGAGTTTCGTACTGCACTGAACAGGCGTGGACTTGACGTCATGCTTGTTCGACGGATCATGCGTCTGTTTTTCGCTACGACTGTGGAGGAGCCATGACAGATAATGAAGCCTTACTTACTATTGCAGCAGTCGTAGTGGGTCTGGCCATCTTTCTAGGTCTGTCTGTCTACGTTTTTATCTGGTATCGAGATCAGATTCAAGCAGACCTAACGGGGTGGAGACTGGTACTGATTCAGTTCGTGGAGACAGGCTGGTACATTACTACCTTATTGCTCCACTGGACCATCGTTATAGTAATTAGTGGAATCTGGCTGTTACTCGTGGCTGCGCTTGTGAAGATAGCGTGGCTCTACCTTTTCGGATGAAGGAGACTCAATGATTGGACCAGCTGATCGTGTCATGGTTCTCCTGGAGAACATTCAGGAGACAGGGATTCCAACGCCTGAGCAAGTCGAACAGGCAATCCTCGGAGACGTCGAAGTGGCACGCTTCGATGAGCAGTTCCTTGCTCACACCATTCAGATAATCAAGGATGGCGGCGAGGATGCTCTCCGCATCTTCAAGCGGATGTGGCACACCAGCGAGATGTACCGTATCGAGTTGAATCGTATCATGCATCATGCGGCGCGACAGATCACAGAGCTAGCCGTCCAGTCACGCCAGCTTCGGGAGCGGCTGGAAGCACTGGAATCCATCCATCCAGCAGAGGAGAACACATGAAGAACCAGCCTCGCCTTAGCGAGCAACTCGGGAAGCAGTCAGCTCAGATCGGAGCAGCTGTCAATTCGATTGACAACCTGCTCAGCGAGCTGCGAGGCAACCTCGGTACACCTTACGAGGAGCCTGCTACACTGGCAGGACCAGAGACTGCAGCACCTACGGTACTGCCTGAGGATGGACTATTGCCTGAGATGGCTGGCTTCCTCTTCTACATGGAGAAGCGCTTGCGCAGCATCGAGACGAATCTTCTCGATCTGACCAAGAGAATCTGATGGGCAAGGCGAAGCGGAGAAGAGAGCGAGCTTACAAGCTTGCATCGAGACCACACTCCTACTACTTTCCAAGGGAGTTTGCCCTTCGGAAGGCTGAGGCGCTGGTACTGCAAGCAAGGGAACAGCACCCATCAGCTTACGTTCGCTTCTCTTTTTCGTGCAGCAGGTGCAAGGTGGACTGCACTTTCCAGAGTGAGAATGCAGCCCCAAAGAAAGGGCTGTGTCACAACTGCGGCTTTCTCTCGAAGGTCACTCGGCTTCACTTCGAGATTTACTACTCGCTGGAGAAGGAAAATGATTCTCTATACCAAGATAGGAAAGCGCTATCGGCCATCGACTCCGGGGGAGATTATCGCGACAGCCCAGGAGTGTCTGCAGGAGATGGGACTGAGCGACATCGCGACGAGTCTAGCAGTGCAGATTCTGGATCGGGTGGGCTACCAGATTCCACCCCAAGTCCTGAATCCGGTGGTGAAGGGTGATGACTAGATCACCGATCAGCGATTGGAAATGGAAGGCTGAGGATACAAAGGTCTTTATCTGGACAATACTAGCGCTGATCATTTGGATAGTATGTTTTTACATGTTGACAATTTCTTCAGATTCAGTCGAGCATAAGGCTACTCCAGAGGAGATAGAGCAAGCACAGCTCGACACGTTGTACCAGATCATGGTCGGTCCTGATAGCGGATCGCTACTGAATACGATCAAGCGATTCAAGGCACAGATGGATTCAATCTGCAAGTACGAGTACGAAGGTAGATGCTGACGTTCCCAACTAATTGCACGGTGCAATTAGTCACTTTCCACTCCATACATTTGGAGGCAAGATGGGTTTTCCACGCAGCTCGACTGGTCCTGATCTCTATGAGCCTGTCGATCCGATCGAGATTGACGAGGATCAGCTCCCCGATGAGGACTACGACGAGGACGACGAAGACTGGGATGAGGAAGAGGCCTGGGACGAAGAAGAAGAACTGGAGGATGAAGGTCTCGACGAGGACGAAGATCTCGAAGAGGACGAGGAGTAGCACGGCGGCAACACACTGAGGTGTGGGTGTCCGGTCGGGGTTCGACTCCCCGGCCGTGCATGGAAGGAGAGTCGGTGATAAGAGGACAGCCAAAGATGTTCTATTTTGTGAGTGGACCAAGAGATGGAGAACCTCATTGGGCTCTCGATGACTTGGCTGGCGTTACGATAGAAATGGATGTGGAGGAGGACTGGCAGAATGGTGGACTCTCAGGCATTAGAGTAGGATGTTATACAGTGATCGGAAACCTGCTAGTGTGGGAAGGATGGCTGAATTGAATGTACTGTCCGGAGCACGACACAGACAATAACGTTTGTGGCTGTTCCTTCAAACAGATCAAGGAATACGCAACACAGAAGATTCGACTGAGTGAGCTGGATGTGATGGAGGCAGCAGCAATTGATGCCAACTTCGAAGAATTGAGGGAAGTAGTTATCGAGCTGATTCGACTTCTAAAAAAGGAGCGCATGTGAACAGGCCAAAGCAGCCATCGAAGAACATTCGTCCGCTGGAGGCAGAAAAGCTGGGCCACACAATGGCACCAGACAAGGAGTTCTGTGTAGTATGTGGCAAATCTCGAGAAGAGATTGAGGACAATCGACTCAGCTGCAGAATGAGGATCAAGTAAATGGGTTACTCAACGAATATCAAGACACTGGAGGCGCAGCTCGACAACCTCGCCATGCTGCGTCAGGGGAAAGCTTGTGCCTGGACAGTCGCACCGAACGAGTCACATCGCTTCGCCTACAAGATTCGCGAGGCGCTGTGGATAGCTCGGAATGTGCCGGAGGCTCGGAACAAGTATCCTGAGCTGGCACGTGCAGCTGAACACTTCCGAATTGAAGTTACGAGTTCACGGGAGGTTCAGGCGCGCGCTGCAAGAAGCACAGTGGATGCTGAAGTACGTCCGCTTGGCGGAGGCGTCACGACAGGACTCGAGGCTGCTGGTCCGCCCAAGGCACTGATGGGACCACAGACGGCTGCCTCGATCATTCAGACTTGGATGGACACGCAGCCCTCGAACGAGCGCTATCACTTTCCGCAGGCCAATCTTACTCGGGATGAGCTGCTCAAGCTTCATGGGTGGGCAGTACAACAGGGCTGGATATTCTTCGAGTCAGATGGGGCGATCACTCTCCAGCGCAAGACTCTCGATGTGGCTGAGTTTGCCTGGAGTCCCGAAGATCTGAATGAAGGGATGGAGGAGGACTGATGGAGCGACCCAGAGTAGACCTGAATCCACTGATCATGTACCTTCGTGAGAAGGCCGGGCTCGAAACATATGCCAAGCAGCTGGAGAACATTCAGGATTATCTGAAGGTGACTCCAACCACTGGCGATAAGATAGACATCGAGGAGTTACTGAGCCATTCGATCCTCGTAAACGCACGCAGGATGCTGGAAACAATCTATCCTCGTGAGGGAAAAGCGCAGCCCTTCATCGTACTTGTAGAGCTGGCTAAGCAAGAAATACTTGGCAAGCGTGACGAGATAGATTACGAGCTGATTCAAAAGAAAAATGAGGAGAACGAAGAGCTGTACTGGTGGAGAATATTGGGCAAGCGCTACGGAATGACCTGGCAAGACGAACGAGATCGAGTGAGTAGTAGCTGAACTTGACAAACGCTACGAGATGGTTATATTGCGGATGTGCGCGCGTGCGAATGTGCGAAAGTGAGGAATAACGTGTCAGATAACAGCGACATGTCACTCCAGCTCAACCTACCGAGCTTCGAGACATTCTGCGAGTAAGTCGTGGCGGGCTGCCTCGAACGAACGTCGGGAAGAAGTGCTACGAAGCTGCAATGCGGGCACGATAAAAGAGTCTTGGCTACCAAGGTAACTAACCTTCAGGGTGAAAGGAATCACTCCCAATGCCCGTCCACAGGCTAGAAACCTTGGTAGCCACATGGGTCAGGCGAGCACGCAAGGGCACTGCCTCGCTACGGGCAGAATGGCGCGTGTGGTCGTATCTCGGGTTCGATTCCTGAGCTGGCCCTTATATGCCAGGTGTCCGGGTGGGAGCTGTCAAGACAGGTGACGGCTCCTGGTCAACCACGCTAATTTCCTGTGCAGCAGGGAAACGAAAGTACCCTAAGACTGCAAGGCGGCACCTTCCTGACCAGTTGGTGTCTCGGCCCTGGCAAGCCTAATTCCGCTAATTGCACCGTGCAATTAGTGAACAAACGAGTTGAAATGAAAAGACGTTCCTTTCTCAATCTCCTAGTTGCTGCTCCGATTGTAGCAGCACTCAGTCCTCTTCTGAAGAAGAAAGAGCCTGTAATCCTTCTTGCATCGCCCAACTCTGAGGAGGCTACCAGGTATCTTCTAAAGCGCTACCTTCATTCTATTCGCTACGGAATGAGGTTAAGTCCTTATATAACAGATCCCGGCGCCTGGTTCATCACACCTGCTGACAAAACTAATGCACTCTCCTATATAAGGAGTCGTAATGGCTGAAGCAAAACCAACCACTGAATTTGGAGCAAGAGTTCCCACCGAGGATTACGAGGAGTTCAATCGCTTCTTTCCTCAGTACGGCGCCGCCACCTGGTTCATCCGTACTTCCCTCCGTACCCTGCTGGAGGTGTGTCGCGAGGATGGCGACGCGCAGGAAAGGGTTCGTGGTCTGATCGAGAAGATGGTGAAGGAGAACCGCGAAGAAGCTGCTGCTGTATGACAATCCAGGCAGTTTCACTTGAGGGCTCCCAGCTGCCCATCATCCAGCGTCCAATAGACAACACCGCGCTCCAAGCCTACATGGCTTGCCCGCGCGAGTATCTGTTCGCCATGATTCTACACAGGAGGAAGGCAGACGGAGACTCAGCAGCTCTTGGCTTCGGTAAGCTGTGGCACAAGATTCTGGAAATGCACTACAAGAGCGGCGGGATGCGCGAGCTGGTGCAAATGACCGCACAGAAGACTGGAGCAGGGCACTCGTCGCCAGACGATTATCGAACGCTCAATCGCGCACTCCTCGACTACGACAAGTACGTCGTGCGGTGGGACGAGCAACACGGTGCGAAGGCCTTCAGTCAAACGGTTGGCTTCCCTGATAACCCACTCGTAGAGATAGCTACCAATGCGATGGGCTACGGACTCATTCATCCGTGGGCAGGCAAACTCGACAGATTGGTTAATCTTGGTGGACTGATCTACGTTGACGACCACAAGACAACAAGTCGGCTCGACAAGAATTACTGGACACAGTTCGAGCTGTCCTATCAGATGAAGGGCTACACCTACCTAGCTCGACAGCTATTCCCTGACATGAAGATTGCTGGTGTTCGGATGAATGTCTCCCATGTACTAACCGGGAAGACTGAGTTCTATCGTCAGATTTTCACCTTCTCGGACGATACAATAAACGAGTGGGTGCGTACAACGAACGGCTGGTTTCGTAAGCTTGGTCGAGATATTGAACTCTACTTGGAGTTGATGGCACAGGGATTGGACAGCTTCGAGGCAATGATCGAGGCCTTCCCTGCACACTACGGAGACAACGGCTGCAGCCGTAAGTTCGGAATGTGTCAGTACCACGAGATCTGCAGCGTGAGCCCGAGATTGCGGCGGCGGATGCTCGAGAGTCAATTCGAAGAGCTTCCCTGGAATCCACTCGATGTTGATGGCGAGGAAGAATGACCATCTCTCGCAAACCAATAGACATTTCTCCAGTCGAGCATTTTCGGTATGACTTGGAGAGGATCGTCAGCTCCGAGACATTAGACAGAATCTACATCGAATCAGAGGAAAGCTACAATCTCGATAAAGTTGTGATCCGTGCTATTAGAAATGTTGCCTGTTGGAGAGCCTCAGAAACACTTGTAGTCTCATGGCCAGCCGATTGGTGGCAGCATTTCAAGCAGCGATTCTTCCCATCGTGGGCCTTGAAGCGGTGGCCAGTACTAAGACACACAGAGGTCTACAGGGCAACAGCTTACCTTCCAAGCATTCCTGTTCCTGATCCCAGGGTCAGAGAACAAGCCTTCTACGGCTGGAAAAAGGAGCTGCCATGAGCAACGTTAAGAACACACTCCATGAGTCAGGCGCACTCCTCGAAGAGGAGACGACGATCCTTACCGATGCGGAGGCGTTGGCTGCAGCTGTAGCACGGTTATATCAGATGGTGCTGGCGATTGAGTCAAAGCTTCCTTCGGAGGGCTACACAAAGTGAGCGACGAGGAGATTGTATTCGAGCCCATGCCAGGCAAGATCGTCTGCGAGCTTCTCTCCTCCGAGCTGGAGACAGGCGCTGGACTCATTCTTCTTCGTGATCCCAATTCCTCACGAATTGCGAAGGTCATCGCCGTCTACGAGCCCTTCAACTACCACACAGACAGACCTGACGATCTCACCGAGCCCTTCGTTGGTGTCGGAGATCTAGTAATCTTTGGCAAGAACAATGGAACTGAGATCACTGTTACACTGGATGGAGTTCGCAAGAGTGCACTTGTACTAACCGAGAAAGAGATCATGACGAAGGTTCGAGTTAGGAGGAAGGATGCCCAAGACCAGTGAAATTGCCGCAAACCCATACCCTAGCATTCTGCTTGTAGGGGATGGAGGCAGCCACAAGACCTACTTCGTAGGTACTTGTCCGAAGCCGTACATCTTCGATTTCGATGAGGGTGCGGCGATCCTGCGGCATAATACCGAGGCCGAATATGATCGGTTCAAGGATATGCCGAAGGGATCTAAGATGATAAATCCAGAGAAAGGCTACTACGAGCGAGGCAAAGCCTGGCCAGCATTTCTCAAGAGGATCAACGAGATCGGTGAGCTGATGGAGAAGGGCACCAGCCCTTACCTTACAATCAGTCTCGATTCGTTGACCACACTGGCTGACATCTGCATGAACTACGTTCTAGTTTCTGATGGACACATGGGAAGCCCGCAAATCCAGCATTGGGGCTCGCAGATTCAGCTGCTTCAGGCAGTCATGGATCAATTCAGCTCGTGGGAAGTAATCAAGATCGTGACTGCCCACATCCAGCGCAACACGAATGAAGTGAATCAGCAGATCGAGATGTTGCCGCTGGTGACAGGGAAGCTGGCTGGCAAGGTCGGAATCTACTTCGACGAGGTGTACTACTGCGGTGCAGTGAAGGACGACAAGGCTGAGTTCAAGCGCAAGTGGACAGTTACAACTGCGCCGACAGGAATGTACAAGGCAGCCAAGTCACGCTACGGAGTGCCGGACGGTACGGAGCTGACATGGCAGGCAATCAGTCCTTACGTCCTCGGGAAGAAAGCAGCCTAATGTGGGACTTCCTTGGAGCACTCGCGTTCGTACTGATTCTCGTGTGGTGTGTGTTGTCAATGATCGCTTTGCTAATTCACATGAAAGAGGACTAGGCTGAGGGGGAGCCTTGAATCCCTCTAAAACAAATCCCTAATTCCCAAGGAGCGAGTCGTATGGCAAAAATCAGGGCAAGCCTGGCAGATGTCTCTACCGAGTATGTTCTCCCCGATCCTGGCCCGTATGTCTTTCGGGTGAAGGAGATCACGGAGAACGTCTCAAAGGAGAAGGCTCCGAAGTCAGGCATGGATGTGGAGCGCGTAACGTATGTCGTGAAGTCGGTGATCGTGCGCGATCTCGATGGGAATGAGGATCACGTCAACAAGCCGGTGTTCGACTACATCAACATCCACACCAAGGAAGGCGAGCTGAACGACATCAGCCTCGCGAACCTGAAGCGGTACTTCGAGGCGATCATTCCCGAGCGGGCTGACGCTGAGGATGCCGACACCGACGAACTCGTGAACGGCGAGTTTCAGGCTCAGCTGTATCACGATTCCTACGAGGACAAGAACACGAAGGAAGAGAGGCACTCGGCCAAGATCAAGTCGTCTTCGATCCAGCCGGTCTCGTAGTCTTCGACGTGGTGCCTCGTGGTGAAGGTAAATCTACGAGGTGTCGATACTGACAAGGGGTGCAGCAAGCCACACTGCTGCACTCCAAGTCAGACGCTGAATCGACACCACAGGAGACACGAGGCAATGTGGCATGGAATCTGGGCCTCGCGACGGGCGAATGAGGCTCGATTCCGTGCTTTCGTTGCTCGTTATTTTGAGTTTCGTCCAGAGGATTGTGTGGTAATCTGTGTTAGCCATCATGCTGAGATCCACGCAATCTACGATCAGATCATTCGTCAGGACATTTCCGCCACCGGCAAGTCACTGTATAAGTACTCGTGGCAAGAGGCCGAGCGGTTGATGGCTAAGTTAGAAGCAGCTTGTAGGAAGTGGGAGAAGGACGAGACACCTGGTATTGACTCAAGGAAGTACGGTGTGGTACGGAAGCGGCGCCGTCGCTAATTGCACCGTGCAATTAGTCAACCAACAGGAGAGCTGAATGGCGGAAGAGGCAGTAAACAGTCGGAACATCGGAGAGTTGATGTTCATCGAGCCGGAGCACATTCTGGTCGAGAACCGGAAGCGCTCTGAGTACGGAGACCTTCTTGATCTCGCTAACGACATCAAGGAGAATGGTCTGTATCAGCCACTGGTGATTCGTACCTTCAACGAGCAGGAAATTGCGGCCGGTCTGAATGAAGGAAAGAAGTACAAGCTGGTTGCAGGTGGTCGTCGCTACATGGCCATCACCATGTTCGTAGGATGGAAACGAATTCCTACTCTCGTTCGCTCAACGATGGACGAGTTGTACCATCGAATCATTGAGCTGAACGAGAACCTGAAGCGGAAGCAGATGACCTGGGATGAGGAGGCACTGGCTACCCAGGAAATCATGCAGTTGCGTCAGGCCATCGCAGAGCAGCGTGGCGAGAAGATTACACAGCGCGATATTGCGAACGAGCTGAAGCTGGATGCAGCTACCGTGTCGAGAAACCTGAAGGCGGCGGAGGCCATCCAGGCACGGCCGGAGCTGAAGAAAGCATCGTCACGCAAGGCTGCGATCCGTGCAAACGAGCAAGCTGACTACATTGAGCGTCGTATGTCGCTTGCTGATGTGAAGGATGAGCAGCGTCGTAAGACCATCCAAATCTTCCAGAATGACATCGTTACGGCTGATGCTCGTGATTGGACGAGGAAGGTCATGCCGAGGAGTGTCGATCTAGTACTAACTGATCCGCCCTTCGGCATCAACTACTTCAAGTCCGGACACAAGATGATTCCACAGGGCTCGAAGGGAGCGGGTCTTGCTGAATACGACGATACAGAGGACACAGCATTCGATCTGCTGGCTGATCTCGTTCCATCATGGGTCAGGATTCTCCGTGAAACTGGCTGGCTCATCGTCTTTATGGGCGAGGAAGGGCAGCTGTATCTTCGGTCACTCGTCTCCAATTGCTGTGCAGAGCACTGCGACTATCGGAGCGGCTACACTGGTCCTGGAAGTGGACTTCCATCTGGATCATCGCGATGCGCAATAGCACTGGAAGAGCAGTCACAGGTTCCATGTCGCTGGCTGAAGCCGGAGCCGAAGCCCTGGATCTGGTACAGACCGAACAGTAGGAATCGTAGCCGCTACCCTGAGTTCCATCCACAGAACGTCTACGAGTCAATCTTCGTCTGCAACATGGGCAAGGGCAGACTTACAGGGACTGATTACCAGAACCTGTTCACTGTCGATTCGGACTACGGACCAGACCGTATCCATCCGCATCAGAAGCCGATCGAGCTAGCCGCAAAGCTCACTCTGATGACAACATACATCGGAGACACGGTAGTAGACACAACGTATGGAAGTGGCGCACTCCTCGCAGGTGCGGCCAAGGTTGCGAGGATCGTGATGGGCTGCGAGAAGAATCCGTCGCTGCGTGGTCCAGCAATCGGACTGATTTCCAAGCACCACATCCCTGTTCCGACCAATGCAAAGCGAGACTCCGCCAAGCGCTACGAGCAGGATATGCAGCGTAAGGTCGAGGGAATCGATGACTACACCGAGATCGAGGAGGAGACTACAGTATGACTGCAGGAGCATACGAGTCAGGGCACACCTCGATGCCGAGACCACGCATCGTAGTTGAGTCACCGTTCAAGGCTCCCACCTTCGAGGGTCGAGCGAAGAACCTTCGGATGGCGCTGAACATCTGTCGGTACGCAGTGTATCATGGCTTCAATCCCTATGCCTCGCATGTGTTCTTCACTCAGTTTCTGAAGGACGAGATCGTTGACGAGCGACTGGCAGGAATCACTTGCGGTCTGGACTGGTCGCGTTTCGCAGAGCAGGTATGGATGGTTCTGCGAGAAGGTGAGGAGCTGTCCAGTGGCATGATGATGGCTCTTCAATTCCACATGGAAAACAGGCGGATTATCCGCTACTTCCGTACAGCTGACAATGGCCAGTCACTGTACGAAGTTTTCTCTTTCGGAGAAGGGACTGTTGCAGATAATGAAGCGCAGAAAGCCGCTCCCGAAGCATCCTGAATGTCCATACTGTGCAATGGACTGGCTTCGTATCAATCCAGACTTCATCAGAGACAGTGAAAAGACAGAGCCCTGTCTCACTGAAGGACTCGTCCATATTGATCCTGCAACTAGAGTCTACGTGACTCGAACAACATGAAGGTTTCAGGCTACGGCCCGGAGCAAGCCAGGATCATGTTTGTTGGTGAAGCTCCGGGCCAACATGAAGATGCAGAAGGTAAGCCCTTCGTAGGTCCTTCTGGTCAGACACTGCGGAAAGGTCTGGCTTCAGTTGGCATCGACGTAGACGCAGTGTATCTGACAAACATCAGTCGCTTCCGTCCACCAGCCAACAAGATTCGAGCATGGTTCGATGAAGATGGACGTCCGAGTGATCCTCGAATCTGGGAAGGTCTCGTCGAGCTGGCAGACGAAATCGAGCGCATCCGTCCTAACGTCATCGTGGCTTGTGGAAATTATCCGCTCGCTATGTTGACAGGTCTGGCACGCTGGACGAAGGTGAAGGACCGGAATGGAGTTACTCGTCTCGATTACACAGGCATCGGTGACTGGCGCGGTTCGATAGTCGAGTGCAAGTTAGTGCCAGGCTTCAAGGTCATTCCTACTTACCATCCGCGCTACATCATGGCGGAAGGTTACGCCGATCACGGTATCTGGCTTTGCGATCTCGAACGAGTGCTACGTGAGTCGGAGTTTCCGGAGATTCGTCTTCCGAAGAAAGAACTGATTATTGATCCACGTGGCTCAGATTGGTGGACTGTTCGTGACCGACTGCTCAGCAGTGATACGAAGATTGTCACGGTCGATATCGAGTACATCGGCAGTGATTTGCTGTGTGTCGGGATGACGAACAGTCGGGATTGGGCCGTCACGCTCAAGACCGACAGCGCCTCGCAGATCAAGGAGGTCCGAGATGTTCTACTCTCTGCACCAGGACTGAACGCTCAGAACGCCATGTATGATGCCTCCATCCTTGAATGGTGGTATCAGATGCCAGTGATTGAACGAGTCGAGTACGACACTCTCCTCGCAGCTCACTCAGCAAACATCGAGCTGCCGAAGGGCTTGGACTTCCTCTGCTCCATCTACACTGATCAGCGCTTCTACAAGAACATGATTGACTGGAAGAAGGTGAAGAAGGGTGAGCAGTCAATCAACGACGTCTTGCTGTATAATACGATAGATGTCTGGACTCAGCATGAGATTATGGAGGAGCAGATCAAGTTCGATCTGAACGATGAAGCAGTTCGACGGACTTTCGAGTTTGAGTTGCTACTTCTCAAGGCTCTGTGGCCCATGTCTAAGCGTGGCGTGCGAGTCGATGTGGAGAAGATACATGCAATGCGGGAGGAGCTTGAGGAAGATATTCGAGTACGCAGCGCGGTTCTCGAGAAAGTCGTAGGCCGTCCTATCAATGTGAAGTCGAATAAGGATGTGGGATACATCCTGTTCGAGATGCTTGGTCTGCGTCCAATCAAGATGAACAAGACTGGACCTGCTTGCGATGATAAGACAGTGGCGGAGGTAAAGCTGCAGACGCAGGATCCTTTTGCTCATAAGGTCATTGAGCTGATACGTGAGGTGAGGAAGAATCGGGACTTGATCTCGAAGTTTCTGGAGGTTCAGTTCGATGCTGACGGCAGGATGCGAGGACACTACGATCCAGCAGGCACACGTACTGGCCGTTTGGCTTCCAGAAAGTTCTACCCCACTGAGACTGGAGGGAATCAGCAGAATATTCCCACCAACAAGAGAGTCAGGTCTATGTTCATTCCTGATCCTCCAAAGCTCTTTGTCTACGCTGACCTCGAAAGAGCTGAGTCGCTTGTTGTAGCACACCTCACTCAGGATCCTGAAATGCTTCGTGTGCATGGACCTGGTATTGATGCGCACAAGGAGCTTGCAGCACGACTGTTCCAGAAGCCAATTGAAGAGATTACGAAGGACGAGCGGTACATCGGGAAGCGCACGAGGCACGCCGGTAACTACATGATGGGGCCTCGTACCTTCATGACACAGGTAAACAAGGATGCGAATAAGACTGGTGTAGCGATTACCTACTCTCAAGCAAAGGAGTACATCCAACTCTACAAGGACACACATCCATTCTTGCAGCGCTGGTGGGCTGATGTTGAGCGGCAGCTCTGGAAGGATCGGACCTTGTACAACCTACTTGGTAGGCGACGCATTTTCTACGGTCACATCAAGGGAATCATTCCCGAGGCTGTCGCCTTCAATCCACAGAGTACTGTAGGTGACACACTCAACGTTGCATTGCTGAATCTCGACGGTGTGCAGACTCGGTACATAACTGAGCTAGACCTGTGGGAGCAGTACCGCGAGTGGGCAGCTGAGCTGAAGGAGTACGGCTACGAAAGTCTGATGCAGGTCCACGACGCTGTGGGTTTTCAAATAAATGAGCGTGATGCGGAGAGGGCACTATGGCTGGTCGAGCGTCTGATGACTATTCCGCTAACAATTCCCAAGACACTCGAAACCTTCAGCATCCCTGTGGAAATTGCTGTTGGTCCGAATTGGGGCGAGGTAGAAAGGTGGCAACCAGCAATCGCAGCCTGAAGGGAGGATCGCTATGGCAAGACGCTTAGCGAACTGGCTGCTTGGTTACCAGGAGTACACCGATGGCACGGAGTCTCCGCCAATCTTCCACTTTTGGACTGGTATAGGGACACTTGCGGCCGCCGCTCAGCGTAAGATCATGATTGATGCGGGCTACTTCCAGGTCCACTCTAACCAATTCATCGTACTGGTTAGTCCTCCGGGTCGTTCGAGGAAAAGCACGGCGCTGAGGATTGGGAAGGGCATACTGAAAGGAGTACCAGATTGGGGACAAGATATTTACTTCTCGACCCAAGCTTCTTCGGTTGCTGCATTAGTGAAGCAGATGTCTTCGATCCCGACAAAGGAGCATCAATCGCTAACTGCTTTCTCGTCAGAACTCGGATCTCTACTTGGTTCCAAGTCAGTAGAAATGACGGACTTCCTGGTAGATATTTATGACTGTGATCCTGATTGGGACAAGCAAACAGTTGGACGAGGACTGGAAAAGATTCCATTCCCCTGGTTCAATCTACTTGCGGCGACTACACCTCAATGGATGGGAGATAATCTTTCCAGAACCGCAATCGAGGGAGGCTTCGTCTCTCGAACAATCTTTGTTTTTGATGACACGAGGCGTAGAGTTGCTTTCCCAGAACTCACAGCTGAGCAACGTACTATCTACAAGCACCTTATCCATGATCTTGCTCAAATAGCGAAGTTGAAGGGTGAGATGCAACTCAGTCCAGAGGCAAAGGAGTTCTACAGGTACTGGTACGAGGAGATAAATGCTACGCCAGGAAATGTGGATTACAGAATCACTGGCTACTACGAGCGAAAGCACATTCACGTCTTGAAAGTAGCGATGGCGCTCAGCTTGGCTGAAGGCGACGAGATGGTTCTGGAGAAGCGCGACATTGAAACTGCCCTCTCCATGCTTGAGGAACTCGAGCCCGGAATGAGGCGAGCCTTCTCAGCGGTAGGAAAGAACATCTACTCGACAGACTTGGAACGCATCCGTGTTCAGATATTTGAGTCAGGGGGGCTTCCCTACAAGAAGCTACTTTCAGCTAACATCCATGCTGTTGGAAAGGAGGACTTGGACAAGCTTCTCGACGCCCTCGTCGCGATGGGAGAAGTTGAGCGACTACAGGGTAATATCTTCAAGCCAAACAAGGAGGCGACAAATGGCAGAAAGCAGCACGGTGGAGCGAATGGGGGGTCCTTCTATCCCAAGGCCGTTCAGCAGTCAACAGGCTCAGCAGGCTCCGAGCCAGAATCCGCTGCAAGCACCTGACGATGACTTCGACTCGCCAGGAGAGGTGGGTCTTATCCAGCCCAGGGTGGGACAAGGAGCACTCGGCGGTGCACTGAGTCCTCGTCCCTTCGGCGTCGGTGCTCGACTGAACGAGCAGACTGGTCGTCCCGATGTCAGAGACATCATGGCCGAACGAATCAGGATGCTGCAGACTGAGATCGAAGGACTCAGCTACTTCCTGAATGGATTGCCTCCGAAGCCTGAGCCCATTCCAGAGGCAGCAGAGCACATCCTCTATCTGGCCATCGCGGCTCGGAGGCTGTAATGGAGTACTTCACGACCCTTGAGCATCTACATGCTGAGATGGTCAAGGAACTGGTCAAGCCCGGCGAGGATATTCTCGAAGGCTTGACACCAGGAGCTGTCCACATAGTCCACATGGCTATGGGAATCGCTGGTGAAGCAGGTGAGATCATCGACGCAGTGAAGAAAGCTGCGATTTACAATAAAGATCTCGACATTCCCAACATGATCGAGGAGTTGGGTGACATCGAGTTCTATCTGGAAGGACTCAGACAGCAGCTCAGTATCTCACGCGATTGGACACTGCAGGAGAACATCGCCAAGCTGCGGAAGCGCTACGGGAAGCGGTACAGTGATCAAGCAGCAATCGCTCGTGCTGACAAGGTGGACTCATGACCAAGCAGGAAGTAGCTGAAGTCATGGATGAGGTGATCGGCCACATGAAGGCATTTCGTGAGGCTGGTCAGCGAGAATATGCTCATCGAGAAGAAAACGCTTTCGGTAACTTCGAACGTGTAGGTGAGCGACTCAATCTCAGTCGTGAGCAGATTCTCCTGGTTTACATGGAGAAGCATCTCGACGGTATCCATGCCTACGTTCAGGGGCACAGGTCACAGCGAGAGGATGTACGCGGCAGAATTGTTGACGCAATCGTCTACTTGTGCCTTCTGTATGGCATGGTAGTAGAGAACGAGAAACTCCCCCAAAAGGTGGAGGAGTTCCCAACCGCTTCCGATTGGTGACTAATTGCACTGTGCAATTAGTTACAATCGTCTACTGTTGTGCACCAGCTCCTGCACGAATTACCTGCTCGACAATAGGCGTCTCGTAGCCAGCACCCTCCATTCGCTGGCGCCACTGGCTACGAGGCGTCGTCCGCAGTGCCTCCAGCATCACCTGCACTTCAGGAGTAGCTAGCGTATCCCAGGCTGAATACGGAGGTGGCGCACCCGGAGCAGTTGCGGGCGAAGGCGCAGCTGCTTGTGGCTGAGGGAATCCACCAGTTCCCTGAAGCGGAGTCCACTGTCTCGGAGCAAACTGCATCGGCTGACTGAAGTCAGGTGTCGTTGGCTGCACTTCGTTTCTGAACTCCCGCTCGTAGATGGGAGCCCACGTCGCCTCACCAGTCAGAAGTAGCTGCAGCGAGCGC
>ERZ777005.17-NODE-17-length-16078-cov-5.673095_pt1 | contig 16078 bp, 16 predicted proteins | sample MGYA00374958_ERZ777005 | MGnify/ENA primary metagenome ERZ777005 (study PRJEB29304, sample SAMN08777409) | plant metagenome | isolation source: Switchgrass | host: Panicum virgatum | place: USA: Austin, Texas | collected 2014-11-04 ... | reverse complement strand
CCCTAGCCGATGACATGGGGACTGGATTTGCCACGGCGGCGTCCTCGAGCTTTGCCAGTCCTTCAAGTTCCAGTGGTGGTGGTTCCGGTGGCGGCTTTGGTGGCGGCGGGGGAGGCAGCTGGTGAAAAAATACCTGCACCATCTTAAGATCGGCACCATTCTGGGTGTCCTCGTCGCGCTCTATATCGGTATCTATCTCTTCCAGACCATTTACCGCAACTACCAGCTCCAGCGCGAGATCGCCGACATGCAGCTGGAGATTAATGATCTCCAAAATGATCGCGACTCGCTCAAATATAAGATTCAGTACTATCAAAGTGATGCCTACAAGGAGAAGGAGGCACGGGCGAAGCTGGGGCTGCAGCAGCCGGGCGAAGGGGTGGTCATCCTGCCGCATGACGATAACGATAAAACCACGGCCGAACAGCAAGCTAAGCAGAAACCACAGCCCAAATCCAACTGGCAGCAGTGGCTGGAGTTTCTTAAAGGAACGGGAGGATAAAAGACAATGGCGGTAAATTTGAATGTACATAACGTAATTAAGGCCATCCTGATCGCCATCCTCATCGCGATTGGTGCATATTCCATAGGAGCTTTAATATTTCTCGGATGGGGGCAGGTTCAGTTGAATTTAGAAGCACACAAAGATAAGCAGGCTCTTTCTAAGATAGTTATTGTGAATGGTCAGCCAACAGCTGCAAAAGGGAACATAGTTTCCGATAGTCTCACGAGTGGGGTCGATAATGTTACTGCCTCGGCAACATTTTTGATTGATGAAACATTGGCTCAAGAAGATTCGAGTGTACAGCGGAATCTCAATAAGGCTGGTTTCGTGGCCGATGGAAAGCCAATCACAGACACAATTAGGTCGGATATCCACTATGTCCTACAGAAGTACATCAGAGGGAAAGAGACTATCGTGATTAGATACACACTCAATAAGCCATATCCTTGTCCACAAGATAAAGAGTGTTATTACTACCCCAACAAGGTCTCGTCTGATCAGCTATTTGATGTGAGTCTGTTGGCATATGAGAAGGTCAAACGTTTGGACGTAGGATATAAACAAGCTCCCCTCAGTAGTCTCCGTGAGCCATTTGGCTATTAAATGAAATCTGGCATCTTAGTTACTGAGAGCACTTTCTTGGTTAGGGTAAGTTCTATATCTTACGCAGCCCTGATATAATTTGCTTACTCTTTGACAATTGAGTAACGTTCATCTTCTGCCCAAAATTAGGAGGGGAGTATGGAGGAGAGAATACGAGGAAGCCTGTTTGCTCTTGCCATGTCGACAATATACATGATGGCAGTTGTCATGATTCGTGCCATGTACGAGAAGACGGACAGTCAGGCCTGGTTGATTATCTTCTGGGTCGTTCTCGTTCCCTGCGTGATTGTAGTCTGCTTCAATCTGGGTCGTCTCGTGCGCCTGCGCTACTGGCGCTATAAGCCCATGTTTGAAACCCAGGTGCTGTACCTTGATCGAATGTCAGTAGTAGGCACTCAACTCAAGCAGCGAGGCATCCAAGTTATTCGTTTGAGCCCTGATGAGATTTTAGACGGCGGGCAGTATCGGGTTTCGCCGCGTGGCCTCAAGCTTGCAGAAAGAGCAAGCTCGCGCATTGTGGTGATTGCTCACAACGACGGAACTGGCTTGGAATATGCCAAAGCCCTTCCCCAGCATCTTCGCAAGAGGACACTGATTGTATGGGATGAGTATGTGCCGGATCGTGGGATGGAAGAGCCATATGCGGAGCTTGGCTTCGTGCACTTTTGCTCGCGTAAGGACGAGGTTGAGCGTATTTTGGGCTTTGTCCGCGAGTACCATAGTGGTCAACTGTTCGCTGGCTACGGAACAACCCTTTTCGCACTCGTTGGAATGGTGATCACAGCGTTTGCGTATGGATCCTATGGCGGGTGGTTCTGGCTGCTTTTCGCCTACTTTTTCATGATGATGATTTTCCTATTCTCCCATCTGGGGGTAGCCCACAGCCAAAGGCTGAGCCAATCTCACCAGAAAGACACAGAGAGCAGTTTGCCGGCCATACTCATTATGATTGGCGGCTACGGTATTTACTTGGTTGCCTTCGGGCTGGAGAGCCCGGATCTCTTTGTCCAGGTGAACGCTTGGGGCGGCTTGGTCATTGGGGCCATCCTTGTCCCTACCGGCGTGATCTCCTGGATAGTAAGTGTCCGGCGTGGCCATAAGGCCTCTCAGGCAGCTGAAAAGGGAAGTTACGTACGTTGAGTCGGCACCCCGCTGACTAGAGGCATACGAATATCTCGTCGGCCTCTGGTCGGCGGGGTATTCGTTTTTTAATAAGATGCAATAATTCCTGGTGGCTACGGGTGGATTCGAACCACCGACAAAAGGCTTATGAGTCCTCTGCTCTACCACTGAGCTACGCAGCCGCGTAAACTTCATTATACAAAAAAGTCCGGCCAAAGCCGGTTCTTTTGGTAGCGGGGGCAGGATTCGAACCTGCGACCTTCGGGTTATGAGCCCGACGAGCTACCGGACTGCTCCACCCCGCGTCGACGTTACTACAAGATACCGGATAGAGGGTTACGCGTCAAGGAGGGCGGTCGTCTGGGCATATGCCGCCGCTCTGCTTTACGTTTGAAAAATAGTACTCACATGTGAGTACTATCTGAGTATGTTTGTACTCATTTCTGAGTACTGTTTTTCAGCAGGTATAAGACCCAGCGCATTTTGACGAAGCAACAGCAGGGGTCTATAGTGGTGGCACGTCGTAGTAATACGCGAGTAATCAGGGTCACATCAATCGAGGGAGAGATGCATGGCTACAAGTTGGCTTCGGGATAAACGGGTATACGATGCCATCCACGAACCGGCAGTGCGCGGTCAGGGAGCTGTTGCAATCATCGCAGCGGTGCGAAAGATCGGGGAGGAGCTTGGCCACGATGTGGCATGGCTTGAGGATCGAGACCTCCAGAGCGCCGTTCATGATGTCCAGGTCCGAGCTAAGGGCTCAATGGCCATCGTCGATGCTCTTCTGCGCTTCGCTCCAAACTCAGCTGAACTGGCTGCCTGACATATCCTGGTTGGCGGGGCTTCGGCTCCGTCAACTAGACTTTGCTATCATTGGCACCATGACACCTAGCGCCCTAACTAATCTGGAGTGGCCTCCTCCAGGTCATTACATCCTGGCCGTTTCCGGCGGGGTGGATTCGGTGGTGCTGTTAGATGTGCTGGCGCGGGCTGCGGAGTCGCGGAACCTGGAGCTGACCGTGGCTCACTTTAACCACGGCTGGCCGGATAGTGATGCTCATGAGGAGACAGTTCGTACGGCAGCTAAAGGCTATGACGTGCCGCTCGAAGGAGGGAGGGGGCAGGTGGATCGTACTGAGACGGCGGCCCGCACTGCCCGCTATGCTTTCTTACGCCAGGTAAAACAAAAGCTGAAGGCAGACGCCATTATCACCGCCCATCATCGTGATGACTTCGAAGAAACCGCAGTCATGAATCTCCTGCGCGGCACTGGCCGGCGCGGACTGACGCCGTTCGTGAGCATTGAGGATATCCGACGACCGTTTGTGCAGGTGCGCAAACGAGACGTGTTGATGTATGCCCAGGATCACAATCTCACCTGGCACCACGACAGCTCCAACGATGATCCGGCGTTTAGGCGCAACCGTGTTCGCCATCAGTTGCTGCCTCAGCTCAGCGATGATTCGGCGCGTGAACTGGCTGAGCTGCTGGACGAAGCTGCCGGGCTCAATACCGCCATTGACCAACAGCTGGCTGGCTTGTATCAAGTCAAAGACAGGACAGCCACGGCTGACGTTGCTTGCGTCCGTGCCCTTGACCTCAGTGTACTCACAGAATTAATTGTCATGATGGTCTACAAGCTGCGGCCGGGTACGGAGCTGGATCGGCGGAGCGTCGAAGCCCTGGCAGTTGACCTCAAAACCAGCCGTGTACAGCGTCCGCGACAGCTCACAAAACAGTTGTCGGCGCAGGTTGCCCATGGTACATTTAAGGTTGTATTTACACCTTGAGAAAGCCATATTTCGCTTACGCTTAGGCTTTTTCGCAGGACATGAAGGGAATAGATGAAACGACATTCACGCAGTTTTATTATCATGGTCGGGATTCTGGTAGTACTTGCCGTTGTGGCGGTTATCTCGGTGCCGCAACAGAAGACCGAAAACGTCACGCTATCCAAGATGATTGACGAGGCTACCACCGGCAAGCTGGATAAGATCGAGGTCTCGGGCGATAAACTGACGGCTACTTCAAAAGACTCCGGGGCGCCCAAACAAGTTGCCTATAAAGAGGCTGGTGCCAATCTGCGCGATTATGGTATCGATTACAAGAAGGTCCAAGTAGAGACCAAAAATGAGGACACGACGCTCAAGTACGTACTGACCGGGCTGTTCAGTATCTTACCCTTCTTACTGATTGGCGCTTTTCTATTCTTTATGATGCGGCAGGCGCAAGGGTCCAGTAACCAAGCAATGAGTTTTGGTAAAAGCCGAGCCCGGTTGTTTGGTAGCGACAAGAAAAAGGTCTTATTTAAAGATGTAGCCGGTGCCGAGGAGGCTAAGCAGGAACTCACCGAAGTCGTCGAGTTCTTAAAGTACCCGACAAAATTTGAAGCGCTTGGGGCCAAAATCCCCAAGGGCGTGCTCCTGTTTGGCCCCCCGGGTACCGGAAAGACGCTGTTAGCTCGGGCGGTAGCCGGTGAGGCTGGTGTGCCGTTCTTTAGCATTTCCGGTTCAGAGTTTGTGGAGATGTTCGTGGGCGTTGGTGCGAGCCGTGTACGTGACTTGTTTGCCAAGGCCAAGAAGAACGCCCCTTGTATTATCTTCATCGATGAGATCGATGCCGTCGGCCGCCAGCGTGGTACTGGTATGGGTGGCGGCCACGATGAACGTGAGCAGACGCTTAACCAGATACTGACCGAGATGGACGGCTTCGAGCAAGGCACCAACGTAATCGTGATGGCAGCGACCAACCGTCCCGATGTGCTGGATCCGGCATTGCTACGCCCTGGCCGCTTTGACCGCCGTGTTACCTTGGATGCTCCGGACGTACGTGACCGCCAACAGATCCTTGAGGTCCATAGTGTCGGAAAGCCGTTCGCCAGCGGTGTTGATATGCGCAAGATTGCTAAGAAAACCCCAGGTTTTTCCGGTGCCGACCTGGCTAACTTACTGAACGAGGCGGCTATTTTAACGGCTCGCCACAACAAGAAAAAAATTAGTCAGAATGAGCTGAATGATGCGGTCGAAAAGGTTTTGCTGGGCCCTGAGCGCCGCAGCCATATCATGAATGCTCGCGAAAAAGAGATTACAGCGTATCACGAAGCCGGCCATGCCATCGTCGGTCACTACATGGAGAACGCCCATCCCATCCACAAGATTACAATTGTGCCGCGCGGCTCAGCTGGCGGATTCACCTGGAGTTTGCCGACCGAGGACCGCCACCTCTCCAGCGTCCAAGATTTTAAAGATGACCTGGCGATGATGCTGGGTGGGCGCATGGCCGAGAAAAACGTCTACGGCGAGATTACCACCGGTGCCTCTAACGATCTCCAGAATGCCACCAATGTGGCGCGGCGCATGATTATGGACTTTGGTATGAGCGAGAAGCTACCCAACCAGGTCTTTGGCCGTCAGAGTGATGCTATTTTCTTGGGCCGTGAGCTTGGTGAAGGTAAGAATTACTCAGATGATATTGCTAAGGTGATTGATGATGAGGTGGCTGTGTTGATTGACGAAGCCGCTACGCGGGCCGACACCACCATCAAGAAGCATCGTAAAGAGCTGAATGAACTGGCTAAACAACTGGTTGAGGCCGAGACGCTAGAAGAAGAGCAGTTCCTGAAAATCGTCGGTGGCCCGAACAAGAAAAAGAAGTATACCGAACCGATCGATATTGGCGGCGACACTGGCCCAACCGATAAGAAGACCTCCAGCAAGCTGGCCGAAGCAGCTTAACTCGCCTTTTTGGCAGCCTTTACGGCCATAGACATTCCCTTCAAAAACCGTACTCAAGCCCAAAGGGATGATAGAGCCCAAAAATCTTGACGTGGTCCGCCCCCGCATCTTATAGTTAGAGTATCAAAGTATTTGAGGCTCTAAGGGTTTAATGGGTACGACGAACCAAGATGACATGATGGACCTAGCCTTTCAGGTAGGTCGCCTTATGAAAACCAAGCTGCGTGAGCTAGGAGTGGACCACGGTAAACTTCATGATAAGGTTAGCTCCTATCAGATACACGCCCTTTTTACGCTGATTGGTACGGCTACAACCATGGGCGAGTTAGCCGAAGAGATGAATATTACCCTGCCATCGGCTACCGCTCTGGTTGACCGCTTGGTCAAGAGTGGCTTAGTCGAACGTCAAACCGACCCCGACGACCGTCGGATTATTCGGTTGCTGGTAACCCAAGAGGGGCGCAAAGTTTGTGAGGCCATGAAGAAGCATCGTAAGAAAGCCTTTAAGGTCTTGCTCGACGCCATGTCGGAGCGTGACCAAGCGGCTTTATACCGTATTCTAACCAACGTACGCCAAACCCTAGAATTAGAAAGAGAGAAAGGACTGTAGATGCTCACTGACCTATCAAAACGTAAGAAGACCATTATTATGATCTCGGTCATGGCGGGACTGTTCCTGGCAGCATTGGACCAGACCATTGTAGCCACGGCCATGCCCAAGATCGTTGAAGAGCTCAATGGCCTTGAGCACCTCAGCTGGGTCTTCACTGCCTATATGCTAGCTTCAACCATCACCGTGCCGATATTTGGCAAACTGTCTGACATGTATGGTCGTAAACCGTTTTTGATCGGTGCCATCGTCATCTTTCTAATCGGTTCGATACTGAGCGGCCTTAGTCAAAATATGAACCAACTGATTCTGTTCCGGGCCATTCAGGGTGTCGGCGGCGGTGCTTTAATGGCGACCGCTTTTACCATCATTGCCGACCTGTTTGTGCCCTCCGAACGGGGTCGTTGGCAGGGATTATTTGGCGCTGTCTTTGGCTTAAGCTCGGTGATCGGTCCGCTCCTAGGTGGCTGGTTAACCGATAATGCCTCGTGGCGCTGGAACTTCTACATTAACGTCCCGATTGGTCTGGTCGTTCTGGTTTTGGTCATCATGTATATGCCGAAGATTGCCGGTCGGGCTTCCAGCCATAAAATTGACTACGCTGGTGCCGCGACGCTGGCGGCTGGCTTAGGCAGCCTGCTATTGGCTGTCACTTGGGGTGGGGTGGAGTACGCTTGGAACTCCTGGCAGATTCTCAGTCTGTTCGCTGTATCGCTGGCTTCATTGGTAAGCTTTGGCCTGATTGAGCGTGTGGCCGCCGAGCCAATCCTGCCCTTACGGCTGTTTAAGAATCGTACCTTTGTGGTCTCAATGGCAGTTATCTTTTTGACGGCTATGGGGATGTTCGGTGCCATCCTGTATATCCCGCTGTTTGCCCAGTACGTTATTGGCACCAGCGCAACCAACTCCGGTACCATTCTGACGCCAATGATGTTAGGGTTAGTAGCTTCAGCCATTGTTTCTGGGCAGATTATTGCTCGGAGCGGCAAGTATAAGATCCTGACCGTGGCTGGCTTGGTGCTGGTAAGCGCTGCGATGTACTGGATGTCGTTGCTCAATGCCGACACCACTCAGGGAGAACTGATTGTGCGCATGATTGCTTTAGGCTTGGGCCTGGGCGTAACGATGCCGGTCTTCAATCTGGCAGTTCAGAATGCTTTGCCGCAGCGTGAGGTCGGGGTCGCCACGGCTTCAGTCCAGCTCTTCCGCAACATCGGTGGTACGGTGGGCACCGCGGTGATGGCTACTGTTCTTAACAACACCTTGGCAGATAAGCTGACGAACATCGGTAACGATACCTTTGTGAAGATGAGCTCTCAGTCTGGATTCAATCTCGGTACGCTGGATGGCGCTAAGGTTGAAGGGTTACTTTCGCCCCAGGGTCTGACCAAGCTGCATGAAGCCGTCACCAAGTTACCGCCGGCTTATGCCGCCGCTGTTAACCAAGCTCTGGAAAAGTTCATTACGACTATTCAAACAGCGTTTGCCCAGTCAATCGCCCACGTCTTCTGGGTAGGTACCATACTGATGGTGGCAGCCTTGGTAATTACCCTATTCTTACCCGAGGTTAAACTGCGTGATACCAACGAAGATAGCTTAGAGGAAATTGGCAAGGAACTGGCGGTTGAAGAGGGAACCGGACCGGCCTCAGCCGAACCGGTGCTCGGCAAACGCTAGCCATCTGTTAAAAAGCTTCAGCTCCGGGTATAATGCGGGCAGTGAATTCAATACTCGCCCGTATCAATCGTCGCAGCAGCGTTAATGCGGCTGCCGTCATCATCTCTGTCAGCTATCTTGCTAGCCGTTTGCTGGGGCTGCTGCGCGACCGCTTATTGGTTGCCCACTTTGGGCTGAGCCCCCAAGCTGATGCATACACGGCTGCCTTTCGTCTACCGGAACTCCTGTTTACGCTCCTGGTATCGGGGGCTTTTGCCGTAGCATTTATCCCGGTCTTTACGGAGCGGCTGTCGAAGGACCAGCGTCAGCAGGCCTGGGAGCTGTCATCCTCACTTTTGAATATTTTAGTCCTGGTTACCGCTGGTATTGCCATTGTTGCAGCCATTTTTGCCGACCCTATTACCACACTGCTGACGCCGGGTTTTGACCAGTACCGCCACGACCTCACCGTTGGCCTCACCCGTATTATGCTGGTAACCCCAGTGCTGTTCGCAATCTCCAGCGTACTCGGCAGTATCGCCCAGGCCTTTAACCGGTTTGTGATCTTTGCGCTAGCCAGTGTTTTTTACAATATCGGTATTATTATAGGGATTGTCTTTCTCAGCCCGGATAACTCAATTTACGGAGTAGCTTACGGTGTGGTTATCGGTGCGGCTTTGCAGGCTGGGATGCAGACCCTGAGCCTGCTTGGTTTGGGCTTCCGTTATGACCTGCGCCTGCGCTTGCGCAGCCGTGATGTCCACCGGGTCATCAAGCTGGTGATCCCGCGTTCTATTGACCAGGGTATCCAGCAGATTAACTTCATTATCGAGACAATTATCGGCTCACGGCTGGCTACCGGTTCGCTGGCCACGCTGACCTATGCTAACAACCTTCGTAGCGTACCGCTGGCTCTCGTCGGTAACGCTGTCGCGACAGCAGCGTTCCCCCGAATGGCGGCCAATGCCGCTCGGGGTGCCATGGATAAGCTCATCCGCGACTTTGTCATTAACAGTCGCCTGATCCTGTTTTTGGTGCTTCCGGCGGCTATTGTGACCGTGCTGATGCGTGGTTATATCGTTCGTCTGCTCTACGGTTTCGGGGATGTTACGACGGCCAATACCTTAGGATGGTTTGCCGGCACGATTGTGTTCTCGGCTCTCTTTTTCCTCATCAGCCGGGTGTTCTACGCAATGCAAGACACCAAGACACCCCTGTACGTTAGCATTGTGGTGATTGTTCTTAATATCGGATTGAGCTTCGGTCTTTCCGAGATCTACGGGGTAGTTGGCTTGGCTATGGCCCAGTCAATCGTAGCAACCCTTCAAGCTATCGCACTGCTCATTATTCTGCAGCGACGTTTAGGGAACATAGGCCTACGCGAGATCTGGCGAGGCCTATCCCGCATGTTGATTGCTGGCGCAATTATGGCCGGTGCGACCTACATTATGGTTGCAGCGGTCCTGCCGCTGTATGCTTCCGACCTTGGTTTCATGACGGTTGGTCCAAAGTTCCTAGCCATTATTGGTGTGGCTACGGTCGCCTATCTCATTCCCTGCTACTTGCTGGATCTGCGTGAGGCGCACCAGTTTACGCGCAAGCTTAAAGACCAGATTCTTAAACCACTTGACCTTACATGAGTAAAAATATTCAGACTGCCGGTGGCCTGATTGCCCGACGTCGTAACGGTGTTGTCGAACTCCTGCTTATCAATGGTGCCGATGCCTACAAGCCGACGTTGCGGGTAAGTATCCCAAAGGGGCATATTGATCCAGGTGAGACCGAAGAGGTGGCTGCTGTCCGCGAGGTGCGTGAAGAGACCGGCCTGCAACATCTCACGGTTGGTAAAAAGCTCGGGGTGGTTACTCGACAGTCGGTTGAGAAGTCTGGCCAAGAAGTGACCAAGGATATCCATGTTTTTCACATTACTACGGCAGACTATAATCATGGTCCGGCCGACGAGGTGTATGTCTGGATGCCGGCAGCCGAGGCCGTCGATACCATGTACTTTCCCGAAGAAGCCGCCTTCCTACGCTCGCTCGATCTCGAACGCCTGACATAACCTGAAGCACCAGGTATACTTGGTAGGATGAACCAATCCAAAATCAGAAATTTCTGTATTATCGCCCACATCGACCACGGCAAATCGACACTGGCCGACCGTATGCTCGAGCTGACAGGAACCGTTAATAAACGGGAGATGCAGGCCCAGCTGCTCGACTCTATGGATCTGGAGCGGGAGAAGGGCATTACCATCAAACTGCAACCGGTCCAGATGCGCTGGAAGGAGCATCAGCTCAACCTGATCGATACACCTGGCCACGTCGATTTTAGCTATGAGGTCAGCCGTAGTCTGGCTGCCTGCGAAGGCGCCATCCTAGTGGTTGACGCCGCCCAGGGCATCCAGGCCCAAACGCTCGCCAACGTCTATCTGGCAATTGAAGCTGGGTTGGAAATTATTCCCGTTCTCAACAAGATTGATTTGCCGGCAGCTGAGCCGGAGCGGGTGGCGGCCGAGGTTTCCAGCCTGCTGGGCTGTAAGCCGGACGACATTATGAAGGTCTCCGCCAAAGAGGGAACTGGTGTACCAGAGCTGCTGGACGAGGTGGTTGCCCAGATCCCCGCCCCGAAGGGCGAAACCGATAAACCGTTACGGGCGCTAATTTTCGATTCGGTGTATGACGAGTATCGGGGCGTCATCCTCTTCCTGCGGATCGTTGACGGAGTGCTGAGTAAGGGTGACAGTCTCAAGTTGATGGCCTCCGGCCACACTGGGCTAGCGGTTGATAGTGGCGTGTTCAAACCCAAGCAAACGCCGCAGAAAGAACTGCTGACCGGCCAGATCGGGTATGCGGTGACCAACCTCAAGTCGGTGGCCGAGGCGCGCGTCGGTGATACCGTGACATTGGAAAAGCAACTGGCAGCCGAACCACTAGCTGGCTATCAAACCGTCAAACCATTCGTCTTTGCCGGCTTCTTTACCTCCAGCGCCGAGCAGTATCCGGAGCTCAAGGACGCGCTGGAGAAACTCAAGCTGAATGACGCCGCCCTGATTTATGAGCCGGAAAGCTCGCAGGTCCTGGGCTTCGGTTATCGGGTTGGCTTCCTTGGCTTGTTACATATGGAAATCATCAAGGAGCGCTTAGAGCGTGAGTACGGTTTGGACATGGTTGTGACGACGCCGACCACCGACTACGTCGTCAAGACGACCGATGGCAAGAAGTTCGGGGTGCGCTCGGCTTCCGAGCTACCCGACCCTAGCCAGATTGAGTCCATCAGCGAACCCTGGATAAAAGGTGAGGTAGTGGTGCCAGGTGCCTATGTTGGGCCGGTCATTCAGCTCATTAATAAGATCCGTGGCGTCCAAAACAACATGAACTACATTGACGAAGCGCTGGCGCTGATTACCTTTGAGGCGCCGTTGGCGAATGTGCTCACAAATTTCTATGACTCGCTCAAATCAATCACCAGTGGCTATGGCAGCTTCAATTACGAGTTGGACGACTACCGTGTCGAAAATCTGGTGCGGCTGGACATCCTGGTTGGCGGTGAGCTGGTTGACTCGTTGAGCTCCATTGTCCACCGTGATGAGGCTTACGCTAAGGGCAAAGCCATCGTGGAGAAGCTCAAAGACGTAGTACCGCGCCAGCTGTTCGAAGTGAGTCTGCAGGCGGCTATCGGCGGTAAGATCATTGCCCGCGAAAATATCCGCGCCATGGGCAAAAACGTCACGGCCAAGCTGTACGGGGGTGATGTCAGCCGCAAGAACAAGCTGCTCGATAAGCAGAAAAAAGGTAAGAAGCGGATGAAGAAGGTCGGCAAGGTGGAGATTCCGGCCGAAGCCTTCATGGTGTTGGTGAAAGCGGAGTAATCTCAGCCTGCTCGACAAAGCATAAGCAGTATGTTCTACTGAGAGCATGACCTCTGAAACGATCCAGCGCATTAAAGAACTGGCGGCGGCCGGAAAGTCGCGTGCCGAGATTCGTGTTGCGCTTAGTTCCGAAATGGCAGCCCATCCAGAGTTGGAGGAGATGTTGGAGGTGTTGATACCGGATGTTGCACCGGTGGCAGCAATGCCGGTGGCCCCATCGCCCACGACTCCACCGATAACTCCGATTGAAGTCGGCGCCACTGGTAGTGCAACAGCTACCAATGAGCAGCAGCGCTCACGCCATAAACGGGTAGTGCGAGCAGTAATTATACTAGTACTGAGCGTAGGTATTCTCGGGTTCTTGGCCATCGCCGGTTATCTTGGGTGGCGGGTAGTGAGCAGCCAGATTAATCCCGATGCCACTACGATTGATCGAATGCAGCAGCAGGCTTCCGAGGACGGTCAAGAGATTACTACCTCGTGCTTTACGGTGAAAGTCTCGGCAGCGTTGAATCCACGGACAAGTGGGGAGTGCGGCGTTATTGGTCAGCAGCCCTCGCCGCTGGCGCTCTTAACGGTTTCCAGCGAAGCTTCGGAACGCGGTTCTCAATCGCCAGAGCAAGCAGCCAAGAATTTTAGTGGGGTAGTAGGATCGCTCGGTGCGTTATCAGATGGCAATAATTGCGGCCCCGCTCACGCCACCCAGATTGAGCCGCGTGTAGTACGTAACAATAGCAGCTGCACAACTAAAGAGGGCCACGGGCAGTTCATTATTAGCTACGCTCTCTTTGGCGATACCACGAACATCACCGTTATTGGGGTCAGCAGTTCGCTTGAAACCAATCCAGCTCCTGCCGTATACCAGTTGCTTAAACCAGCCAAGTAAACCGGATAAATCTCGGCTCTGGTATACTCGGGAGAGACATAACTGGAGTACCTTAGTGGCCTATACCCCATCTCCCGAAATTCTCAAAAACTATGCTGACGTGTTGGTGAACTTTGCGTTGGGTGGTGGAGCTGGCATCAAGCCGGGCGAGGTGGTGTATTTGGTGGCCAACGAGTCGGCCAAGCCGCTGTATATGGCGCTGCGCAAGGCGATCTGGGAAGCCGGTGGTCATGTGATCGGTAACTATCTGCCGGACGAGGACGACCGCTACAACTTCTCCAAGGACTTTTTCGCAACCGCTAATGATGAACAGTTAAGCTATTTTCCGCACACTTATTTCAAAGGGCTCGTGGAGCAAGTTGACCACCAGTTAGTGATTTTAAGTGATTATGATCCGCATATGCTCGAGGGTATCGATCCCAAGAAAATGATGAAGACAGCCGAAGCGCTGAAGCCCTGGCGCGACATGCGTACCAAGAAGGAGCATGCCGGTAAGTTCACCTGGACGTTGGCGCTGTATGGTACCCCGGCGATGGCGGCTGAGGCGAACTTGAGTGAGGCAGAGTACTGGCAGCAGATCATTGACGCCTGCTTTTTGGAAGAGGCTGACCCGATCGGCAAATGGAAAGAGGTGCAGGGTCAGATCCATGAGTACATGGATAAGCTCAATGCCCTTGATATCGAGACGGTGCATGCGGTAGGTGAGGACATCGATCTCAAAGTTACGATTGGTGAAGACCGGCGTTGGCTGGGCGGCGGCGGTCGCAACATCCCCAGCTTTGAGATTTTTACCAGCCCGGACTGGCGGGGGACCAACGGTTGGATCCGATTCAACATGCCGCTGTACTATAACGGCAACCTGATTGAGGGGATCCGGCTGGAGTTTAAAGATGGGTTGGTCAGCCACGTATCGGCGACCAAGAACGAAGCGGTCATTAAAGAGATGATCGCCGCTAAGAACGCCAATAGGGTGGGAGAGTTTTCACTCACGGATAAGCGCCATTCGCGTATCACTAAGTTTATGGCCGAGACGCTCTACGACGAAAATATTGGCGGCCCGTTTGGCAACACCCATATTGCTCTGGGCATGTCCTATGCTGATACCTATAACGGTGATGTGACGAAGCTGACTCCTGCTGATCTGGAGCGACTCGGCTATAACAACTCTAGCGTACACACCGATATGTTTTCCACCACCGATCGTACGGTGACAGCGACCCTGGCTGATGGTAGCCAAAAGGTCATTTATAAAGACGGTCAGTTCCAGCTCTAGCTACGGGGTTTCGCGCTGGTTGCTGATGGCGGTGGCCATGGCTTCCGGATCGTCAGCCTGGGCGGCAATAATTTCCAAGCGCTCGACATGCATCGGTTTGCCGAGCTTCCGAGCCGATGGAAGTAGCTGCTGGGCAAGGGCCCGGGCTTCCTCCGGCTGATCGGCTTGGGCCAGCAGCTGTGCCAGGAAGATGGCATGATACAGTTCCATCTGGCGATTATCGCCTTCGCTAAAGAGGTCGGTAGCCAGGCGAGCCAGCTCGAGGGCTTGATCAAACTCCTCCTCATTGGCCAGCACGCGTGCCTGGAACCCGATGGTGGCGGCGCGTTCAGCGGCTGGTGCACCACTGCGCTCAAAGAGTTCCAGCGACTCGCGCAAGACGTCGCTGGCCTCATCGTACCTTTCCTGTTTACGCAAGGTATTGCCAAGGTCTCGCAGGATGCGGCCGCGCGTGTTTGGTTCGGTGGTTTGACGCGCTAGCTCGCGCAGCAGTTTTTCCGAACGCTCATAATCTTCGGTTGAGCAGGAGACAACTCCGAGCATATGTTGGGCCTCAGCTTGTATCTCACTGGGCTCATCAACGATACGCTCGTAGAGCTCAACGGCCTTACGGGCGCTTCCCTGAATACGCTCGCGTTCTGCCTGCTGAAAGATGTCCTGACGTTCTTGTTCGGTCATGATTACTTCCTCATTAGACCTGGAGGGCCACTCCAACGAGGAGGCCGATAAGCGTAGCGATACCGCCGACGATCAGAACCTCAAGGCCACTTCGGGTAGCTGGACGTTTGACGAGTTTGCCTTTGATATAACCAATGCCAAAGAGGGCGATCAGAGCGGCGGCGACGCTCGCAAACAGTGATTGAGGATAGGGGAGAAAAGCCATCGGGATAATCGGTACAGCGCCGGCTACAGCATAGGAGACCAACATCATTAAGCCGGTGCCGATGGGGCTGACCTTCTCGCCGTCGAGTTCGTCGACGGCCTTTTGGCTAAGGTACTGTCCGGCGCCCATAGAGACGGCTTCAACTGCCACAGCCACCAAGCCGGCTAGGAGGATGATCTTGACATCCTGGCTACCAGCTGCAATACCGGCCACCAATCCAGTCGTGGATACCAGGCTATCCTCAGCTCCAAAGAAACCGCTGCGGAGGTAATCTTTTTGCGTTCGCATCATGCAAGCATTATACCCTACGCCCGCCCGTATTGTTTGATTTCTGGAAATAGGCTATAACTGAGCCTACCGTTGGTGCCACATCCATTTCTCGAACTAAGGAGTATGCATGGGCTCAAGGTGTACCCAGACAGGCTATGACATGAGCAAGATGCGTCGGTCGTTCCCAAAAGGGAAGGCGCCCAAGGAGAGACAGTTCTATACCGCAATGAAGCGAGAAGTGCACAAGATCTCTCGCAGATTCAACCTGGAGCTGGAGTTGGAGTCGGCTCTCTTCTCGCGCAAGCGATCTAACTGTGGAGCAGTGGTCTATCTGCCAGTTTTCAAGCTCTACGGAAAGTTTTTTCCGTCCAAGCCCCGGCCAGAGATCGTTCTCACGCATGCTGAGGCTGGCTGTCCGGTGAGGTTTGCCGATATTCCGGAAAACCAGCGCTATCTGCGAACTCCGGTTCAGGTTGAGGCGCTCGAGCGCTTCTTCCATCAGCATTCGTCTGAACGCTCTGTCGATCCCGAGCCTCGGTCATTGTGATCGGGGCTCGGGAGCAGCTTTACCACCACCAGACTATTAGCACTCTTGACACGAGAGTGCTAACTATTTATTATGGTATCAGATTGGCAATCACCCATTTGGAGTGCTAAATGAC
>ERZ777005.16-NODE-16-length-16790-cov-71.086435_pt1 | contig 16790 bp, 29 predicted proteins | sample MGYA00374958_ERZ777005 | MGnify/ENA primary metagenome ERZ777005 (study PRJEB29304, sample SAMN08777409) | plant metagenome | isolation source: Switchgrass | host: Panicum virgatum | place: USA: Austin, Texas | collected 2014-11-04 ... | reverse complement strand
GGGTTGCCGGGTCGGTTTCTGGTACCTCGACCAGGCGAAACCGCCGGATACGTTTACCGCCTTTCTCGTGCTGAGTCAGCACGTCGTTATGACGCATCGATATGGCTATAGGCGGTAGGTACGTGTGCCACCACCGTCGCCGGCGCAACACGAAGTCTTTACCGGCCACTTCGCGCATGCGCTTGTCTCGGTCTTCGTGCTCGGCTATGGCAGCCTCAACGTGGGCCCGCAGCTGCTCTAAGAGATCATCCTTATTCTCGGCGTGGATGACCTCGACATTGACGTTAGGGATGTCCTCCACCGCTTCGGTGAGCTTCTGCCGGTCCAGCTCGCGCCGGAATTTGGCTAAAGCCTCATCGTCATAGCCCATTTTTTTGAAGGATTTCGCCGCTTGATTGTCGAAGATGACCGCCGAGTGACGGAGCAAGTCGCCGACTTCAAGGATGTGGTCGCACCGCCCGACAACCACCGAACTATCGGTGTCGGTCTCTACCATCTGTAGCTGAAATTTGCCCTTACTGACCTGGTCATTCATCGGTGCCGCTTCCCCGTTTCCCTTTCTTGAACGCCTTAACTAGCTCTTCGGCCATCATGGCCGACAGACCCAAGCGGGCGACGACCTCGGCGGTGTTTACGGTGGCTTCCATGATCCCGGCGGCGTGGCGCAGTGTCCGGGCGAGATCTTGGGGCCGGTCACAGCTGTCAATAGCTATGCCGGTCCGGTCGGCGGAGTTGATGATAAGTACCTTGTATTGGCCCGGCAGGTTCTTAGCCAGCTCCATGGTTTCGTCCCCGACACGGGGCATGTTCGCCGCGTCCGGGCCTAGTTTTTCGCAGATGTCGCACATAGCGGTCCCGTCTAGTTGTTAGGGGCATTCAGTTGGGCGGCGTGGCGGTCGAATACGGCTACGCCCTCGCGTAAAACGGCGCCCACTTGCGTCAGTTCGTCGCACGCGCCGATGACTCCGGCGGTGCCGCCGACGCTGTCGACCATCAACAGCTTGTACCGGCCGGGTGTCCGAACATCGGAGAGGTCAAGTAGACCCAAGATCATGGGCTCGTGGTCGTCGGCGTGGTCGGGTCGGGTTTGGCACATCAGGATTTCCTGTCTATTTGATGTCTAGGGGCTGATAGAAGTACTCAATGTCGAATGATCCCGGGGGGTGCCCGGTTTCGGTTGCGATGAGCTGCCGAACACGGCTTTCTATCTCGTCATAACGCTCACATTGAGCCATGAGGTTGAAAGGATAGGGCGGCGCGCCCGCGCTCGCGTTAATGACGCGGCCCACCCAAAAGCCGAACTGTCGCCAAATTTCGGCGTAATAGGTGGGCCGCTGCGCTTTCGGTCTCACAGTTTGGCCTCCTGCGTGATCCAGATAAGGAATATCAGGAATGACAGTAGGTAGAGGAGGAACCACGGGATGGTTTGCACCACGCTCTTAGCCGTTTCTATGGCCTCGGGGTCGTCTTTCTTGCCCAATACGGCCAGCCACAGCCGCCGCGTGCGGCGGCTGTGGCTGGCCAATGTCGTTAGGACGTACGAGGCATAGGCGGCCATGTACAGCACGGCGGCTATTACCAGCCATTTCACGCGGCGACGGCGGCTTTCTCGACCTCCCACGGCCACACGCCTTTACCCTTGCGGTCTAGCCACGGGATCATGCGAAACGCCGCGTCGGACAGACCGCCGAAGGTGTGCCGGTTGGGAATACCGGATTCAGAATGCCCGAGCCGGTAGCCTGCCAGGTTGAACGTGTACAGCGGGACCGAGGCGGGTAGGGCCTTCGATACCTCAAGCCGGTTTTTGTTGGCCTGCTCGTCGGTCAAGATCACCACCCGGTCATGAAACTGGTAATGCTTGCGCACCGTGCCGGCGGTTTCGGTGCCGCCGCCGAGGAAATACCCGTCGATCTTCCATCGCTCCACCGATCTCAGCAGGGACTCCCCGGGAACCAGGGGGAACACCTTGGTGTTAGTCCCGGCGGGGTCGCCGTAGAAACGCTGCTTAGAGCTGAACGACACAACCTCGGCCACCTCGCAGCGATGCGCGAGCGCGATACCGAACAACGTCGCCACGTCCCACCGCATCACCGTTCCATCCTTAGAAAACGGCTCGTACATGGAACTTGACGTGTCTACCAGGATGAGCGTGCTACCCGGCAACTCGGGAACGTTCGCGAGCGAGTGCCCTATAGCCTGCTCCAGCGGGTAGGACCAACGCAGCGACGGCGCCGCGCGGTAGGCGGACAGGAAACGCATGGGGAACTGGCGAGAATTGGCGACTTGCTCGGGGTCGGCTAACCATTCGGCGACGTGCTTCGCCACGGAATCCGGTACGCCGGCCTGGTCGAAGTTGCGCAGGTTCCGCAGCAGCGCCATATAGCCCATGGAGGGAATAAGCGCTGTCCACAAGTCGGCCTTAGGGATTCTGTCTCCCACCATTGACAGCACGTTTTCCCATGTCATGCCGGCGTCGCTGACCGCGACAGGGTCCAATAGCACAAGAGGGTCTTTCAACGCGGCCGCGCGAAGCTCGGCGTTTTTCCGCAAGATCCGCAGCGACGCCGGTATGGAGACTTCGCGGCCGTGGCGCCGGTCTATCAACCACGTGTACAAGTCGGCGCGCCACGTGCCTTTAATGGGCATGCTTGCCTTGTCTTGCAGCGATCCCGTGGGGCGGACCATCTCGATAACATCGGCGAAGCGGAACGCCTTGGATGCGGTGTCGTACCTAATAACGGCGTCTTCGGTGTATAGCCGCCACACGGCCTCGGAAACGCCGCGCTTGACCGGCTTGGGAAACGGCCGGTCGCTGTCGATGTTCGAGCGCCAGTAGGCCAGGAACTCGCCCGGCTCGTCCGCGCGGCGCATAGAGCCGGCGATGAGCTTCCGCCCGCCGGGCATATCCGCGTCAAGTAGTGCCTTGGTTCCCTCGGCGGCCGCGACAATCGACGCGGTACGCATGTTGGCCTCATAGCGCAGCCAATGCACGAACTTGGTTAGCCAGTCCGCCCCGGTGACGACATCGGACACCGCGACAGCGCGTACGAGGTGGGTGAATCGGGTGTCGCGGGTTTCGGCGGTCTCGTAGAACGCTTTTTCCCCGACGAGGTTTTGGACCGCGAGTAGGAACAGTTCCGATTTAAGGTCGCGGCCGTACCCGGTGGCGCCTTCGTAGGTCTGCCCGCGCGCGGGTGTGGAGGATATGACCGACACGGGGCCGGCTGTGGTGGCCTGCGCTTTGTTGAATTTTGACACGTAAAAACCCCTCCTATGGGTAGGGAGGGGTTTGGGTAGGGCGCGGCCCCGGGGAACACGCAAAACGCGCGGCCGCGCCCTGTAACGCTAAGCCCCTCCCGAGATCAAGATTTCCTTACAGCGTTTTTCTTAGCGACAGAAGTATCCGTAAGAGTTCACACCGGGAAGGCGTGCGTATTGGGTTATGGGTGTTTCCTGAGATCTAAGCGGTGACGCTGACAAAGCGCTTTGCCAATTAAGCTACCGGCCGGAGCCGGACGGGACTCGAACCCGTAACACTCTCTTAAGAGGAGAAGTAAGCGTTACCTTCACACCAGGAAACCGAAAATCTAGTTGAGTTCCGAGATCCAATTTGATAACCCGCTGACTTAGGCCGCTCGTCCACACAGACCAAGGTCTGTGGCGGGATTCGAACCCGCGTCCGCCCGTTAGAGAGGAAGTAAGGGTTATCTGCACACCGGAACTTTAAAATCTGGGCGGTTCCGAGGTCTGGTCGAGTGCAGTGACCGTGGGATTTGAACCCACCCCCGGCCGTAGACCGGGTTTCTTGCCAATGAAGTAACTGCCCTCTTCACACCGGAACCTATGTCGTTTTCTCTCTTCTCGATCACTATTGCACACTCTGTACATTCTGTACAGTGTGTTTATGAAGAATTCCCAGAATGGTCCGGGAGTTGTCAACGTCGTGGCGGCACGTAAGCGCCTCGGGGAGTACATCGACCGTGTGACCTACACCGAGCGCCCGTTAATCATCACCAAATCCGGTAACGCCGCCGTGGCGGTGGTCCCGGTGTGGTGGCTAGAGCGGCTGGGTTACAGTCCGAGCACGGGTCACCCATTGTGAGTAGTCGTCTTGTGCGGCGTTGACGTACACGACATCGGTTTTACCGCCGTGGCCGTGGATTTTCTCCACTGATTCGACGCTGTCGTATACGGCAGTGGAGGCGATGCCCGAGCGCCACCGCATCGCCACGGTTCCGTCCCAAAATTCCACGCCTTCGGCCACGATCCCGGGCCCGGATACGCCGGTTTCGTCTTCCTTGCGGTGCAGGAAGAACAGGCGCGCGAACTGCTCCAGCGCCGCCGGGGCGGTGTCCTCGCCGTTGTCGATGAGTACCACCTCCACCGACGCCGCCTTTTCGTCGGCGTCGGCTATCGCTTCGGCCTCGTCGGCTTCGCGGGCCAGGGTTTCGCGTATCGAATCCATAATTTGTCGTCTCCCTCTGCTAGAGTCGCTAGCGGCTTGTCTAAGGTCACTGCTTACCGTTCCTCGGGGCCGGCAGTAACGGCCCGGACGTAATCCCGCGCCAACGGGGTCCGGGCCGTTTTCATGACCGGTAAAAAGCAGCGGTGAACTCGTGGCAGTTCCCGCAATAGCCATGCTCAAGGTCTTTTTCGCTATATGACTTCATGCCGCACTTGGGGCACTCGAACACACCCGAGGGCATGCGCTGCGCGTAAGCGGCTTCCCACACACGCATGATGGTCATTCCGGCCTTTTCGGCGCGGCGCGCGGTATCCCGCGTGCCCCGGTTGTCGCCCTTCTCAGCGAGGAACACGACGCACATGTCAGCGCCGGCGTCTACCATTTTCTGGTTTCGTATAGGCCCGGCCGAGCGGGCGCGGCCGGCCCAATCGGCGGCGAACACCCGGACCGTTACCGGGTTGCCGTTGGCTTGGGCCTCTTGTGCCCAGTCGCGCGCGTAGGCGTCTACGCCGGTTGGGCAGTCGCCGACCAACAGGGTGGCGGGGCGGGGACCGGTGACGAAGTCGAGTACTTCGCGCACAATCCACGCCCGGGCGAACTCGCGGCCGCCGGTGACGATGAACGTCTCATAGTTGGTGGGCATCGTGGCCTCTTCAATCTCTCGCCCTAGCTCGTTTTCGGTGTCCCAGTCGATCACCCACGGATCACTAGGGGTGTCGCGTCTGAGAATGTTTCCGCCCATCTCACATGAGAGGTACTTAGCGGATTCCCGGTCTTTGGCGGGCACAAAGTCGTCGGGGTGGCCGGCTGCCCATTGGGTCATCTGTCCTCACTGTGGTAACGGCACCAGTCGGTACTACGAACGTAGGTCCATCCGTAGTCAGCGGCTTCTTTTCGCGCGGCCGCGTGGTCGGGCCATTCGGCATTAGTGGCGTAGAACTCTTCGCATTCGGTGCCGTAGTCGTCGACATGATCGCAATACAGGATGACGCCACGCGATGCGCTCACTAGGTCACTCCTTGGGCTTATGGGTCGGGCATAGGTCAGTTAGACCTATACACGCCCAGCCGTGAAACTCCGCGTAGCCGCGCGCCTGCTCGGGCTCTATTTCCTCGGTAGGCAGCGTCGCACCACAGCCAATACGGCCCCGAGTGTAAGGGGCCGTTTCCCAGTGGTCACAGTAGATCGTGATAAGCGATATGGCGCTCATGCGGGGATTGTCTCTGTGCCCCACGTGCCCCAGTAGCCGCCGATTTTCTCCATTCGCTCTTTGACTAGCTCGGCGTCAGGGTGGCGGTTCCGGTATTCCTTGACCAGCTTCACGCGTTGCGGGTGGTCGAGGTCGGTGACATCGACGACCATGCGGCCGTCGAATATTCCATCAGGCGCGACGCGGTATCGGATTCCGTACCGGTCGTAGCTGTCCGGTTTTTCGGGTGTCATGCGTTTTTCCCAGCTCTTTGCAGCCACGCCCGGCCGCACGGCATGCACAGCGGCACGTCGTGCGGCCCTATCGTGGGTGTGTTGGTGTGTACCGCGATTTCGGCGGTGCCGGTGCATATTCCGGTGGCTATGTCTTTATGCATGCCACAGAGGCAAAGACAAGGGTTGTGCGGTACGGCCCGGATTTTCCCGGTTAGGATTCCGTCGCGGACCTCGGGCGGGATCGACTCGTATACCCGGACCACGTTGCGCAGTGCTAGCGCCAGTTGGTCGGCAATATCGTTGAGGATTTTCCGGAGGTCCGGCGGCGGGGTCGTCATCAGAAATTACCATCGGCTACCTGTAGCACCGTCAGGCCGAGCGAGCGCCACATTTCGACGACCTGGTTACGGTCGTCGATGACGTACTTGATGTCGTAGCGGTCTCGTACGAATCCGTCGAATAGCTCGCGTTTCACGATGGCGTCTTTGCGGTTGTCGCCGTGCTCGCGCATCAGTAGCGGACGGCCGCCCGCGAGGGGTCCAAGGTGCTTAAGTAACCATTCTTCGGTGTCCTGACGGCAGATGTCGGACCGCCCGGACATGAAAATAGGTTTCGCATCGAAATGTTTCACCAGCGCTTGTACGAGGGTGGCTATCGGTTCGTTAACGGTGTCTTCTGCCACGCGGGACCAGTCGGCAAAGTGCCGGTCGGCCATGTGCGCGAGCGTGCCGTCTACGTCGACGATTAGCGCAGTGGGTGCGCCGGCGGGCGCCTTGTAGGGTTCCACGGCTTTCCTCCTGCGTTCTCGGTAGGCATCTAGGGAAACGGTGGCGGCTAGGGTGCTCATATACGGTAGCCGCCCATCTCGTCGCGCAAGGTTTGGAAGATCTCCGGCGCGTCGGTCCCCACGGTGCCCCGCGCGTCCGGGGCGTCAACGTCGACCCAATCGGCCTCGTTCGGGGCGGTGTTACGGACCAGGTACCGCGAGCGCACGCGCGCGACGTAGGCGGTGACGGCCAGCGCGTCGGGCTGGTCGGGTAGCGGCGACGGCGCGTTCATGGCCGCGTCTGCGGCGTCGATCATCGCCTGAGCCTGCGCGACACCGGCGTCGTGGTCGGAGGCGAATTTAACGCCGAACTGGATAACGTCGACCGGGGTCATAGCGGCACTGACGTACAGCTCGCCGGTGGTGTAGAGCTGTTGCCCGGTAGTGAGGATGCGGGCGAAATGCCGAGCGAGCTTAGCTCGCTTCTCGTTAGGTAGCTTCGCGACGTTGGGGCGGCCTAGGCGCTTGAGTTGCGACCGGGCGTACCCGAGGTAGGCCGAGCGGACCAGCGGCGCGGCCAGGAACGCCGCCCGCATCGCCACAAGGTCATGACCCAGCGGCGCGAGCCGTTCATAGCTGGGAAGCCACAGCAGCTCTAGCGCGTGCGGATTGCACGCGAGCGCGAGCCGGCAAAATTTTCCGACCTCGTGAAAGGTGTGGTCGGAATCGTCGGCGGTAAGAGTTTGCTCGTGCGGAGGGTACAGCGCGGCCATGTCGACGGTGTTGTACGCGAACACCGAGCACCGGTCGACATCTGATGTCGCGGTGTTCAGGCCGTGGGCTCGGGAGCCGACTACGCCGGTGAGGATGGTGTACGTGCTCCACGCGGTTGGCGGTGTCGTCGTCACTTGGGGGCTCCTGGTCGTCGCGTGACCGGCCGCGCGGACTCAACACGGGGGTGGTGCCCGAGCCGGGCGCGGTGCATGTCCATCCACCATTGGGCAGTTTGGGGGCCGCCGAGGCCACGCCTGTAGGTGTGGCGGCATTCGGGGCAATAGATGGAGTGCTCAACGTATTCAACGAAGCTGGGCAGCGGTATGGGCTTGGGTGTGCGTGTGGTGGTGAGCATCAGAAAGGGGGCTCCTCGGGTGATGTGGCCGGCGATAACCATGGGTCGTCGTCGGCGGGGCGGTTAGTGGTTCCGCTGGGGGCGGTTCGAGCAATTTTGTTGACTTTGGCAGTGGCGTTGCGTAGCGACGGCGCGACCTCGTCAACGTCGATCTTGTCCACGGTGCGCTTTTCTCCTGAACGGGTTTCGTAGGTTTCCTGGCGCACCCGGCCGTAAACGATGACTCGGGTGCCCCTGGTGAGGGTTTCGGCGATGTTTTCGGCCATCTGACGCCATGCCACACAGGTGAGAAACACGGTCCCGGTGTCGCGCCATTCGCCGGCTTGCCTGTCGTAGGAGCGGCTGGTGGAAGCGACGCGGAAGTTCACGACGGCGGCCCCTGTGGTGGTGAATCTAAGGTCGGGGTCGTCTACCAAGTTCCCGATGAACGTAATGGTGGTGTCTCCGGCGGACATGGCGCGTCTCCTCAAGGTTCAAATAGCACGGATAAGCCGTAGCCGAGTGCGGCCATCGCGACTAGCCACGCCACGATAACCGCCGGAACCCATAGGCGGCGGGGAACGAATTTCAGCCACACCCTTATCGGGGTGCGTCGCGTCGTAGCCCAGATTTGTCCGCTATGTCGCACAACGCCCGGTCTAACCCATTCGTACTTAGGTGGGGCGGTCGGTTTACTTATCATTTGTCTGATTCCTGACGATTAGTGAGTGGTCTCAACGGGGCGAAAAAAGAAACCCCCGAACCTAAAAAGGGCCGGGGGCTCTTTGGCCGCGCCCAGCGGAATGACGAGCTAATGACAATCCGGCCGAGACGCACTCACCCCGCAAAGGGGAGAAAAGTAGCCTACAACTAGCCGCGCACGCCAGTCCAGACGACGCGGCCCCCTCCCGGTAGATGCAACCCGATTGGACCGTCAAACACACCACTAACTTAATGCCACATTGGTATTAAGTCAATCCAGATAACCAAGATATCTAAATACATTTCCGGTCACCTTGGACAATCAAGAGCCTTCCGGGGTAACGGGACCGGCCAAAATTGGCGCTCGATTTCCCTCACGTAGTCGAGCAATTGCGACGCGGTGGGTTTCGAGTTCGCGGCGGATGTTGGCCGCGATCTGTTCGCGGGTGTCGTCGTCGACCGGGTCGGGTTGGTTTTTGCGCCATTCGTAGCGGCTCATGGTGTGTGGTGTGTCGGTGTGCGGTGACGGGCGGCGGGGTGGGGCTTTGAGCCATCCGCCCTCTGAATGGGGTTTCAGCGCTTCGAGTAGGTAGAGACCGGGTCGGCGTTCTGCGCGTTGGATCGCTTCGTCGCAATAGGCGATGAGGTCGTCGGGTTGCCATCCGAGTTGTAGAGCCCGCTCTATTGGCCCGTACAGCTTTAGAAGCTGTTCCGGCGTCGGGGAACCCCAGCCGGTCCAATTTAGAGCCTGAGCGACCGCTACGACCCGGTGCGCGGTGTGCGCCGTGGTCTCGGTGTGGTCGTCGGCGTGGTCGGGGTCGGCGGTGTCGTCGGGGTCTAGGTCGGGAATGCCGGTGTCGTCGTCGGTGTACTGCGACAGCAGCAGCGTTTGGTCCGACAGCGGGTCGGGGTCGGGTTTGGGGGGTTCCTTGGGTCTGTCTTCCTCTTCGTCCTCGCGCGCGTCCTGTGGTTTACGTACTACAGAAGAGGAAGAGAGGTTCTTTCTAAAATCTTTTCTTTTACCGGCAGCAGATTGCCGGTAGTCGGGCTCGGATCTGCCGGTAGTCGTTCCTTTTTGTTCGGTTTCGTCCGATTCTGGAGGACTACCGGCAGATTCTGCCGGTAGTCGATTCTCACCACTACCGGCAGAATCTGCCGGTAGTCCCGTGGGCCCCCATTCCGCCGGCGTTTCGTGGCTTTCTGGCTTGGGGAATCGGCCGACGATGTGGTGATTGCTGCGGATGGGGACGCGGTACCAGTCGCTTGTGCGTTTGCCTCGGTAGTCGTAGCGCATGCGGCGCTGAATGAGGCCCATCATCACTAGCTCATTGAGGTGATCTCGAAGGGCGCGTTCGCCCATTTCGCACTCGTCTTGTAAAAGCTCTTGGCCGGGATAGGCGCACAGGAAGCCGTCAGCTTCGCCGTCGTGGGGGGAGCAGTGCCCGGCGAGGGTGGTTAGGACGAGTTTTCGAGCGGGTGAACCGACTTTCACGGTGCGGGCCCACGCTGTGGCTAGGTCGCTCACTTGTCACCGCCGGTGACTCCAAGGCGGGTAGGCGTATGGGCCGTGCGTATGATGGTGGGGCAGACCATCCGGGTCACCTTTCAAATATGTGACCCGTGTAACGCTCTGCGAGTTGCGAACGATGTACAAAGTTACTAATCTGTACACCAAGAGCAGACTTAACGGGTCATGCTGTCGAACAAAAAACCCGCCCCGCGATCTGGATTCGCTACCCAGTAGGGCGGGTTTTTTGTGTCTGTGGTTACCCCCTTTGATGGGGTGTTTTCGATCTAAACACCCTATTGGTGACTAGTCAAACCTCTTACCGTATTTCTGTGGGTATGCGAGGTTTCGGCTAGGCCAAATGGGTGAGGTACCACTAACATAGACCCTTCATTAGCTCCCGTGGTGCTCTGCTCTATTAGCGTGTCGTACCCCTTCGCTAGGATTCGTCGGTTTTGGAGGCGGGCAGTAGCGGAAATTCTCCGCGCCGCATGGCCTCGATGACCAGGGGAGCGGCGTTCTTATTCGGATTGACCGCTATGTAATCCTCACCGGCCGCTTTGTAGTCCAGCCCGGGCGGAAGCTCTCCGCCGTTCTCCTCGGCCCATTTATCGGCGTAAGTCTCTAGGTGCTTGTCGATCCATACCGGGTCGATCACTTCGCGTAGCACGTGGTGCATGTTGTGGCCGCGCAGGTGGGAGATGAGCGCGGTTTCATTGTCTACCGTGAGGCCGCCGGAGCGGCCCTTACGGCGGGACACGGTGCCGATCTCAACCCCGTCCAGCTCAGCGACGAACGATTTCGCGCCGGTGGCTTCGGCGAACTCCATGAGGCGATCCTTACCGGCGGCGATTTCTTCGGCGACCGTGGCGCTCAACACCTTGAGCGCCACGGCGGTACGGATCTCTGTCTTAGCGTCGGTCATCTCTATGCCGCCTCTTCTATCGCGTTGCGGGCGATGCGTTGCTTGGCGGCCTCGATGGCCTCCCGCATCCGTTTCTTACCGGCGGTGTCGTACTCCCCGGCGTGCCTGGCCTCATTCTGGAGGGAGTTCACCTCATCCATGGTGATGCCGTCGCGGGCTAACTTTTCCTCGTACTCGGTGATTTGGGCGCTGCTGACCTGTGGCCGTACGGGCTCCTCGGTCGATGACGGGGAAATGAGACCGCGCACGGCCGAGTCTTGGCCGCACTTGAGAACGTCGAACACCAGCCATTCAATCGAGAAGTTCGGCGCGGGTTTGGGCTGGTCGATCCCGGGGCGGTGTTTGATGTGCGTCGAGGTGACGCCGATGACTTGCGGGGGGCGCTCTCGGGACAGTCGCACCCACGCCGAGGCGTCAAAGGCTAGGTGTTTCTGCCCTTCTACCTTGTATTCCATTTCGCCAGTGGGTTGGCCTTTTTTGTCCATTTCGGCGGCCAGCTTCCCGCGCGCGGTCATGAGAGCGATACCGGGGAACGTCATCAGTAGTTGCATGAGCTTGCGATGCCGACTATTGGCGTCGTTCCAATAGTTCGTGGTTACGTCGATGTAGGCGTCGGGGTCGGCTTCGAGTTTCTTACGGCTCTTCTCGGAGGATCGGGCGCGGAGTTCGGCCCAGCCCTTGAGAATGTCCCATTCGGCGGTCATGGAGTCGATGACCAACACCACTGGTTTACGGCCGGCGGCTAGCTCTTGCTTGCCGATCAGTCCCACCTCTATGACAGCGTCGAGGATTGAGGCCCATGTGCCGTCGTGTTCGACGATGTTGTAGTCGGCGCCGGGGATCGCGCCGTATTCGTCTACGCGGCCTTCGCCTAGTTCGATCCAGTAGGTTTCACCGACGCGGTCACAGCCGGAGAACTCCGCGCATGACCATGACTTGCCGGATTTCTCTTCACCTTCTATCAGGATGAGGGGCCAGGAGGGTATGCCGGTGGGCTTCCGAGTTTTCAGAGCCATGATGTCACCTCAACGCTGGTGGTTTGGGTGGTTGTGGGTCTACTATCCATAGTGGAATCCTCGCTTTTCTGAGCGTGTGCGTGCATCTGGTTCCGTCTAGGGGGTAGCGCCCGGCCGTGGCTGGCCGGGCGCTTTTTATTGCGCGTGTCGACCTGCGACAATTACCCGCGAACTGGGCAAACGACGTATTCCATGACATAGCTCTCACCATCCACCGTTACGGTGACCTCCACAAGGGTGATAGGACCATCGTGGGTCACCTGAACGTCCCCAATTGTCGCGACGCCGTTAGACGTTTCAATCAGATTGCCCCGAGTGAAGTGGTCAAGGTTTGGCATGGCTATGCCCTCCGTCAGCAGGATTGTCTTAGCTCGACCACACCAACCTAATGCCACGTTGGCATTAAGTCAACCCTGTGACAAACCCCAAAAATCGGCCACCCTCGTAGACCCCTATGCCACAGTGGCACCGCTTGTATCCAGCACAAACACAGGATGACCCTAGATGACCAACGTTCGAGTACGCCGAGGGTTTGGGCTCAAGGCCCATACGTTCAGGCTTCACCAATTCGAGGCGCTAGAGCGCGCCAATATCTGCCGCTTGGTAGCTGTCGACCCCATCCTTTTGTACGGGAAAGGGCACGTCGACTACACCGTCAGAATCGACGGCCGTTTGCTGCTCTTGCGCACGCGCGAGGCCGACGCGTGGATCGCCGGTGTTGCATGGGGCTGGCGCGCCGCGACCGGCGCCGAAATATCCGGCCTAGAGGACGCCTACCGACCCGATGAACCGATCAAGCCCAGCCGAGTGACCGCCACACCAGAGCCGCGAAGGATACGCGGCGATAAGTCCTAGGTCGTGCTACGGTGCCCGCTGGTGCCCTCCGGCGGGCATCGGTGACCGGCGGGGCAGTGGAGGCAAGCCGGTGAAAGCAACACGCCTTGCCGGTCACCCAAAGGCCCCTTGACTTGATGCCAGAAAGGCATTAAGTTGGTGTCGAGCTAATGACACCAGGGAGAGCCTAGTGACCATCATGCGCGGTGCCGCCGCTTCTGACCGTTGGTTCACTTATGCCGCCAGAGTTAACGGAAGGAATCCCCCATGCCCCGGAAAGTTCGAGTTCGGCGCGGCCTGCGAGCTTTTGAAGGTAAAGAACTGCTCGGATACGCCGACATCGCGGCCGCCACTGGCTTAGAAGAGAAAACGATCCGCAATTATGTCAAGATAGGCAAACTACATGCCGGTATACGACCAGGCGTTTATTTGCCTACTGACCAGCGCTTACGGCAATGGGTGATCGACACCAACCAACGCGATCAGGGGTACCGGTCCGACCTCTACGGATACCCCGGGGAAGTGGTCTAAATGAATCCCTTAGACAGGCACCTAGACCACCTACAACGCGAACGAAATCTTAAAACCATCGCCTCATTGCAAAATCGGATCGACGCGCTATATGACCAGACCAAAACCACGACGATAAGTAACATGTTCTACGCCGCCGCTGCGGTGTGCATAGGCTTTACTCAACTGATTCCCTGGTTTTGGCTTTGCTACATCGCGTTGATCGGCCTCGGTGTTTACTACCTTTTTCGGTCTAGAAAATACGCCAAAATTGATAGAGAGTTATCCGAACAGCAACTAGAGCAGGTTCTAAAAGACGTAGAGCGCTTGAAAACCGTCATCGCCGATTCCCGGTACGGGATTTACCCGCCGGCACCTAGGAAGCCCAACGATGACGACCATTAAGTGGAATCCATCCGACATCAAGCGCGACGCGGCGTACTACAGCGTGGGGCACCGGCGGCTATGGAGCGGCCGCGAGCTAATCGCCGAAAATGACCGGCCCGGCCGGGTGTATACCGACAAGATAAGTGTTCCCTCCGACTTGCGGTTGGTGTGGGAACCCCCCGAGGGGCTACCGCCGGTACAAGTTGCCGAAACGGCCGAGATCATCAAGAAAGAGGCCGGGCGGATGGCCCGCGAACAGGTAGTCGCCGCTCAGCGCGGTTTAGATTTCCTAGCCGCGCGGCTGATGGCGCTGACTAAAATTGTGGACGGGCACGCGAAGCAACTTAACGACCTTCGCAGTGGTCGGCCGCTAGTCTCGTACGGTCAGGACGATTCACCCTAGCGGGCAGGAACACCATGGCCAATGACGAAGCGGACAAAAAGGAATTTCTGATACATATTTATCCGCCGGGTCAAGAGAACCAACCGAGGCCCATCGCCGCGTTCGTCTCCAAGGTCAAAGCCACCGACCCAGAAAAAGCGCTTCTGTTATGCGCCGACGAACTACGCGAAGCCAGACCACCGGAACCGAAACCCGGGGACACCGAAGACCTCGGCGACGACGGCCTAGACATGGACGCGCTGTTGGCCCTACAGGGCCGCATGATGGGCACAGCAGCCCTAGAAAACCGCGTCAGCCAGCTAGAGACCGGATACCGGCTCATCACCCAAACGCTCGGCCTTCTGAGCCCTGCTCCTGAGAACTACCGGCGGTACGCCTTCCAGACCGCGCGGTCCAGCGCCGAGGAATGGGCAGAAGCGTCGGCCGACGACACGCGAAAGGCAGCCACATGACCAGTCAGGTATGGAAGTACCCCCTACAGCAGGACGCATCCGGTGCGTACGCCATAGACATGCCTGATGGCGCGATGGTGCTTACCCTCCAGTTGCAAGACGAGTTACCGACGATGTGGGCGGCGGTCAATCCTGACAACCCGAAACGCAAGCGGCGGTTTATCGTCGCGGGCACCGGGTGGTCATTGCCCAATGAGCCCATGGATTACATCGGCACGTGGCAGCTTGACGCGATGGTGTGGCACGTATTCGAGCTAACCGGGTACGTCACGCCATCGGACTGGAAGCCCAAGCATGCCGGCTAAAGTCGCTCGTACTGCGACGGTGGCCACGCGGTACGCGTGGACCACCGCCGAGCCGGGCGACATTTTTTTCACCAAGGCCGCCGGCGCCGTTGGACTGCTGATCGGGCGGGGGACTGGGTCGCCGTATGCCCATTGCGGGATCATTCACGGCACGACCACCGACCGGCTGCGGTGGTACACCGCCGAAGCGTTCCCCGTGTGGCCTCCGTGGAAGGCGGGCCTACGGTGGCGAAGCCGGCCCATCGACTCGGTCGCCTCCGTTGTTCGCGTGTGGCGCACCGAGCAAGAGCGCGACGCGATCCTACGAGCGTCCGGCGCGCTGACGAAGTCAAAACCGCCCTACGCCTGGTCAGAAATAGGGCTGATCGCGGCCGCCACGGTGCTACCGCATCGGCTCATACCGAATATCGATTTCACCCGGTCGGTCATCTGCTCGAACCACGTTGCCCAAGCGATCCGCGCGGCGCGGCCCGACGATTACGCGCGGTACTTCCGGTACCCACCACACCACATGTGGCCCGGGGGGCTGCATTACGACCTACAGGCCATGCTCTGGGACGACCGTTACGCCCTCGCGGCGTAGGGCTACAGTGAGACGTCTGGGGGCCGGTTTAACGATCAGCACCCGGCCCCCAGAGCCATCTACCCCCCGAAGGGGTTAAGTAACCATCCCTGCTCGTGTTCGCGGTGTTCCGCCGCTATCGGCTCGTCGTCCTCCTCGGGATCGGGGGCCACGGAGTCAATGCGGTTATGTAGCAGTCGAGCGAACCGCGTTTCGCGCTTCACCCGGGCAATCTCAGACGCCTTAATCCTGCGGTGTCCTCTGCTACCGATACGCATATGGTCAATCTCGCCCCTATTGCACGCTTTCACCAACGTGGAGTGATGAATACCGATATCTTTAGCGGCCTCACCGATGGGCACCCATTCGTCGTAACCGCCTTCCATGATGTCGTCCACGACACACCCCCTCTCTGATATCTCCGCTAACTTAGCAACTTAATGCCGTGTGGTTAAGTGTGGGCCATGACGAGCGCAATTCTCAACGGTCACGCGCCGACGACACCCGTGTCGTCGGAAAGCGACACCGACACCCGCGACACAATGACATTGCCGTCTGAGCTTGCGACACCAGCAGCGACAGACGACACGACAGCCGATAACGTCGCACCGCGACAGAAGCGGCCCCGGTTCGCGAAGATCCGCGCGCGGATCGCCGACACCCGCGACATAGCTACCGAACTGCTCGCGACAGGCGACACGTGGCAAACCCAATGGTTGATCTATGGCGGGCTGAGCGCCGCTGTCATAGCAAATATCGTGCTGTCGTTCATGGGGTTGTACGACTACGCCCACCGCGTCATGCACTTGTCGCCATGGGTGGCGTGGTTGGTCCCTGTCGGCATTGATGCCCTGTCGCTGGGGTTCATGGGGCTGACGTACCGGATGCGTAACGCCAAGTGGCACGAGCGTCTGTACATGTGGCTCCTGTACTTCGCGCCCACCCTGTGCAGCGTGGGCGCGAACGCCAAGCACGCCGACCATCGCGGTTGGTCGACCGACGCGGTGGTGGTCTATGGGCTTTTTCCGGTGTTCGCGTCACTGGGATTGCACGCGCTCGTGTTCGCGCGTCGCAAGACCGAGCGCGCGAAAAAGCGCGTCACTCGACGACAAGCGACACGACAACCTGTCGTGCCGCCCGCGACACCGCCAGTGACACCGGCCCCGACAGTTGCGACACCGGCCAATGACACCGTGACGACAGCGCGCCGCGACACCGCCGCGACACTGTCGCACAGCGATGACGGCGACAGTGTCATCGACTGGCCGAAAGATCCGCGACAAGCGGCGCGCCATGGTGTCGCGCTGGGCATGACAGGGGCGGCGATTCACCGAGCGTTGGTGTCGCTTGGTCGGGAGGTTCCGTCAAAGCGCACGTTTGAACGCTATGTCGAAAGGGAGGTCGCAACGCCGTAGTGAGTAGT
>ERZ777005.15-NODE-15-length-16997-cov-7.188762_pt1 | contig 16997 bp, 21 predicted proteins | sample MGYA00374958_ERZ777005 | MGnify/ENA primary metagenome ERZ777005 (study PRJEB29304, sample SAMN08777409) | plant metagenome | isolation source: Switchgrass | host: Panicum virgatum | place: USA: Austin, Texas | collected 2014-11-04 ... | reverse complement strand
GGGGCTATGAACTGGCTGCGACTGCTGGGCTATCCGTGGGGTGATGGCGCGTGATCGATGCGATGCGGAAGCGCCGCGCCGTTCTCATTGCCTACCTCTCCGAGAAGGTAGAGGCTGAGGACTGGCACGGTGTAGCCGACGCAGCGATGGACCTGCGAGACTTGGACGAGTACGTCAAGGGGTGGACTGATGCTCAGTCCCACAAAAGCCTTGAATCTCTGAAATAACTACGAAATGCCTCGCGGAGGAGCAAGGCCCGGCGCAGGGCGCAAGAAGGGCTACAAGGAAAAGGGCACTCTGGAGAAGGAAGAGGCTAGGAAGGTGCTCAGGGCTATGGTCACAGCCCATCTAGAGCCCATGACCATGGCTCAGATAGCCGCAGCCAAGGGTCTGAAGTACATGGTGGGCAGATCCAAGAAGGGTGGGAAGTTCAAGCACCTGACTGAGGAACAGGTGAAGTCCATCCTGAGCGGTGAGGACAGCGAGTATGACCTGCTGGAGGTGTGGGACAAGCTCCCGAACGTCCAAGCCTTCACGGACCTCATCAACCGCACATTGGACAAGCCGGCCGAACACGTGCAGATGGACGGCAATCTAAAGGGCGACTTGGTGTTCCGGTGGCAGAAGTAACGATCCCCTACAGGCCCCGGCCTCTACAGGCCCAGATGCATGAGGCTCTGGACAAGTACCGCTTCGCCGTAGCCGTCTGCCACAGGCGTTTCGGAAAGACCGTCGCTGCCGTGAACCAAGTGCTTAAGGCGGCCATCAGCAGCAGGCGAGAGCGCCCCAGGTACGCCTACATTGGGCCCACGTACCGTCAGGCCAAACAGAACGCTTGGGACTACATCCTGCACTATTCCTCTCCCATACCGGGCCGCTCAGTGAACGTGAGCGAGCTTAGGGTGGACTTTGCCCACAATGGGGGACAGTTGAGGATGTACGGGGCGGACAACCCGGACAGCCTGCGCGGCATCTACCTAGACGGGGTGATCTTGGATGAATACGGCCTCATGCCGCCTACTCTCTGGGGGGAAGTCCTGCGCCCCGCCCTGTCAGACCGTGGGGGCTGGGCTCTGTTCATCGGCACGCCCAACGGGAAGAATCAGTTCTATACGCTCATCCACGGGGACAACGCTTCTTGGCCGGGGGCTAAGAGCCACCCGGAGTGGTACTTCGCGGAGTACAAGGCTTCAGTGACAGGCTATATACTCCCGGAGGAGTTGGAGAACGCGAAGAGGCAGATGACGCCGGATGAGTACGCCCAGGAGTTTGAGTGTTCCTTCGAGGCCGCCATTAAGGGGGCCATCTTCACGAAAGAGCTTGAGCAGGCCCGTACTTCGGGCAGGATCACGAGCGTTCCCTATGACCCGGCCCTGCCCGTTGACACGGATTGGGACTTGGGGGTCGGGGATGCCATGGCCATTTGGTTCAGCCAGAGCACCAGGGGAGGGGAGATCAGGCTCATTGACTACCACGAGGCCACCGGAGAGGGCTTTCCCTACTACGCGGACATCCTGAACAAGAAGCCATACAGGTACGGTAAGCATTGGGCCCCGCATGACATACAGGTCCGGGAGATGAGCAGCGGGCGGTCAAGGCTGGAGGTGGCTCAGCAGTACGGCATCAAGTTCCATGTGACACCAAGGCTCCATCAACAGGTGGGGGGCGAGGTGGAGGAGGGCATCCACGCCGCCCGGATGCTGTTCTCCAGATGTTGGTTCGATGCCGAGAAGTGCAAGGCTGGAATTGAGGCCCTGATGCACTACCGGAGGGACTATAATCAGCGCCTGAACGAGTTCAAGGCGACACCCGTGCACGACTGGGCCTCGCATGGGGCGGATGCGTTCCGAGGGTTGGCAGTGAGGCACCGTGTACCGGTGGAGCGAAGAAGGGAGCAGGCGCCGGCTATGCCTACTTCGTGGATGGCGTCGTGATGGACCGCAGAGAGCAGGCTATCGAGCAGCTAAGGGCTTGTGGGGCTGTCTTGGGCCGCTCAGGAGACGTAGAGCACCTGAAGCGGGCCATCCTCTTGGAGACACTACTCCCGGGCCACACAGAGCTTCACTCGCCCAAGAATCAGTGCCTAGGGAAGCGTCGTCACGACACCGAGGAACGTGCGCATAGAGCGCTCAAGGTTCTGAGCAACCCGGAGGCCAAAGCCTTCGTTTGCCCACACTGTCGAGGCTGGCACATAGGCCGAGAGCGGAAGCGCAAGTTTTGAAACGCGCTGAAATGCGCTGTAACGCCTGGGGTCCATGGCTGTGAAGAAGGTCGAGACCAAGCGTAAGGCGCCCCGTAAAGGCTCTAGGAAGCCCGTAGAGGACTTGGGCGACGGAGACACGGCCAATACCTCTCCCAAGGCCCAGAAGCCTTGAGCGGCTTCTCCATCGGCTCTAGGCGTGTAGGGGACGGTGAGCCCTGCCTCATCGTGGCCGAGGTGGCACAGGCTCATGAAGGCTCCCTGTCGGTGGCCCAAGCCTACATTGACGCGGTAGCCCAGACGGGGGCCGATGCCGTGAAGTTCCAATGCCACATTGCCGAGGCTGAGAGCACCCCGGACGAGCCATGGCGAGTGGAGCCTACATGGCCCCAAGATGAGAGCCGCTACGCCTACTGGAAGCGGATGGAGTTCACGCCTGAACAATGGGCTGGGCTGGCTAAGCACGCTGAGGAGCGAGGGCTGATCTTCCTGTGCAGCCCCTTCAGTGTGGAGGCTGTGCGGCTGCTGGACCCGCTGGTGAAGGCGTGGAAGGTGGCCAGTGGGGAGGTGACTAACGACAGCCTGATGTCTGCCATTGACGACACGTCAAAGCCGGTCCTAATGTCAACCGGGATGACCACAAGAGATGAGTTCCGTAGGGGTTGGAGCAAGGATTTCGAGTGTTCTGGCCTAGCGCTGCTCCAATGTACATCGGAGTACCCATGTTCGCCGAATCACATCGGTCTGAATATGTTGGACGAGATGCGGGGTTGGGGGCATTACGGGCCACTAGTGGTGGGCCTCTCCGACCACTCGGGCACCATTTGGCCCAGCCTAGCAGCCGTCACCTTGGGTGCCTCCGTCGTAGAGGTCCACGTTAAGCTGTCGGAGTACGACCAAGGCTTTGATGCCTCGTCCAGCATCACCATAGAGGACCTATCCCGGCTGGTGAATGGTGTAAGGTTCATCGAAAAGGCCAAAACGCCAATCGACAAGGACCGAATGGCCAGAGAGTTGGAGCCCATGAGGGAGTTGTTCATGCGGAAACACGAACGGAAGGCCAGGCGTGCTTAAGTTCGCCTTTGAAGGTCAGCGGCAGGCGATTAAAGAGCGTGTGGAGCTGCAAAGGGAGCAGGCTGCCGAGATAGAACGAAAAACTCAGGCCGGCTGGCGCTTGTGGTATGAGCAGATGGGCCGCTTTAAGCCCGCTCCGAAGCCGGAGGAGCGATGGGAGGAGTACGAGGAGCCGGAGGCCATGGATCTGCCGCCCAATCCATCCTTCCATGCGAAGCCAGAAGACGTGGCGCGGTGTCGTTACTGCACTCCGAGGATGATTAAGAAGCGCAGGCTGGTCAGTTGAAACGGGTCTGTGTAGTCATCACCGCCCGCCCCTCCTATTCGAGGGTCAAGTCTGTCTTGGTAGCGCTCCGTGCTCGGTCAGACGTAAGGCTGCAAATCGTGGCCTGCGCTTCGGCTTTGGTGACCCGCTTCGGGCGTGTGGTAGACCAAATCAGGGCCGACGGCTTCGAAGTCGAGGCAGAACTGTCGTCGGTGGTGGAACAGGACACGCTCAGTAACTCGGCCCTGAGCACCGGCTTGCTGACGATGCAACTAGCTGGGACGCTGGAGCGCCTGAAGCCGGACGTGGTGGTGACCATCGCGGACCGGCATGAGACGTTGGCGACGGCCATCGCGGCGAGCTACCAGCACATCCCCTTGTGCCACATTCAGGGCGGGGAGGTGACGGGGAGCATTGACGACAAGGTACGGAACGCGGTGACGCAGTTGGCGGACATTCACTGTGTCGCTACCAATCTAGCGCTCATGCGCGTGGTGCAGGCGACTTCAATCGGCGGACGAGGCCAAGCCCACGTCACCGGCTGTCCCTCCATCGACCTAGCCGCCGAAGCCCTGCGCCTTGGCCCAAGCCGCGAATCTGGCGTGATCGTGCTCCAGCACCCCGTGACCGACGAGGTAGACCAAGCCGGTGCCCAGATGCGAGCCACCATCGAAGCGGTAGGCAAGGACGCGCTCTATTTCTGGCCGGGCGAGGATGCCGGGGGCTCTGCGATGGCCAAGGAGCTACGCCTAGCGGGCATCAAGCCTGTGCGCAACATGCCTCCGCTGGACTTCCTACGGCTGCTGCTGGGGTGCAAGGTGCTCGTGGGCAACTCAAGTGTTGCCCTCAGAGAGGGCTCGTTCCTAGGGGTTCCGGCTGTAAGCATCGGTACGCGCCAGCGGGGACGGGAGCACGCCAACAACGTTCAGTGCTGCGATCACTTCGTCCGCGATATCGAGGCTTGCATTAGCCTGGCCGACCGGAAATACACTAAGCGCTCCACCCTCTACGGCGACGGCCACGCCGGAGAGCGCATCGCCGCTATCTTGGCCGGTAAGGCTGAGGAGGCGGTGGCTTGACGGCCACGGTGACGGACTACGCCGCCATCTGGGACTACGGGTCGCAGCCGAGGAGTCAGAGCATCACTTGCAACCTCTGTGGCCACTTTGAGACCGAAGAGGACCGCCGACCTCCCGGCGGATGGACCGAGCCGGACCGCTATGGCTATCAAGTTGGAGTCGTCGTCTGTGCCGAGTGCGAGTTGATCTACCTCAATCCCCGCATGGCCTTCGAAGCCTACGCCAGCTTCTACGAGAGTGGAGCCTACCGAAGTCTGGTGAGCGCGTACCATGGGCGGGAGATCAACGCAGAGACGATCCAGCCGGAGCAGGAGAGGTATGCCGTGGAGGTGGCTGACTTCCTTGAGCCCCACGTCAAGCATCCAAGGAGCCTTCTCGATGTCGGAGGCTCTACGGGAGTGGTCGCCAAGTACATGAAGGAGCGGTTCGGGGTGGAGTCGTCGGTGTTGGACCCCGCCGGACGAGAGACAGATGAGGCTCTGCGGAATGGCCTCCCGATAATTAGAGGGACGGCTGAAAGCTTTGATCCCGATGGCTACCGCTGGGGAATCATCTTGGTCTGCCAGACCATTGACCACCTTCTGGACCCGATGGGTGTTTTGAAGAAGCTGCACGGGTGCCTAGCCGATGACGGCCTACTGTTCGTGGATATCCTGGACTTCGACAAGACTCGGGAGATCAAGATAGACCACCCCTATAACTTCACCGAGAAGACCATGGCTCTCTTCCTGTCCAAGGCTGGATACCGAGAGATCGCCAGAGAGAGGGCTCCGGACGGTGTTCATGTGAGGTTCCTGTGCGCACGCTAGCTGTCGTCCCGGCCCGCAAGGGTTCCAGGGGCCTTCCGGGCAAGAACACGCGCCTGTTTAAGGGCATTCCCTTAGTCGCCCATGCCATCAGGATCGGCCTGAAGACGTGTGATCGGGTGCTGGTGACCACGGATGATCCCTTGGTGGCGGAGATCGCCCAAGAGTACGAAGTAGAGGTTGTGAACAGGCCCCCCGAACTGGCCCAGGACGACACTCCCATGCTCCCTGTGCTCCAGCACGCTTTGCAAGCGAGTCAGTACAGGCCGGACCTTGTGGTGCTCCTACAACCTACGTCACCACTCAGGAAGGTCCGCCACGTCATGGATGCCCTGAAGCTCATCGAAGAGACCGGGGCGGATAGCGTGGCCAGCGTGGTAGAGGTCCCAGCGCACTATTCCATCTATGCCCAACTGTGCGAAGACTCCTGCAAGCCGGGAGCGATCAAGGGGGCGGCCGGCTGGGAACTTGACGAGATGCCGGGCACTAGACAGGCGTGCGCTCCCACATACGTCAGGGACGGCTCCGTGTACATCTTCCGGGCCATCCGTATCGAGGCTGGGCGGCTGTATGGCTATGACTGCCGGCCAGTTTTGCTTGATCCCAAGGAATCCTCTACAATCGACACGGCTGAGGATTGGCGACTGGCAGAGATGAATGCCTAAGTACACCAACGATGACGAGCTCTGGCAGGAAGCGAAGCGTTGCTTCAAGCTCGTCTCTACGGCGGAATACGATCAGAGGGAGCGGGAGAGGGAGGATTTACTCTTCCAGATCCCCGAGAACCAATGGACCGAATCCGCACGTGCTGAGCGTGCCGGAGGGGTGAGAAACGGGGTAGCCACCCCTCCCCGGCCGATGCTGTCTGTGTCGCTGCTGTTGCAGCCGATGCAGCTGGTCCAGAATCAGGCGAGCAAGGCGTCTCTCGGCGTCAATCTCCATCCGGTCAGTGAAAAGGCAAAGAAAGAGACGGCAGAGATTAAGCAGGGCCTCTACAGGCGCATCGAGCGGGACAGCAACGCCAATCAGGCTCGCCTGTGGGCTCTGGACCGGGCCAAACAGTGCGGTCGGGGCTGGTACAGAGTCACCACGCGCTACGACGAGGACTCCCCCGACACGTGGGATCAGGAAATCGGCATTGAGCGCATCCTGTACCAGGAATGCGTGTACGTAGACCCTTCAGCGCAAAAGCCGGACTTCAGCGATGCCAAATGGCTGTTCTATGGTGTCTGGGTGCCCGTGGAGGACTTCACGGCAGCGTTCCCGGACGCGGAGCTTCCCAGCGACGGCATAGGCTGGGAGGAGATGCTCAGGAGCGAACCTGAATGGGTCCGTGCTTCGGGCAGCGACGGTTCCCAGAAGGCCGTGTTCGTGGCGGAGTACTGGTACAAGGACGAGCAGAAAGAGACGGTCAAGGGCCCGCGAGGACTGACTAGAGAGCGCAAGCTGACCCAGGTCTACGTGTGCAAGCTGTCGGCCATGGGTGTGGTTGAGAAGCCGCAACTCTGGGCCGGAAAGTTGTTCCCGTTCATCCCGGTCATTGGTCGAGAGCTTCAGCCGGTGGAGGGGGAGCGTAGATGGGAGGGGATGGTCCGCCCGGCTCGACACGCTCAGATGGGCTACAACTACGCCATCAGCGCGGCGGTAGAGGACATTGGACGCCTGTCCAAAGTGCCGTATATGGTCGCCGCGGGCCAGATCGAGGGCTTTGAGGATCAGTGGAACACGGCTAACGTACGAAACTACCCGTACTTGCAGTACAACATGGTGGATTCGTCCGGCAAGCCGGCCGGCCCACCGATTCCCATGCAGGTGGATGGGACCAAGCTGAATCTGTCCCTTCAGATGGCCTCAGCCTTCCGTGACATGTCCCAAGCCGCTACTAGCGTCTATGACCCGGCCTTGGGCCAGCTACCGGACCGCAGGGACGCGCAGTCCGGGCGGGCCATCCTGGCCCTTCAGAATCAGTCCGACGCGGGAACCTCGCAGTACCTCGACAACTTGGCCAAGATCAGCATGCGTTATGAGGCCGAGGTAGTCTTGGACCTCATGCCGGTGGTCTATGACCGTCCGGGCCGGATTGTGCGTGTTTTGGGCGGGGAGGACGAGGAACAGACGGTCATGCTTGGAAGGCCGTTCGCCCCCAACGCTGAGGGATTCCCGGTCCCTGCTCAGCCCGGGCAACCCGGGACCAAGATGTACGACCTTTCGGAGGGTAGGTACTCTATCAGCATTGATGTGGGTAAGAGCTTCCAGACCCGCCTACAGGAGGGCGGGGAGATGCTAGGGGAGCTTCTGGGCAAGGCCCCGGGATTGATGCCCATTCTTGGGCCTACGTGGCTCAAGTTCCAAGATTGGCCGGGGGCGAAGGAAGCCGCAGACCTGATGAAGGCGCTCCGCGAGAAGCAGTATCCGGGCCTTGGGGACGATGAGAACGCCCCGCCCAGCCCGGAACAGCTAAAGGCTCAGTTGGAGGCTCAGGGGCAGCAAATGCAGATGATGCAGATGCAGCTACAGAGCGCTATCAAGGCCATTGAGACCGATCAGGCCAAACAGCAGGCGACTCTGCTCAAGACCCAGATGGACAACCAGACCAAGGAACGCATCGCCACGTCCGACAACGAGGTCAAGTTGGCCATTGAGGGCCTGAAGGTCCAGATGGAGCAGTTCCTCGCCCTTCAGAACGCGGCCCATGAGCAGAGAATGGCCCACGAGGACCATGCCCATGAGGTGGCTATGGCCCAGGCCGGAGGGACGAAGCTGAGCATGGAGCGTAGCCGTGGGGAGGACTCCGAGTCCGAGGAATCCCGGGAGTCCAGCCAGGGCGCCAGCCGGACCAGCGAGCAACCTGAGGCAAGTGCTTGACACGTGAGGGATAATAATTCCGATGAGTAGTACCGTAGTGGCCGGGGATTTCACAGTCACCTCCTCCTACGAGTCTGCGGATTCGATGGTGGAGGCTCTGACCCCACAGGAGGAGGCCCCGGACACTCCTCAGGTCATCAAGGACGGCGGTAAGACCGTCGAGGCGGATGATCCCAAGGAAGGGCTGTCCAAGGCCGCTTCTGAGCTAGGAAAGGCCGGCGCCAAGGCGGCGAAGGCCGCCCGCAAGGAAGCCGCCAAGACCGAGACGGCCGAAGCTGAGGAAAAGGAACCTGAGAAGCCAAGGGACACCCGCGGGAATCCCCGGCATGATCCCAAGGCTAGGGTAGAGCAGGCTACTAGAGAGGCCAAGGAAGCTAAAGAGCGTGCGCTCCGCCACGAGCAGGAGAACCGAGAACTCCGTGCCCGCGTGGAGCGTTTGGAGCGGGGCGGCGGTGAGAGGTTGGACGGTCCCCCTGCCCGCACGCCTGAGCCCACCGCCGCCCCGCAGGAGCCTCGGTCGGAGGACTACGAGACGTACGAAGAGTACGTCAAGGCCGTCGCCCGCCATGAGTACAGAGTAGCGTCTGAGGAGGGCGCTAGACAGGCTTACGCGCACTATCAGGCGCAGCAGCACGTCCAGAAGCTCAACGGAGTCGTGGAGGGCTACCGGACGGCCTATGAGAAGGCATCAACGGAGGAGCCTGGCTTCGCTGATTCAGTCCGCCACATCACCGATAGGCTCGTGCCCTCTTTCACGCTCCCCAACGATGCCCCACGCGGGCCGATGAACTGGCTCGCAGACGATCTACTCTCTTACGGAGAGAGCGCCCCTGCTCTCCTGCGGTACTTCAGGGACAACGAAGCCGAAATTCAGCGATTCGCCGCGCTGTCGATGCCTCGTGCTGTCACGCGCGAGCTGGCGAAAATTGAGGACCGCTTGACTGCTGCCACCACTGGCCCCAGCGTCGAGCGTGGAGTCAGCAAGGCGCCACCCCCCGTTACGCCAGTGACGGGCACGCCTTCTATCGCTAACAACGGAGCCCCGCGCAACGGAGAGGATGATGATGCGTGGTTCCGTCGTAACGGAGTAAAGCCTCCAAAGCGGTAGACCTTGGCGCCACCCGGGCGCCTTGAGGCTGTTTCGATGGCAAATACACTGTTGACCCCCACGTGGGTGATGCGAGAGACCGCGAGGTACTTCGCCAACTCCCTGCGTGGCGTGGCCAACTTCAATCGTTCCTACTCGGACGAGTATGTCCAGGCGGGGGCTAAGGTCGGCGATACGGTCAAGCTCCGGCTCCCTGTCCAGTTCGAGGCTGTCGAGGGTGATACCCTCGTGGTCCAGAACCTCTTGGAGCGTACCGTCAACATCGTGCTAAACCGGCGCCGTCACGTCGGCTTTGGTTGGTCGTCTCAGCAGGACACGCTGGAAATCCAAGATGTGCGGGATCGCTACGTGCAGCCTGCCGCCGAGACTCTAGCCAACGCCTACGACCGCCTCGCCATGGCGGACGTGTACAAGTCGGTCTACAACGCGGTCGGTACGCTGGGCACGGTGCCCAACAACGTCCTGACCTATCTCCAGGCCAAGGTCAAGCTGCTGGACTTCGCCACCCCTGACTCTGGCATCGTTGCGGTGCTGGACCCGCTGGGTACGGCGACCATCAGCAACGCTACTGCTACGGTGTTCAACCCTACGGGGAAGATCAGCGAGAACTGGACTTCGGGACAGTTCGCCAATGACCAGCTTGGAATCAGCAAGTGGTTCCAGGATCAGAACATCCCGACCTTCACCTCTGGCACCACCACCACCGCAACCCCCTTGGTCAACGGGGCCGGTCAGACCGGCTCCAGCATCATCTCGGATGGTTGGGGCTCCGGTAACACCTCGCTGAAGAAGGGCGACATCATCACCTTCGGCAACGTGTTCGCAGTGAACCCGCTCTCGAAGGAAAGCACGTCTCGTCTGCATCAGTTCGTGCTGACTGCGGACGCTACGGACACCACGGGGGCTGTGACGCTGAGCATTTCGCCGCCCATCGTCACCTCCGGTCCACTCCAGAACGTCACCAACGCCCCGGCTGACAACGCAGTGATTACGTACTGGAGCATGGCCGCTGGTGGTACCCAGGCGGCCACGGTGTCTAAGCAGAACCTCGTGTTCCATCCGGACGCCTTCGCCTCGGTCATGGCCGACCTGACCATGCCCAACGGTGGAGCCAAGGCCACGAGGGTCAGTTCGCGGATGCTCAACGTGTCCATGCGTTACATTGAGCAGTACGCCATCACTTCCGACCAGAACCTCAACCGGATCGACATTCTCTTCGGCTCGGCCCCCATTCAGGAACGGATGGCGGCTCGGGTGGTTCAGTAGGAGGCTGAAATGGCTGTCAATGTACTGAACACGACCACTCTTTCGGAGGCCCTGTCCAAGGACGCTATCGAGTTCGCGGTAGCCTCCACGACCAACATCAGTGTTGGGCAGTACCTCGTCATCTCGGGCACGGCGGGTCTGGAAGCGATGAAGGTCCAGGCCATCCCCGTGTCCGGACGTGTGGGCGTTATCCGTGGTCAGGGGGGCACTCGTGCACTGGCTGCGGCGAACGGCACACGTCTCTACATCGGGTCTCCGGCCGACTATCAGGGCGTCAAGGATGGCGTCTTGGCAGGCGTGAACGGGAATCCGGGCAACTTCGGAGACTATCTCCTCCCCGGGCTGCGGTACCGTGACGGCGCAGGCAACGAGTACGTCCTCGTTGAACTGACTGCTACGGTGGTCCCTGGGACTGGCGTGCTGTTCTCCAAGGATGGCAACTTCACTGCTGCTCCGCTGACCTCGGCCGGATTCGGGTCTGTGGGCGTGGTCATTGAGGATGGCACCTCGGACCAGTACGTGTGGGCTCAGGTGTACGGCGCATGCCGGGCCAAGTTCGTCGGCGGTAGCTCGCTGGCGACCTCTACCGGCGTTGTTCAGGGCGCGTCGTCTGTCTCGACTCCTGCGGTGGGTCTGCTCGCTCAGACCACCTCCCAGGCGTCGTCCAACGATGCCCTCATCATCCTGGGGATGTACCTCTCCAGCGCCGTGACGACTGCTACGACTTCGGCCACCTCTGAGACGGGTTTCGCTGCCAACGTTTGGCTGCACTACCCCTTCCTGCGTAGGAACACGGCCACTTCGTGATCCAGCTCGTTCCCGCTACGGCTTCCGGGGTTCGGGAGCCTCGTCCTGTGGCCCGCACGGTGCGCAAGGTTGCCCTGTGCGGGTCACATTCCTTGTCTTTGATGGACGCCCCTTGGGATGACCCGTCGTGGGAGTTCTGGGGGCATTCCAGCGCCAGGGGGTTCTACCGGGGGAGGATTGACCGGTACTTCGACCTCCATCCCAAGTCGTGTTGGACCCGGGCAGGTAAGCTGTCTGCGGCGTATCCCAACTGGCTAGCCAAGAACACCGTTCCCATCTACATGCAGAAGCGGTTTGATGAGGTCCCTGCCGCGGTGGAGTACCCCAAGGGGCGGATTCTGACCGAGTTCGGGGATTGCAGACCCTACTTCACCAACCACGTGGCATGGATGATCGCTCTCGCTCTCACGGAGGGGGTTGCTACTCTCGGGCTGTTCGGGATCAACTACTCCTCGGAGAGTGAGTACCAGCGCCAGAGGGGATCGGCCGAATACTGGCTGGGGATCGCGTCCGGTCGAGGTGTCAGGGTAGTGCTTCCTGAGCAGTGTACGCTTCTGAGAGACCCAGCCCCCTTGTACGGATACGACTCCCACGATGAGGTGACCGGTCTACTCAAGGCAGAGTACAAGCCCCGGATCGTGAAGCCGGAGGCGAAGAAGGTGCCTGCCTACGAGGCTAACGTTCCGCTGGCCCAGCCCCCGGAGCACATTCGGAGATTTATCGAGAGGGAAGAGGCGGAGAATCCCCGCCCTGAATGGGCTATGCCCGGAGCGAGTATCGTACTGTTGCCCGACGATCAGATCGGGATTCAGAGAACGGATGGAGGCGTATGAGTGAGGAAATCGTTCGCAATCAGGAGACCGACCCCCGCTACAACACTGAGCCTGGGCTCGCTGTGGTGTACGGCTCGGCATACCAGCGAGAAATGCGCAAGTTTGAACAGTTCCCCTATTCTCAGTGGGCCGGCGGAGACCCTGGCAACCCCTACGTGTACCGCCCGTTTCCCAAGATGCTGTACAAGGCGGAGCGCTACAACGGAGCCGTGGTGTGCATGGCCGCGCCTCCTGACTCCCACGACTTCACGGACAACCGGGCTTATGAGCGTGCCCAGGAGGCCGCACGTAGGTTCACCGAGAAGTGCCAGCGAGTCGTGAACGACGAACGGGAGTATGCCAGGGCCCGCGAAGAGGGGTGGCAGGAGTCCCCGCAGGAGGCCGTCGAGCACGTCCACCGCAGGGACGCGGCTGTCTCCGAAGCTGCTGCACATAGAGCATACGAGGACCGGAACATGAGCCCGGCAGCGAAGGAAGAGATCGCGGCTGTCGAGGCTAAGACGGACGATCACGTGGCTGAGGTTCCCCAGAAGCGCCGCCCCGGCCGTCCGCGTAAGGTTCAGCCTGTCACTTAGAGGTGCGTAAATGGGCACCGTCGTATCGGACATCATCACTCCGGCTCTACGCAGGATCGGTGTACTTGCGGAGGGTGAAGTTCCGACTGCGGCCCAAGCTTCTGATGCCCTAGCAGACCTGAATGCGCTCATCGACCAGCACGCGGCGGAGAGGCTGCAAATCTTCACCACCACCCGGACCGTGTTCTCGTTGGTGGCGGATAAGCAGTCCTATCTGCTAGGGTCGGACTTCGACCAGCCCGATGAGGACGGGTTCGACACTCAGTGGGCCGGTGCCCCTGACGGCTGGACGCCACAGAATTCGGGCGACGGCACCATCGCCAACGACACAGCTGACTTTCAGGCCGGCGGTCACTCGATCCGCATGGACACGGCTGTATCGGGGACTAGTAGCCTCTACAAAGACTATCTAGTCCAGCCGGGCGAAGAGTTGACACTGACGGTATGGACCTTCGCGGGATTCACCGTCACCGGATTCGTCCGGGTCCAGAACACGGACACTGGAAACTATCTGGACAGCAGTGGTGATTGGGTTGGAGCCGCGGACCCGTTCTTGGATGCCATTGAGTCTCCGGCTGGAGCTGCCTTCGTTCAAAAGAGCCTGACCTTCGATGTAGAAACGGAGAATCTGGAGGGTGCCACCACCACTACGCTCCGGATCACGTTCCGCAAGAACGACAACCTGTTCTCGGCTTGGTTCGACACCTTCTCCCTTACCGGACGATCGTCCGTGTCGATCCCGCGTCCCATCTTCATTGACAGGGTGACGGTCAGGGACAGCAGCATCGACCCCCCTCTGGAGATCCCGCTCACCAAGCTCCCCGAGGACCAGTGGGAGCAGATCACCAATAAGGAACTGGCGTCCACGTTCCCCAATTCGTGGTACTACAACCCGACCTTCCCCTACGGGACTCTGACTTTCTGGCCCATCCCGACCGGGAGCACGTACGAGGCCGTACTGTACATCCCGACGCAGACGAGCACGTTCGTAGAGATCACTGACACGTTCTCTATGCCTCCGGGCTATCTGCGGATGCTGGTGACCAACTTGGCGCTGGAGCTGGCGCCCTCGTATGAGAAGGTGCCTAGCCCCTTGCTCATGAGACAGGCTAGCGACTCACTAGCTGTGGTGAAGCGGGCCAATCAGCGGCCTACCGAGTTGGCTTTCGACTCAGGAGCGCTCATTGGTGGAGCGCCCCCGTACTCCATCCCTGACTTTTGGTCTGGGCGATGACGGCCTATAAGGGCTTCGTGGGACCGTCGTATGTGAGTCAGAGTTCCATCGCTGACTGTGAACGCACGGTCAACATGTACATGGAGGTTCTGGAGTCTCAGAACGGCTCCTCTCGGGCGGCCCTGTACCCCTTTCCTGGCTTTGCGCTGCTGGTGAACACGAACAGCAGCAACGGGCGCGCTCATGAGTTCTGGGCCAACAGGGAGTTCGCAGTCATCGGCCCTGCGCTGGTTGAGATCGACGTTGACGGCAACGTGACCTTTCGTGGGACGGTAACAGTTGACTCCAACCCGGCCACTATCTCCTACAACGGAGACGGTGGAGGGCAGTTGTTCATCACCTCCGGGGGGAACGGCTACTACTACGACCTCGCCTCTAACACCCTCACCCAGATCGCCGCACTGAACGGCAAGGCGACCATGGGGGATCAGTTGGACGGCTACTTCTTGGCCTTGGACGCGAATACGGGCACGTTCTACTCCTCCGACCTTCTAGACGGCTCGACGTGGCAGACGGGGGTCATGTTCGCCCAGCGCAACGCAGCTCCCGACCCGTGGGTCTCGATGAAGGTCGCCAACAAGTATATCTATCTGTTCGGCCCTGAGACTCAGGAGGTGTGGTTCGACGCGGGTAACAGCCCCTTCCCGTTCGCTCCGCATCCGTCCGGGCTGATTCAGTGGGGGTGCTCTGCTCCATTCTCTGTGAAGGTCTGCGATACCTCTCTGATGTGGCTGGGTGGGTCCAAGGGTGGCAGCGGGTTCGTGCTGAGGAACACCGGGTTCTCCCCGGAGGTTGCTTCCAGTTACCCTCTCCAGTACGCCATCAATCAGTTCTCCGTTATCTCGGACGCGGTAGCGGACACGATGAACTACGCCGGCCACACGTTTTATCTCCTGACCCTGCCTTCCGCGAACAAGAGCTTCATGTACGACCTCCAGGGACAGGTGTGGGTGGACATTGGGACGTGGGACCCGGCCTCTACGCCGAATGACTACGGGGCGTTTAGGGCACGGTGCCATGCCCATGCCTTCGGAAAGCACCGCTGGCTTCACGGCACTGGAGTGGGGGTGTATCAGACGGACGGGTCCACGAATGACGTTGATGACCTGCCGCTGCGCTTCTACCGGCGCCCGGCCGCGCTGGTGGCGGAGAACGAGCGCCTGTTCATCAGCGAGTTTCAGATCAATCTAGAGGTGGGTCTCGGAACGTCTACGGGGCAAGGGGCTGATCCACACATCATGCTACGGGCTTCCAAGGATGGGGGAAAGATTTGGGGCCCAGAGCGGTGGGTCTCGGCTGGGAAGATCGGTCAGTACTCCGCTAGGGTGAACTGGCACCGGATGGGGATGGCCCGCAGATGGACGCCCGAAGTGGCCATGACCGATCCAATTCCATGGCGGATCATGGGGGCGTGGTACAAGGCCCAGCCGTCTACGGCTTTGAGGGAGAGCGCTTAAGTGCCGCTTGTCAGGAACGTCCCTCCTCCGCTGTCTGACCCGATCTCCGACGACAAGACTCGGCTTCTGACCAACCCGTGGATTGACTACTTCACTTACTTTCAGGAGCAGCTGAACCGGGTTCCGGCTCGGGTGGCCAGTGTGACCATTCTGAACGGTGACGCTTCAGTAGCTGCCACCGACATGACGGATGGGACGCTGCCTGACGGCACGTACGAGCTTCAGTGGTGGTACGGGGTTACAATTCCAGCCGCCGCCAGCAGTCAGCTACAGGTCACTTTCACCTCGCAATACAAAGGGGCAACCCGTACCGATGACGGCCCGAACCTTGTCGGAAACACGACAAACGAACACGACACTGATACAATCTTGATTCCTGTTACCGGCGGTACTCCAGTGACTTACACCGTGACGTATGTTACCGGACTCGGGGCGGCGATGGAATACGACCTCTTCGTTTCTCTGCGTCAGGTGCAGCTGTGATCCGCGAGCTTCCTAGTTCTGAATGGGGACGCTTGGATGAGGAGTCCAAGGTGTTCTTCGAGACGGTCCACCCGGAAGACGTGGCGGTACTAGTTGCGGAGATTGACGGAGAGATCGTCGGGCACATGGCTGTGATCCGGGCACCCTTCTTTGAGCGATGGCACGTGGCTCCTGAATACTTCGGGAATGCGGGTGTGACGCGGGGGCTGTTGCGTGCTGGCACTCTGAAGGCTCGGGAATGGGCTCCCAAGTGGGTGATGGCTCATGGAGACGAAAAGATGGCCGAGACCCTGATCCGTCTGGGGGGGAGGTTTCTGCCGATCCACACGTTCATGATGGGTCTACGTGAGGAGGATTCGTGCCGCCAGCAGTAGTTGCAGCCGGTATCACTGGAGCTACGACTCTGGGAGGTGCCCTGATCGGGTCCGGCGCCCAGAAGAACGCAGCCAAGCACCAAGCCAACGCCAACAGGGATGCTATGAGCTTGGAGCGGGAGCGGCTTGCGGAGGATCGCCGCCGCTACGATCAGGCGTACACCCGCTATGAGCAGGACAGGGCCAACTACGACGCGGCTAGACGCGCCATCCTGGCTAAGCACGGATACGACATTCCGGCGGCCCAAGGTGCTCCTGCTGCGTCTGGGGGGCTGTCCCTAAGCAACCTTGCAGGGGCCACGCCTCCCGTCCAGACCGGAACGGCGTTCTGGGGTGGGGCCTCGTCTGGGGGGATGCCACCTACTCCCGAAGCGGCGCCGATGCCTTCTTCGGGTCCGGTGAGTGCGACTCCACAGGGTGTGAGTCTAGGAGAGATGACCTCCCAGGATTGGGATTGGAGGAAGTATGCCGCTGGCTAGAGGGTATTACGAGGAAGAGGGCGGGCCCCCGGCTCCGCCGCCCCAAGCTCCGCCGACTGGGGGGAGTGGTCAGGCTCCGGTCCCTGCTGGAG
>ERZ777005.13-NODE-13-length-17957-cov-5.629650_pt1 | contig 17957 bp, 27 predicted proteins | sample MGYA00374958_ERZ777005 | MGnify/ENA primary metagenome ERZ777005 (study PRJEB29304, sample SAMN08777409) | plant metagenome | isolation source: Switchgrass | host: Panicum virgatum | place: USA: Austin, Texas | collected 2014-11-04 ... | reverse complement strand
GCTTATGATACCGGAGAACGAAGATGCCCCAAGAACGTGAAAACCAGTATCCCTATCCCACGGCCACGGATGCAGCCAATGCACCCGGCGACCGCGAGATCAAGGCAGCCCGCTACGTTGTCGCCCGTAACATCCAAGGGCTCTTTCGTCGCGCCTATATCATGGGCGAGAGCGACTCGGCACCTATCGTGCAGGGTGTTCACGATCTCACCAAGGCGTGCTACAAGGTCCTCGACGTGTTCGCGGACAGGTTCGAGGATAGCAGCGAGGCCGATGCTCTCGCCGAACTCGAAGCGATCCTGACGGACCATGGCTGCCCCGAGGAGACGACCGATGCGGAGGGGGATAATCCTACCGACTGACTATGACGGCAAGGTGATCGACCCGATCTCTCTTGCCTTCATCGGTGAGCAGAACCGAGAGACCCCCCGGATGACGGACAACTTCTTCTCCCTCATGTGCCGAGCTTCGAGCACGTTCATGATGGGTGACTGGAAACGCCGTCGCCGGGAGGCCGAAGCCCGAAATGATTTCGATGCGCTGGACCGCCTCGATCACGAATACGAGATCATCAACTCATGAGCAACGAGCCTAAAGTCCTTGTCGAGTTCTCCCCCGAGGAGATCACATGGCTCTCGGATAAGTTGAACGAACTTCGCCAAGGATGGAACGCTGTTGCACTGTTCAAGGCGAGCGGTATCCAGTCACGCGGCGAAGCCAGCGATCACGAGAAGGAAATGCTGCTCAAGATCGAGGAGGAAAAGAAGATGGAAGCCACCATCCGAAACCGCCTCCTCGATAAAGCGAGCGATCAGGGATTCGGGAACTTGTGACGACGCTCGAAGATAAGAAGAACTATGTTCGGCGGTCGGGCCAGACGCGCAACCACCATTGCCACTGGCCCGGCTGCGACAAGCAAGTCCCGCCTGCAAAATGGGGCTGCTATCACCACTGGATGAAGCTGCCCAAATATCTGCGCGACAAGATATGGGCGACCTTCCGGCCGGGGCAGGAGACCAACTGGACACCCAGCCGAGAGTATGTCGCCGTCGCCAAGGAAGTTCAACTCTGGATCAGTATCGAGCTATCAGGGCTCTAGGAGGACACATGGGTATTCAGGTCAGCAACTTGTTCCTGCACTCGGATGGCGGCTACTACTGCCTGCTCAACGCCGACGCACCGCTCAAGCACCCCGACTCCGGCGAGTGGTGCAAGGGCGTCATCTACATGGGCATCGACGGACAGATGCGATCCACAACCCTACACCGCTGGGCGACCCGGTTCGAGCCCGTGGCCGACTATACCGGCGATGACGAAGCCGTGCTGCGGATGATCCGCCGGGCGAATCCGGGATCAGTCGATCTCGATTTCGTCCGCATCTTCGAGTCATGGCACGAGTCGGAGATGAATATCACCGGCCAAATGCTCGAACTGGCAGTCGGTGCCACGATCCTCGACATGATGGATGGCTTTGCTCGTGCCGGTCTCGAAGCCGGCGAGCCTTATGAATTAACCATCACAACCGAGGACTTGCAACAGGTCGTGCAGAACTATGAGATCGAACGTGTCCCGGAACCGCACGGTTTCAAATTCGTTGTGCGGAAATCATTTCCGGATTCCGCTTGACACTCGGAAATGATTTCGTCATGACAGGGTTGTTCTTGAGGTCGAAAGGTCGAGAAATCCATGGCAACGATTGGTCATAACTCCGGTGCGGAGGACGATACCATGTCGGTATCGGACGCGCAGTTGAAGTCTGCCAATATCGCTGCGGATCAGCTTCGTCTCTTCATCGAGCGCATCGAGCGTCTGGAGGAAGAGAAGAAGGGTCTCGCCGACGACATCAGGGACGTTTATGCCGAGGCCAAGGCTACGGGCTATGACGCGAAAACCATGCGTTCCATCGTTCGCTTGCGTAAGATGGAGAAGCAGGATCGCATGGAAGCGGAGGCGCTTCTCGAAACCTACAAGGCCGCCCTCGGGATGGACGATTGAGAAACCCGGAATTTAGGAGTTCCCGAATCATGTCTACCGTCAACCTCCCTGCCGACAAGTTCGACACCACCATGACCTTCGTGAAGCCCGATCCGGCGCCGACGCGCGCGCCGCTGTCAAGCCTCAAGGTCCTCCCCGGCTTCAACACCCGCGTCAAGGACGATGACTACAAGGAGCGCGTCGTCGGCATCGCCGAGAGCATCGTCGCGCATGGCTTCTTCGACGACAAGCCGTTTGCCGTCGTCCAGATTCCCGGCGACGACACGATCTACGTGTTCGACGGCGAACATCGTCTGGACGCCGCCAATCAGGCGACGCTCGACGGCGCCGAGTTCCCGGACGGTCTGCCCATCGCATGGGCCAAGGACGGCGCGACCGTCAAGGACCTGACCATCCATCTCGCGCACGGCAACAACGGCGAGCGCCTGAACATGGTCGAGCTTGCGGCGGTCGTCCGTCGTATGCAGGGCCTCAAGATGAGCAAGGACGAGATCGCCGCTGCGCTCGGGCGCACCACGCGCCACGTCGATAACCTGTTCGTGCTGGCCGACGCCAACGCGACCGTCAAGAAGGCCGTCGCCAGCGGTCAGATCGCGGGCGCCGAGGCCGTCAAGCTGCTCCGTCGCGATCCGGCCACGGCGGCTGCCAAGATCACCGAGGCCGTCAAGGCGGCCGAGGCTCGCGGCAAAGCCAAGGCGACGCCCAAGACGATGAAGGCCGGCGACACGCCTGCTCCGGCGCGCAAGACGAAGAACGTCCCGTTCTCCGTGAACGCTCCGGTCGGCGCGACGATGTCGGAAGTCCTCAAGGGTATTGCCAAGGACATCCGCTCGGTCCTCAACATCGGCGACGAGGACAAGGTCGTCAGCGAAGGCGTGCTGATCCGTTACTCGGTGACGCTCGTCGATCTGGACGCCGAGGCCGCCGCTGCCAAGGCTGCCGAGGAGAAGGCCGCCAAGGACGCCGAGCGCGCCAAAGCTGCCGAGGTCCGACTCGCCGAGCGCGAGGCCGCCGCCAAGAAGCGCGCCGAGGAAAAGGCCGCCAAGGAGAAGGCCAAGATCGCCGAGCGCGAGCGCAAGGCGGCCGAGAAGCAGGAGAAGAAGGAGGCCGAGGCCGCCGCTCTCAAGGCTGCCGCCAAGGGTGCGGCCGGCGCCAAGGTCTCGGCGGCCGAGGCCAAGGCCCGTGCTCAGGCTCACCTCGGCACCAAGGCGGACAAGCCCGCTTCCGGGGGCAAGACCGCCGGGGCCGCTGGGAAGCCCGCACAGAGCAAAAAGCCTGCTTCGGCTACCTCGGCACCCGCCAAGGCCGAATCGGCGCCCAGCGGGGCGGAAAACCCGGCTCCTGCGCCTGCTGCGCCCCTGCCCGACGAAAGCATGGGCGGTCTCTAATGATCTTCGGGGTCACAGGGCACCGTGACCTCGACCAGCAGCCGGGCGAACTCAGGTGGTTCGCCCGGCTACTTGTTACTGCCATGGTGCAACGGGGCTGCACGGAAATCATTACCGGGATGGCCCGAGGCTTCGACCTCGCCATAGCTCAAGCCTGTGCCGATAGTGGCGTCCCCTTCATCGCTGCCATCCCGTTCATCCAACAGCCCCTCAACTGGGAGCAGGCTGACCGGACGGACTGGGAACGCCTGACCCGCGAGGCCAAGGAAGTCTATCTCGCCGGTCCTTATCCCCAGAACACTTTCTACTTCGCCCGGAACAAATGGATCGTGGACCATAGCGAGCAATTGTGGAGCTTGTATGACGGTCGAGGTCATGGCGGCACCCAGCATTGCACGTTGTATGCCGAGCAGCAGAAGCGTATTGTGAAACCGCTCTGGGACGAATGGATTCGCTTCCGGGCAGAAAGGAACTGACCATGTCTCGCTTCTTGCATCGCAGCGCAGCCCCCGTGGCCGTGGATCACAATCCGGTCGCCAAGCCCGAGGACTGCATGGCTATGGCTCGCCGCGCACAGGCCGACATGCTCTCCCGAGCCAAGCTCCCGCCTGATCGTGTCTTGAAGCCGCCCATCGGCTGATCTATAACCCGAGTCGCTTCTCCCACGGAGCAAGCGTCAAGCGTAGGTTCTCGACCGCCTGCGCCTTGCCAAGGGCAGACCCCAGTTACGGCTTCGACTCCTTGGCTGGGGTCTGCTTCTAGAATAAAGGTTGATCCGAACATGCGTTGTCTTGAGATTGGTCCGCACAAGGTCCGGATAGAGGGCTTTGAGACGCTGGACATCCTGAAATCCTCGCTCGTCGATCACGTCGGCGATGCCACTCGCCCGCCGTTCCGGGATAACAGCTTCGACATCGTCTATTCGAGTCATGTCATCGAACATATCGAATGGGACCAAGTCGAGGAGACCATCGGCCAGTGGGCGCGGATCGTCAAGCCGGGCGGCCGGCTGGAGGTCCACACCCTCAACGCCAGTGCGCTCATGAAGGTGCTGATCCATCTCGACGATACCGGCGAATGGCTTGGTCCCGATCCGACGTGGCGCGATAAGCAGACGCACGGCGATCCCTATCTCTGGGCGGTCGGTCGGATCATGAACTATCCGAAGGGCGGAAATGAGTTCCAGAAGCATCGTTCGCTCATCACGCCCAACTACCTGCAACGCTGTTTTGAGCGCGCCGGGCTGACCGATCTCCAGCCGCTCGGGCGCAATGACATGCGTGCCAGCCGACACAACGCCTTCATCACCTTCGGGCTTGCCGGGGTGAAACCATGCTGACAGTCAAGTCGGTCGCGGACCTGAACCATTGCATCGCGACCAACATCCACAAGCTCAACCGCAAGGACTATGACGTGGTGGTGGGCATCCCTCGATCCGGGATGCTGCCGGCCTCGATCATCGCCACCCTACTCCAGCTTCCACTCGCCGACGTGGAGAGCTACCGGCAAGGCCGGGTCTGGGGGCGCTCGGGCCATATCGAAGGCGCGGGCGACCGGGTCCTGCTTGTCGATGACACGAGCAACAAGGGCGGCGCCATGGCGGCTGCCGTTGCCCGGATCAAGCGTGCCAGCAAGATCACCCGCTTCGCCGTCTACGGGCCATACCGGGACGACTATTCAATCATCGACCTGTTCTTCGAGATCGTGCCCGGCCCTCGGGCGTTCGAGTGGAACTTTGCCAAGCACGCCCGGCTGCCGCGTTGGGGCTTCGACATCGACGGAGTCCTGTGCCGCGATCCCACGCGCGAGGAGAACGACCGAGGCGAGAATTATGACGTGTTCATCCGCGACGTGCCGCAGCTATTCCGGCCGCTCCGTCCCCTCGGCATCATCGTCACATGCCGGCAGGAGCGATACCGCCCGCAGACCGAACGCTGGCTGGCCTCACACGGGATCAGCTACAAGCACCTCGTCATGTCGCCCAAGACACGACCGCAGGGCAGCAAGGGACTTTGGAAGGCCGCGATGATCCGAGAGCTTGCGTTCAGCAAGGATACGAGGATCGAGTTCTTCATGGAGTCCGAACTGAAACAGGCTCGCCAGATCGCCGATACATGCAAAATCCCGGTCTGGTGCAGCAAGACGTGCGAGGTGATCCATGCCTGACATCATCACCATCATCATGCCCTACTACAACAATCCGTCTATGCTGGCCCGCCACTATATCGAGTGGGCCGCGTGGCCGGAGGACCTGCGAAACCATTTCCGATTCATCATCGTGGATGACTGCTCGCAGATGCCCAACAGGGCGGTCGGTGTGCCCCGGCCACGGGAGATCGCCGGGCTCATCTCGATCTACTGGATCACCAAAGACAAGCCATGGAACCAGCATGGCGCCCGAAACGTCGGCGCGCACGAAGCGCTGGATGGCTGGCTCCTGCTGACCGACATGGATCACATGCTGGTGCAGATCGAGGCGATGAAGCTCGTCGCTCTGCGCAAGGTCGAGCGCTTCGTCTACACCTTCGCCCGGATCGAGGCGAACACGGGGCTGGAGACCCGGAACAGCCGAGGCGATCTCAAGCCGCACCCCAACAGCTTCTTCATGACCCGAGAGCGCTACTGGCAGATCGGCGGCTATGACGAGGACTATTGCGGCATCTACGGAACCGATTCCTTGTTCCGGTCCCGCTGCGCCCCGATGGGCAAGCTGCCGGTCTATCTCGTGCGCTATTGGCGCGAACTGGTTGCGGACGCCTCGACGAACGGGCTGCCGCGCAAGGAAGGTCGAGACCCCAGAGCCCGAGAGAAGGTTCTGGCACACAAGCGCGCGGTCGGCCGGGAGGGCAAGATCGCGACATTCCTCTTGCCGTGGGAGCGAGTTGTATGACTATCCTAGTTACCGGGAGTGCCGGCTTCATCGGCCACGCGGTCTGTCTGGCCCTGCTGGAGCGGGGTGAGAAGGTGATCGGTGTCGATCTGGACGAGCGTCGCCCCGAAGCAGTCGAGCGGCACGCCCTCGTCTACAGCCATCCGAATTTCCTGTTCTACCGCGAGGATGTCTCGGTCCCCGAGATCGTCGATAACCTCGTGGCCGTGCATGAGGTCGATGGGATCGTTCATTGCGCCGGCAAGGCGGGTGTGCGTTGCCCCGAGGGCGAGGCCATGGACTACGGGACCAACAATCTCCTGACCATGATCGCCGTGCTGGAGGCGTGCCGCAAGCACGACATCCGTCTGACCTATGCGTCCTCGTCCTCGGTCTATGATTCCGACGAGCAACGTCCGCATCGGGAAACCGATCCCCGGCGCCCCGGATCGCTTTATGCCGTCACCAAGGCGAGCGCCGAGATGATGGCGCAAATCTACGCGGACGTGCATGGCGTTCGGTCTGTCGGGCTGCGTTTCTTCTCGGTCTATGGGCCTCGCGGGCGGCCTGACATGGCGCCGCTGATATTCGCGCACAAGCTCATGCACAAGGAGACGATCTCGATCTTCGGCTGGTGCCGCCGTGACTTCACCTACATTGACGACATCGTTGACGGGGTGATGGCGGTCCTCGATTCCGATCTGCGCGGCCACGAGCTTTTCAACCTCGGCGCCGGCCGGCCGACCGACATCGCCGAGTTCGGGCAGATGCTCTCGATGTCGTTGCTCGGCAGTCCGACCGATATGACTCGCACCGCTGCGCGCTCGGAAGAGATGCGCTGGACGTGGGCAAACAACGACAAGGCGAAAAGGATGCTGGGTTGGGAGCCGAAGGTCGGACTCGACGTGGGCATCCAGCGCCTTGCTGACTGGTATAGGGGCTCGATATGCTCACGGTGATGACATGGCTATGGAGCCAGCCGGGCGGCCGGACGAACTACAGCGCGAGCCATGTGAACATCTGGGCCGCCATGGTGCGCCGGAACCTCAAGATGCCACACCGGCTGCTCTGCGTCACGGACATGCCGCACGGGATCACCTCGGACGTGGAGATCGTCAAGCCGCCTCGCGAGTTCGAGAACATCACCCTGCCGACGTGGCGAGCCGGTCGGCCGCAATGCCTTCGGCGGATCGTCATGTTCGCGCCGCACGCGGCCGACCTGTTCGGAAACCGTTTCGTCAACATGGACCTTGACTGCGTTATCGGCGGCTCGCTCGATCCGTTGTTCGACCGTCCCGAGGACATCGTGCTCTTCCGTGGCACGCACAAGCGCCAGCCCTACAACGGCTCCATGCTCATGATGACAGCAGGCGCCCGGCCGAAGGTCTATGCCGATCTCACACCCGAGCGCGCGATCAAGGCAGGACAGGAGTTCGTGGGCAGCGATCAGGCGTGGATGAGCTACGTCATGGGCTTCGGGGAAAAGACGTGGGATGAGGCGGACGGTGTCTACCGCTGGGGTCCGGTCTACCTGAATGGCAATCTGCCGACCCGATGCCGGCTGCTCTTCTTCCCCGGCAAGACGAAGCCATGGAGTCCGCAGCGCGACGCTTTCACCAAGCTCAACTATCGGATGGTGATGCAGCCGGCCGCAGGCAAACCCGCCCGTGGCCGGCCAGTCATCACGATCAAGTAGCCGGGCAGTCGAGGTCCTTCATGCCTTGGCGCTTGAAGAATCGGCAAAGCCGGCCGCCTGCGCTATAGAGCCGGTCGCCCCAGCTTTCGACGCTGGCATTGTAGTGCGCGCTGGCAACCGGATCGTCGGCGATGGCGTCACTGGGAACCGGCTTTGGTTCCACCGCTGCTTGCAGGTCCGCACGAGGCGGGAGCCCGGCCACGTTTGCGCAGCCGCTCACAGTTAAGAGCATGATCGGCAGCACTGATAGTGCCGCTCGGCGGAGCAGAATTGATCGCATTGTGCAGGTCCTCTTCGTTCTTCGAGTTGGTCCGTTCATCCGTCAGTCGTTCGTCCCCTGCCTTCTCGCGGTTCTCGCTCGCAGCGGCTTCGACCTTGGCCTTGTAGGCGTTGACGACGCTCCGGTCATAGGCACACTTGCCTAGCCCGAGAAGCGCGATCAGCAAGGGGATGCCAACGATGAAGAAGCCTATCGTCTTGGCGGTCTGGTAGGACGGGGTTTTGCCGAACAGGCGCGGGATGAAAGCGCCTATCGTGGCGATCATAGGGAGCATGAGAAGTCTCCTTTCGGGAGCCCTCTATAGCCTAGACCGATCCAGAGGTCTAGACCCATAAGCAGAACGGCCCGATCCGAGGACCGAGCCGTTAAGGTGGGAAACTTTTGGGAGAGGATGCCTGAAAGGCCAATCCGGGGGTGGTCAAAGGTTCTACGACGTATCCTTGACCGTTCGATGGAGACCCTTGGCATCGTGCCCGCCTTTCTCCATCATCGCTACTCGAAGCATCCCATCGCAGGGAGCCTTATGCCGTTGCGATCTGCGTTGCATAGCCGAGTCGGCCGCTGCGGTCAAGCCCCTAGAAGAACAGGGCGCCGACGACAAAGCCGATGCCGGCGGCGATCAGCATCTCCGTCTTGTGCTCGGCGAACACCGTCTTGAGTCGTTCGATCATCTCAGGTCTCCTTCACGCTGCAATCTTGTAGCCGCCAGCCAGCAGGGCGGATTGGAAGTCCACCGCATAGTCGGCGATCTGGGCGGCCTTGTCGGTCCCGTTGATCGTGTCGCGCGTCGGATCGAACTGGGCCTTGCTGCCCGGTCCTTTTGCCGGCAAATCGTCCGAGACCTTCCGGCCGGTGAACCAGCCTTCCTGCATCCCGGAGATCATCGTCGCGGCTGCGATCTCGGGCTCCATCATCCTGTCCGGATTCGCCACGAGGTCAACGTCGATCCCCATCGCCCGGAGCTTGGCGGTCGCCTTCGCATAGTTGTTCTTGCCGGTCGTCTGGGGATAGCCCCGACCGGCATACTTGACACCGTCGCCGGGCGACAGGTTGCCAAGCTCCTTGGCCTTCGCCGGCCGGTTGCCGGTGATGTCATACATCCGCTTGAGGTAGGCATCCCCGCCTAGTTCGTGGATCGGGAGCATGGTGTGCGCCGTCTCGTGATAGGCGGTCGCCAGCGCATAGGCTGTCCAACTCACCGGCCACCCGGCTTTGGCGCAGGCCCGGATGATCGTGTCACAACCCTTGAACTCGTCGGCGCTGATCTTCGGGCCGAGCATGTCGTTGTTGCGCAGCCAGTCGTAGAACTTGCCGTAATCCGCGAACGCCCAGCTTGCATCGGTCGCCTCTGCCGGCGCCACCACGGGCGGCAGTGGAGCGGCGGGCTCGGCCTCCGGGATCGCCTCGGCCTGTAGCCGTTGCCAGAGATCGAGCGGGATGCGGATATAGCCGGTCATGGGCGACCTCGCGGTGCGAAGTCCCCGCCATCCCCCTCCAGATTGCCCTGCGGAGGCTCAGGAGAGGGATTCGGGGGCCGTTGGGTATAAGACACCGTATCCGGGCTATCGCTGCTCACGATGCCCCGCATGGGCAAATTCGGGGTGATATGCCGGAAGTTGCGGCTGGCTTGGATCATCTTGACGATCTGCTCGGCGCTCGGGGCCAGCAGATAGTAGGTCGCCAGCAGCGCGATCAGGGCCGTCAGCCACCATGCAAGGCTGTATAGCTCGCGGATCGACGGCGCGGCAGCCAGACCGTGGATGCAGTAGAGCAGGAAGCCGCAGCAGATCAGGGTGAGCGTGTAGGTGAACACGCGACGCCAGCCCCAGTCCTGCTCGGGCAACGGGTCCTGAACGTCGATCCTCACCGTGGCCGGCTGTTCATCGCTCATATCCGAAACCTTCTCATGAGTTCGACCAGATCGACCGTCGCGGCGCGGAGCCTATGCTGCTCCTCGATCTGCGAGCGGGTCATCTCGCGGTGATCCTTGAGCGCTTCTACTAGATTTTCGATGCCTCGGTCAATCCCGCGCAGGAGGTCCCTGATCTCCTGATTCGTTTCCCCGAGGCGCAGGTTCGAGTCGATGAGCATCCGGACGGAAGCGGTGTCCATGAGCACAGCGCCCGCCACCTCCTTCTGGGTGTCGGCTCCGCCCTTCTTGATTTCCTTGAGCCCCTTGTAGATGCCACCGACAACAGCGGCCACGGCGAGGCTGAAAACGCCAAGGCTCGTGAGGATCGCTGAGATGTCAGGCGGCGAGGCCGGTAGTGGCGCGACGGGCACGGCGGGTCTCCTTTTGGACCTCCCGCTGCTTCTCTGCATGAACCACGTCAACAGCGGCTCGGTAAGCTGACAGGAGATCAGCGATCACGAACCACGGATAAACCACAAGGCCGGTATTTGGAACCCCCGACCGCCACAATCCGATGCAGATTTGCGTGATGATGAACATCGACGCAAAACTCGCGATGAGACGGATGAGCGGGGTCCGCGTGTAGGCCCCGTTAACGAAGAGCGCGAGCCCGCGCGTCAGCCCCACGAGGAAGCTGACGCCACCCCACGCTAGGGCCGGATAGATCGTGAAGGGTGCCGAGATCATGGCGAGTCCGGAAAGGACCGCTGCTGTCTCGGGCTGGGTGAAGAGACGCGGGTTGAGCAGGACGTAAAGGCCCCACGCGATCATGAAGCCTGCCATGAGCCATTCGAGCTTTCGGGCAGGCCAGTGCTGGCGCAGGGAACGGATGAGCATATCGAAGGTCCTCGACTCTGTTTCCACTGTGCGCCCCCGCATTTATGTAAAGCGTTCCTATAGCAGTATGGTTCCCGGATGTCTACTATCGGACCATTGACGAGAACAGACCTAGAACAGCCTGAGATTGTGATCGACGAAAGTAACACCGCCTGTTATGCCGGGCTGTCCATCCAACGCAACAAGATCGCGTTTGTCTCCGACAAGCGGCATGTATGCTTTGAAGTCTTTTGTATAGACCTCTGGAGGGCGGAAACCTTTCGCCAGTGCTCGGATCGCGTCGTCAGGAAGATAGCCGGTAACAGAGGGTCCGCCCCAAATTCCGACCTCGGCAATCTGTCCGACATATCCGGGCCAAAACCCATCGTTAGACCGACCGATACGACCGTTTATCGAGGTGCTGAAATTGCCACCGTTAAACGCTTGTGCCTTGTTAACTCCGTCGATCCAGAGGGCTTGTGGCAGCGCCGTAGAAAACCAGAAACACAGTGCAATATGGTGCCAGTTACCATCGTTGAGCGTCACAGTAGAATCACTAATGCCCAAAACCTGATTGCTGGGACTTGATTTGCCGTAGATTTGACCATGGCCTGAGCTATCCATCGTAAAACCCCATCCGGGGCCACTGGCGGTAGACTGGTGCTGAGAAACGATTTCGCAGGGAATACCGCCCGGATTTTGAGTGGTTTTCATCCAGAACGAGATCGACCCTGCGCGGGAGGCAAATTCCAGATAGTCCCCATTCGGGATGTTCATCGCCATAGTTTACTGCTCCCGGATCAGGACAGCCAGAAGTTCGGCGTCCCCGGTGGCCGTGTCGTTAGCGACATCTCGACGAACGCGAATACGGAAAAGCTCGCCGGCTGCAAGGCTATCCATGTCCGAGCCGTTCGCGATGTTCACCGACGTTTTCGACGGGATGCCGGAAGTGCCATTGACATTTGCTGCTGTTACTGTCTGCGCGGTGGCAAAGCTATCGCTGTCGATATCCTGCGTCGTGCCGATACGCTCGATTGCAACGTCCCAGCCAATGGTTCCCGATGTAGCACTCGCCGCACTCCAGATCAGATCAACCGTCAAACCATTTCCGCTGTAGGCAGTCGGAAGAACAGCACTGAAAATTGCGATTTCCTGCGTCGTGGTGTCGAATTGTAGAACCGGATGATTATTACGCAGGTTGTAGGTCGCGAAGTTCGCCAAAGGCGGTTCATTATCCGTGGGCTTGAACATGAGTTCCCAGACCCCAGTCGGCGGAGCCTGCCAATCAGCATCGCCATCTGCACCGGATTGCTTGGTCAGCACTTGACCTGTCGTGCCGCCGACCGGGAGACCCGGTCCACCGCCACCAGTTTGCAACTCGGACCAGACCATGCCGGAGGCCCCGAACTCGAAGAAGGTATCGGTCGCGTTGTTGAAGATCAGCCAGCCCGACTCCGGCTCGAAATAATGCCAGATGCCCTCGTCATAGACGATCACGTTGTTCGGATAATACTCGTGGCTCTCGTCGAGAATATAACGGTCGCCTTCACTCGGCCCGACCGGCTCTTCGGCGACAATATCGAGGACGTTGCCTTGCACAAGCACGGAGAGCTTGAGCAGGTTTTCATCCATGCCATCCTTCCAGCCGTTTTCGCCAAGGTCCCAGTCTGAATTGAGCCCGAGGCCGGGCATTTCACGCGAAGCCATCACGCTCCTCCATAATCAAGGCCGTAGGTATATCCATATCCGCCCCGGATCACAACGCGGAAACGATACTTGAAATGTGAGGCCAGCCCGTCGCGGCAGGACATGAGTTCCATCCACACCGAGTTCGGGTCGCCGTCGTCATACTGCATCGTTGCATCATAGGTCCAAGTATCTGCGTCGATTCCGCTATAGGTGTTGAGCAGCGTAACATTGTCATCGGCGAACACGCGCACCTGATAAGTGGTGCCGGGCTCAGGACCGACCGATCCTTCCCCATGGCCGACAACAGCGTCAGCCTGCACGATCCGATCTCGATGAGTCCATGTCAGAACAGGTTCTTCCTGCGGATCACGCGGCACATAAACGGTAACGCCGCCTTGCTGGACATCGCCCGGAGGATAGGGACGAAAGACTCGCTGATTGACCTCGACCGACTTCTCCTCGGCGTCAGCAAGATCGAGCAAGGCAGTCGAAGTCCGAGTCAATGCCTTGCCATCGACAACCTCGCCGTCCTGATACTCCTTGCCATCGGAAACCATTTCGTCATCAACAAGCCAAAGCGTGTCACCGGCAACATGAGCAGCCGGGATTGTATCGGCCACGCCGCGCTTGATGGTCGCGATCCCATACTCGAAGTCGAACGCGGTGATACCGATCTGCTCGCTGCCGATCTGCACGACAAGGCCGTCCGTGAACTCTGCCTCGAAGTTGGCGATGTTCTCCATCTCCACGTCGAGCGTGGTATCGAGAGGACCGATGTCAGCAGCCAGCGTCAGCCATGCCGTGAAACCGCCGTTGAAGTAGGTCTGATACTCGTCCGGCGCCACCCGCGTTGCGATGTCATAGCCTTGCGTCTGCACGTCGGCCGGCTTCTTCGCCACCATGGCAATGAAGCTGGTGCCCTCGTCGATAGCATCGCGGTCGGCTGGCTGGCTGCGGCGATAGTAATCACGGTAGTTGACCTCCAGCAGTTCACTCTCAGGCGGCGCAACAGGCACGAAGTTCGGTGGTGTCCAGATCGGAGCGGTCGGCGTAACGAAGCTCGTTTGCGGCATCCCGTAGATGTCCTGCACCACCTTGATCTGAATCTTGCCATCGGTAAGCTTGCCCAAAGCAACCTCACCAGCCCGGACGATCATGCTGTCGATGCCCCGGTTCGGGAAGTTGATCTTGAACGGCATCCCCGGCGTTATCTTCCACGCGCGCCGGTCGAGCACGAGGGTCAATCGACGAAGCGGGGTCTGCGCCTTGAGTTCACGCTGGGCAACACGCGCCACGAGATCACGAGTCGGCAATCCCTTATACTGGATCGTGTTGGAAATGATTTCCTCTTGCGACTGGATCGACGCAAGGTTCTGGACACGGATCGCGATGTCCTCTTTCCGCACCGGATCGAAGCCGGTGACGATGATCTCATTATACGCGGTGTCCTCACCGCTCGCGTCATCATCCAGCACGTCGAGCAAGCCGGTGTCAGGACCGAACACAGGCAGGTCATCCGGATCATAATCGTTCCGGATCAGCCGTAGCGTCATCAATCCTGTCTCGGGATCGAGATACTGGGCTGCACCGATATGGTCGATGATGACCGGGATAAAGTCTTTGATGCTCTCCTGCCGGAACCACGGGATGCAGAGACCAAAGCCTTCATCACAAAGCTGATTGGCAGCCCGGACATAGCTGTTATGGTCCATGAGATCGGTCGGCATCCCACGGCCCCACTCGGGGTTCGTGTTGACCTCATAGAGCATGTGGGCACCGTTCATGCCCATGATGACGTTGTTCGCCTCGTCCCGCATGACGATGGTCGCCTTGGCAGGATAGAAGCACTCATCGTTCCACCAGCCGGCAGTCGTGCGACGAACGCGGAAGCTCCATTCCTTCGGATATGGATTCATCGCGCAGACTTCGCCGTCGAACCATACGGTCAGCATCCCTCGGAAGCTAGGCACGTCACCACCAAGCGTCTCGGCGATGCCGGGAAGATACCGGAAGATGCCCGAGGTCAGAGGTCCTTGAAGCTCCTGATCCGCGTGGCCGGGATAGACATAAGCGAGACCGTCAATCCCGCCTTCCTTCTGCTCACCGCCGAACAGGTCAGGCTTGTTTATGTCTACGAGTTGACCGCCTTCGGCGATACAGATCGGGGTGTCGATAGCCGTGACATCGCCGACCCGGATTTCCGCGATCTCGTTAGCCGGACCTCGACCGAGGCCCATGTGCAGAGCCATCTTATAGATGTAGCCGATTGTCTGCTTAGGCGCACCCATCGACCGACTCCTTTCGGGCGACGGCTACTGCGCGAGCAGCCAGCGGGCAACCCGTAGCCTCGAAGTCAGACAGCACGCGACCCTCGGCCACGAATTGGCCCCATGACCAGCCGCGTTGCGAAAACCATTTCCGTGCGCCGTCCATGCAGATGCGGGCGCCCCGGATATGTCGCACGTAGAGTCGGGGCTCGCTCATGCAGCCCTCCGTGCGTATAGCGGTCGAGCGGCGTCCGGAAAAGACTGACCGAGAACAACGATCCTCCGATAAAGCGTATCTCTTTTCAGACCAAGCTCACGAGCCCAGTCTGAGATCGTCCGTTCTTCATCGCCCCATTGCACCCAGACATTATTGGTCCGGTTGTTCTGCTGCGTCTGCTGAGAAGCCCAGCGGCAGTTCTCTGGATAATAGTCATCGTTCGAGTTGATACGGTCGAGGGTGTATCCTTCGGGACACGGACCCATGTCGTCGAGAAAGGTTTGCATGTCATCCTTCCACCTATCACAGACACCGATGCCCCGACCGCCATAGTTCGGATACTTCTCGTGATCCGAATCATAACAGCGGGTCAGCATGTTACGCCATGCTCGGCCTTCGCGAGAGTGAGACAGGAATGTCATTTCTTGCCTTTGGTTATTTTCTGGGTCCGGTAGTTGCCATACCAGAGCACCATCCAGCCGTCAGTCCAGCAGTCCCCGAAGAACACGGCCTGCGGGGTATTCTCATCGACCTGCGGGAAGTCGAAGTCCTCAAGCGACTGCGGCTGCACGTTCTGAGGCTTGACGAGCATTGTCTGCACGAAAGCCGCAGCAATCGTAAAGATCAAAGCCCATGCAAATAGTGGCATCTCGACCTCCTCAGAATACCGGCGAGCCGTCGAACGGCGACTTGCCCGGAAGATGGGGGACACCGCCATAATTCTTGACGTGACCCTGAAACAGGATGCAAGCGTCTGTCGTTCGAGGGCATCCCGGATAGATCGTTACCTCAGTTCCGATCTCCAGTCCAGCCGTCGAGCCCATGATCTGGAAATCATTTCCGTCTTGAAGCTCGATAGCCCGGCGGTCGAAGCTGCCGTCGTCCCGGACCCATTCGACGAAACCGCCCGAGAACGATCCTTCATCCGGCTCGCTGTGTGCCGTGCAAGTGAAGCTGTTGGCGGTGAGGGTGGCAATGGTGCGAGGATAGGCGTGATCCTCCTTGTCGTTGCTTCCAGCACGATTGCAGCCGACTCCGTAAAGCGGATGCGTGCATTGCCGGCACCACGTCAGACGCAGGCCAGTGCGATCATATGTCCCGGCCAGTGACCTCCCGGCCAGTTGCTCGGTCGCGTCATCGACGTAGACCGAGTTAGTGATGCTACCGCTCCAGACCATCGGGGTCTCGGTCGGATCGTCGCCGAGGTGATACATGCGGACCTTGCACCAGACCTTGCCGGTCGGTTGTCCGGTGCGGAACAGCGCGGGCACCGGGGAGTTGCTGGCGATGCTGATCTGAATGTCGTTCTGATCCGAACCGCCCTGAGTTACGCCTTCGTCGGTGATCGCGAGCGCGATCCAGTTTGCCGGATCATCGTTCTCGTCGAGCCCGACCCCTTCAAGGTCCTCGTCATTGGTCGTATAACGCCAATAAGAGTTGCCATAGTGGAACTCATAGAGGAACGTCGGCTTGCCGCCTTGCGTCGAGATTTCGATGTCACTGAACGCCATGACTTATCCTCAATAGCCGAACTCAATTCGATACGGAAACAAGTTACTGGTGTCGTGTTGAAAGTTGGCTAGGATGTTGCCAAACCTATCCTCGGCAGTAACAAATGCTGTTCGATTTCCACCGCCACCGAAAGTCCCGGCTCCGAATTGGAGGTCCCAGATAACATAACGGTCTGTCGGGCTGAGCGGGAAAAAGAAATAATATTGAACGCCATTACAAGCGCCATAGGTTCCGATATACCGCCAGCCTACAACAGGTCCACCGGGTGTTGAATCAGGATTGTTGAAGTCCCTGATCCCACGAGCGAGAACTACATCGGTGCCTTCGACAACGATGTCCGTTGAAAGGGGGCTCATGCCATACTGAGCCACGTTGTAGCCTTGATATAGCTGACGACCGTTCGGCATATCACCCGGACCAACGGCTTGCTGGAGCCCATAAGAATAGATGGGGTCATAGCCGTTCATGTTAACGGTCTGGTTCCAGCTATATTGGATCATCAAGGTCCACGGATTTGCCGGCAGATAATAACACTCGCCGGGGTTTTCACCGCAAGTTGTCACCGGGTCCTCGGATGCCTCGGGGATCGGATAGTCGATAGGCGTTGGGGCCGTGCGCGCGTTCCTGAAAGTCCGGAACGTCGCCTGTGCCTCGTGCATCCCATCAAGCCCGGCATAGTGTGTGATCTCGAAGTCGTCCTGATCGAATCGAGCGGTGTCCATGAAGCTGATCTTGCGGACTTGCCCCGGTGAGAGGGCTAGACCCAGCGGTGCGTCTAGGTTCACCCGCTCGGTCGTCGCGGTCAATCCGGGGAGGACGCTGGTGATCCGGCGATAGATCGTGCCGGCATCATGGCGGATCGCGATATACTCACGGCCTCCGCTCGGCGCATTGGTGTAGACCAGACCGGCCTTTTCGACGGTGATCTGCGTCGCCGAGGACAGGGCAGAGGAGACCAGCTTGAGGTCTGCCTTGAATGTCGGGAGCCAGAAGGCCCCCAGACGCCCAGCCCGGCGGTAGATCAGATCGCGAAAAAGCCCGAGCTTCGTGCGACCGTCGAGGAACCACCGATGAGCCTGACCCACAAGGGATCGGTTCAGCAAGTCGATCTGATAAGGGACGCCGGTCTCATTGTCAAGCCTGACCGTGTCGCGGGTGTGCTCGGCGCTCAGCGTGTCAACCCAGTTGGGCTCATCGCCGAACACAGGCAAGCCAGAATAGACCGTGGCCGGGTCTGCCGCAGGGGTCCACCGATTCGGCGCCGTGAGAGCCAGCCTGACCGAGACCTCGGCGACCGCCGCTGTCGGGTGTTCGAG
>ERZ777005.12-NODE-12-length-20571-cov-5.661143_pt1 | contig 20571 bp, 16 predicted proteins | sample MGYA00374958_ERZ777005 | MGnify/ENA primary metagenome ERZ777005 (study PRJEB29304, sample SAMN08777409) | plant metagenome | isolation source: Switchgrass | host: Panicum virgatum | place: USA: Austin, Texas | collected 2014-11-04 ... | reverse complement strand
AGCGAGCGCTCACCCTGGAACGGCGCATCTGGTCCAAGTACATCACCGGCGCGCTGCAACGTGCGCAATGCTCCACTGTATGGAAAGACTGTCTCAGCTAAGCCTCCGATGACATTCTCGGGAGTCATTTGCCTCATTGCAGCAACTTCTCGCGGAAGTGGATCACGTCCTTCGAGTTGTGCTGCCACACCACTCCAGGCCGTCGCTGCCTCAGCAAGGAATCCAACGATAGGTCCACCAGCGAATGTCAAGCTGTTGTGCCACATCCACTTCGAGAATCGCCATCCTGTGTAGGCTCCCGCTGCTCCAATCGTAGCAAGAATTGCAGCGTATCGTGCAGCGAAACCAGCTCGATCTCCGAAGGTCCCATGACTGAGTGCTTCCTTCATGTAGGCCAGAAACTGCTGACTGAAGGTACCGAACATCATCGTTAGTCGGCCCGGTACGTTCCTCGAAGCAATCGGCGCCTCACGTGAACCGTAGCGGAACTGGAGGTTTGCAGCCTCATTCGCAAGAAGTGAGGCAGCCCCTTGACGATTGCCTGCTTGTACGAGTCGCTGAAACTCCGTCTGAATGGGTCGAGGATAGACACGAGCCCTCGACTGACCCATCAATTGAGCCATGTCAATTTCACCAGCATAGTACTGCTGGAGTGCTCGATCAGCAATCCTGAATCCGTACTCTCCACTCACAATCCTGTTGAACTCGCCCAGCTTCGTGTAAGCCAGAAGTGGATCAGCATATGTTCCCTGAATACCGCCACGGAAACGCCTCGGGACGAGATCGTACAAGACGTCCATAACCCGAGCTGCTGCTGCACGGCGCCGCTCCTCTGCAGGACTGAATACAGGGAAACCTTCAGTTGTCTGTGCTCGTTGTGTGAAGGCCTCCGAGTAGGCAGTCTGCACCATCCCCCTCACTACTGTGCCCATCTCCTCAGCCCGCTGAATCATCTGCCCACGAGCTTCAGGATTCCTGAAATAATCGAGGTAGACCTGACGCATCGTTCCCAAGTCTCCCCCAACTCGTGCCCATGTCAGCAGTGGCTGTATCGAGTCACGGAAGATAACGTCAGGTCTACCTCCGAGCAGCGAACGATAGGTATTCGACAGGAGACCATTCCACAAGCCCGCAACCTCCGAGCTGGTAATAGGAATACCCAGATTGTTCAGTACCTGCCTGACGCCAGCAACAGCCACTTCCTCCTTCGGATCGTGCCCCACTCGTACTACGTGCATCCAATCCAGAACGAGATTGCGCAGCCGCTCCGGTACTCGTGGATCACTCCAGGCTGCGTGCATTTCCTCCCAGATCGGCCCGACATGCTTCTTAAATTGCCAACCTCGAATCCAGAGCGCGCCGAGCGTGCCAATATCGAGCTGTCGCATATCGACATTACCAGCCCGTACATGCTCAGCGAAGAAGCGCAACTCCCTTGGCAGCGAAGTCTCAGTTCCCTCGAAAGGATCCTCGATGCCATTCATTCCCTGTCGCTGACGCAGGTGAGGAATGTAGTCGAAGATGTAATGACTGATTCCAGCCGTACCATGCAACCTGTCGAAGAATGGCCTGATCATGCGCTGCGCTTCCATCTCAGCTGGAGTATAGCCAGCTTCCTCCATCGCACGCAGCTTATCGTTCCAGTTCGGAATCTCCTCGATCCTCACAACTGTCCCATCTCGTCGATACTTCCTTCTGAATCTTGTTACGATGTCAGACCACTCCTGGTGCCAGGGATTTGCCTCGTTGTGAGCCTTATCTACCGCAGTAGTCATCTCACTGTATTGACGCCAGATCTGACCCTGATCAATCCCGAGTTCACGAAGCTCGTCTTCCAACTGCAGGAACCTGTGACGAATTGGCTCCATGAAGTGAAGCCATGCAGATTCCTGGCGACGGAGCAAGGCGCCAAGTGCTGCAGGATCATTCCTAGCCACCTGCCTAAACTGCTGTCCGAGCGTCTCAGATGTCACCTCAGTTCCAGGCAAACCACCGCCCGGAGGCCTTCCGGGACCAGGCTGGAAGCCACCACGTCGAACAGGTGGAGGCGGAGGCGGAGGCGAGCCTGGCGGAACAAAGCGATCTGAGAATCGATCAGGCATATCTCCTGGTCCAGGCGGGAACAGTTCCTCCTCGGCAGTGCTTCGACCAAAGATATCGTCTACCTCATGCTCAAGTCTGTCAGTGAATGACTCAGCGTAGTCATAGTACTGGCCGAGTCCGTCCTCCCACACAGGCGAAAGCGAGTGGCCAGGGTTGTCCATTCCAGCAACAAGTGGAATGACATCAGCAGGAAAGTCGGTGACTGGTGTTATATCAGGTAAATCGCCTTCAAAGTTCTTGAGGAACTCGAGAGCTGCCTCATCTGAATCGACCGGCACTTCCAGATCACTGAACCGATGCTTCAGAGTACCACCAGTCCTAACTCCACGAAGCATCTGATCTGCGTCGATCGTCATGTTCGGGTCAGTATTCATCGACAGTCTATTGACTGCCCTCATTATATCAACTTCACTGTACGCAGTCTGAGGATCGTTGGACATCCTCTCCGCCAGATCATCTCTTGCTGCTGCACGAGCACCTGAAACCCTGTATCCAGTTATTCCTCGTATGTCATGACCTCGTGAGCGCAGCGTTACAATAAGCTGCCTTCCAAGGTCTCGAATCATTCGAGGACCGAGAGCACGAGGACCACCAGCACTGAAGGCCTCAGCATAGCCCACATGGAACATGCCATCCCACGGACTGAGAATGCCGTCCAGATTGCCTACATAGTCTCCAGTCTGATTGTCGATGACCCGAACAGAGACTTCCAATCCATCCTGCCCCATCTCACGAATTGCGATATTCGCTCCATAGCGAAGCGGTGGCGGAGCAGTCGGAATGTAGTCGAAGCCCATAGTCTCCGCTAGCTCCTGCACTTGCGGAAGGCTAGGTCGTGGAACCTCGTACTTTTCTCCAGTCCTTGTGTTCGTGCGAGTGACTCGATCCATCGGACGAGTTCGACGTTGTGCAGAAGCATTTGCAGCTCGAAGACTTGAAAGTGCCCTTTGGAATATTTCCTGTTCCTCCGCTGGTGCAAGAGCACGCAGATTCTGGGTGTAGACATGATTGATGCCGGCTCGAATGGCTGCACGAGTATTTGCATTCTCGACTCCATTGAAGTCAAGATACTCATCTACCAGTCGAGGCAACTGAGTCTGTATTGGGTGCGCCAGGAACAGTTCCTCAGGCTCGAAATCGTCTACAGGAATCGGTACGAGTTCAGGCAAACGCTCTGAGACATACATGAAGAAATTGTCGTATGTCTGCTGCAAATCCAGAAGCTCAGTAATACCCATTCCCTGCATCGGAGAACGATTTACTGTTGTTAAGAAGTCAGGATGAAAGACTTGAGGCAAGCCAAAAGGATCATTCTCCACCACTACTAGAGGAAAGCCCTCATCCGTGAAGCCAGTTACATGGCCACCATAGCCACTATCAGTCAGTACTGTCGCACCCTCGAATGTACCAGTCAACCGATACTGCTCGATCATCTGATTCGTAATCGGTCTCCCATCACTGATCAGCAAGTCCTGTTGCATCTCGCCATCGCGCATTACTTCTGCCACACGCATGTGTTGAGGCATGATGCGACGAGTGCGAATTGTAGAGAAACCTCCCTGATCTCGCCAGAAGTCCTGTCCACGTCCGACAAAAGCCTGTGCGTTTCGAGCAGACTGCATGAGACGATTGAGATTTGCGTCCTCAACAATCTCAATTACATTGTCAGCTTCCCTCACAACGAGTCGGAAGCTTGTTCCTGCTCGCTCGAACGTAGCAGTAAGATTCGGATTCGTCGGATGAGGAATCGGCTGTCCCCAGATGGGAATCGACTGATCAGCCTCAGCCAGCCGCCGAATCACTGAACCAGCATCCCCGACACTTCGAATAATGTTGACACCAGTCGGACTCGACTGTTGAACTGCTTGAATGACATCAGTCTCATCAAAAGCAGGCTGAGCCGCTAATTCTGAAGAGATCGGCGATTCCAGAATCTGATTCTGCCGTGACAGAGCAATCGCTTCCTCACCAGCTTCTGCTGGCGTCATCGCCTCAGCTTCACGAGTTGCTCGCCTTCCGCCCTTGATTCCGATGAGCGCCGCATCCGCCTGCTCGTAGTCAGGTCCAGTAGCTCCAGTCAGCCTAGTCTCGACAGTAATCTCATTGCCAGTTCGAGGATCAGTGCCGCGGAATATCTGTGTCGATCCTTCCTCCACTAACTCACGGAACCGCTCAGCCTGATTTCTTGGTACGATTGCTACAAACTCATCGCCGCCAGGACGAAACAGACGTTCTGGAATCCCGAGCTGCTGTGCTGCATCAGACATCGCATTGGCGAAGCCGAGTAGTGCCTCATCTCCAAATGTGTGCCCGAAGTTATCATTTACTGCCTTGAAGAAGTCAGCATCAAAAGCCACCACAGCCAGATTCTCATCAGCACTGACTGCAGGCATGGCGCGATCCATCGCAGTACGATTGCCCAAGTTTGTGAGCGGGTCCATCTCAGCCATGCGCTGTGCAAGATTCCGTTGCTCCGTCACACGATTCAGCTGATTTCGGAGTGCCTGAATCTCGTTCTGCTGCGGCGTGCCGAGCAGTAGTGGCTCGCGAGGAGCCAGATCTGAGGCCACGAACATCTGTCCCTGTTCCACTACTGGCCTCATCTCAGGACGAACCTGATTATTGGCCAGTGCTATATTCCTCGCTTCGTCCCTTGTTACTATCTGTCCGCCTTGTGTTTCAAAGCGAGTCGCATCGAAGTAGACATCATCTGGAAGGTTCTCAGGGTCGATTCCTGCTGCGCGGAAAGCGTCAGGATGAGTACGCCCTCTGCCTATCACGTTGCCAGCTTGATCCAACACAACAGCACTTGAAACGGGGTCTGTGTAGACACTTGGCCCCATCTGGACGCCCAGGTTCTCCAGCTGCTGCACTGTACCACGAGCGGCCTGACCAGCAGGGCTCAGAGCAAGAGGTCCAGGAGCCAGTGGTGCTGGACCGACCGGACCGAGAGCTGTTGGTCCAAGTGGCTCAGGACCAGGCCTCGGCGGCGCAGGCGTTATATCTACTCCTGGTCCAAGCTGACGCACTGGTGGAGCAAGCTCAGGAGCATCTCCGACCATCCAGTACTCAGCATCAATGATCGGACCTTCCTCACCGAACCGACCAGCCATTCGTTCGGCAGTACTCCGTGCGCGGAATGACTGCTGAACACGACGAGCGAGATTCGGCAAGGCGTAGTCAAATAGCCCACCGAACACAGCTCCCACACCGATCTTGCCTCCACGCGTCTCAGCAATTTCTGCAAGGGCCTTCCAGTCCCCCTGCATCATGCGCTCCCACGCTTCAGCAGCAGGCAGAATTGGATCATCACCGCCACCTTCCAGTGCCCATGCCGTCAAGGCACCGCGTAGCGCCGCCCTACCAAGCGTGTCAATCGCCTTCCCATTCACGATCGCCGGCACAGGTACGATGCTCAGTGCAGCCTGGTAAACTGGATAAGCCATAACTGTATATCCTACCGCAGCACCAGTACCTTGCAGAATCTTGAAGGACTGCAGCCTATCCTCTGGCAGATCAACACTCAACCCTTCCAGAACCATGTTGATGTACTGATCAGCTTGCTGAACGGTACGATTCTTGGCGAGTGCATCGCCCAGGAAAGGAATACGCTGAATAACATCAGTTATTGCCTTCATCGTGCCGAAGGCCAATGCGCCCGATCGCTCTCCTCCAATCAGAAGATCAGAAATCCGAGGACTCTCTCCTGCTGCGATGCCGCCAGCTGCTCGCTCAGTCTCCCATCCCATCCTGCGCTCCTCGATCATCTCCATCAGAAGATCGGGAGGAATCTTCTCAGGATCAGGAATCCCATGGAACCTTGCTATTCCAATCAGGTCGTTCCGATCATTCTGTCCTGGCGGAGCATCTGTATTCGCCAACATACTAAAAATATTCATAGGGCCTGATGCCCCAGGAGCGAGCAGTGCTCTCCTCAGCCAGTCCTTCCATCCGCCACCAGTACGACGATTCTGTTCTTCCTCGAAGACCTGATCCATCTGCGCATGAGCAAGAGGCAGCATCGCCTCCGGATCAGTTCCTGCAGCTGCAGCCAGCGAATCTGCAAGCTGCATCCGTGCCTGCAGATTATCGTAGAGTTCCTGCCGTCGCGCAAGGAAGGTCGCCCACTCCTGCTCAAACAGCTCGCTGTTCAAGCCGAAATCGTCTGCTGCATTGCCGGAGTACCCATGTCGAAGCTCAGGCATCTGCGGCATGTACATCCCAGGAGTTGACATTATCTACGTCCCCTTAAGTAGTCAACGAACGGAATAGGGCTCGGCAAAGACACTCCGCCTGGATTGACAGGCGTGACTGGAGACAGCACCGTCGAGTCAGGTATTGCTGCTCCAGTTCGTGGATCGGTCGCTTGATTACGCCGACCAGGAATCACACCGAAGTTGATCAGCTGCGCCTCCAGACCACGCAGATAATTCAGCTGAGCCTGCAGCTCATCTTCCGACATCTTCCCCTTCTGTTCTTGGAAGTGCCGCTGAGCTGTTCCGTAGGCGTTGATCAGATCGAGGATGTTCGAGAAGCTTACATCCTGGTTAGACTCACTCGCCTTCCTCTGATCAATTTCCAAGCCAAGCATGGCGAGTGCTCCCTGCTGCATGAGCGTCGCCCAGCCCAGCCTGTTATTCGCCCACTTGATCTGGCCATCCTGATCGAACTGCCTAATCTGCTCATTCAGACTCTGGATGAACTGAAGAGCCTGCTGCTGCTGGCCAGCACTCAGCCTCGTCCCCTGTGCCACACCCATGCCTTGTATTCGCTCATCAATCGGCAGCATGGAGTAGGCTTCTCCTCTCGCCACATCGAACGGCGACAGACCAGACAAGCCTGTCGTTGCTGCAGCCTGCTCTACTGCCGTTCGCTCGCCTTCGCCCATCGAAGCCAGGCCACGTTCTACAGCTCCAGCTTGCTGTGTAGCCAGATTTGGAACAGTCAACTCAGCGAGATCGAGCAGTTCATCTTCCGTTCGACCAGTTAATGGTGCGAAGGACTTCCGAAGTCCTGCTGCCAACTCAGGATTCCTTGTATTCGCAATCAGATTCTGGTACACAGCAACCATCTCGCCACGCTGACGAGCTTGTGCCCTGCGTTCCGCTTGTCCCTGCAGATTCAGTTGCTGCAGAGCTAGCAGATTCTGAATAAATCCGCCTACTCCACCGCCATCTCTCGTAGCCATGTGCTACCCCGCCTAGTTCTGGTTATACATCTGGAGGAATAGCGGCAGGAATGCTGCCAACTGACCAATATCTCCAATTGCTCCAGGCATTGCACTCGGCTGCTGCGCTGCAATTGGCAAACCAGCAAGCAGTGAAAGCAGATTGATGTCTGCTCCCTGCCGACCAGCTTCCAACTGTGCAAGTAGCTGAAGTCCTTGCAGCTGCGTTGAACTCTGAGCAAGGCCCAGATTACTCAGAAGTTGTGCAGCCATTGCCTGCAATTCAGCATTCTCCTGCTCAGCCTGGAAAGACGTCTGCGCACGACGAGAAATCGCGTTCTCAGCCGCCTCCCCACGAACTCGTCCTTCCTCACGACGAGATGCTGAACCAAAGCGCTGTCCGAGACCTGCTGCCTGCGCCCAGCCTTCTGCAAGTGCCTGATCGAGAGCCCGCATCTCAAGTGGCTCCCACGAGGCGAACAACTCCTCAGTACTGATGGGATCGCTCCTCAGCATCTGCATCAGAGCATCCTGACCAGTATTGAAAGCCTGATTATTGAACAGTGATCCCTGCGTCAAGATGTCAAGAAGCATCTGTTCGCCAGCACCAGGACCCTGACCAAGACGTGGCTCGATGAAACCGAGCAGCTCCTCGTACCGCCGCTGCATCATGCGACGATTAGCTTCGGCGGCCTTGTCCTGCGAACGTGCGCCCAGGATGCCACCGAGGCCTTGCAGAATTGAGCCGCCAACTAGGAATGGCAAAACAGGTAGAGCCATTTAGTCCTCCGTCATTCCACTAATTGCACAGTGCAATTAGTTACGATTGGCTTCGAAGATGATCCAGAACACTGTTCAAAGCACGAATGATCTCATTCATCTTGTCTTGCTGCTCATTGTGCGCCGTAGCAAAATCAACCGGCGTACTCAGAGGCCCAACACGAATCTCAGAAAGAAGTGGCCACTCCTTCTTTTCAACAGGAATAATAACACCTGGATCGACTTCTTCGACAACAGGTAGATTACTTATGTCGAAAGGATCAGACTCGAACCAGTCGCCAAGTGCCATATTAAGCAGCTCCTTCCAAGCTCATGCTGCTAATAATCCAGCTGCTTGTGCATGGAGAGCTACTCGTTCAGCGGATAAAACATGGTCATATACCGCTGCTTCATCAACGAAACCACCAAAGTATCTAACAGCTGTTTGTCCTGCCCAACCCTCCCTCGTCCAGCCAAGACGCCAAAGACCATTATAAATCGAAGTAGGAGTGGCTAGCTTTGCATCTCGTTGTACACCATCAATAAATAGACGAATTGCGCCACCACCACAAGTAGCTACCATGTGATGCCACTCACCATCAGTCCACGGACCGGGAGCAACAGCAATTGTCTGTGCTCCTGTCCAGACACCGAAACGTAATGCACCTGTTGCGTCAAAGTAGATATGTCTATCGTAGTTGAGCGGATCTACCAACGCACTCTGAAATGACCACAGCGTTCCACGAGCATTAGATGTCTTAAATAAGCACTCCAACGAAAATACTGTTGGACTACTTATTTGTTGCGTAGAATTGAGAATCAGTGTGTCCATCTCCAGACACTTATCTATATGACCCGGAGACTCCCACACAGCAACTGAACCACCTGTTGCGCCAACCGAGGAAGAACGCCCATTACCACTTGAATCTGCTGGAGGACCAGCTTCATCCTCAAGCCTCCAATAGATCCACGGACTATCATCCAGAACTTCCTCAACATAATCTAGTTGGACAATACCACGAGCGCGAAGAATAACATCTTCCGCACTTTGTATTCCAGTTGTATCCCACGGATAGACGATTAGTCCATCGCCATCAGGAGCAGTCGTGATCCCATGCTCGATCACCGTCCAATCCGCTCCGCCATTCAGAGAATACTCCAGATCGTGCTGCGCTGCTCCTGCAACAGCAGTAAACTTCACATCGTACACACCACTAATCACCTCGCCAAGCACAGGAGCAACAAATCCCTCGGGAGTCACGAACAGATAGGTTTCGCCCGGCTCAATAATCTCAGTTCCAGTCGCAATATAAGAATGAATAACATTGCCACTGAAATCCTTGACTACAACCTTCTTAGCATTTGGCAGAACCACCTGAATCATGTCAATCAGGACTGTCCCACCAGACTCTGCGCCAGAAGCAAGAACGTTATCACTCCCATCCAGCACTTCTGCACTTCCACCGGCAGGCACACTTCCTACTGTCACGAAAGCACTTGGACACTCGTAATAAGCATGAACCCAGAAGACACGAAAAGCTGTTCCGAATCCAGCCACACCTACATCGTCATCCCACTGCTGCATAGTGATTTCTTGAACAGCATCCTGCTCAAAGAAATCATACGCTCTTGCTTGATCGCCAGCCGTTACTACACTGAAGCGATACTGAGCAGCAGTAGGCTTTGCTGTAAGCGGGGCTGGAATAGCATCACTCACAACTACTGCTCCATTCGAAACCTCACGTAGACTGTTCTGCTCACCTGCTCCACGAGCAAACGAAGCACGAATTCCTACAAAATCATTTAAGATCAGTGATGTCGTCGCTGCATCAAGAAGCTTGGGCGACAAAGTAAGAAACATTTCAGTTGATCTCGGTTCAATAACGGCCTGAATGAACCGATCTGAGCCAACTGAGTTCTTTCGTGCAACAAATCCCTCAGCAGAAGTACTAATGGTCCCATCTACTGAGAGTCCATTATTCATATTAGATATTCCCATAACCTTACTGCCGGGACCTAGCTCCCAATCAGCAGGATTAAAGGGAAAATCTGCGTTGTTCTCGTACCGGATAATCTTAGTACCCGGCGTCGCTCTACCAAATGGCATCAGGGCAACGCCTCAATTCTCGGCCCACGCCGCTTCACCACTAGCTGCGCTCCCACAATCTCCACTCGTCCAGCAGGGTTCCTCAGCTCCAGACCGACACCTCTCCCTGTATGGATGATCGGAATAGCCCTGATCGTCGGCTCTACTACAGCAGGAAGTATCACTGATCTGAACAATTCCATCACACCCTGGTTATTAGGCAGCCAGACCTCAATCGTTCCACTGCCTACATACTCCAGATTCAGTAGTACTGGACTGACCAGTCGATTCCTGAACTGATGATGTGAGCGAGCAAACTCCCATTCAGGCACTACCGCTCCACCAAAGTACATCTCCGACGCCTCATCAGACTCGGCAAGAACGCGATCTGCTCCCTCATCGCCAAGGTAGATCACGCGCAGCTCGTCTGCCTCCTGCGGCGAAAACTCAGCCCACGTCTCCGTCAAATCTCCCCATGTTCCTACAACTTCTGACCACTTTGTTGCCTCGAATTGCTCAGCAAACAGTACTGCTGCAAGTGGCACGATGCTGAGTGGAAGCCACCGCTTCTTCAACATATCGTAGGTGAAAGAACCATTCGGAGTAAACAGCGTATAGTGCTGGTCCTTCGGATTGTACAGTGCAGTGTAAGCCGCACCTGCATCAATTAGTGGCAGCAGATCAGCATTAATCTGATCACTCAACAAGTGGGCATTGTTTCCATCGAACAGATACACACCTGAGTCCGATAGAAACACCACACCATACGGCGTTGACTTAGTCGTAGCAATATTCACTGCACCAACGCCAGGAACTCGCGGCTGGAAATCTGCGGGTCGAGCAACAAGCCCTGTACGCCTAGCAATCCAGATTGACCGTCTCATCAGCACGGCCATGAAATCAAGACCCATCGTGCGGAGAGCAACAATTCGATCTCCTACAGCCATATCATTTATCAGCAGCTCGTCTCCGGCTCCCAGCGATTCCCAATCCAGATAGTTGCTGTTCGCTGCTGACCACCTCATTCCTATCGGCTCGTGCGTACCCTCAATCGTCGCTCCTCCAGCAAACACTCGTCCAGCGAAGCTCGCATACGCTGTAGCTGATGGAATCAAGTCAGTAAACTCAACTGTTGAAGCACCAGCTTGCCTCACATAAATCTTTCCTGACCGATTATTGAAGATGAACGTACCACCAAAATTGACCCACGAGAAAGGCCTGCCACCGACCAGACCAATATCTGTCCAGACCGTAGCTCCCTCACCCTTCACACCAATGAAAGGAGGATCGAATAGAATCAGCTCGGACCGATTGTCAAGTGATGCATGAAGCGCCATCTGAATTGGAAGCCGCGGCGTCAGCACCTCCAGCTGTGTCGTACCAGGAAAGCGAACCAGTCGGCTCCGATCATTAATGTAGAAATCGGAGCCTCGTGGACTCGTATTCGGATCGAGATGTTCACGAGCCCGAGACATGTCCACGCCGCCGCTGAAGTCGCCATAATCTACTGGCACTTCTTCTGGATAGCGGTCGATCTGGTGTCCTCGACCGAATCGCCTGAACTTCCCCGAGCCTATCCGATCGAAGGTCATGCGTCTGCTGGTACCGAGCTACTCATTGCAAGTAGTCGCATCGTGATCTCAATATCGATGTCAGTGGCTGCTGAAGCCTCAGTCGAAAGAAACACCAAATATGCTGGTGTCGGATCAAGTGCATACGGAATGATCCCTGTTACACCAATGGATGTTCCTGCATCGCCTGGAGTCTGTGCCCGACCAAGAATTAGTGGCAGCGCTCCAGGATTCTTCACTCCGACAACTGACCACCACTCTTGAAATGCTGCATCACTATCCAGCTTACACCTTGCTCGAGTCTCCAAATGGATGTAGTCATGGATCGAAGGAGCTGGCGTACCAGGCAACTGCATGGTAATCTGTACCTGTCCCAGACCATTGACAATAGGAATACGTGATGCATGCTGAAGCGTTCGCGTCCGCATATTAGCGAACGTAACCTGCGGAATCGTTACATCAGGATTGACAGCTACCCACGTATCTGGATTAGCCGGCGTAACTAGATCAGGCTCAGCGATGTACAGAATATTCTCATCGACTGCCCAGAAGAAATCTGTATCTGGCGGATTCGGTCGATCAGCAATATTTCCATACTTGATCGTGCCAGTGTCTGGGCTGATCGGATTGTCAAGCGACGCACCCTTCAGCTTAAGTGGCTCAGTGTCAGGCCAACCTTCGATGACCTGAGCAAGACGCTCACTAAGCGCACGCTTCAGTTCACGAATCCGGTCATCTCCTTGCGAAACCAGATCGTCATCCGCAGGAGTTGTCGGATCAAAGGGCTCAACGAAGGCCATCTCGCCTCCTCAGATTATTTCAGTGTTACGACGCAGTGGCCTTGCACGGAACAGATCACTCGACCGTCTCGGCACCGATGAACGAACCAGCCTCCCTGTTTCCTCCTCTGCAAGAGGATCCTCCTTGCGCCGTAGCAGTCCAATCCAGGCATTATCAGCAAGTGCTGCAAGATCGAACTCCGATGTCTCCTCGTAGGCCTTTGCACGAGCTGCCTTCAATATCACCTCATGGAAGGCAACCGGAAGAATCGGACTATCTGTATCGGCCACAAGTGGCTGCGGTTCAATCTTAATATCCACCGAGATTGTCTTGATGCTATTCGGAGTTGGATACAGCACCAACATCTCGTTCTCCCTGAAGAAGTCCATCGGCTCCGCTTGGAGCACCGGCTCCTTCCGATACGCATCCAGATCAATCTTCTCCAGAGGCCTACCGCCATACATAGCGTACAGCGTGGAGTCTACAATCGAGACATGCCGAATATACTCCACTGAGTCTGGAAGCGTGTAGAGTGGCTGCCCAACTAACGTATTGAACGTATACGAGCCAAGAAGCTCAGGTAACTTCAAGCTGCTACAAATGTCAATGTAAGCATCGTTGATCAGCTCGTCGAAGACTGTCGCATCCAGATCGTCTCGATTGGACAGCTGACGCTGCAGCCGAGTTCGTAATGCAAGAAGCGTCTTTCCGTAGTTAGTCTTAGGTGCACCAAGAGTAAGCACTGGTGCAGCCGCTGCAGTTGAAGGATCGAGCACTGTATATGGCATTAGGCCACCTTCACTGAGCAAATGGGCATACCTTCACCCTCGTACAGAAATTCGATACAGTGAGACAATGGCAGTTCAATCTCACCATCACAACCAACTACATGAGTACTCCGCCCCTCATGGTGATGGCAGTGAACCTCCACAACATGCTCTGTAGGAAGGCCACGAACCTCAGCATGGATCGCAGTGGCATCACGACCAATGAAGATTCGTGGCCCTTTTCCTTTTCCAACCAAACCTACGATACGCTTCGACATCAGATCCTCCTAACTAATTGCACAGTGCAATTAGCGGAATGGGCCTCCACCATTCCACTGATTGCTACGCACCGGGGGAGCCGTACACGCCCCTCCAGTCACCGAAGCCGACGCTGTGCCGCTGCGAGATCTTGTGGATCGTCGCCTCAGCATCATCGTCGTCCCAGGTCCTGGTGTCCGGCTGACGCCTCCAGTAGAACCGAACATCCAGCTCACTCGGCTCACCAATCAGGAACCACGCATCCTCATCCGTGAGATATGGCGAGCTGACGATCGAGACCATCCCCTGCACCGGGTTGATCTCGCCAGGGTTCTGGCCGTTGACGTTCAGTGACGCTGACTCCAGCAGCCGCCTCGCCAGCATCACCTGCGACGGATGGACGAGAAGCCGTGTCGGCATGATGTCGATCGGCATCCCTCGGTCATCAAGCTGCGTCTGGAAGTTGCCCCATGCCGCTTCCAGTGCAGCAGCACTCAGGTCCGTGTCCACTGCCGGACGGTTCGCCAGAGTGCCGCCGGTGCCCGGAACTGGATGCGTCAGCGAGATGAGTGCCTCGCCATCCCTTCCGACATACCGAGCTGTCGTGAAGGCGTTGTTCCAGACATCGTGACCGTACAACTCAGCGGTGTACCTGGAGCTGCGACCGAGATCGCCAGCCAGGTCCATCATCAGGTTGTACTGATCGTCCTCCCGCATCTCGCGAGAGATGACGAAGCCGAGCGCGAAGGTCTGGTGGATGAACCGCACTCCACCCAGCTTGATCGGCTCGTCCATGATCGTGGACTCCAGCTCGCCCTTGGGTGCCAGGGGGCCGAAGCCAGTGTGCGCGAAGTCCTCCTCCCATGCCTTGTTGGAGTCCTTCACGTTGTTGATCATGCGGTAGATCTCGGGCTTCTCCCGGTACTTGTTGAACGTCCTCATGTTCAGGCCGGGTGCCAAGAACTCCGCATATAGCCCGCGGGTGATCGGCATTTCTCACTCCGGTTGAAGTTTCACCTACTTCCTGTACTGCTCCTGCGCCTGAAGATCAGGACGTCAGATCACCTGCACGTTCGCTGCCAGGAACTCCACGAAGACCCGATTCTTGTTGATCGGGGCATCGGTCCAGAACCCGACCAGCTTGACACGAGTTTCCACTGTCTCGTCGAAATCGACCTTCCAGCGACCATCCGTGTCTCTCACCACGCCGTAGCTTCCGCCGATGGCAGCTGGCAGCGTGCCAACGTACTCAGCATGGAACTGCTGTCCCTGCACCTTCGTTCCCTGCATCATGCCGGGAGGAAACTCCCGCACACCGAGCCTGTTGAAGCCGCTCGTGTCAGCTCCGAAGGCGCTCTCCGAAACTGCAGCGATTGCTGCAGGATCGGCTGCGCACTCCTCGTACTCTCCGCTCGCGTTCACCAGGAGCAGTGCTCCCTGCTCGAACGCCTCTCCCGCGGCTACCGGCAGCTCCCTGTTTGGCGGGACGTGCCCACTCTTCAGCCGCGCAGCGATGAAGCTCATCTCAGCTCCTTGTTGCTAGTCCTCGTTGTCCTCGCCCACGACACGCACTCCCTTTTCGCGAGAGCGGCGTCGGAACTGCCTGTCTCCCTGTGACAGACGTGCCTGCGTGAGTCTTGCCTTCTTGGCCCTCCTTTCCTCGAAAACCTCCTGTGGACAGGCCATCAGAATACGATCGCCTGATCGAATGATATCCTCAGAGTCACCGGCTTCCTCATCAGCGAGAAGCCTCACACCATCGCTCCTCTTGACAACCCGGTAGCCCTGAGCCTTCCTCCTCGCGATACGCTGAGGACTCTCCTGCACGAACCTGTAGTGCAGTCCTTCCTCCAGCGTATCCGGGTCCAGCTCGATGTCGCCAGCCATGAAGTCGTAGCCAGCAACATCGACGCGAAGACGCGATTCTGCAGTCCGCTCATTCACTGCAGACATCGTGTCCTTCAGGTTCTTCCGCCCACTCACATCAGGTACAGTCGGTGCTGATGCAGTCTGGACAGGCGGATGCGGAAGATTCGGCTGATCGCTCATCGAATCACTCCTCCCCTCCACGCCAGATACGTTGCATCATCCATCTGCATCTTCCTCGCGTATTCCCTCTCCTGCGGTGTCAGCAGATTGCTCATGCTATTCACTGCCGGAGGAGTCGGACCTTCCGTGAAGAACTGGTACTGCGGCAGCATGTACTGGCCAGCCGGAACCGACATACCTGCATACGGCTGCTGTCCGTACTGCTGAGACTGCATCCCATACTGCTGCTGCGGCACTGCAGCGAAACCAGGCTGTGGTGCATTGCGCAGCGGTACCAGACCATACGGAGTCTGTACCAGCTGTCCCTGCATCCCCTGTCCAGGCTGCTGCTGTCCATAGCTCATCCTGCCGCGCTTCCCGCGAACCAGATCGGCAGCCGAAACCCACACATCAGGATTCATGAGGCTCGCAGGATCAGCGTTCTGCAGCATCGTCACAACGTCCTGCTGCAAATTCTGCCAGTCCGGCACCTGACTTGCTGCCAACGAAATTGCCTCAGCAATCGAGGTCTTCGTCGTCTGCTGAACGAGCGGTGCGACCGCTTGCTGCACTTCCTGACGAATGTCATCTCGCCAGCTTCCCTGCTGGCCCTGCTGACCCTGCTGGAATCGCGGCGCCTGGAAGCCCTGCTGCTGTGTCTGCTGTCCCTGCTGCTGGTAGCCGCCCTGTTGCTGCGGCTGCTGTGTCTGCTGACTATATCCAGTCCTCAGTGCATTCTGCCTGCGAATGAAGTCCGACGCCAGCTGACTGTAGATACTCATTGCCTGCTGCATCGTCCTGCCACGCAGCTCAGCAGGCACACCCGGACCATCCAGCACCGTATTCGGGCTGATGTAGCCGGGCTGCTGTGGCTGCTGCATCGGATAGCCACCCTGCTGTGGCTGCTGGTACTGCGCCTGCTGGTACTGCGCCTGTTGCTGCGGATAGCCACCTTGCACAGGCTGCTGAGGTGCGTACCCGTACTGATACTGCTGTGGTGGCTGCTGTCCCTGCTGTTGAGGCTGCTGACGTCCTGGCGCAGGAATGAAGTACCCACCCTGCGGCTGCCCCTGTTGCTGCGGTGGTGGCGGCACCATCGAGGGATCGTACCCAGTGTAGCCAGATGGTGTGAAACCCATCTGTGGCGGACCGAACTGCTGGCCCATCGGTAGGGACTGGACATGCTGCTGACCACCAGGCTGACCGAAATCCACAGTCGGATGGAGCGAAGCCTGTGGCCCAGGCTGTGTCGCTCCCTGCTGTGGCTGACCGAACATCATGTGAGCCTCCTCACATCGGGTGGATTAGGATGACGGAACAGCGACTGCGACAAGCCGAGAAGCTCCGCCAACATTCTCAGCTGTCCTTGAATTCTCAGCATCTCATCCCTGTCATTCACCGACTCAAGCTGCTGTCGGAGGGAGAGCTGGCGCTCCACCAGCAAGCCCGAGTGCAGTAAGGTCCATCCCGGTTGGCTGAACAGGTCCCGGAGGTAGTAAGCCTCCTCCGCCGACAAGACCCTGGAGAGAAGAGAGCTGCTGTTGACCTCCATTGAGTATCTCCTGCATCTCGGGAACGAGCTGATTCACATCTTGCACACCATAATTGTCAAGAATCCTCCGCAGCAACACATTCCCACTCTGAGCCATATTCAAGGCCATGAGCCGAATTGGCTGTGGCAGCTGTGGATTCAGGTAGTAGCTGAGTGCAGTCATGGCCTGCTGGTAGAACTGCATGATCATCTGCATTATCAGCGTATTAGTCCTTATCTCCACTTCCTTGTTGAAGGCAGCCGAGGTCGCTGTAACCTCGATACCGACCGAGTTCCTGATAAGTTCGAGCGGAAATTGTAGAACCGCATGGAGAAGTTGTCCGTCCTGCGGTCCCATAGCCAGGAACTCTTTCCCATTCTGATTGAACTGCTGGTACAGCTCGACCACTCTCGTTCCAGTTTCCGACAAGGCGGCTCTGATCTCACGAATGGTCTGATCAAAACGCTTGGCTGACTCACGAAGTTGCTGAACACCAACAGAAGCAGTAGAGTAGCCCATCGCTGGAGAGAACTCACCAGTAATATAATCATTCACTCCTGTCCGTCGGGCTGCATACTGCAGGTTCATCTGCTCGTAGGGAACAGTCGAATCGTAGCGCTGTCCCATCGGCATTGGCTGCACATCATCCAGATTATCGAGGAGGAACCACCGACCAGGCCAGACCGGCTCGTCCTGCCTAATTCCGATGTTCTTCCGTCCCTTGAACATCGTACTATTGGCCAGCGTCGAATTGTCAATCCGCTGATTGTGAATTGTTGAGTTCTCCTCCTGGAACTGTTCCAACATTTCCGCCAGCCCGATGCCATAGAATCGCTTCTCGACGCGCAGATAACGAGCTGAGGAGTATGGCTTCTCCTGATTGAAGAACGGATTGTAGTCAATCCGCAGGTACGTCAGTGATGGAATGTGAATCGTGCAGACGAGTGCCTGCGGTTCACCAATTCCACTAATATCGTAATCGAGCCACACTTCCCACAGATCGAACCGATCGCCAAGTCCTGGCACGAATCGGTCCATCCGCTGCATCTCAGTCAGGAGCCAGTGGCCCTTGTCCTGATTCCTCCACGCCGAGAGTCGCTCCCCACCCTGGTAAATCCCAGCACGGAACCTCTGCTGAAGCTGTGCCCACGTAAGGCCAATCCTCTCCGCAACCCACGGCGATGACTGAATCTCCGTTGCATACGCTGGCAGCAAGAAATCCCATAGACTCACATGTCCTACTTCAGGGTGATCCTTAACGAGCATCATTCTAAATTGCTCGAGAATGCCTTGCGGAGTCTCACGGAACTGATACACATTCTTCATCTCGCGCCGATAACGCTGCTTCAGCACGCCAGTTCCTAGCTTGCAAATCTCAAGAATCCAATCCGCAACTGCATTGTAGACACCAAGCTCATTGTGCTGAGCCCACGTCAGGAACTCCTCAAGACGCGGCGCGTAGTCCACCATCGTATCATTCAGCGCACGGCAGCTCCACAAATTCTCTGGACCAAAGAGAATCCCCATCAACCGACTGAAGATCGTGTCTACGTCCGTCGCAATGACCGGCAGAACTAGGTTAGAGGCTCCCCAGAATGGGAACTCCTTCCTTTCGAACTCTGGAATACAACGATAGTCTCTGTGGTACTTGTACCACTTCTCTTCCAGCGGACGACGCTCGCCTTCTGCCTGGAATATCTCGTGACGAAGATACTCCATCAGATTCTGTACTGCGAGTGGATGAATACGGTTCGCTGGAATCATGACTTCTCCACTAATTGCACCGTGCAATTAGACCAAGTGTTGAGCCTGTTTTTCGGGAGTCTCATCATTCAACATCGCCTCAAGTACAGGCCGAAGCTTCTCGACCCGAATCGTCATGCTAATAATCTTGATTCCGATGAAGCGATACTCCACAACAAAGACACCATCGTCTGCATGTGTGTTGACCCAGCTCCAAATCCTCCCAACAATTCTCTCTTTTAGCTGTTCGATGAGGCCGTCGATCAGGCCATTCTCGAAGAGTGGCTTGAGCAGTGGATGGACATCTAGGCCCTTTTTGATGTCCTTCTCGACCCCATCGAACAGTCGCGCCATCAGAGTGACGTGCCCAGCGGTTGCTTCACCACTTTCTTCGTGTCCTTCGCCACTTCGTAGACACCGATGCTTGAGAGGAACGGCACGAGCGTACAGGCCACGATGCCCTGCCAATCCAGATTCCACAGCGTCAACTCACCCAACACCGAGATGATCACTGACAAGCCAAGCGCGACCCACTTCGTATTTCTCTGCACGAAGGCAAGGCCCTTGAACATCTGTACCAGACTAGCGACGATACCAGCCAAGAGCAAACAAATCAGCTCAACGCTTATCATCTCCCTCTCTCCTTTGTGACTGTTCGACTCGGATCCTTACCTCAGTTTCAATCGTTGTAAGGCGGTCCCGAATCTCCCTGAGTCCCGTACTCAGAGACTGCTCAACCCGATCAGCAGAGCTCTGTAACCCTTCGAGCTTATGCTCCATCAAATTGAGCCGTTGTTCACTCTCGTAAGCCTTGCCCATGTACTTAGTTAGCTCCGTTCGTATATCGAAGCTATCCTTTTTGAAGGCGCTTTTTACACTCTTAATCCGTTTCTGGCATTGCTTCAGTTCGGTCCTCAGTGGCTTCGTTAACCATTTCCAGACGCCAATCCCTAATCCGACAAGGCCGACAACCTGGACTAACAAGAATTGAAGCCAGCCTGTCAGCCATTCAGGAGGCATTTCAGTACCCCGTTCGCTTGCTCCTTCTTGCCATCACCAGATCGAGTACCTTCGTCCGTTCCTTCTGGCTCTCGAGTCTCATCGGCTTCCGAGCAATCTGCGTGAAGTAGGCAAGTGCATCCAACTCGTCCCACACCAAGCAGTTCGGAAAAGCGCTGATTTGCTCCCTCAATGCAGTCTGAGAGGGAAGGACATACAACTGTCCCGAGCGAATAATCGGCTCCAGACTATTCCTGATTCGTGTCGGCTTATCCTTGTTCTCAGGCCGAAGGGGCTCAATCTGAACGTAGACATCTTCCTGTTCAGTCTTGAGCTTGAAATAGTGCTCCGTATTCTGCTGTCCAGCCTTCTCCAATCCTACAACACGAGGCCGCCAGCGCTTCGTCTGATCGAAGATGTTATCGACAAATGCTGAAGGAGTGACTCGTCCACTCCACGAGAACAGGACGAAAACCTCATTGTCAGGCGAGAGGCCGACCAGACTAATTGCTGCAGTGTCCTCCGCAACTAGCGACCCAGAATTGGGATCGGCACAGAGCACTCGATCGAGCTGGTCGAGGTGCCACTTCTTCTGCTTTCCAGAATCGTCATAAAACAAGACGCTCTGGCCATCGTGGCTGAACTTGTAGCTACGAACAGCATGAATATCAAGATCAGATTGACCAGAAACCAGAGGATTGTTGCAGTACTGTGCGTACCAGACAGCCGGGGAGATTCGCTGAATCCTCTCATATTCCTCCCATGAGTGCTTCTGGGG
>ERZ777005.11-NODE-11-length-20985-cov-7.480936_pt1 | contig 20985 bp, 51 predicted proteins | sample MGYA00374958_ERZ777005 | MGnify/ENA primary metagenome ERZ777005 (study PRJEB29304, sample SAMN08777409) | plant metagenome | isolation source: Switchgrass | host: Panicum virgatum | place: USA: Austin, Texas | collected 2014-11-04 ... | reverse complement strand
GAGATTCGCCTTAGTCTCGTGGGCTCGGAGATGTGTATAAGAGACAGGTGTGTTTGTGCAGGTCAGAGCGTTGTGTTGTGTCTAGTGTGGACACTGGCATGCCAGCACGTAGAGCAAGCACAGAGCACAGTCACCTAGGGTCACCCCATGCCCGCTACCCTGTGTGACTGCCACGCTTGGTCACCACTCACGTGACGCAGGCACAGCAGCGGTACCACCAGCAGGAACCCACTCGTCGATGAGCCGGTGCCACAGTGCCGGCCGCTCCTTCGATGCCCGGCGATGTAGCTCCGCCTGGTCCACCGTCATGGCCCGGATGGTTGCCCCTGCACGCTGGTAGGCACGCATGCGGTCGGGTGAGATGTTGCAGTCGACGATCCACACGTCCGCGTCACGGATCTTGAGTGCGGCTTCGATGGCGGCGCGCCGCATGCGGATGGTCACGTTGCGGACCGCGGCGGAATGGTCGTGGGGTTCGGGTGAACCGAGGGCTTGGGCTAGGGTGTCGAAGTCGATGACGATGTCGCCGGGCTTGCGGTGTTCGCGGACGTAGGTGGACTTGCCACTGCACGGTGGTCCGGTGACGACGGTGATCACCAGGCACGCGATCCGGTGTCGGGTGGTGGTCCGACCTTGGCGCCCTTCTCCATGTTGCAGCGGCGCGGCTTGCCTCGACGGGTGGGGCAGACGGGGCAGCCTTCGACGCCGTGGATCGGGAGCAGGTTGGACGGGTCGTGGGCGAGCTCCGGGGCGAGGGTCTTGGGGATGATGTGGTCGACGGCGTTCGCTCCACCGTGGCCGCACCAGGAGCAGACGCGGGACGCTTCGAGGATGGCGGGGCGGATGTGTTCGCGCCAGGTTCGGTGGCCGCGGCCGTGGCTGGACATGTCAGTCCCATCGTCTGCGCAAACGTGTTATACGATGCTTGCGTGAGTAGTGGAGCGACAGAGGCACGGGTGACCATCGCCGTACGGATCAGCGCCGCCGGGTTGGCGGCGATCGACCAGCGCGCCGAGGAAGAGGACCGCACCCGCAGCGAGATCATCCGGCGGATGCTGGCCTACGCGACGTGGAAGATGCCGACGGGGTGGAAGCCGTGACCGACGAAGACGACGAAAGCCCGGCCTCGAGTGAGGTCCGGGCAGAGTGGTGCTGTCGCCGCGATTATTGCATTCGCCCCGGAACTGATCAAACACCGCTCGGCTCGGTGTCGAGCATGGCCTGGACCTGCGCCCGTTGGAGATCGTTGATGTGGTCGAGCAACTCGTCCTGGAGGTAGAACCATTCGCGGAACGCCCGGAGCTGGGCGAACCGTCGGTGGGTGGCCTTCTCCACCGGGTAACTGCCGCGGACCACGGCGAGCAGGTTGCCGGGCGCGAGACTCAGCGCGCCGATGCGGCCGCGGACGTCGGACGAGGTGCCGATCTTCACATACGGTCCGAGTCGGATGAAGTAGACAAACGGCACGCCCTTGTTCCGGTCGACCTCGATCATCGCCGCTCGGCTGCCCAGGATTGCTTGCGCGTCATCGGGTGGGGCGATGGCGATCTCGGTGGCGACGGGCGCCGCGCGGTAGAGGTACTCGTTCGCGGTCTGGATGGCCATGGTGGCCCCGCAGCTGTAGCAGGTCACCATGACGTACCCGTCGTGTCCGGGTGTCGCGTCAGCCACGGAGCCGCAGCCGCAGCGGGCTTCGAGGACGCTGGTCCGTGACGTGGATGTGGTGATGTCTCCGCGGACCTGGTCGCGGGCGGCGAGGAGTTGCGGCTTGGTCCAGCACAGGCGGCCCGACATGAACCGACCGCGCGGCAGTGTTCCGCGGTTGGCCCAGGACCGGATGGTGTTGACGTTCGTCCCGAGCAGTCGGGCGGCTTCGAATGCGTCGTAGTAGCCGTTCACGCGGATTCCCGCACGGCGCTCTCGGCGGCGAGGATGACGCACAGACGGCGGTATTCTTCCTCGGTCCACAGCCGGTGGCAGTTGCGGCATTCCACGTAGTCGGCTCCATCCTCGCGGACGAGTGCCACGAGATCGCACGTCGGGCACGGGGCGGCCAGGTAGTGGACGAGCGCACCCATGCCGGTGGCGGTGCGGAGTATCCGAATGAGCCTGTGGACGTCGGCCGCGTACTCGTCGATCACAGGATAGTGGCGCTGCGCCCAGTCGAGTCGGTTGCTCAACCAGCCGACGATCTCAACCACGGTCGGCCCCGGCCCGACCTCTCGCATATCCCGCGCGGCTCGCCAGTCCTGTGCCCAGAAGTCCAACTCGGACGCGACCGACAGCACGCCGACTTGGTCGTCGGGATGTGCGCGCGCCTGGGCGGTGAGGCTGAGACGCCGAGGCGGCATAGTCAGGTCAAGTGGCGTAACCCGCAGCGGCAACGGCGGCTCGCGCGTCCCGCCGACTCGCTCACCCGCTGACTGACCAGGCGCGAGTTGGCCGGCAACGGTGGCGTAGAGATCGACGACTTGGCTGAGCTCCGTCGCCATTTGGGTGGCGCAGCCGTCGCACACCATCGGGTTGTTCGGTCGGCGCGGTTCGCCCTTGGGGCGGAGGACGGGGCAGGTTACGCAGAGGAGAAGGTCGGTCACGTCCATCCCTTCGTCGCGTCCTCGAGTTGGCGGGCTACCCGTCCGTACTCGTCGGCCAGCTGGCGGTGCCGGCGCAGCCACTTACGGTCCTCGCGTGTGAGTTGGCCCGGCTCGTCCGGTGGTTCGACGGCGGTGGAGCCGTCCTCGTCGACACAGCCGGGAGTTCGGCAGAAGATGCGGCCCCAGACCCACAGACCTTCGTGGGCCATGGTCGACACGTCGATGCGGTCGGCTTCGGCAGGCTGACCGCAACGGTCGCAGTCCACTCCGGTGATCGCGGCGGCGAAGAAGCGACGCGGCGGCCAGCGCGTATCCGTCATGGGCGGTCCTCCGGCATGCCCGCGCGACGGAGTAGGGCCTGGTGTGCCGCGGCATCAATCCTCTGCCGGTTCGCGTCGAGTACAGAACGCCAGTGGGCCAACTCGGCGTCTGCCTTGTCGGCAGCGGCCAGGAGGGCGGCGGCCGCGTCGCGGGCCAGGTCCGGCGTGAGGCTCACGGTGCAGCCGTGCGAGCCGTCGCCAAGGTCAAACTCGACAGACGCTTGGCCGTAATATGGGTTCAGGAACCGCACCGCGACGTGCTTATCCGTCCGTGGCCCGCCGCCGGACCAGCTGCCTCCGTCGTAGGTGGGGCCGCTATCGGAGCGGAAGCCGTCGAGGCCGGTGACTCGCCACGGGAGTTTCACTTCATCGGTCATTCGGACTCCTCAAGTCTCCGGCGCACCTTCTCGGCAGTCGACCGGCGCCAGTACGGTCCGGACTCCATGACGATCCAGCCATGTCGGGACACGACCCACCAGCGGCGGCCGCGCTTCACCAATGTGTGCTCGGTGACGTCGGGTTCGGGGATTGCGGTGGGGCCAGGTCTCGGGCTTGCCGTACTGGGGACGGGTCATGATCGAGTTCCAATCCAGTACGCACCGAAGAGCAGGCCGCCGAGACAGACGAGCCCCAGCGCAACAAGGAACAACATCGGCAACACCCAAGCGGCCGTCTCCATGACGCCTGTCCATGAGACTGCACGTCGGTATCGGCGGGTCACGGCCGCTCCCTCCACACTCCGTCGCCGAGATAGTCGGCGTAGTCCTCGGCGAATTCGGCGGCCCAGATGTCCGGGTGGACGTTCATGGCGTGGTCGAGTAGCGGGTTCACGTACTGGCTCGGGTCGACCGGTCCGCACAGGTCGCAGAATGTTCCGTCGTTGTAGCGGAGAAGATCCACCATGTAGAACTTCCACTCGAAGTGGTCGTAGTGACGTCCGCTGCGGGGCACCGACTCACAACCACCGTCCTCGTCGTCGGGTGAGCACTGGTGGTCTCCGTCGTGGCGGGGTGGGAGTCCGCACATGTGGGAGCCCCAGCAGACGCCGCACTTCTCGGCGCGGTTCACGACACCTCCCCATGTACCGGTAGCGGCTTGCCCTCACCGAGGTAGCGGCCGTTCACCGGGACGTTGCGCTCGGCGGTGACGAAGCCGTACGCCGGACCCGCACCGTTTGACGATCCGGCGGTGGCGGTCCAGACGGTCAACGCCTCAGCGGCGATGTCCTTCGGCGAGACGTTGGAGTCGGCGCACTCGATGGTGACCTCACGACCGCCGGCGTTGATGGTGACCCTCACTCGGTCACCGCCCATGCGGGGTCGAAGTCGGGATGATCAGCCCATATCGCGGCGAGGATGCGCAGGAGCCGCTCGCTGGCGTACGGCGTGGGTGGATCGGACGAGATCCGGAACTCGGAGTCGATCTGGTCGTCCATGCCATCCATGAGCGGGACGATCTCGTCCAGGATCGCCCGCATGGCGGCGACGTCCCGGAGTACCCGGGCTGGATCATGGCGGGCGATGTGGTCGACGGTGGCACGCAACTGCCGGCCGCTGAGTGCGAAACCCTCAGCGACCGTGATGCCGTCCACGGCGAGAACCTCTCCTTCGCCGCCCATGGTCCACGGGCCGGGAGACGCCGCCAGGGCGTCGGCTTCATCGGTCGTCAGTCGTTGTCTCAGGAACTCGACGATGTCACCCATCGGTACTCCCTTCCGCGATCCGCTCGATCAACTTCTGCACGTCAGATGCGGCGTACCAGTTGCCACCAGCCACGCCGTCCTCGCCGATCATCGATAGCTCGGTCTTGGCCACACTCGATGCGATGCCGGCCCGGATCTCTGCCGCTACCTTCGCCCGGGTTGCCGCCTCCACGATCGGAAAGACGGCATCGACAGCAGCGAGGATCGCGTCGTGGTGACCAGCGCGGTGGCCGATGGCGCCATGCTCGATCACAGTGCGGGCGTAGGCGGCGCGGGCCGCTTCGTAGGCTCCGGTGGGGCTAGACATGATCCACTCCGGTTGGTTGGTTGTCGCGAGAAGCCGGCCGCGCGCATCCGTATGCCCAGCTCAACGTCGCCGGGCATCTCATTTGCGGTGTCCGCGCTGGTCAGATGCCACAGCGTGCAGAGCGCGCACTGGTACGGGTACTGGTCCAACCACCGGTCTATCGCGAACGTCACGGCGGCCAGCCACGAGCCGTACGCCGCCTTGCGCATGCATGCGCCGTTCAGCCGGGCCAAGCAGCGCGGGCAGAACAGGAACCCGCACCGGCGCTTCAGCCTCGCCACCGTCCCGCACGCCGGGCACGGCCTCGGCGGCACGGCTGTCGGCGGTTCGATCGTCGCGCCGGCCGCTTTCCGTTGCCGCTTCGCGCCTCGGGCGCACGCCATCCCGCAGTACAGCGGCGGTGGTTGGTTCGCCTGCCACCGCCGTTCGCAGGTCACGCCACAACGACCGCAGGTGAGAGTGAGCATCTGGTGGCCGTAGGTCATCGTTGCCGCTTCACCCATCGGTTGTCTCCAGTCCCCGTTGGATAGCCACATGATCGGCCCGGCGGAACAGGTGAGCCTCGACCACCCGGCCGCCGTTGAACTCGGACACGGTGACGGTGGTGGCGTGTTCCAACATCTGCACCGCGATGTGAGCTCCGGTGACGTGAAGGGTTTTCACCGTTCCGTTGACCTGGTAGGTGACGAGGGCGCTATGCATCGGAGGTCTCCAGCCCGAGTGAGGTGGCGAGGTCGCGAACTTCGATGCAGGCGCCAACCGCGACGGGGTTGGTGCCGAAGTTGGAGTGTCGCGGCACGCAGACAACGCACACCGGCAGTTCGGCGTACTCCTCAACCAGTTCGCCGTCTTCAAGCTGTAGCCAGCCGACGTCACGGTGGATGATGTAATGACGATCCAAGATCGCCAGCGCGTGCTCGTAGCGGCGGATGGCGTCGACTGGGTCATGGAGCGCGATGTACTCCGCTGTAGCGCGCAGCTGCGGTCCGCTCAGCGCGAAGACCTGCGCCGTTGTGATGCCATCAACCGCCAGGACGTCGCCGTCTTCGTCGATACTCCATGGTCCCGGGCTGGCCGCTCGGGCGATGGCTAGTCTCCGCTCCACCTCGGTGCGGATACGGGAGTGAAGATCGGAAACTGCAGGTGGTGGTGGCGCTGGCTGCCGGCAGGGTGCGTCAGCCGAGTAGCACGCCTCTCGCTGAAGGCACGCCGGAAAGCACGCGACGTGGTCAGGCATCGTCCACCTCGTCTCGAAGTTGTTCCGCCAGGAAGCCCATGCCGAGCACGAAGTGCGGCGCGGCGGTCGCGTCCCAGAACGTCCGCTCCGCGACGGTCGTGTGCTCTTCCTCGGTGCGCCGGTCGACATAGGTCACCTCGGCCTCGCGAACAGCGCGGGTCACCACCCAGCCGCGCTTGGCCACCTCTGGGTAGTCGTTCCAGTTGATGCCGTGGCCAGACCAGAGCATTTCCTGCATGTCGTTCGAGTTCTTGCCGTGCAGCTGCTTCGGGCTGAACTTCGCCTGCGCGGCCATGGACACCGAGTTGCGGACGGCGTCCCGTTGGCGCCAGATGAAGTAGTTCGCGACCTCGGTCTCGGATGGCAGGGTGAACACCCGGGCGTCGAAGTGCGGCAGTCCGCCCCAGCCCCGGCGGGCGATCAGCGCGGCGGTGGTGAGCCCAGCAGCGACGGATGCGATCTTCTGAACGACGCCACCGAACCACGCCTGTGACTGCGGTTCGACGTCGGACAGCAGCAGCGAGATCTCGTCGGACTGGCCGTAGGCGAAGACGGTCCCGGACGCGGCCCGGCACAGGTCCTGCGCGACGGCTTGCATGTCGGCCATGAAGTCGAAGTCGTACGGCTTGGCGGCCCTGCGCAGGTACGAGTGGAACGCCCGGCCGTCTACTCTCAAGATCGTGTAAGAGTGCGGCAACAGTAGCGACCGGGTCACGGCCTCGTAGGACTTCATGCGGTCGCCGAGCAAGTCAGCCACCGTCCACCTCCTTGCTGCCAATCTGGGAGGTACTGGCAGCGGATTGGTAGAGATCCACTGACCAGGCCAGGACGTTGTAGGCCAGGTCGCGGTCCTCTTCGGCGGGGCGGACGTCCTCGGCAACCTCGGTGGCGCGCTCCGCCTTGACGTACGCCGCCGCTGCTTCGAGGACTGGTTGTGCCGCCCCCCAGCGGATCTTGGCTGCGTCTCGTTCGGCTTCTACCTCGGAGAGACGGGCGCGAATCTCCGCAACCGGCCGCATGACGTACTCCAGCACCCACACAACCGACTCGGCCGTTGCGTCAAGTTCGTCAGCGATGGGATGGAGGCTCTTCTCGTCCTCGCCGAGACAGTTGCGCTCGTCGGCGTTCCAGTCGCACCGCGAGTGGTCTTCGGCCTCAGCCTCCGCGATCTGCTCCGGCATGTAGCCGAAGTAGAGCATCCGGTCATAGGTGATCTTCTTCGCAAGATCCTCGAAGGTCTCGGTGTTCATGGCACTCACCAATCCGGCTTCGAGATGTCGGACCGGGACTCGCCCGGCGGGATGTGGACGTCGGACGCGACAGCGGCACGGAAGTCCGGACAGCTGCCGGCCGCGCCGCAGGAGCACTCCCAGTGGACGCGGTCGTTGTCGTCGGGGTCGCTGGTCCAGACCCGGTGGTCGGTGCTCATGGCTGGTCGGTCTCCTCGGCAGCGAAGTAGCGGTCGATCTGCTGGTCCCAGAACTCCGGCCGTCGAGCTTCAGGCAGCAGTTCCGCCACGTCGCCGGACGTCATGCCCGACCGGTAGCGGCACTCGGAGATCTCGTGGCCAAACGGTCCACCGCGTTCGTCACCGCAGTTCGAGCAGTGCGGATTACGACGGCCGAAGCCGATCATGGCGGTCACGGTGTCTCCTTCGGGGCCAGGGACTCCAAATAGTCGGCGGCGATGGGTGCGGAGTCGATCCCGACGTCGCCGCGGCCGCACAGCGCAGCCCACGCCTCGTCAGTGAGCGATTCGACCCAGAACGCGAATCCGGCTTCGTCCCGCAGGGCTTCGATGGCTTCCCGCCACCCGGCAGCCCTCGCGGCAGCGACGTCGACCTCGTGAACAGCATCGACGAGAGACGGCGGCTCGATGAGCCCTGCCCACCTGTCGCCGCAGGACTTGCAGATGTGATCGCCCGCGTGGCCTTGGTCTTCGTGACAGACGTGAACCGCGCCGTAACTCTGATGCCGCGCCAAACAGATCTTGTCGTCGGTGCTCATGTCTCGTTCCGTTCGGTGACCTCGACCCACGGCGTGGTCATCACGGTGCCGTCCGGCCATTCGGTAACCCGGCGCCGCACAAGAACGGCCTCGTGATCCTCCGGCGTCCAGCAGTGCGTGCCGTCGCTATGGTGCGAGTGGGAGTCCTCGACGCGGGTTTCGCCGCGTGGCATGACCAGGACACCGGCGTCGGCGAGAGCGGCGAGCAGCGCCCGGTCTTCGTGGGCATGCATCTCGTCGCGGGCGACCCCCCAGCGAACGGGTGCCGATCTGTCGCGTCCCGATTTACAACTGCACCGCCACACGTAGCGCTCGCCGCCGCTGTTGCCTAGATCGGTTGTGGTTGTCCGGTGCGCATTCTTGATCTGCGCCACCAGCTCCTCGGTTTCGGGTGTCCAGCGCGGGTCGGTGCTCACTCCGTGCCTCCCGCTCGGGGCTGGCCCTTCGGCGCGTAGCCCTTGATCGTCAGGACGTGGATACCGGCCTTCAGGTTGGCCTGGGTATGGGCCAGGTGGCAGTCGCCGAACGGGATCAGCAGGTAGTCGCCGAGGAACAGTTCGGTGACCGCTTTGTCGCCGGTGTCAAGATCTTCGACTGTGACGCGGAAGTTCGGGGTGGTCACGGCTCCACCACCTCGGTCAACGGACCCCGAGAGACCAGGCACAGGTCGATACCGTCGTCCACCATGGCTTGGTTGCGGACAAACCCGGCCCGCTTGCCGTACCGCGTCCAATCCGCCGGCCGTCGCCGAACCGTCAACCCGGACGCACCTTCGGCGATGCGGCGGATGGCCCACTGGTCGGCGAAGTAGTCACCACCACTCGACGCGGCGCCGTGGATCAGCTCCATGGCGTCGATCGGTGCGAACACCGCGTCGAGCACCGACCAGATGAACCCGGCGTCCGACCAGGTGCGGGAACTGGTCACCAGGACTCTCAACGGCTCAGACATGATCACGTTCTTTCGTGGTGGCCGCACGAGTAGCGGCGTCAGGGTTGGCGATCTCCAACAGCACGTCGCCGTGGCAGGGCTGATCGATTGGGCACCAGCAGCAGAGGTCCTTGCCTGCGAGCTCCGACCGAAGGTGCAGCAGGTCGTTGGCGTCGAACTCGTGGTTGCCCATCGGCCCGATGTGAAGCCGGTACAACTCGACCGCGCGAACCGTGGCTGCGGCCTGAGTCGGGAACATCCCCCACACCCGGTGCAGGGCGTCCGGCTCGATGACAGCCCAGTCGCCCTCGAACAGCTTCGAGACGGTGAACGGGTTGCCCCAGCGAGACGGCCGGCCGACGTACACCGCGTTCTCGGGCATACGCCAGCCCTTGGTGCGCTTGCGCTGGATTCGCTGCGGCATGTCACGCACTCCTCGCTGCGAGAGTCGCGGCAGGTTGACGGCGGCGATCGGCCCCGGTCAGGACGACGCGCTGGCAGATCTCGACCAGCCGGGACGCCAGCCGGTCGCCGAGTCCTTCGCGGAGTTCGGCCAGCGGCAGGTTCGTCGTGAAGATCGACGGCAGCATGGCCTCGTAGCGGTGGTTCAGCAGCCGGTAGGTCGTCTCCTCCACCCACTCGCTGGACTTCGCCGCGCCGAGATCGTCGAGCAGCAGGATCCCGGCCTCCCGGTACGTCGCCATGGCGCCCTCGGGATCCTTGCCCGACGGGCGCAGGGCCGCAGTGAAGTCTGCGAACGTGGTCGCCGCCCACGTTGGTGCGGCCGGTGAACAGACCACCAGCCGCAGGGCGCCGTATGCCTGCCACGTCTTGCCCGTGCCGGTGGGCCCGGCGATCAACAGCGAAGGGCTGTCCTTCGGCGAAGAGTCGTACCGCCGGACCCACGCGTCGACGTCAAGGTGGTCGATGTTGGCCGCGACGAACCGGCGCGGGAACCGCGTGTCGCACTCGTACTCGGCGCGGGCGATCCGCCACTGGGTCAGCACGTCTCCGCCGGACGCCTTGGCGTTAGCAGCGCATTCGGCGCAGGTCGCCGGGGTGTCGCAGTGGTCGGTGGTCACAGGCCCTCCGTGTACGCGTTCGGATCGGTCGGGTTGGTGTACGGCTTGTGCGGCGACGCTCGTCCGTTCGGGGTGGCGTACTCGGCGGCGCGGATCATCCAGTTGCGCCACGCCAACTCCCAGTTGACCTTGGTCGCGTCGCGGCCGGCTTTGGATCGCCAGTGGTTGACGAACTTCTCGGTCTCACGGCTGTTAGCGAGTTGCGGCACGTTCGCCATGGCCCACTCGCGCATCGACGCCGTCAGTGCGAAGTCGTCCGGGATCCGTGTCCCTCGTTGCGTCTTTGGCTTGGTCGGCGGGTCGCTGTGCAGCCCAATCTCTTGATCAGAGAGATCAAGCGGTAAGTACTTCTCTATGGGGCGCTCTGTGCGCCCAGGGTGGGCGTTCTCTGCGCCCTGGCTGGGCTCTTCCTGCGCCCACGTGGGCTCACTCTGCACCCTGGCCTGGGCTACGTCTGCGCCCACGGGGACCATCAGCCGGTACCGGGTTCGCTCACCACGCAGCCGTGCGTCTTCGGCCGACGGCCGGGCACGGTGCACCCACCCCAGACGCTCCAATTCGGACAGATGACGCTTCACGGTCGACTCGTTCAATCCGGTCTCCCGGGCAAGAACACTCAGCGACGGGTTGTGCCGCTCGGGGATCTCGGCTGTTCCCACGGTCGCCGCGTCGGCGAGGACGAACATGACCAGCCGAGCGGGCGACGGTAGGTCGCTCGCTCGGACCGCTTTGGTCACGTCCCAGCGGGTAGGCACTCAGGTGCCCGCCGGGTACTCGCGAACACGGAGTTCCACCGGCCAGCGGTCGAGGTCGCCACCCTTGGGGTCGAGTTGCCCGAGAGCGAAGTTACGCGCCCATACAGAGCCGAGCTGCTTGACGAACACCGGCACCTTGGCCTCGGTGCACTGTGCCAGTAGGTGCCGCACCCACGGCAGTCGCATCTCTCGCGCGCGCGGACCGGACTCCCCGCCGATGATGACCCAGTCAAGATCGCGCGTAGGGATTGACGTGAACGTCTGCCCGCCGACGCCGCTGCCGCCGACGCGGACCCGACCGTTGAAGTCGCGCCATGGACCGGCTGTGTTCGAACTGGTTAGCCACAGGTAGCGGCCGATATCCACCGCTTCGAGCAACGGTTCGACCGACAGGAACCGCACGGCCGCGGGGGTGTCGTAGAGGTGTGGGATTCGTTGGTCAGCCCGGGCCTGGTCCTCGACCGATGTGCCGAGCCAGACATTAGGTAGCGGCGCAGCATGCCACGGCCCAGCGGGCAAAGCCTTGACGACCCGGGCCATTCGGTCCGGGCGCTTGGTCAGGATCTGGTAGGTGTGCTGGGGTGTACGTGCCATGACATCCCAGACCTGGGCGACGAACTCGCGCGGCACACGGGCGTGAAAGAGGTCGCTCATCGAGTTGACGAAAACCCGACGCGGCACTCGCCAGCGCAGCGGGGCAGTCAACATGTCGGCGTGGGCGGTGATGCCGAAGCCGGGACCGGAGGTGCGCGGGTTACCGTCGGTCTGGTACTTCGGATTGCCCATGCCCTTGAGGCGCTTGGCCATCGTGAGGGCGTAGCAGTTGTCACACCCGGGCGATACCTTGTCGCACCCTGTCGTGGGGTTCCATGTGGCGTCGGTCCACTCGATGTGGGAGATACTCATTGCAGGCTCCTGGTGATGTCAGGGGTTCGAGTCGTCCGCCGGTCTTGAGCGTTGACGCGCTCCCGGCGGGCGCACCCCAATTCTCCCACCGACGTACGTTCGCGCTTGGCGTGCCACGCCAGCGGTTGGGAGGCGAAAATGCTGTTGTAGCAACGGTTTTCGACCTCGCGCGGGTCATTGACCACGCTCAGTGCGAAGTCATACGCGGCCCGTCGCGTCTCTTCGGTGCCGACCAGCATCCACCGGCCACCGATGACGGCGTAGCCGGCGAACACCCGCTCCGACCACTGCCGGACCACCACCTCACTCACCATCCGTCTCCTCCCACATGCCGCGCAACGACCAGCCGACCGCGATACAGACGACGGCGAACAAGATCAGCAGCAGGACCCACATCACTCACCCTCGCCGAGCTTCCTCGCGTCGACCGGCGTGAAGATCTCCTCCGGCGGGCGCTGATCATGTGTCCGGTGTGACCACGCGTTCCCGCACTGACAGATCGGCTCCGGCTTCACCGCCGCTGTCATGGATCCGGACGGGACGAAGACGTGCACCGTCACCGGCGGCAGACGCCTCGCTGCCTTCGCTGCCTTCGTCGGTCGCGCCTTCGGGAACTGGCTCACGCCGCACCCCGCAGCCGGGACACCTGACGGCTAGAGATCCGCAACAGCCCGGCGATCTGCTTCGCCGACACCCCCCGCGACGTCAACGTGGCCACCGCCGCCGCCCGCTCCTTCCGGTTCAGCGGCAACACCTCTCCGTTGCATGCCCGCATCACCGCCACCTCGTCCACGTCCTCCTCGCGTTGCCGCAGCCACGCTGTCCCCCGCTGCCAGTTCTTGCGCTGCAACGGGGCGACGGCGACGAACAGCAGGTCGAACCGGTCCCGCTCGTCGGTGATCGACATGAGCCAGTCGGCGACATCCTCGGGTAGTTCGCTGCGTACCCGTTCGGCCATCTCCAGCGCCACCTCGGCCAGTCGGTCGGCCCGGTCCTCCATAGACTCCAAGATCACCGCACCTCCAGTCGCGTGCCGTACACAACCCAGGTGACGCCCTCTAGCACGGCGAGATCGCTGTAGCCCTCGTCACCCTGCGCCCATTGCGCGACCTCCTTCAGGCCACTCCCACGCACGGCAGTCGCGATCCGCCAGACGCCGTCGTCCTCGTCGGCGAAGCGCACCGACAGGACGGTGCCGTCCGAGAACGCCAGGTACGACTTCTCGTCGCCGAGGATGCTGAACTCCTCGTTGATGTCGCCGTCGACGCAGATCAGGTCGTCGCTGTGGCCGGTCACGGTGATCTTTCCCATCACCCCACCTCCTCGTCTGCCCCTACTGGGGTGAGAGACGGCAAGGGTGCAGAGCGAACGGCGCCGCTGTTGTCCAGGTAGACCCAGACCTCACGACGTAGCAGGACAGCCACGGTCTGCGGGTCGGCGCGGTGCAGGATCAGCCACCCGGCCGCGACAGCACCGGACCGGTGGGACTCGATCACCGAATGGCACCCGGTCGTCGCCGAGCCACACGCCACGAGAAGGTTCGCCGGCAGGTTCTTCCACGCCAGCCGCGACCCACCCATCTGTCTCGGGCTGCGGTGGTGGATCGAGAAGTCCACGCCGCGCCGGTCGCCGATCTCGCAGCCCGCGATTTCGCAGGACCAGTTCGCGCGTTCGAGTACCACCTCCACCACATCACCGGACGGTCCGGTCTGACGGTAGGTACGACGCATGGGTGATCGTCTCAGCGCGTCCACGCGTAGACCTTCTCTCCGCCAATCAGCGGCGCGCCCTCTGGCCCCTTGACGTGCGGCGCTATCCAAACCGGCCGATGGACCTCGCGGCTTGCATACCACTGTTGGCGCCAATGGCCTCGGACGATCCACTGGTGGTGGTACTCCCGCTCGGATTGGCCATGCACCGGGCTGGGCGGCCGGCGGAGTGTGATTACCCGGACGCTTGGTGGCGGCTGGTGAAGTCGCTCGGCACGTCGTTTGGCGGCCCGGTCGAACACCGCGTCGGATACGGCGGCTACAGACTGGCCCATGAGCAGCCATGCCGTCTTGAGTACGGCCATCCAGGCCGAGACGTCGTCGTTCGAAGCGCAGAACTCAACGACTTTGCCGCCGACGCTGACCGGTACCGGCGCATCGGTGAATGGCGTCTGGCACTCGTTGTCAATCATCAGGCGGCCCAGGCGGGAACGGACCGCTTCTGCCTGGTCTTGGTTGACGATGCCGCGCTCGATCGCGGCGGCGATCATACCGTCACGATCTCCGTACCACGTGATCCAGATTCCGCCCTTGGTCCAATATGGGTTGTTGCCGGTCCAGTACGACCACGCTGCGGCCACGATAGGTGTGCGGCCCTCGTTCGGGAGGTAGTCGCCATAGTCCACAGTCGCAATCGGGTGATCAAAGTAGATCAGCCCGGACTTCGCGGGTAGATCCTCCGGCGCCAACACGAATGTCGGCAGCCCCTTCGCGGCAACCACGGCCAGATCGGCCATGTCCGCGCTCACAAAGAACAGTTCAGCCTCTCGCAGTCGGCGCACCTCCGCGTCGGCCAACTGGCGAGCGGCACGAGCAGGCGGGCCGAGCGGCGCCACGTTCTGGCGTCCGTCGCGGATCGCGCGCTCATAAACCGCCTGGCCCACTTCGCTGACAAACTCCACGGTCTCGGCGCGAAGATCCGGTAGGTCGATTGGTCGCAGGCCCATCACCAGCTCCCCTCGTATGCCAGATCGCCGGAGTAGTCGTCGTACTCGTCGTCATCCTCGGCGCGCATGTTGTCCTGTAGGTCCCGGCAGTCGCACGGCTCGTCAAGGTCGTCGCTGTTGAGGTAGGCGCAGTGTCCGAGAACGTGGCCGTTGACGATCACCCACTCAGACATTGGCGCTCCTCTGGCTGGGCCAGCCGTTCGCCGGCTCGCACGTATGGCAACGCGGCTCGTCCCAGCAGCCGAACGAGCAGATCCCGGTGCCGTTGAAGTAGGGGCACGACGACAGGTCGGTCTCGTCGTCCTCGGTGTAGAACATGATCTGGTCGCTGTCGCAGTCGTCGCAGTTGCCGCACGCCATGTGGCCGCAGGACCGGTGCTCGGCGACGGTGTGGACGTTGTCGTCGTAGTTGAAGGCTGGGCAGAAGCACGGCGCGTCGGTGTCGACGGGCTCAGACATCGACTTCCTCCTCGTCGAACTCGGACACCGGCCAGGGCGTGTCGTCGTAGACGATCTCCAGTGCCGTGCCCTCCAGCCGCAGCCGCTTCAGCCGGTCCGCTGCTGTCTCGGTGCGGGTGGGTAGCGGACGGCGCAGGCGGTCGTCGCGGATCGTCCAGTTACAAGACCAGCACTGGTGGATCATGACGAGTTGGCCGAGGTCGCGGCCGTCCTCGTCCTGCTGGCCGAGCTCTACCACCATCCGCTTGCTGCATCTGCGGCAAAGGAGGTCGGAGTCGATGATCTGGGTGGTCACTTCGGGCCCCCGTTCAGCTCGGCCTTACGGGTGGCGGCAGCCTGCGCGAGACGGTCGTACGCCGCCTTCGGGATGTCACCCGAGCCCCGCGCGGCAGCCACGGACTTGCCCACCACCGCGATGTCCTCGTCGGTCTTCGCCTTGCGGATCTCGTCCATGTAGGCGTCGATCAACACCTGCGTTTCCGGGTCCCACGCGGCCGGCGCGGGACGTTCGTATGCCTGATGCGCCACCCGGGTATCGGCGGCGGCTTGGCCGCCGTCGTCCTCGTCCGGCGCTACGCCGCTGATCGCGGTCAGGATGTACCGCCGGGCGTAGGTGATCGCTGAGCCCACCTGCTGCGGTGTCGCGTTCGACGGCAGCGGATACAGCCCCGCGTCCGTCTCACCCGACGTGTGACGCAGGACGTACGCGAGGACGAACCGGCCGTCGTCGATCGTCGGCTTGGCAGAAAAGGACAGGCCGTGCTTCGCCATCAGCGGCAGCACCAGCGTGGACACCTCGGCCAGATCGGCGTAGCGGTAGGAGTAGTTGCCCTTGTCGCTGCGGACGTTGGCCACGTTGCCCTTGCCCAACGTCGGCAGCTCGAGCTGGAAGGCGGCCAGCGCCGACGCCAAGGTCTCGGTCTTCGTTTCCTTCGTCACGGTCACGACGTCGCTCCCGTCACCAGATACGGCGCGCACTCTCCACACGGCACCCTGCCGTCCCGACGCGCATCGAGGCAGGTCTTGTGCAGCCACCGGGGTCCGAACGACACCCACTGGATCGGCTGGATGGACTCCTCGCGGGGTGTGACGATCGGCAACTGCTCGGTGTCCTCATCCCATTCGACGAGGAGCACCGGGTCCGGCTGGACCTCGTCGCCCTCACCGGGCACCAGTTGGCCCGGGGTCTGGCCGGGCTCGGCCGGGGTCCATTCCGTCCGCCGTTCGTCGGCGATCCCGGCCTCGAGGGCTTCCTGTCGGGCTTGGTCATCGCGACGCCACTTCCGCCGCCAGTACAGCCACGTCACGACACCGGCGACGAACAGGAAGATGGCGAACCAGGGCGCTACGGCGTCGGTGGCGGTCATGCCGCACCTACCAGCTCTGACTCCCACACGTCGCCGGGGATGACCCACGGAGACACGGGACGGATGCCCTTCTCGGCGAGTGCTTTGGCCCGGTCGGCTTTCGCGTCGAGCTCGTCGGGTCGCAGGTGGGCATAGCATCCGGAGCCGCCGAAGCCCGGATGGTCGAAGATGTCGTCCGCGGGTGTGACGGTGAGCTCGCGGATCCACGGCTCCTCGACGACGGGTTCGGCGGGGACGACCAGCAGCCGCAGGTAGATGGCTTTCCACGTCCGGTCGAGCTGGAGCCGTAGCTTCCACAGCCACGGCAGCCGTTCGTCCTTGCGGTGGCGAGCGTGGTAGCCGTTGGCCGGATCCTCGGCGAGGTAGGCCAGGGTGCACAGGATCGCGGCGAGGGTGGCCAGGATGGCAAGGGCAACGATCATGATCACGGCACCTCCAACAGGTTGAGCAGCGGTCGGTCGACGATCGGGAACGCGGCGGACGGCTGGTTCCACGCCGGCATCGGCAGGGACGCGAACAGCGGCGGGTCGTCCTGGGGTTGGGTGATGGTGGCGGCGACGAGGATCCGCAGCGCCGTCCGGGCTACGGCCTCCTGCGTGGACTGGTCGCGGCCCCAGCCGTTGAGGCGGCGCAGGGCCCGGGCGATGGCGGCCTGCTCCACGTCGGTGGGCTCGAAGTCGCGGTTGGTGTAGGTCACGACTCACCACCTCGGCAGGCGCGGAGTGCGTAGTCGTCAGGGTCGACGCCGTTGGCTTCGGCCATGGCCCGGTACGAGTCGTGCAGCTCGTGACCGCCGTCGCTAACCGAGCCAAGGTCGATCTCTCCGAATGCGGCCCGCATCCGGACGGCCATGTTGTGGCCGGCGCCGCGCAGCAGGAACCCGGCGCACGTGGACGGATTCTCGGTGCCGGACTCGTGGCAGCCGAACATGCGGCCCGACATGTCGTAGGCGGTGGGGGCAGAGATCCGGAAGGCTTCGGCCGGGAACGAGCCGGTCTGGTCGACCCGCCACGGGCACCCGCCGCACGGCTGGCGGCGGTAGTGGCCGCGTCCACCCTCAACCGAGTGGACGACGTTGTTGGCGTCGGCGACCTTGGTGGATCGGATCTCGGTCACGGTGAGGTCCCTTCCAGGAAGTGGCGCCACGCACCCGGCGGCCAGCATTCGCCGCCATGGCACTCCGGTAACGAAAAGACGAGGGCCTGTTTCGATGTGACCTGTGCGTGGCGGCGGTAGGTCTGCCCGCATGCGGTCTGGTCGGCTCCGTCGCGGCTAACCACCCGGTGGACGGCGCCGGAGTAGGTGAGGAGAACGGCGCGGGTCATGGCTGGGCCTCGTCGGTGGCGTTAGCGGCGGTCATGAGCGCGCGACCGAACTCGCGGGCTTCGGCGGGCTCGAAGTGCTTCGGGGTGTCCATCGCAACGCGAATCAGGCGAGCGCCGTCTTCCTCGCCGTGGCAGCCGCAGCCGACTGCAGCGTCGACTTCGACGGCTCTGTCCATTGCCGACCACGGCAGGCCGACTGGCTCAAGCGCCGGCACCAGACGCGTGAACACGGCATCCGGCCAGAGCCCGCACATGTCGGTCCACATGAGGCCCACACCACTCCGGGCGACGTGCCAGCCGTAGCCTTCCTCGTGTTCGGCCAGGAACCCGGCAACTGCGGGCGCCTCCTGGACGAGGTAGTAGCCCGGTGGCGGCTCGGGCGGCAGCGGCGGCGTGACCGGCTCGAACGGTGTGCCACGCGGCGCCAGGATCACGATCTCGCTGCCGGCTAGGCGATACTCGGGCTGGCCACCGGCGCACCCGCCCCAGATCTCCTCGGCGTCGATCTCGCCGCCACCAAGCAGCGGCGGAAGCTTGTACAGGGTCATCCCACCGTCACCTCTTCCACCACTGCCGCCATGTCCTGACGGGTGATCTCGGCATCGACACAGGCGGAGAACACGTCGATGGCCAACCGGACGTCCAGCAGCTGCGCCGGGGTCAGGTGCGACAGCGAGTAGGTGCCGGCTGCGGCGCGGAACTGGAAGATGTGCGACCAGGCGGCGTGGGCGTAGGCGATCGCGTTGGCGTCGAAGGGAGCGGGAGTGAGGTAGGAGGTCATCGCGGCACCGCCTCGATCATGTATCGCCGTATGTTGTCGTCGATCCGCTCGCCGGCCGTCATCTCGTCCGCACGTCGAGCCGGCTGTCCCGCAACCACCCGCAACCGAGCGATGATGTCGCACCGGTAGCAGGTACACATCGGTACCGGATCCAGCGTTGGGCCGTCGCAGTGTTCGAACTGGCAGCCGACCCGGTCCAGTGCGTCGATCGCCTCCTCAAGCAGGTCGGTCGCGATCTTGGTGTCGGCGCTCACCTGTCCGCCCCCGCCTTCACCCGCGCCAACGCGTGCTGGCCACACAACGTCGCAGCAGCGGAGATCAACGCATCGGCGACAGCGTTCTTCTCATCGACGGGGATCTCTGACAGGAATGCTCGGGCTTGGGTTTCGTCGGGGTCCTCGGCGAGGAGTTCACGCAGAGCGGCGGCGAGCTTCTGGATGGTGGTCATGACCCGCCGCCGGTGTACTTCGCAACCGCCTCAGCCATGCCGAGGACCCGGCCCGGCTTGTAGTCGCGGGCGTAGCCTCGAGGTGCAACCGCAACCGTGCCGTCGTCGTCGAGGTAGAAGTAGTCCCATTTCGTCGTCAGCGAGCCGTCACGGTTGCGCGTCTCGCCGGCGAGAATGCGGATGAAGTAGCCACGTCCGCCCGACTTGATGCCTACCGCCGGTGAACCGCCAAGACCGCGAGCAAGGGTGAAGGCCCGCTCGATCTCCGCGAAGGCGATCTGTCGCGCCGGTTTCTTTACCATGGGTACACTGCCTTTCGTTGGGGCCGGTCGCCACTTCTTCCACGGGAGGCGGCCGGCTTTGCTGTCGTTGAGGGCGGGGAGGTCCGGCCCCTCCCCTACGGCTCACCCGCTCGGGGGTCTGGGGTGAGCCGGGTCGCGCTCCTGCGGGGAAGACGGGAGCGCGGAGCCGTACTTCCAGCGCTGGCCGGTGTCGCTCTCATGCCACGCGGAGCCGTGGCCGAAGCGCAGGTGGCAGATCGCCGGCGCCGTGTTGGGCGCGAACATGCTCACGGACTCGTCGCCGCAAATGCCGTCACTGTCGTGGCCGTCGGCGATGAATGTGGCGAAACTGCGCGCCGCTTGCAGCACCTGGGCTTCCGATCCGCCCAACTGGATGGCCAGTGCCAGTGCCTTCTCGCGGTCCTGCACGGTCGGCAGCGGTTTGACGCGAAGGTGGATTTCGGTCTTCACGACGTCGCCCCCATGGCGTCCCTGTTCTTGTCGGCGGTCGCCTCAGCAACGTCGAGGGTGCGGGCCACGCCGGTTGCCTTCTTCGGCCGAAGTCGTACCGGCAGCCCTTCTGCCGCGCAATCGCTACAGCTCGCCACGCAGACCTCGACGAAGTGGGTACGCCGGTAGCACTCGTGGCACAACTCCTTGTGGTGCGACGAGCAGCATGGGCCCACTTTCGGCTTCGGGCACCGTTCGCAGCGGGCAACATCCGCCCGGTCCCCGCTAGCGACGGGGGCCGGGTCGGATGCTGGCGCGACAGGCGTGCACGCCTCCACCGGGGCCGTCTCATAGGTGAGTGGAACCAATGCCGGCTGAAGGCCGAGCGGTTGAGCCAGCCGCCGCAGTGTCGCTGGACGTGGGCAGCCCCGCTTCCCGGACTCGACCTCGGACAGGTACGACGAGGTGACGCCAGCCGCGGCGGCCAGATCCGACTGCGTCATGCCGGCGTCGAGGCGGGCATCGCGGAGATGGATGATCAGCGGGTCGATCATGACGCACCCGCCGGCACCACGACGAGCCGCCCGGACGCCAGCGCCTGAACCTTGCCGGCGAGCTTCTCCTTGCGGCGCTTCCACCGGTCGTCGTCACCGGCGTTGCGCAGGAAGTACCAGTTGCCGACGTTGACGGCGTCGAAGAATAGGCCCCAGCCGTCCAGGGTCGCGACGTCGAAGAAGGTTGTCACGACCAGGGCCGGCAGGAAGAAGGGCTTCAACTCCGCCCAGACAGTCTGGGCGAAAGGAATGTCTTGCCCGCGCTCGTTGGCCATCCGAGTGAACACGCCGGCAATGACCCACACGGCGATGAGCGTCGCCGCCGCGATGTTGATGGCTCTCACGACGCACCACCCGGTGGCGTCCAGCCCATCCGGATCAGCAGGTCCGACGCCTCAGGGGAGATGTAGACGTCCGCTTCCAGGTCGACCGTGGTCCGCTCGAACACCGCCGGGTGCAGGTTCACCGCCGGACGTCCCGGGCTCATGTGGCTGATCTCGTAGCCGCGCAGTCCCTTGCTGATGTTCTGGCCGTCGAGGATGACGGTGGCGTCGGTGTCCTTGGGGCCGGTGAAGATTTGGATGTGGCTCACTTCCCCGGTCCTTTCTTGTCGGCGTTGTCGGCGATCTCCCGGGCCAGCTTCCGCAGCTTCGGGTCCTGCTCGACCCGCTTCACCCGGTCGGAGTCGGAGCTGCTGTTGGACTTGTCAGCCATGTCGCCCTCCTTCGGGATCAGACGAGTGCCGGAACAGGTGCCGGTCGGGGC
>ERZ777005.8-NODE-8-length-23756-cov-15.630522_pt1 | contig 23756 bp, 30 predicted proteins | sample MGYA00374958_ERZ777005 | MGnify/ENA primary metagenome ERZ777005 (study PRJEB29304, sample SAMN08777409) | plant metagenome | isolation source: Switchgrass | host: Panicum virgatum | place: USA: Austin, Texas | collected 2014-11-04 ... | reverse complement strand
CGAGATTCGCCTTAGTCTCGTGGGCTCGGAGATGTGTATAAGAGACAGACACAACCCAGCTCCTGGACGGACTCGCCGCGCACATCGCGGACGCCGGCCTCGCCGTGTACCGGCCGGACGGCGTCTACGAGGACGACGAGACCGGGGTCATCTTCACGGTGGTGCCCGAGTCGCCGGACCGGGTCATCGTCCTGACCGCCTACCCGGTCGAGGACACCGAACTGTCCGACGCGATCACCGGGATTCAGGCCCGCATGCGGTGCGGCCGGGACCCGCGCGAGGTCGATGACCTCGCCGACGACCTGCGCGACCTGCTGCACAACGCGGAGGGCCTCGTCCTCGGCGGGGTCCGCGTGTCTCTGATCTGGCGGCAGTCGCAGGCCCTGCTGGGCCAGGACGCCCACGGGCGGATCGAGCTGTCCGCCAACTACTACGCGCGCACTACGCGCCCTTCACCCCACCTGTACGAGTAGGAGGACTGCGTCATGTCGACGCCGACCGAGACCGCCCTTGCGCGCCGCTGGCGCCTCCAGATCGACATGTCTGCCGCGCAGGACGGCAGCGACTGGCAGAACTGCGTGGGCATCACCGGCTTCAACTGGACTGCCTCGCCGAACATCGAGGACGACACCGAGTACGACGACGAGGGGTGGGGCGGTAATACGAAGACCGGCCAAGACTGGGAGGTCGTGGCGACCTTCAACCGCAAGCACACCCCGGACGAGACCGCCTACAGCCCCGTCCACGAGAAGATCCGCACCGCGTTCTTCGCGTACGGCGCCGCCAACAAGATCCATCTCCGGTTCTTCGACCGCAACGGGCTGCCGGAGGCGTACGAGGGCAAGGCGATCCCGGACTGGGAGCCGCAGAACGACGAGGCGAGGGATTTGGACCAGGTTCAGGTGACGTTCACCGGTGACGGCCCGCTCACCCCGATCACGAACCCGGTGACTCCCTGATGGCCTTCAAGACTCTGGAGGAGTTCCTCGGCGACTGCCTGGAACTCCCGGTGCGCTGCACGGACGGCGAGCTGCGGACGTTCCGTATCCCGTCGCCTCCGGCCGAGGACGGCCTGAAGATCGAGACGATCATGACGGAGGGGCTCCGCGCGGCCGAGGGGGGCACCCCGCTCGACAGCGAGGCCCTCGACGACGCCGGCGAACTCGACCTGTACCGCATGGCGCTGGGCTCGGCGTACGACGACGTGCGCAAGCACCTCGAGTGGAGCCGCTTCCGGCACGTCGCGATGACGTCCGTCATGTGGATCACGGGCGGCCTCGACCTCGCCGAGCAGTACTGGAACTCGGACGGCGACCCAAAAGTGGCGCAGGCGGCGCAGAACAGGGCGGCCCGGCGCTCATCGGCTGCGGCGAACGGGACGAAGCCACGGGCCTCTACGAGTGGTACGAGTACCCGAAGGGCTACCGGCCGCGCCCGAAAGGCCGCTCAGACCTGACCTGGGCCGACCTCCTGACGGAGTGGGCCCTCATCGAGGCCGACCTTCACCAGGTCTACGGCATCGACCTCGACGAGCCCGGCCTGATGCAGGCCCGCTCCTGGCGCTGGCTCAAGACCCGCATCCTCGGCCTCCTCTCTACGGAGTGCCGTCTCCAGCGCCGCTTCGCACCTCCCGAACCCACCCAGCCGAAGGGAGGCCCGCGTCGTGGCGCTCAACCTCGGTGAACTCGTCGCGGGCCTGCGGGCGGACGAGAGCGACTTCGTCCGTGGGATGAATGAGGCCGAGCTCGCTATGCGCGGTCTCGTCCGCGACACGAACGGCCAGCTCCGCGACCTGCGGGGCAGGTTCGTGACCGACTCGGAGGTCATGGGCCAGTCCCTGGCCTACCGGATCGGCCACGGCGCCCGCCAGGCCGCCTCCGCAGTGGCCAAGGTTGGCCCGGCGGTGGCCGCCCTGGGTGTCGGCGTGCCGGTCGTGGCCGCAGTCGGGACCGCGTTCCTCGGCCTGGCGGCCGGGGCGGTCTCGGCCGGACTCGCGGTGAAGGCGTTCCAACTGGCCGCGCAGCCGCAGCTGGAGCAGGTGGCCGAGGTCACCCAGCTCGCCGAGGAGGCTCAGAAGGCTGCCGCGTCGGGGGCGAAGGACGCGGCGGAGAAGCAGAAGGCGTACGCGGACGCCCTGAAGGAACTCCCGCCGGCCACGCAGGACACGGCGAAGGCGTTCATCGGCCTGAAGCGGGACTACAAGGGCTGGTCGGACGAGATGTCCGGCACGACGATGCCGCTGTTCACCAAGGGCATTGAGATCCTGCGCTCGCTGCTGCCGTCGCTGACGCCGTTCGTGCGGTCGGCGGCCGGGGCGATCGGCGGGTTCCTCGACCGGGTCGCGGTCGGGGTGAAGTCCGCCCGCTTCAAGGAGTGGGCGGCGGACATGGCCGCTGCGTCGGGCCCGGCCCTGGCGAACTTCTTGACGTTCATTAAGAACCTCGCCGTCGGCTTCATGGCCCTGCTCCAGGCGTTCCTCCCGACGTCGCAGACGATGACCGGCGGGCTCGTCTCCATGTCGGCGGCGTTCGCCTCCTGGGCGCAGTCACTGAAGGGGAGCGAGGGCTTCGCGCAGTTCCTGGCGCTGGCCCGCGAGGGCGGCACGACGCTCGGCCAACTCGCCCTCGCCGTCGGCAACCTGCTGGTGGCGCTCGGCCCGCTGATCGGGATCACCACGCAGGTGGCGCTCGCGCTCGCGCGGATCATCAACGCCCTGCCGCCAGACGTGCTGTCGGTGCTCGCCACCGTGATCGGCACGGTCGTCGTCGGCATGAAGCTGTGGGCGATCGGCGCCCGCGTGGTCGCCACGGTGAACGCCCTGATGGCGGCCTCCGCGTACCGGGCGGCTGCCGGGTGGGTGCGGATGGCGGCCGTCGGTATCGGCGCCTACGTGCGCACTGCGGCTGCCGCTACGGCGTCGGCGGCTCGTGCGGCGGCGGCGTGGGTGCGGGCGGCTGCGACGAGCGTCGCCGCGTTCGTGCGGATGGCGGTCGCGGCGACGGTCTCGGCGGCGCGGACGGCGGCCGCCTGGCTCGGGTCGGCTCTGTCGGCGTCCGCTACGTGGGTGGCGGCGGTCGTCCGGGCCGGGATCACCAGCGCGGCGACGTTCCTGATGATGGCGGCCCGCGCGGTGGTGTGGGCGGCGACGATGGCGGCCTCGTGGATCATCGCCATGGGCCCGGTCGGCTGGATCATCGCCGCCGTGATCGCCCTGGCTGCGCTGATCTTCCTGTACTGGGACGAGATCAAGGCGTTCACCGTGGCGGCCTGGGACGCGATCTGGTCGTGGATCAAGGGCATGGCCCAAAAGATCTGGGACCTGTTCCTCAACTGGACGATCGCCGGGCTGATCATCAAGCACTGGGACACGATCAAGTCGAAGACCGTCGCGGTCTGGAACGCGATCGTCAACTGGGTGAAGAAGATCCCAGGCTGGATCTACAACGCCTTCCTCAACTGGACCGCGCTCGGTTTGATCATCAAGCACTGGAACTCGATGAAGTCGGCCACGGTCAGCCGGGCGACCGCGCTGATCGCCTTCGTCAAGGGCATCCCCGGCCGGGTCAAGTCAGCCCTGAGCAACCTCGGCAGCGTCCTCGTGGGCGCCGGTAAGGCGTTGATCCGAGGGTTCATCAACGGCATCAAGAGCATGATCGGCAGCGTCAAGAACGTCGCGTCGTCGGTCGTCGGCGCCGCAAGGGACTACTTCCCCTTCAGCCCCGCCAAGAAGGGCCCGTTCTCAGGCCGCGGCTACACCAGCTACTCCGGCCAGGCCCTCGTCTCCGACTTCGCGAAGGCCATCGCGGGCGGGACACCGGGCGTCCGCTCGGCGCTGAACGGCCTGTCAGGGATGGCTGCTACGCAGCTCGCTGGACTGCCGCCCCTGGACGCCTCCATGTCGGCTCTCGTGGCCGCCCCCACCGGCATGCAGCCCGTCATGGCGGGCGCCGCTGCCGGGGCGGCTGTGGGCGGGGGCCGTCTGGTCCGGGTGGACCTCGGCGGCGAGCTGGGCGACGCGATCGTCGGGATCCTCCGCACGAAGATCGGCGCCGGTTCGGGCGGCGACGTTCAGCTGTACCTCGGCAAGGAGGGGTGACATGGCGTTCCCCGAGGACCCGCTCGGCCTGCGCGTGGAGATCCAGCCGGGCGGGTCGTGGACGGACATCACCGGCCGCTGCAAGACCTCGGCGCCGATCGTCCACGCCCGCGGCATCCGCAACAAGGGGTCGGCCGTCGCGGAGCCCGCCAGCGTCCCTCTGATGATCGACAACAAGGACGGGGTGTTCTCGCCGCGCAACCCCATGTCGCCGTACGACCTCACCGTGAACACGCCCGTCAGGTTGTGGCTGCCCGGCGGCACGCACTTCCTCGACCTCGACGGCAGCGACACCAGCTACGCCTCCACGCCCGATCATGCCGCCCTCGACATCACGGGCGATCTCGACCTGCGGTGGGAGGGCGAGGCCAACTGGTACGGCCCGGGAGCCAGGATGCTGCTCGGGAAGTGGGGCGACTCGGGGCAGCGGTCGTACCACATGCGGATCCAGGACGGCTCGCTCTACCTCAGCGGCATCACCAACTTGGGCGAGTCCTACTTCGTGTCGAGGCCGCTGCCTGCTCTGCCCGAGCGGGCAGCGCTGCGCGTCACCCTCGACGCCGACAACGGGGCCGGCGGCTGGGCCGTCGCGCACTACTGGGCGCCCTCGATCGCCGGGCCGTGGACGCAGATCAACAGCACTTTCACCGCGGCGGGCACGATCACCACCCACGTCAGCACCGCGCCGCTGCTCATCGCGCCCGCGCAGCCGACCGCCACCGTCCCGCGCCGGGTCGTCGACGGCAAGGTCTACAAGGCCGAGGTGCGGTCGGGCATCGGCGGCACGCTCGTCGCGAGCCCGGACTTCACTGCGCGGCCGCTTGGCACGGCAGGGTTCACCGATTCGGCTGGCCGGGTGTGGTCCTTCTCCGGGACTGCGGCGGTCGCGGACAGGCAGGAGCTGTTCGTCGGGGAGATCTCGAACTGGCCGCAGCGGTGGACCCCTGCGGCGAAGACCATCTGGACGCCCGTCACGGCGGCCGGGATCCTGCGCCGCCTCAGCCAGGGGAAGAAGCCCCTCGACTCGACGTTGCGGCGGCGGGTGCCGTCCGGGAACCCCATCGCCTACTGGCCGTTCGAGGAGGACAACCTGGCCTCCCGCGCCTACTCGCCGATCACGGGGGTGACCCCGGCGGCGGTGACCGGCGTGGAGTGGGCCGCCGTGGACACGCTGCCCTCGTCGAAGGCCCTGCCGAGGCTCACCGCCGCGGCCACGCTATCGGCGATCGTTCCCGACGCCGCAGACGGGCAGTGGCAGGTCGAGCTCGTCTACAACGCCGACGACAAGGCCCCGTCCGCCGCGGGCCCGCGCGCGGAGTTCCTGTCCGTGACCACCACGGGAACGGTGCGCCGCTGGATCATCAGCATGCGCAAGGACAGCATCGCCGTGACCGGCTACAACTCGGCCGGAACCGACATCATCAACCAGACCGTCAGCGCGGTGGAGGACATCTTCCACGGCTGGTTCCGGCTGCGCCTGTACGCCCAGGACCTCGGCGGCGGCCAGATGGAATGGGTGATCGGCTGGACGAACGTCAACGGGGGCATCTTGCAGTTGCCGAAGGTCATCACCGGCTCACCCGGCCACGTCACCGCCGTCACCGCCAACTGGGGCGCCCTGACCGAGGGCTGGTCGATCGGGCACCTGTCGGTGATGCCGACCGCGGCGAACACCATCTACGACGGATCCGACAGCGCGTACAGCGGTGAGACGGCGTGGGTACGGATGCGGCGCCTGGCGGGCGAGGAGGGCCTGCCCATGGCCCGCATCCCCGGCGACCTGCCGGTGGAACGGGTGGGCCCGCAGCGGGTCGCGAAGCTGACCGAGCTGCTCCAGGCCGCGGCGGACGCCGACGACGGGATGCTGCTGGAGGACCGGCGGCGGCTCGGCCTGGTGTACCGGGACCGGTCGTCGATGTACACCCAGGACCCGGCGCTCACCCTGACGTACGGGCTGCCAGGTCTGGCGCCGCCGCTGGAGCCGGACGACGAGGCGGACGTCTACCGCAACGACCGCACCGTCCAGCGCGACGGCGGCTCGGAGGCTCGGGCGGTGCTGGAGACGGGTCGGCTGTCGGTTCAGGACCCGCCGGCCGGGATCGGCCTGTACGACGACTCGGTGACGCTGTCGCTGGCGGACGATGTGCAGGCGGAGCCGATCGCGGACTGGCGGCTGTACCACGGCACCTACGATGCGGCCCGCTATCCGACGGTCACCGTCAAGCTGCACCGGGCACCCCACCTGATCCCGGCCGTCCTGGCGATGCGCGAGGGCGACATCATCCGCATCAAGTCCCTGCCGGGACACGTCGCGTACGGGGATCTGGATCTCCTCGTCACCGGCTGGACGGAGACGCTGCTGCCCCGCACGTGGACGAGGACGTTCACGTGCGAGCCCGGCGGCCCGTGGGACCTGGCGACCGTCAACACGATCCACGAGGGGTTCGAGGACGGCGTCTACGAGGTGACCATCACAGGCGGTGGGACCCTGCCGTGGACGCGGACGAGCGCGCAGGCCCACTCGGGCACGAACTCCCTGCGCTCGGGCGCGATCACCAACAACCAGACTTCCGACGCCGCGGTGACCCTGCCGACCGGGGCGACGTCGTTCTCGTTCTGGTACCGCACCAGCAGCGAGAACAGCGGGCCCGGCTTCGAGGGTGACCGGCTGCTCGTCTTCGTCGACGGCGTCCAGGTCCTGCGCGCGCAAGGCACAACCGGCTGGACGAAGTTCAGCGTGGACGTCACCGGGAAGTCCGTGGTCCTGTTCCGGTACGCCAAGGACAACAGCGCCTCCAGCGGCGAGGACGCCGTCTACATCGACGACCTCCGCATCATCGTCGGCACCTACCAGCCCACCAAGGCCCTCACCGACGGCAGCCAGCTCGCCGCTGGCATCGACGCGGACGACCTCACGCTGTCCGTCGCCGTCACCGCCGGGCCGCTGTGGACGACCGACACGAACGAGATGCCCATCGTCATCGATGTCGGCGGCGAGCACATGACCGTGACCGCGATCAGCGGCGCCAGCAGCCCGCAGACGTTCACGGTCGGCGCCCGCTCCGTCAACGGCGTCGTCCTGGCGCACGACTCCGGTACGCCCGTCACCATCGCCCGGCGCCCGCCGGCGTCCCTGTAGGAGAGTAGGAGGGCCTCGTGGCGACACCGGTTGAGCAGTGGCGGCCGGGCATGGACATCACGGCCGGTCGGCTGGAGTCCATGAACCAGCGCAGTGACTTCCAGGTCACGAACTACGGCGCGGACAGCAGCGGTACCACGGACGCCGCCCCGGGCATCCAACTCGCGCTGAACGCGGCGAGGGACCTTGGCGGCGCCCAGGTCATCGTGCCGCCTGGGGTGTACCTCATCGGCGCGACGCTGCGGATCTACAGCAACACCAGGCTCACGCTGATGGCGGGTGCCGAGTTCCGGCGGAACGTCGCCGCCACCATGCTCATCAATGGGGACGCTTCGCAGACCTTCGGCGGGTACACCGGTCACTCCCGGATCGTCATCGAGGGCGGCCTGTGGAACATGAGGGGGACGACCGCGGGCCTGACCGCGTCGGCGATGTGCATCAGCATCGGGCACGCCACCGACATCGTGATCCGTGACCTGGAGGTCCGGGACCTGCCGGGCTTCCACGCCGTCGAGATGAACAGCACCAGCCACGGGCTGATCGAGAACTGCAAGTTCCGCGGCTACGTGGATCCCGGTGGCAGGGACTTCTCCGAGGCCGTCCAGCTCGACCTCGCCAAGTCCAGCGGCGTCTTCGGAGGCTTTGGGCCCTACGACCACACGCCGACCGAGGACGTCCTGATCATCGGCTGCCACTTCGGGGCCTCCGGCACGGCCGGGACGACCGCGTGGCCGCGCGGTGTGGGCAGCCACTCTGCGACGATCACGAAGTGGCATCGCCGGATCCGCGTGATCGGCAACAGCTTCGAGGGCATCCTTCAGTACGCGGTCAGCGCGTACAACTGGGAGGACGCGACGATCGTTGGGAACACGTTCCTGAACTGCGGTTCCGGGGTGCGGGTGCGCTCCGTGATCGTGTCCGACCCCGAGGACACGAAGCTCCCCGACGGCACGCCCACCGGGGCGTCTCAGAGCCTGCGGAACATCACGATCTCCGGGAACAGCTTCCGGGGCGGCCTGGCCTACGACGAGCCGATCATCTGCCTCGGCGAGGCCACCGGCACCATCCTCAACGTGGCGATCACCGGCAACGTCATCGACGGCTCGACCTCCGCGCAGAACGGCATCCGCCTTCAGGAGTGCAGCCGCATCGCGGTCGGCGACAACAGCATCTCCAACGTCGCCGGGACGGGGATCTCGACCGAGGACTGCAACACGCTGACGATCACCGGGAACAACATCTACGCCTGCTCCTCGCACGGCATCACGATCGTCGACAACAGCAACTCGAACGTGGTCGGCAACCAGGTCCGGGAGCCCGGCGAGAACGGCATCCTGGTGCAGTCCAGCAGCTTCGTGCACCTGCGGGACAACTTCATCCGGAGCCCGAGCCGGGCCGCGAACAACACCTCGTACGGGATCCGCCTGTCGACGAACGCCGACAGCATCAACGTGTCCGGCAACAAGGTCCGCCCGAACGGCTCGGGCAACGAGGCCGCCTACGCCTTCAGCGCGACCAACACGGTGACGACGCTCAGCCGATACGGCAACGACTGGCGCGGCACCTACGCCACCGGCCAGCTCAACGACCTGTCCGTTACTCCCAACACCACGGCCACCGATATCACCTAACCCTGGAGGGCCCAGTGAGTCTCACCATCCGTACCGAGGGCCTGGTCGCAGACGTCATCGTCCAGGTGGAGGCGGCCGACAACCACGGCGACACCGAACAGGCCGAGGCCGTGCGCGCGTTCGTCCTGGCCGAGCTGGAGGCGTGGCCGACCGGCCCCGGCGCGGCGAACGGGGTGCTCGTGGAGACGGCCGGCGCCCACGACGACCGCGGCCGGAACGTGACGATCATGATCCGGCCGCAGAGGATCGGCACCCCCGAGGACTGACCCGCTGCTTCGACTCGTCTGCCCCGTGCCGTCTGGCCGGGGCTTTTCTCATGCCCTGGAGGCACCCCATGAAGCTCGTCTCGCGCGCCCAGTGGGGTGCCCGCGACTACCGCATGCCGAACGGCGCGACCCCGTACAGTCGGGCCCGCCGCGGCGTGAAGCTGCACTACCTCGGCACCGAGTACGCGGACCGGACGCACGACCGCTGCCCGGCCTACATACGGCTGCTCCAAGACCAGCACATGGACGGCAACGGCTGGTCCGACATCGGCTACAGCTTCCTGGTCTGCACGCACGGCTACGTGTACGAGGGCCGCGGCCTCAAGCGCCGCAACTCGGCGAACGGCAACACCACGCTCAACGAGCAGGACTACGCCGTGTGCCTGCTCGTCGGCTCCTCCGGCCGCACCGAGCCCACCGTCGAGCAGCTGCACGGCGCGCGGGACGCCATCGAGCACTGCCGCGCGAACGGCCCGGCCGGTGACTGGCTCGGCGGGCACCGGGACGGCTACGCGACCACGTGCCCGGGTGACGCGGTCTACGCCTGGGTGAAGAAGGGTGCGCCCCGGCCTGACGGCGGGACGGAGCCGGAGACGCCGGCCACGGAGCGGCCAGTGGTCGACCTCTCCCAGCTCGTCGCCGCGGCGAAGGCGGACCCGCCGAAGAAGGGCAAGCCCGTCTCGTACGCGGGCGTGAAGGTCGTCGAGGCCGCGCTCGTCGCCGAGGGCCTCCTCGCCCGCTCGCTCGCGGACGGCCACTTCGGGACGGCCACCGTCGAGGCGTATGGCCTGTGGCAGCGCCGCTGCGGCTGGTCCGGCCCGGACGCGGACGGCATCCCCGGCAAGTCCTCTCTCACCAAGCTCGGCAAGCGCTGCGGCTTCGACGTCAAGGAGTAGCTCATGGCATCGTCCTCCGCCCCCATCGAGAAGAAGGTCAAGGCCTCCTCGGCGGTCGCCTACCTGGTCAGCCTGGCCGGGCTGGCGATCCTCGGCGCGGTCACCGACGACCCGTCGCTCATCTCGTCCATGCCGGACGCGCTGGAGCCGTTCGTCCTCGCCCTGGTCCCGGCCGCCGCGTCGTGGATCGCCGGGTGGGCGGCCCCGCACACCCCGCGATCGGACGTCTGATGCTCGCCCCGGCCGCCCGGCGCGTTGCCCAGAGGCTGGGCCGCCGGGGCGCCATCCTCCTCAGCTACAGCCTCGTGTGGAGCCTGTACGGGTACGCGCAGATCGCGTCCCCGGCCCCGGAGCAGCGGGGCCTGGAGCCGCTGCTGGCGCTGCTGCCGCTCGACGTGTGGGGCTCGCTGTGGATCGCCACCGGGCTCGTCGCCGCCGTGTCGGCGTGGCTGCCGCAGGGCTGGGACTGGCCAGGCTTCCCGGCCCTTCAGCTGATCGTGCTGCCGTGGATCGGCAGCAACCTGGCGACATGGATCTTGGGGGAGTTTCCAAGGGGGTGGATCGCCGCTCTCGTCTGGGGAGCCATCTGCGTGCCCGTGTGGGTCACGGCTGGCTGGCGTGAGCCCCCGCGCTTGAAGAGAGTGAGCAGCGCATGACGGCGATGGAGACGTGGCTACAGGCCGGGCTGACGTCGGTGACGGCGATCGGGGCGGCCATGGCGGGGCGGGCTGCTCGGCGTACGCGCCGTCAGGAGCGGCGGGACGACTTCACCGAGATCAAGAAGGCGCTGAACGAGCGGATCGACGAACTCAAGGTCACCCAGGCCGGGCAGCAGGAGCAGCTGACCGGCCAGGGTGCGGCGATCGCGTGGCTGGTGACTGATCGTCGAAGTCTTGTGTCGTACATACGGAAGTCGGGGCTGGAGCCTCCGGCGCCTCGGCCGATTCCGCCGCGGGCTCAGCCGTATCTGGAGCATCTGGACGCGTAGACCCGGTGGTACGGGCGTGCCCCCTCTGCTGGCCCTTCGGGGCCGGTGGAGGGGGCCTTTCGTCATGCCCGCGTGCGCCCGCGCGGACAACCCGGGCACACGGAAACGGCCTTGCCCATACCCTGACAGTGTCGAGCTGTTCAGAGAGGGGCAAGGCCATGTCGCACTCCGATGCTACCCCGGACCCGTACGCCGAGCCGATCGCGTTCGGCCAACGCATGCAGATCCACCGCCAGCGCCGCGGCATGAGCCGCCCCGTCCTCGCCGGCTTCCTCGGCAAGTCCCCCTCGTGGGTGAAGCAGGTCGAGCGCGGGGAGATCCAGGTACCCAAGTTGCCCACTATCCTCCGTATCGCCGAGCTGCTCCGCGTTCGCGACCTCGCCGACCTCACCGGTGACCAGAGCGCGGCCGTCGACCTGTTCATCGGCCCCGGCCACCCGCGACTTGCCGCAGTGAAGGCGGCCATCGACGCGTTCCCGTTCAGCGCCGACCGCCAGGCCCCGAGCACGCAACACCTGCGGCTCCGTCTGGACCGGGCGTGGGCCGCCCGTCACGAGGCACCGAACCACCGCGAGGTCGTAGGCGCCTTGTTGCCTGACCTGATCCGTGACGCCCAGCTCGCCGTCCGCCAGGCCGACAGCGCAGCCGGGCGCCGAGCCGCGCAGGCGGTCCTCTCCGAGGTCTACAGCCTCGGCCAGTTCTTCGTGGCCTACCAGCCAGACAGTTCCCTGCTGTGGCGCGTCGCCGAGCGAGGCATGGTCGCCGCCCAGGAGTCGGAGGACCCGCACGCCGTCGGCGTGGCCGCGTGGCTCACTGCGCAGGCACACCGCGACTCGGGCCCGGCGCACTTCGAGGTCGCGGACTCCGTCGTGCTGGAGGCGCTGCGGTACCTCGAACCGAGCCTGCCCGACGCCGAAGACGAGGTGCTGGCGATCGCCGGGGCCCTGCAATTCGAGGCCGGGTACACGGCGGCTCGCCGCGGTGAGGACGGCGCGGCCTGGGGGTGGTGGGACAAGGCGGAGAAGACCGCGAAGAAGCTGCCTGCCAGCTACTACCACCCAGTCACGTCGTTCTCGCGGGCCATCATGGGCGCCCACGCGGTGACCGTGGCGGTGGAGCTCCACCAGGGCGGCGAGTCCGTACGGCAGGCCGCCCGCGCGGACGCGACGACCATCAAGTCCCGGCCGCGCCGCGCACGGCACCGGATCGAGGAGGCCCGCGCCTACCAGCTGGACGGGCAGCCTGACACTGCCCTGGCGACGCTGGAGAAGGCGCACGAGGCCGCGGCCGAGACGATCCAGTACAACGGGTACGCGCGGCGGATCGTGCTGGAGGAGACGGAGTCGAAGCATCCAGGACGTCGCCAACGGGCGTCGGAACTGGCGGTGAAGCTGGGCATGTTGGCCGCTTAGGGCTCGAACGCGTGGACGAGGGGCAGGAATCCTGCCCCTCGTTTGCTGCGCCCGCTCTTACGGTCCTGGTGTGAGACAGATCACCGGGACCGTAGAGGGGCTGTAGCTATGGAGAGAGCCACACTCGACAGGTTCATCACCGAGTGGCTGGCCCGCGCCCACCGCGACGGCCCCGACGCAGCGCGCACAGAGTGGCGTACCCAGGGCGTCGCGCTCCTTCAGCTCGGCGGCCGCTTCAGCGTGGTGCGGATCCCCGAGCGGTACATTCACGCGGCCCTCGGCAGCACCGACCTGGCGGAGATCGCCGCTCGGCTGGCCGACCGCCTCCAGGGACCGGTCATCCGCGACAGCCTCGCCAACGGCGTCCCGTACTACGCGCTGATCCAGTGGCACTCCGGTGTCGTCTGGGACGGCGGCGAGGACGCGCCGTGCCTCGGCGATGGCACGCACCTGGGTGTGCCGCGCCTCGGCCGGGTCTCGCCGCCGGGAACGTACTGGCTGGTTCCTCCGCGGTTCGACGGTGACCTGTGCCGGCCCGAGCATGTGCAGCGGCTCGTGCGTGACGCGCAGGCAGTAGTGGCGAACGCGGAGGTGGCCCTGTGAAGGCGAAGACGGCCATCAAGAAGGCCAAGGACATCCCTCCCGGACCCCGCGGCCTGGGCGGTTACTGCTGGGAGCAGGACCCGAAGACGGGCGTTCACTGCTGCGAGCCGGTCTGGCACAAGGAGAAGTCCGCCGAGCACCACAACCCGTACGCGCAGGTCCGCTGGCGCTGAGACTCCCGGCGCCCCCTTCCCGGGTGCCGGAGACCGCCCCTCGTGCCGATGGGGGGCGACGGACCCGCGGCCGGTCCCACCCCCGAGCCGGCCGCGGGTCACCGCACCAACTCCGCCAAGGGCACCCCGAGGGCGTCGGCGAGCAGCAGCAGGTCGCTCAGGTCCGGGATCCGGTAGGCGTACTCCCACCGGTGGATGGTGCGGTGGTCGCGGCCGATCTTCTCGCCGAGCTGGAACTGGGTGAGGCCGGCGTCGAGTCGGGCGGTGCGGATGCGTTCCCCGATCTCCCGGCGGCGGGCGGCTACCCAGTCGGGCATCGGGTCGAGGGGCACGCGACCACGCTGGTTGGATCATGGTTCGATGTCTTTGCCCACCTGGGCAAATTTAACGATCTTGTGTGAGGGAATCTGTAGACAACCGCTTGCTCCGCGATCTACCAGGGGTGGCGGTTTCTGGAGCGGCTGAACTGGGGCGTACGCGTCTCCGCTCGATTCAGCCGTTAGACGCCAAGACTCGGTCAAGGCGTCCCGCCCCGGGGGCTTCGGCTTCCGGGGCGGTTTACTTTTGGACGCAGCAGGGCCCCCATCGACATAGACGACGGGGGCCCTCGCCCTGCGCGGTCCGGTCTCCCCACCGGGGCCTCGCAGGCGTAACGAGAGGCGCGTCTCAGGCGCGTGTGGGGAGCCACGCCTGCCCCTCTCGTGAGCGCCATGCTACGTGCCTGTCACATGTAGTCCAGTCCCCCGAACGGGTGATCAGGTTTCATGATCACGTGGGGATGTGGCATCTATGTGGCAGTCGATCATGAAAGGAGCCTCCCGTTCGAATGAACGGGAGGCTCCTCAACCCCTCTGACCTGCTATGCAAGTTGTGCCCCCGGCAGGATTCGAACCTGCGACACCCGCTTTAGGAGAAAACGTAAAGCGATCATGAGTCTCAGTGAGTTCCAGTGAGGCTCAATGAGTCCACGACAACAGGGGCTTGGCCTGCACAAACAGGTTTCAGTGAGTCTCAGTGAGTCTCAGTGAGGGGGTGTTGTGGCATCTGTGTGGCATCTAGCCCGCCACCGCCCGCAGCTTTCGAACAGAGCCCTTCTGCTGCGGCACCATCGCCGCCAGCACCTGGGCAGCCACATCCTCCGCCGAGTGCTGATACAGCCACGTCACCTTCGACCCGCGATCGTGACCCATGACCGTCTGCACGTCCTTCTCCGGCACACCCAGGTCCTTCAACCGAGTCGCGAACACGTGCCGTAGATCGTGCACCCGCGGCCACCACTCGTGGCGGCCGGTCTCCTCGTTCTTCACCTTCCGGGCCAGGCCGGCGGCCTGAATCGCGGGGATCCACGTCCTCCTGAAGTTGTGCCGGGTGAGCGCCCCTCCGTTCGGGCCGCGGAACACCAGCTCCTCCGGATGCAGATCCCGGCCGTCCCCGAGGGGCGAGACGGTATCGACCGGCCTGAACCGCGCAGCCATGATCCGGATCGCCTCGATCGCCTCCGGGGTCAGCGGCACCGTGCGGAAGCCGGCCACGCTCTTGGGCGCCGCCTTGCGGAACAGCTTGCCGCGGTCCTCGCTGAGCACTTCCTTCACCTTGAGGTGCTCGCCGTCGAGGTCGACGTGCGCCCACCGCAGGCCAGTCGCCTCACCCCACCGCAGGCCCGTCTCCTCAAGGAAGATGACCAGCGGCCGGTACGTCCACGGGACGTGCTCGCGCAGCAGCGCGCACTGCTCGCGCGTCGGCGGCCTGGTGTCCTCGACGTCCCTCTTCGGCGCCGCGTCGAGCTGCACCTCGGAGGCCGGGTTGAAGGGGATGCGGCGCCCGTCGCGGACGGCGTCGCGGAGCATCTGGTTCAGCAGCTCCAGCACCTTGCGCCGGGTGTGGTGGCCCTTCACCTCCGTCGTGATCCACTTCTGGAGCTCGATGAACTCCAAGTCGCACAACCGCCAGGCACCCCACTTCGGCTCGATGTGGGCCCGCCAGTTGCTGAGCTTGCGGTTCGTCGTCGTCACGGCCCGCTGAGGCTGCGCCGGCCACCACAGCTCCCACCACTGCGTGAGGGTGATCTCGCCGCGCTTCGGGTCGGCGTACGTCCGCTTCCGCACCCGGGTGCGGACCTCGTCGAGGAACGCCTCAGCCGCCTTCTTGCCGCCCTCGCTGATGGGGAAGCACTTCTGCTTCTGCTTCCCCGCGAGGTCCCGGTAGCGGGCCTGCCAGGATCCGATGCAGTCCCGTCGGCGGTTGCGCTCGCCGTACTGCTCGGGCGGGTACTTCTCCATGCACTTCGGGCAGCCGCAGCTCTTAGCCCGCAGCTGCCGCGGGTTGTTCGAGGCCCTACGCCCCATGGTTCACCACCTGCTCGCTCCTTCGCTGGTGAGGGATGCGGGGCGTCAGGTCGACGGGAGCCCCGCACCAGCAGACTGCACCCAACTCCGGCTGGTCCGTGACCAGTTCGGTCAGGATGGCGCGCACGAGGGTGACTGTGTGTGCAGGGGGGAGGAGGCTGGGGACGGTGATCACGCGTTCTTCGGCATCGAAGGCCGGAAGCGCGTTAGGCGAGGCAAAGCTAACGCGGACGCACATGGATACCCCCGAGTGTGCAGGCAGTTCGGACCTAGCACCGACGGGGGAGAACGTCGGCAGTCGTCCGACCGTACCCCCCAACGAGGGAATATGCGACCACTGATGAACATGTTGTCGCGTAAAAATCACGGGGAGTGAACGGAGCCGATTGGGCTACGACTCTCGAACCCGGCGCAGGGTTGCGCTACTGGCCCGTACGGTTCATCTCGTTCAGCGCCCGCATTTCGATCTCCTTCATGCGCTGCTGCTCCTCGGTGAGCCCTCGGAACAGTTCGAGGATGCGTGCCTCGGCGTCAGGAGAGAGGGGGCCGGGCGACTGGCGGCCGGCGGCGCGGGAGATCTCTTCAATGGTGAACTTGGGGAACTCGCGGGCGAGAGCTTCGATGCTGGCTCGGCGCAGGCCGCGCTTTCCGCCGCGCTTGCGGTTGGCCCAGGAGTTGACGGTGGACACGCCCGTGCCGATGCGGCGCGCGATCTCGGTCTCGTTGACGCCGTACTCGGCCTTCAAGCGAGCGAGAAGCTGCGCCAGATCTTCGGTGCGCTCCTGGGGGTCTGTCACGGGCTAAGAGTGCATGTGGATCTTCTACTTTCGCAAGTGAAAGTAGAAGTGTGGCGCGTTTACGTGCAGCGCGTGATCTCCCCGATACGCGCCGTTGTGCACGGCATATGCCGACAGAGTAGAACGCGCATTCGATTCCCGCCACCACTCATCGACACTCACTGACACTCACGCACACTCACTTGACCTCACTGACACTGACACAGTAGAAATGTGTCAACGGCGGCGCAAGCGGCCGAGCAGTTCCCAACGGGTGTGAGGCGTACGCATGACCGACCTGATCCGCAAGGGCGAGGGCAAGCCACTCAGAGACGCGATGGCGCGTCGAGGGGTGACGCAGGCCGAACTCGCAGCCCGCACTCGGGCTGTCGACGTCCGCGGGCAGGGGGTGAGCGTCTCCACCGTCATCAAGGTCACCGGCCGAGGTCGGACCGCAGCCGAGAAGTGCCGGCTGCGGACGGCGTGGCTCATCGCCACGGCGCTTGATGAACCCCTCCAGCAGCACTTCGACATGCCCTCAGTTTCTACTGACACAGTGGAAAGGTGAACCCCCATGGCGACTCAGACCCTTGCTGAGCGCACCGAGATCCTCCGCCCCACCGGACTCTCGCCCCTGCTGACCACCGCCCAGCTCATGGCCCGCTACGGCGTCTCGAACTGGACGGTCAACGAGTGGGTGAAGCGGGGCTGCCCGCTCGCCCCGACCGCGTTCCGTGGCCGCCGCTTCGACCTCGCGCAGGTCGAGGCGTGGATGGCCGGCGGGGGACCGGACGCCGAGATCCCCGCGCAGCGCTCCGCCTGATCCACCCCTGAACGCGCCGAAGGGCCGCCCGACTTGCCCGTCCTGGCGACCCCACGACCGGCGCCTCCACACACACGAGAAAGCAGAGGTCACCGTGACCACAGATCGTAACCCCCGCGTCGAGGCCATCGAGGGCCTGCGCGCCCTGGCCGACTTCCTGGAGGCCAACCCGACGATCCCCACCTTCACCGGGCAGCACCTGAACGTCCCGCTGTCGACGAACTCGGCGGTGGAGGTCTTCGCGGCCGAGCACGGGCTGTCGGTGGAGTACGACGAGGAGGGCAACGCGAGCACGGACCTGAGGTTCGGCTCGATGACCTACCACGTGTACGGGTACGTCGACTTCGCGGAGCACCTGGCTCGCAAGGCCGAGCGGGATGCCCGTGCGTGGGCGGAGCGTAAGGGCCTGGAGCTGCGGCCCGTTGAGCAGGTGTCGGCGTGAGCGCCCCGACGTCGAGTGCCCCGCTGGTGGTGAACACGCGGGACGGTGCTTGCTGGACGCGTCGCACGGTGACGGAGGGCGGGATCGCCCTGTACGCGCTGGCCGATGTGTGCAAGTGCCCCGAGTTCGTGATGGCGACGCTGCCCGAGTTGGCGGAGCTGGGGATCGTCGGGCGGGCGGATGTGCTGCCGGTGCCGGTCGGGCCGCAGATGCCGGACTTCCCGCCGCCGCCCCGGACCGAGCTGGAGAAGCTCCGCAGGGACGTGGCCCGACTTCAGGGCCTCCTCGCCGAGGCGATCGCCGATAAGCACCGCGCCTGCGACGAGCGGGACGGCATGCGCGAGCGGGTGTCGGAGCCGTACGGCTGCACTCACTGCGGGATCACGAAGCGCGGCCATGGCCGTCGGTGGACGCTCGGCGTGGGGTACCACGCGTGGACGGCGCCGTCGGAGGGCCAGATCGCGGAGCGGATGAAGGCCCGGCGCACGGTGCGGCTGGCGGCCCGTGCGGGCGAGTTGGGTCGGCTGCGGGGGCAGGTTGCGGCGCTGCTCGTGGAGCGGCACTCGACGAACGAGGCCCTCTCCGACGCGGCCGAGCAGCTGCGTGCGGACCGGGACCGGATCGCCGAGCTGGAGGTCGACAACGCCGCGCTCCAGAAGGACAAGGAGCACGTCGTCAAGGCAGCCGAGGCCCGCATCGAGCGACGCCGGGCGCGGCTGGTCAAGGCCGAATCCGACCTGCTGGAGATGCGCGGCCTGCTGTCCCCGAACGGTCAGCCCCGCCGGATCCCCACCGAGGTGGAGATTCACGAGCGGGTGGCCCCGGCTGTCGAGTGGCTGCTGAACCGCGTCGCCGAGCTGGAGGCCGCGCAGGGCACGGTGTTCCGGGCGGAGCACGACTCGATCCCCTTCGGCCTCTACACCACCGCCGAGGCTGCCCGCGAGCACTGCGAGGCGTACGAGCGCCGCGCGAACCCGGACGTCGCCCTCGACTGGATCGAGGACGAGGAGGACGGCGTCGCCGAGCTGGTTGCCGCCGTCGGCGAGGAGGAGCACTCCACCGGCTACGTCGTGACCGCCCTGGAGGTCGCCTCCAAGTACGACCCGGACGCCGACGAGTGAGCGCCGCCGACTCCAGCCGCGAACAGCGTCTCACGCGGCTGCTCGACACGATCCGCTCCCGCCCCGGCAAGTGGACGGCCGGGCACGTGCAGGAACTCCGGCGCCGGACCGGCGGGCCCGTCCAGCGGGGCACCGCTCGCCGGGACCTGGCCGAGCTGTCCCGCCGGGGGTTCCTCCAGCAGCACGGGCCGCGCGACGGCCGCTTCTACACCCTCAGCAACAGGAAGGGCGGCGACGCCTGATGACGACCACCGTGCAGGCCGAGGTCGCCAAGACCTCGGCCGCCGGGCCCGAGCCCATCACCGAGCCCGGCATCTACGACATGGACAACGAGACGTACCACTCCCACCGGTACGCCCTCTCCTCCTCCGGCGCCCGGAAGCTCCTGCCGCCCTCCTGCCCGGCGATCTTCCGGTACGAGCAGGACAACCCGCAGCCCGCCAAGAAGGTGTGGGACATCGGCAACGCCGCCCACAAGCTCGTCCTCGGCAACGGCCCGATCCTCCAGCTCGTCGACTACGAGCGGTGGGACACCAAGGCCGCGAAGGCGGAAGTGGCCGACGCCCGCGAGGCCGGCGCGATCCCGCTGAAGCGAGCCGAGTACGACCAGGTGCACGCCATGGCCGACGCGCTCCGCCGGCACCCCGTGGCCTCGCTACTGTTCGACCCCGAGCGGGGCGCCCCCGAGCAGTCCCTGTTCTGGCGCGACGACCGTACGAGCGTCATGCGACGGGCCCGCCTCGACTGGCTGCCCAACCCGCGCACCGGCCGCCTGATCATCCCCGACTACAAGACGTGCCGCTCGGCGAACCCCGACGCCCTTGAGAAGGCGATCGACGAGTACGGCTACCACCAGCAGGACGACTGGTACCGGTCCGCCTGCAAGGCGCTCGGCCTCGCCGACGACGACGCCGCGTTCGTCTTCGTCTGCCAGGAGAAGACCGCCCCCTACGTGATCACGGTCGTCGAGGTCAACGCGACCTCCCGCCGCATCGGCGCCGCCCGCAACCGCCGCGCCCTGGAGACCTTCGCTCAGTGCACGGAGTCCGGCTACTGGCCCGGCTACAGCGACGAGGTCGTTCCACTCTCCCTGCCCGGCTGGGCCGAGACCCGCGACTCCTTGGAGTACCTGTGAACTACCCCGCAGAGCAGCAGTTCGCCGCCCCCGCGGCCCCGGCCCCCTCGTTCATCGGGCAGGGCACGGCCGTCGAGCAGTCCCGCGCCGTCGCCGAGGTGCAGGCCGCCGTCATCGTCGCCCGCCAGTTCCCACGGAACGAGGCTCAGGCCATCGCGAAGATGCGCACCGGATTCTCGCAGCACAGCCTCGCCGTCCGGTCGTTCTTCCGCTTCCGCCGCGGTTCCTCGAACGTGTCCGGCGAGACGATCCAGTTCGCCAAGGAGCTGGCCCGCTGCTGGACGAACGTCCACTACGGCGTCCACGAGTTGCGCCGTGACGACACGGCCGGCGAGTCGGAGATGCAGGCGTGGGCCTGGGACCTGGAGACCAACGAGCGCGCCAGCACGACGTTCATCGTGCCGCACACCCGCTGGACGAAGGACAGCGGCGGCACCCGGCTGGAAGACCCGCGGGACGTCTACGAGAACAACTCGAACAACGGTGCCCGCCGTCTGCGGGAGATGATCTTCTCGGTGCTGCCGGACTGGTTCCGGGAGCAGGCGAAGGAGATCGCGACCAACACCGTTGAGCGGGGTCAGGGGGACAAGCCGCTCGCGCAGCGCGTCGCCGACTGCATCGCCCACTTCGAGGGTCTCGGCGTCACCGTTGAGCAGCTCGAAGAGAACCGGTCCGGCCGCTCGTCGGGGAAGTGGACGAACCTCGACCTCGGCCAGCTGTCGATCATCTCGGAGTCCATCCGGCGCGGTGAGGTCGCGGTCGACGAGGAGTTCCCGCAGCAGCGGGTGACGGTCGCCGAGATCGCCCGGCAGGCCAGCGAGCCCACTGGCCAGCAGGCGCCTTCGGAGTCGAAGCCCGCGGCTGAAGGCGCCCGTCAGTGGCCGGCCGCCCGTCAGCCGGGATCGGGGGCGGAGTGATGTTCGGACTCGTCTCCCGCCAGACCCACGAGCGCGAGATCGCCGCGCTGAAGGCCGACAACGCCCGCCTCCGCGCCGAACGGGACCAGTTCGCCGAGGACCGCGACGCCGCCATGGCCGCCGCGAAGGCCATCGCCCGCCAGTTCACCGAAGCCCACACCCACCTCCTCGCTCCCCCCATCAAGCCCTCTACCGCCACAGCCAGCGCCGAGGACATCGCCGCCTGGGAGGCCCGGGTCAAGGCCCACGACGCGTGGACCCCGGACCCCGACCCGGAGAACCGGCCGACCGACGGCGCCTCGGGACGCCCCCTGCACCCGGCGACAGAGCTGGTGCGCGCGCTGGACCGGTGCTCGCAGCTGGAGGCTCGCCTGGCGAAGGCGGAAGGCCGCGACCGCCGGAAGGGGCTCGGGTCATGACCGACTACATCGCCGCCCTGATCGGCGCTGCGGCTCTCATGGTCGGCGGCTCCATGGTCATGCTGCGCCCCTCTACGGCGCGCGGTCAGCACCGCCGGTCGGTTCTCCTCGGCCGCCCCGTCGATGCCCTGGACCGGGTTGCGGCCCTGTGCAGCGTCGAGGGCCGCGTGACGATGCACACGCGGGTGCGGATCACCAAGCAGTTCATCTGCCTCGACTGCCACAACCCCAGCCGCGACCCGGCCTCATTCGAGGAGGCATCGTCGTGACGACCCTCTTCGACCTAACCCCCGAGGTTCCGGCCGCCCTCGTGGCGGCCGGGCCCCGGCCCTACGTCATCGAACTGCCCGCCGGGCTCCCGCTGATCAATGCGAACAAGCGGATGCACCAGCGCGACAGGAGCAAGCTGACGGCGAAGATCCGGGCCGCCGCGATGGAAGCCGTCAGCGAGTGCCCCTCCCTGATGGACGCCCTCGCCGCGGCCAAGCCCGGTCCGCTGTTTCAGCGCGCGCACATCCTCGGCGTGCTCTGCCCGGCCACGAACGGCCGGCGCCGCGACCCCGCCAACTGGTACGGCTCCTTCAAGGCCGCCGTGGACGGGCTGGTCGACGCCGGGCTGCTCGACGACGACGACCACACGCGCGTCGTCGGCCCGGACATGCGTCTCGGGAAGGTCGTGAAGGGCGGCCGGATCGTCCTCGTCGTCCGCGCGCTGGAGCCCGGCGAGGACCCGCTCGGCTACGGGGCGGTGACCGACTGATGCCCACGCCCACCAACGCCAGCCGCGCGGACATCATCGCCATGCTCCGCGACGGCTACAGCAACGCCCGCATCATGCGCGAACTCCGCGTCGACAAAGCCCGCGTCCGCCGCATCCGCGAAGAACTCGGCCTGCCCACCTTCGTGCCGACCGAGCAAACTCGCACCGTCGAGGACAAGTGGAGGATGTTCGCCCGGCCCGTCGACGACGGCCACATGGAGTGGACCGGCGAACGCGTCGGCCCCTCCGGATCTCCGACCATGCGGTACAAGGACGGCTCCTACAGCCCTGCCGCGATCGCGTTCGAGATGCACCACGGGCGCCCGCCCCAGGGCTACGCGATCGCCGACTGCGGACGCGAGCGCTGCATCGCGCCTGCCCACGTCGACGACGAGGCTGGCCGTCTGGCCAAGCGTGAGGAGGTCCGCCGGGCCAACGGGCGCGGGGACCGACCGGAAACCTGCCCGTTCGGACATGACCAGAGCGTGCACGGTCGTCTGCACGGGGATGGGCGCCCGTACTGCGTGGTCTGCAAGCGGGAACGGAAGGCAGAGCCTGAAGCCCACCGTCAAGCCCGCGCGGCCGCCCGTGAGGCCATCCGGCGGGACATCGAGGCGATGCTCCACAAGGGCGTCCCGCAGATGCACATCGCTCGCCAGCTGCATGTGGCTCCGGACAGGGTGCAGCGCACTCGCGAGGCGCTCGGCCTGCCTGCACCGCGCTCGGGCCCTCGAGAGCGGTACGCCTCCATCGCGGACGCGTTCGGCGCCAACACGGAGCCGGTCGACGGTGGCCATCTGCGCTGGACGGGCACGGGGCGCGGTAACCCGTACGTCTGCTTCCGCAAGCAGAGACTCACGGCCGCCCGCGTGTCCTTCGAGTTGCATCACGGTCGGCCGCCAGTCGGCATCGTCACACCCAACTGCGGTGTGGCTGGCTGTCTTGCTGGCGGCCACCTCACGGACCGGCCAATCCGGGAGGCCAACAAGCGGGCCGATCGCGCATTCGACGCGATCTTCGGGGCGACCGCGTGAACAGCCGGGTCCCGGAGCCGTGCGACATCCCACGCGACGACCACGACGGGGAGGTCCGCTTCTACGTCACCGGCTGGAAGTGCGACCGGCACTCGCCGTGGGCCGCGCGAGGGCTGCCGAAACCGGCGCCGGGGCCCGGCTGCCTCTACACCTACCGCGCCGCACAGGACGCGAACCACCACGCCACCCCAAGGAGGGACCGACCAATGTCAACCAGGGGCTTCCTCGGCTTCGTCGCCAACGGCCGCGAAACCATCACCTACGTCCACTACGACGCCTACCCCAGCGCCCTCGGCGCCGACGTCCTCAAGTGGGCCCGCACCGTCACCGACTGGAACGCAGTCCGCGAGGGGGCCGCCGCGCTGGTCCACATCGACGGCGACGTCATGCCCACCCCGGAACAGCGCGCCGCGCTCGCCCAGTACGAGAAGCCGAACGCTGGCGGATCGAAGGACGACCCGGGCGAAGAGTGGTACCGGCTCCTCCACGGAACGTTCGGCGACCCCGCTGCCACCCTCGCCTGCGGTCTCGCCCCGCACGCCCCGGACTGGCCAGGTGACTCCGTGTGGTGCGAGTGGGGCTACCTCATCGACTGCGACGAGAAGCGGTTCGAGATCTACCAGGGCTTCCAGACCCGGCCGCACAAGGGCCGCTTCGCCGACCGCCCGGCCAACGAGCGCAGCGGCTACTACCCGGTGAAGCTCCTCAACTCGTGGCCGCTGGACGCCCTCCCGGACGACGACGCCTTCCTTGCGTCGGACGACTGACCACCACCTGACG
>ERZ777005.7-NODE-7-length-24125-cov-7.403739_pt1 | contig 24125 bp, 37 predicted proteins | sample MGYA00374958_ERZ777005 | MGnify/ENA primary metagenome ERZ777005 (study PRJEB29304, sample SAMN08777409) | plant metagenome | isolation source: Switchgrass | host: Panicum virgatum | place: USA: Austin, Texas | collected 2014-11-04 ... | reverse complement strand
TCCGCTCGACCCCTCCTGAGGACCAGGCCGAGCTACGCACCATCGTCACCGCCCCTCCCGCATCGGGACCAGGCGCCGAGGACCAGCCCACAGAGGCCCTCCGGTCGGCAACCGAAGCACTCGCGCGCAAATTGCGGCGCAAGAACATCTTGTGGGAGAAACTCAATGAGCCTCAAGAGGCTTGACGAACTGCTCGCTGAGCAGAAGATCATCCAGGAACGACTCAACGCCATCCAGGCCGAGACCGAGAAGGACGTCCCCGAAGGCGACGAGGTCGCCCGGGCCAAGCAGATCGGCGAACTCGACGCCGAGTCCGACGAGCTCATCGCCCGCTACGAGTCCCTCGAGGTCGACAAGGCCCCGCTCATCGAGCGGTCGAACAAGCTCACGGCCATCCGTGAAGCCGCCAAGGACATCGCCCGCACCGAGTCCGGCGACGGCGCCAAGTACCTCGGGCGCAGTGGGCCGAACTTCACCCCGACCGTCGACCCGTTCGACGCCGACCCGCGGTTCCTGACCACCAACGAGGTCATCTCGCGGGCCATGACGGCCATCGACCGGGAGAAGCGGGTACCGCTCTCCGATGAGGGCAAGGGCCACCTCGAAACCCTCATCCACCGCTCGTACAACGAGGAAGACGAGAACAACCAGCTCGACGGCTCGTACATCGCCCGCCGGACGCTGTACACCGAGAACCCCATCTACCGCAGCGCGTTCCGCAAGTACGTGCGCTTCGGCCAGATGGCCCAGTTCAACGAGCGCGAACGCGAAGCCCTCGCCCGGTTCCAGGAGTACGAAGTCCGTCGTGCCGCCGGCGAGGTCACCACGACCGCCGGTGGGTTCGGTGTGCCCGTCTACATCGACCCGACGATCATCATCACCTCCGGCGCGTCCGACGCCCCGATCCTGCGGGTCTGCCGGATCGAGCAGGTGACGAACAACGTCTGGAAGGGCGTCAGCTCGGCCGGCATGTCGTGGTCCTATGACACGGAGGCTGCGGAGGTCTCGGACGACGCGGCGACGCTCGCTCAGCCGACCGTGTCCGTCCACATGGCGCGGGGCATGATCCCGTACTCCATCGAGGTCGGCCAGGACTACCCCGGCTTCGCCATGGAAATGGGTCGGCTGCTGGACTCCGGCTTCAACGACCTGCTGGCCGTCAAGTCCATGACGGGCACTGGCACCGGCGAACCGTGGGGCATTTTCACCGCCATCGATCAGACGTCGGCCTCGGAGGTCACCCCGACGACCGACGGCAGCTTCGGCGGCGTGGATGTGTTCAAAGCCTGGAACGCCCTGCCGGAGCGCTACCGGTCGAAGGCCACATGGGTGATGAGCGTGGGGGTGGAGAGCGCGATCCGGCAGTTCGCCGCGTCGGCGGGCTCGTCCTCGGCGTACTTCACGACCGATCTGACCCAGGACGGCGTCAGCCGGATCAACGGTCGGCCGGTCATCGTGTCGGACTACGCACCGACGTTCTCCGGCAGCGTTCCTGGAACCACGGGACCTCAGAACATCTTGGTGGTCGGGGCGTTCGAGAACTACGTTTTGGCCCAAAGGGCCGGAATGTCCGTTGAACAGATTCCGATGCTCTGGGGGTCTGGCTCCCGACTTCCTACAGGGCAACGCGGTCTGTTCGCCTGGGCGCGCAACGGTATGGATTCCGTGAACGACCGAGGTTTCATTTTGCTCCAGAATCAGTAAGAATGTCCGTTTCTGGGAACTGTCAGCGGTTCCTAGTACGCTGACATCGGTCTCGGGTAGCTCCCGAGGCAAGGATGGTCCCGGTCTCTTGGGTATCGGGACCATCCACCCACCCAAGGAGATCCCCAGTGAAGATCTGCAAGGAATGCTCGGAGCCGTTTGAGCCGAAGAATGGCCAGATGTTGTTCTGCAAGAAGATCTGCAAGAACTCCTGGCACGCGGCACGGCGGAATGCCCGACTGACGACGACCTGCCGACATGCGGATGGCTGCCCACGAATGGCCCGCAAGGCTGGCTGGTGCGACCTCCACTACCAACGCATCCGGGTGCACGGCGACCCGGGTCCGGCCCACAAGCTTTCGACCGTGGGCGACTACCCCAATCCGGACTGCAGCATCGACGGTTGTATCGAGCCCCGGCGTGCGCTTGGTATGTGCGCCCGGCACTACAAGCGGGTGCAATCAGGCGGCGACGTCGGCCCGGCGGGTCGACTCCGCCGCGTGCTGCCCGTCGAGGTGCGCAACTACACCAAGGGTCAGCTCCACCGGTTCCACAGGTATGGCCTCACGGTGGAGGCGTTCGAGGCGCTGCTTGCCCGCCAGGGCGGGCGCTGCTACATCTGCAAGACCTCCAAGCCGGGGCGCAAGGGATGGTCCGTCGACCATTGCCACGACACGAACGTGGTTCGCTTCATTGCGTGCAATCCGTGCAACGTGGCGTTGGGCCTGATCAAGGAAGACCCGGTCGTTGCGAAGCGCCTCTACGAGGTCGCGGTCGAATGCCAGCAGTTGAGGGTTACTGCTTAGCCGGCATTTCGGCCAATCGGGCTAGCCACTCCCGGACCTTTTCGGCGTCATAGAGCACTCGGCGCCCAACGCGGAACGAGGGCGGTCCGTAGCCGATGTGCCGCCAATAGCGAACGGTCTCTGGCGCCGCGCGGCACAGGTCAGCAACCTCCGGTGTGGTCATGTATTGAGACATCTCAGCGGTCCTTTCGTAAGTCAACCGTTGACAACGGTAGGCACGACAAACCCTGCACGGCATGGCTTGGCCCGTGACATCTCGACGGACCGCCAAAGTGTCACGGCCCAGTTACAAGGCCCATCGATCCGGGTGGGGCCTTTTGCATGCCCGCGATCTCCCGGCACCCCGTTTCGGACGGGCGGGGTGCCGGGTCCCGTCCGACCCGTCCGTAGGAGAAATCATGGAGTTCGTCTACTCGGTCAACAACGGCCACGTGGCCTGGGGCCCCGCCGGGTCCACGGTGCACATGGCACCGAACGACATCTGGTTCGCGGACGACCCGTTCGTGCTGGACCGCCCGGACCTGTTCTCGGCTACGCCCACTCGCGTGCACTCAACGCAGGGACGAGAGACCCCGCCGGCGACACCGGTGGGCCAGAAGCCCGAGCTCGTGGTTGCGAGGCCGCGGGGCCGGCGTGCCTGAGCACCCGAAGGTCTCGCTGGCGTTCGTCTACCCGAACAGCCGCACTGCGTGTTTCGACGACTGCCGTGAGCAGATGCTGGCGTTCGACCGGGCGAACTGGCGGGTGTTCGACCACGAGTCGGGTCGGCAGTCGGCGCGGGTGGGGACGATCGGGCTGATCGACGCCCGCAACCAAGTCGCGGCGTCGTTCCTGACGTCGGATTCGGAGTGGCTGCTGTGGATCGACTCGGACATGGGGTTCGAGCCGGACTCTTGCTACCGGTTGCTCGAGGTGGCGGATCCGGTGGAGCGTCCGATCGTCGGAGGACTCGCGTTCGTGCAGCGCGAGGTGGCGCACGATGGCATGTTCGGGTTCCGGACCCAGCCGCTGCCGACGATCTACGACTGGGTGACCGACGACGAGGGGACGCCGCGGTTCCTGTCGATGCCGCTGTATCCGGTGAACTCGCTGATGCGGGTGCGGGCGACGGGGAGCGCGTTCATCCTGATTCACCGCAGCGTGTTCGAGAAGATGGCCGTGGCCGCGGATGAGTCGGCCGTGTTCGGGGCTCCGTATGACCAGATCCGCGGCCCGGAGGGGAAGTTGCTGGGCGAGGATGTGTCGTTCTGCGTCCGGGCCGGGCAGTTGGAGATCCCGGTCCACGTCCACACGGGGGTGCGGACGACGCACTTCAAGTACCGGTGGTTGGGGGAGACGGACCACTGGCGGGCGTACAACCCGACGCCGGCCACCGAAGAAGTCGCGGTGATTGTGCCGGTGCTGCGCCGGCCGCAGAACGCGGCACCGTTCATGCAGTCGCTGCGCGCTTCCACCGGACTGGCGACGGTGTACGCGGTCGCGGACGACGACGATCCGGAGACGGCCGAGGCGTGGGCCGCGGCCGGCGCCGAGGTGATCGTCGGGGATGTGCGGACGTTCGCCCGCAAGGTCAACCTCGGGTACAGCAAGACGTCGGAGCCGTTCCTGTTCATCTGCGGCGACGACGTCACGTTCCACTCCGGGTGGTTGAACCACGCCCAGCGGGTCGCGGACATGCTCGAGGCCAACGTGATCGGCACGAACGATCTCGGCAACGAGCGGGTGATGCGCGGCGAGCACGCGACGCATCTGCTGATCCGCCGCTCGTACGTGGACGAGGTCGGGGCGTCGTGGGACGGCCCCGGTGTGGTGTGCCACGAGGGATACCAGCACTGTTTCGTCGACGATGAGCTGGTGACCGCGGCTAAGCAGCGCGGTGTGTGGCAGATGGCGCTCGGTGCGGTGGTGGAGCACAACCACCCGTTCTGGGGGAAGGCCGAGCAGGACGAGGTGTACGCCTTGGGCCAGTCGTCGTTCGAGGCGGACGGGAAGCTGTTCCGGTCGCGGCTGGTCGAGCAGGGGCTGGCGAAGCCGGAGCCGGACAAGCCGAAGGTTGGAGCCAAGCCGAGGCGACGCCGGTGAAGGTCTGGGACGTGTTCCCGTACTGGCGGGAGCAGTGGGCGGTAGACGCCCGCCTGAAGCTTTGGGCCGACCTGGCGCCTGGCGTGGAGTACGTGCCGTGGGCACTTCTCGGCGACCGAACACACCGCGGCACTCCGCTGCCTCGCCTGCTTCCGCCCGGTGGCCCGATACTCTGGGGTGGGGCCTGCTGGTCGATGGTGGCCCTCGATGCCGAGGACGATTGGGGCCGAGAGGCTCAGCAACGGGACGCGATCCGGGAAAAGCTCTGGCAGATGGACCGGGACGATCTGATCCTGCTGACCGACGCCGACGAGCTCGTCGACCCGCTCAGGCTCGACGCCATCGCCGAAGCGACCGAATCCGGTCCGGTGAAGCTGCGCATGGCGATCTACATGTGCGGTACGCGGTGGAAGCACCGCGACTCGTGGCGCCACCCCGGAGCGTGCCGAGCGAAGGATCTGCCGGAGCATCCGACGGCGGACCTGCGGATGAACTTCACCCTGCCGAAGGTCCCGGAAGCGGGCTGGCACCTGACCTACTTCGACGAGGACGTGGACGGGAAGCTCCGCGCGTTTGCGCACGCGGAGTGGGACACCCCGGAGGCCCGGGAGGAGTTCGCCCGTATCCGCGCCGAGGGGACGGGGCTGATCGACGACCCGCTGACCGGGCCGCTGGCCGACATCCTGAACGTTGGTGTCTCGTGATCGCGCTGGAATGGCAACTCGTCGCACCCGGAGACGGGCCGGAGATCTCCACATCACTGACCCTGGCCGAGACGGACGAACTGCGCAGGCTGGCCAAGGACGCCGACGTGCTCGAGGTCGGGTCGGCGTACGGCTACTCGACGGTGGTGCTCGGACTCGTGGCCAGGTCGGTCGTCGCGGTGGATCCGCACCGGGAGCTGAACTCGTTCGGCGTGCTGCTGGAGAACCTGGCGGCGTACGGCGTGACGAGCCGGTGTGTGGTGGAGATGCGGCGCGACGATTCGCGGACGGTCCTGCCGGCGCTGGCCGGCGAGGGCCGGACGTTCGACCTGGTGTGGATCGACGGCAACCACGAGGCCGATGTCGTGGCGCAGGACGTCCAGAACGCCCTGCGGCTGTTGAAGCCGACCGGGACGTTGGCGTGCCACGACTACGACGAGGCCACCTGTCCGGGTGTGCGGCAGGCGTTGGACGCGTGGAGGGTCCCGCCGCGGTTGGTGGACACGCTCGCGGTCTACGGGCCGGGTGAGTGGTGAGGGTCGCGGTCATCGGCGGTGGGGTGTTCGGCGCCACCGCCGCAGTGGAGTTGGCGCGTACCGGAGCGAAGGTGGAGTTGTTCGAGGCCCGCCGCGACCTCCTCGAAGGCGCGACGGCGAGGTGTCAGGCCCGGCTGCACTCCGGCTACCACTACCCGCGGTCCGACTCCACGGCCCTGGCCGCGAAGGTCGGGGCGGTGGAGTTCCGGGACCGGTTCCCGGAGGCGATCCGCACCGCGGAGCACCACTACGTCATCGCCGAGGACTCCAAGGTCTCGGCCGACGACTACCTGGACTTCTGCGACCGCCTCGGCCTGCCGTACGAGGTGGTCTATCCGACGCTGGTCCACCACGCCCAGGTGACCGTCCGGGTGCCGGAGGCGTTCGTTGACGTCCCGGTCCTGAGGCGACTTCTCAAGCGCGACCTGCGCCTTGCTGGGGTGAAGGCGAACCTCGCCCACTGGGCCGACCCGGAGAGTCTGAAGGGCTACGACCTGACCGTGGTCGCGGCCTACGGCCAGCCGTGGTCGCGGCCGCTGCGGTACGAGGTGTGCGAGGTGGCCCTGGTGGAGTTGGGCCACTACCAGAACCAGTCATTTGTGGTCCTAGACGGCGAGTACACCAGCCTGGACCCATACAACCGGACCCACATGCTGTACGACGTCAAGCACACCATCCATTCGGCGAACGTCGGCTACGCCCCGGAGATCCCGGATTACCTGCAGCCACTGCTGGGCCGGTGGGGTGCCGCGCCGACGAACGTGTCCCGGGTCGACGACATGCTCGACTCGGCGTCGCGGCATCTGCGGATGATGGGCCGCCACGGGCAAGGCGTCTGCATCTACCACGGCTCCCTGTTCTCGGTCCGGGCCGTGCTGCCGGATGTGGACGCGACCGACGAGCGTCCGACGGTGGTGGAGCGCGACGGGGACGTGATCTCCATCTTGTCCGGGAAGATCTGCACCGCCGTCACCACGGCGCGTGCCGTTGTTGAGGCCGCGATGGTGGCCGCATGAAGGGAACTGACTTGTCCGACGTAGCGAAGGATCTCGACGAGACCCGCCGGCTGCTCTACGGGGCGCTCGTCGCCAGCCGCACCAAGCGATGGGAAGTGGTCGGAACTCTCACCAACGCGCTGGTGCACCACTCCGGTCTCGAGGTCGACGCGGACACCGTCCTGGAGAAGGCGCTGAAACTTGTCGAGGCCGGGCGCGACGGAGACTGGGCGCGATCGCTGATCGACCAGATCACCGAGCGGCTGGACTCAGTCCCCGATGCCGCAGCGCTTGATGTCCCAGACGATGAGGCCGAGCAGCAGCCACATGACGACCAGGCCGACTGACACCCAGCCGCCATGGCTCCAAGATTTGATCGTCAGGACGGGGAGCATCAGCATCCCGGGCGCGATGAGCACCAGCGATGCCACCGAGTATGGAACGCGCTCACGACTCATCGCGTCAGGGTAGCGGGAGGACGCCAGTGAAGGTGTCTGTTGTGACCCCGACGTGGATGCGGCACGAGATCCTGATGGAGCGGTGCCTGCCGTCGGTGTACGCGCAGACCATCCCGGTCGAGCACGTCGTGGTGTCCGATGGTCCGGACCCGGTCCTGCGGGACCTTCTCCGCCACACCGACATCGTCTACGCCGAGGTGGACCAGCACTACGACGACCCGGTCAACGTCGGAGCGAGGGCACGCAACTGCGGGCTCGAGGTCGCGACCGGGGACCTGATCGCCTACCTCGACGACGACAATGCGTTCCGGCCCAACCACGTCCAGCGGCTCGCCGAAGCCCTGGAAACGAACCCGGACCGGGACTTCGCCTACTCGCGGATGTTCCGGCACGGGCTCGGGGACGAGATCGGCGCCGAACCGCCAGCACACGGCCGAGTCGACTCGTCGATCATCATGCAACGCCGGGACACCCACCTGAAGTACGGGTTGTGGCCGGTGCCGTCGGAGTACTGCGTCGACTGGCAACTTGTCCATGCGTGGGTGCTCGCCGGCGCGACGTGGGTGTTCGTGCCCGAGGTGACGGTCGACTACTACCACCGGCCGCGATGATCTCCTGGATCGTCGCCTCGCATGATCCGATGGTCCTACTGAACAACCTCGCCGCGTCCATGGTGGACCTCGGCGATGACGAGGTGGTCGTGGTCGAGGACGCGCCGTCGATTGCGGTGGCGTACAACGAGGGCCAAGACCGGGCCACGTTCCCGGTCCGCTGCTACATCCACCACGACGTTCAGGTGCTGGACCTTCCACGTCTGCGGGCCGAGCTCGTCGAGCACTGCACTGAAACGGTGGGGATGGTCGGCGTCATCGGCTCCCGGACCGACGTGCTGCCGTGGTGGGACGGCCAGCAGTGCGGTTCCATCTTGGACTCGCGGATAGGGTTCCTGGACTCCGGCCCGGGCGGGGAGTGCGCCCAACTCGACGGGGTCCTGCTCGCCACCGTCCACGACGTGAAGTGGGACGAGTCGATTCCCTGGTTTCACGGCTACGACTACGACATGTGCCGGCAGTTTCTTGAGCGGGGACTGCCGAACTGGTGCCTCGACCACGGTCGTGAGCTGATCCGCCACAACACCGCCGGTGGGCGTTCGCCGGACCTACTCAACGGCTGGACTGAGGCCCTCGCGGCACTCCGAACGAAGTGGGGTGAGCCTCGTGGCATTGGGTGACAGCTACTGCACGCTGGCCGAGATGCGGTCCCGGGTCGGCATCACCGACGCGACGAACACGACCGAGGACACGAAGCTCACCGAGGCCGCCGCGGCGGCTTCGCGAGGCATCGAAGGCGCGACGCACCGACAGTTCAACCTCGCGAGCAGCGCCACGGCACGGCTGTTCTACCCGGACAACGAGTGCCACACGAAGGTCTACGACATCGCGTCAGTGTCAAACCTGGCCATCAAGACCGACACCGCCGGCGACGGCACCTATGCCACGACGTGGGCAAGCACCGACTACCAGCTCGAGCCCTTGGACGGGATCGTCGACGGGCAGATCGGCTGGCCATGGTGGACCATCCGCGCCGTCGGCAACCAGCGCTTCATCTGCGGCTGGCCCACCCAGCGCGCGCCTCTCCAAGTGACCGCAATCTGGGGCTGGGCCGCGGTCCCTGCGCCGGTGAAGGAAGCAACCCTGATCCTCGCCGAGGAGATCTACAGCCTCAAGAACACCCCGTTCGGCAGCGGCGGCGTGACCCAGTTCGGAATCATGAGGGCGCGGGAGAACCCGGCCGTGTTGATCCGGATCATGCCGTACATCCTCGAGCCGGTGATGGTGGCCTGATGGCCAACGTGGCCGCGATCCGCGACCGGATCAAGTCGAACATCGAAGCGGCCACGACCGGGCTGTTCGTGTTCGACACGATGCCAGCCCAACCGCCGGCCCAGCTGCCGTGCGCGATCGTCACCCCGGCCACGGGCGAGTTCATCACCGAGGTCACGGTGGATGGCTGCGAGGACCTCAACTTCGTCGTCATCGTGCTGCAGCAGAAGGTGTCCGACGCCGCGGCGCAGGACAACGCCGACGCGTGGCTGTCCGAGACCACGAACATCGGCGACGCCATCGACTCCGGCCACACCTCCGACTGGGACTACTGCCAGACGTTGACCGCGCGCAACTACGGCGGGTTCACCTTCGGCGCCGGCGACGGAGCCGTCCAGTACCTCGGGTTCGAGATCCCGGTCATGGTGGGCGTCTCCTAAACCCCAATTCGTAAGGACCCCGGCGACCGCTGTCACGGTCCCGGGGCGTGGCCGACTGCATAGGAGCCGACATGGAAAACGGTAGTACACGGACCCGCCAGCCCTATGCGCTTGACGACCGGCTCGCACGTCGAGTGTGGTCCAAATGCGCAGAAGACGAAGCGGGTTGCTGGATTTGGGCGGCCAGCCACAACAACAGCGGCTACGCGCAGATCCACATCAAGCTTGCGTCGGGCAAGTGGTCAGCGACAGTGGCGCATCGCGTGACCTACGAACTTCTGCGCGGCCCGATCCCAGATGGTCTGGTGCTCGACCATCTCTGTCGCAACCGAGGTTGCGTGAACCCGGCCCACCTAGAGGCTACGACCGACGCGGTGAACATCCTCCGTGGAACAGGGTGGTCCGCTCGCCATTCGCGGAAGACGCACTGCCCCCAAGGTCACGCGTACGACGAGGCCAACACCCACTACGACCGGAACCGAATGCGGCATTGCCGCGCCTGCAACCGAGAGCGGGCGCAGGCCCGGCGCGACGCCAAGCGAAGGAAGCTATGAGGATCCTCGTCGTCCATCCCGCGCCTCAATTTTCGGTGGCAGATGTCCACATCGGGTGGGTCGAGGCGCTCAAGGAGTTGGGCCAGCAGGTCTATGAGTACCGACTGGACGACCGGCTCGCCCTGTACGGGTCAGCGCTGGTGGAAACGAACTACTTCGACGAGAACGGCTACCGGAAGTTCCGGCGGGCTCTGACCGACGACCAGGCCGCGCAGTTGGCGGTCAACGGACTCCTGTCGGCGTGCTACCAGTCGTGGCCCGACGTCGTGGTGCTGGTGTCGGCGTTCTTCATCCCGGCCGACATGATGGACCTGCTCCGCTCCCGCGGCCACAAGGTTGTCCTGCTGTGCACCGAGGAGCCGTACGAGCTCACCCGCGAACTCGCCCTGGCCGAGCACGCCGACGTCACGTTGCTGAACGACCCGACCCACCTCGAGTCCTTCGCCGCGGTGACGAAAGCCCGCTACCTGCCGCACGCGTACCGGCCCAGCCTGCACACACCGGGCCGGGCGCTGCCACACCTGGAATCCGACCTCGCCTTCGTCGGCACCGGCTACCCGAGCCGGGTCGAGTTCTTCGAGGCCATGGACCTCGACGGCCTGGACGTCCTTCTCGCCGGCATGTGGAAACACCTCGACGACGACTCCCCCCTGCAGCCGTTGGTGGCGCACGACCCCGACGAGTGCCTAGACAACGAGCAGACCGTCGAGGTCTACCGGTCTGCCCGCATCGGAATGAACCTCTACCGCCGCGAGGCGCAGCGACCGGAGCTGAGCGAGGGCTGGGCCATGGGCCCCCGCGAGGTAGAGATGTCGGCCACCGGTCTGTTCTTCCTGCGGGATCCGCGCGGCGAGGGCGACGAGGTTCTGCCGATGCTCCCGTCCTTCTCCGACCCGTCCGAGGCGTCCGAGCTTGTCCGGTGGTGGCTCGCCCACCCGGACGAGCGGGCGGACGCTGCCCTCAAGGCCCGTGAAGCGATCGCCGATCGGACGTTCACGAAGAATGCCGCCGAGATGCTGCGGCTGTTGGATCAGTGACCTCGCGCTGCTCGGTCGCTGATTGCGGCGGCGAGGTTAGAGGCTTCGGCTACTGCAACCGCCACCTGCACCGCTTTCGGCGCCACGGCGATCCCCTTGCCGGAGGCCGAGAGCGCCATAGGCGCGAGTCCCGCGTCTGCGAGGTGCAGGACTGCGGCGGCGAGCACCTAGCGCAATCCGGGCGTCAGCCGAAGGGGCAACGCGTCGACGACCTCATCGAGTTCGTCGTCGAGCACTACCGCGATCGCGTCATGGAGGCGCTGTCTCGCGAATCCACGGAGCGGCCAGCTCTGGCCAAAGAAGGGAATTGACCGGTGAGTAGAATTCACGGCCGGCGCGGTCGCATATATTTCGGAATTGCGAGCGATTCGGCGAGTGCGGAACCTCTACCATTCTTCGCGACCTGGAGCATTAACTTTAGCACGGATAAAGCTGAGGTTACTGCGATGGGCGACAGCAACAAGACCTACGTGGCTGGCCTGCCGGACGCGTCCGGCCAGTTCGCAGGATTTTTTGACGACGCGACCGCCCAGACCTACACCGCGGCAACGGATGGCCTGCCCCGAAAGTTCTACCTGTACCCGTCGACGCTGACGAATTCGCAGTACTTCTTCGGCACGATCCTTGCCGACTTCAGCGTCGACGGCGGAGTGGGCGACGCGGTGAAGGTGTCGTCGTCGTGGTCTGCCGCGAGCACCATTGCCAAGGTCGGCTAGTTGCTCGACGTCAAGGTCGTTGCCGGGCCGGAGTTTGAGAAGACCCGCACCGAGCTGCTGAAGCAGGCGCGGGTCTTCCAACGCCGGGTCGCATCGGCAACGCGGGACGCGGTGCAGGAGGTGTACCGGCCGGCGGTGGTCGCGATGGCGCCGAGCCTGATGCCGGACCGCTACGCCGGGCTGTTGTCGCGGGACCTGCACGTGTCGACGTCGGTGCGGTTCTCCGGCTCCGCACCCGGTGTGACCGTGTCCGTGTCGGCACCGACGGGTGGACCGCAGGGCCGGGACGTGACCCGGCTTGAGCGGGGAACCCTGTCGCATCCGCTGTTCGGGAACAAGCACCACTGGTATCGGCAGTCGGTCACACGCGGGTTCGCGTCAAAGCCGATCCGCGCCTCGCGGCCGAAGATCGTGGCCCGGATCGACCGGGAACTGGAACAGGTCGCTGACGATGTGAGGGGTGCCTGAGTGCGGCTACGGCTGGACGAAGACGACGCGAAGATGCTGGGCTGCGAGCGGATCCTGCCGCTGGACCTGTCCGCGATCGCGATCGCGGATCTGGACGAGTTGTCGGAGCGGTTCGACTTCGACCCGGAGGACTGGCCCACCCCGCTGGTGGGTGAGATCGCGTTCGCCGATGCGGGGAATCCGGACGCGAAGCCGAAGAAGCCGCGATGGCAGAAGCAGGCGGCGGTGTGGGTTGCCGTCCGGTGCTCCGGCGTGGAGATCACGTGGGAGCAGGCGGGCCGGGTGCAGGCGTTGAAGACGATGTATCTGGCCGATGAGGTGGAACCGGGAAAAGACGAGGAGCCATCGGAGAACTCCGGCGCTTCTACGACTGGGCTTTCCGAGACGTCCTCCACCTGACCAAGCCGGAGATCGACCGTTTGTCGTGGTCGGACTGGGTCGACGCACGGCGGTACGCGGACTGGCGTCTAGGGATCAAATCGGCCGAGGACCTGAACGGGGAGGTCGACTATGGCTGACGAGCTACACCTCAAGATCGTCTCGACCGCCGATTCCCAGGGCCTCACGAAGGCCGCCAAGGACATGGGCGACGCCAAGGCGGAAGCGAACAAACTCGCCGACTCTCTTGGCCACGTTGGCGACAACGCGGAGCGCCTTGACCAAGACCTATCTGCGGCCACCAAGTCGGTCAAGTCGCATAGTGAGCAGGTTCGCCTTCTCCGCGCCGAGTACGAGAAGACCAAGAAGACTATCGCCGACCTGGACGCACAACTCCTCGGCGGCGGCACCGACAAGAAGTCGATCCAGAAGGACCTCCGAGAACGCCGCGCGTGGCTGGCAGAGCTGAAGAGGCTCGGCCGCGAGTTGGACGTCGACTTCGCCGGGCCACGCATGGGGCCGCCACAGTTGGATTTCGGCTCACTCGCCGGCGGTGGTAGGGGTGCGCTGTACGGCGGCATCGCGGGCCTCGTCGCCCTGTCACTTCCCGCGATCGGTGCGGCCGTCAGTGGTGCCGTGGTCGGCACGGTGGCCACTGGTGGCGTGGTGGGTGGTGTCATCGCGGCGTCGAAGGACCCGCGGGTAAAGCAGGCGTTCCAGAGTCTGGCGGCCGACATCACCCCGGAGATGTTCGGCGGCGACCGACTGGTGGAACCGACCGTTCGGGCTATCGGCATCCTGAAGCAGCGGCTCAATGCGATGGATCTCGATGAGACGTTTGCCCTCGGCGGCCCGGCGATCGAGAACCTTGCCAATGGCGTCTCAGCCTTGGTGGAGAACGCGCTACCGGGCTTCAACGCGGTGATGCGGGATAGCGGTCGGATCACGGACGAGCTTGCTGACGGCCTGGCGGGGGTCGGCGACGGCTTCGGCGACATGTTGACGGACATGGTGGAGTCCGAAGGGGCACTCGACGGACTCCGGGCCACCCTGATGTTTGTCGAGGGGACACTACGGGCGACGGGGAAGACGGCAGCTTTTCTGGGCGACGCGTTCCATCTCGCGGGCGAATTGTCGGCGAGCATGTCCGGCACGTTGGAGGACGTCTTCGCGGCCATTCCCGTCCTGGGCTACCCGGCACAGAAGCTGATGGAATCGATCAACGACGTGACGGAGAACGTGACCGGCGGAACGAAGGAACTCTCGTCGGAGATGCATTTCCTGTCGACGACGACAGGGGCGGCCGCTCAGGTCGGTAGCGCCCACGCCCAGGCGCTGCACCAGGAATACGTGGAGCTGTGGGCGGCGGAGCGGAAGACCCGCGACCTCGCGGATGCCCAGTTGCAGGCCACGCTCTCGGCGCGGGACCTCAAGGACGCATGGCTTGAGCTGCACGGCGGCCAACTGACGCTCGACCAGGCACTCAAGCGCGCCTACGACGGCCTGAAGCAGGTGAAGGACGCATTCAGCGGACCTGGTAGCGATACGACGACTGGCGACAGCCAAGGCGCGGTCGACCGCCGCGTTGCGCTGAAGCTGGAAGCAGAGGCCGCGATTGCAGTGGCCCAGGCGTACCTGGACATGACGGGCGATGCGGCCGGAGCCCAGGCCAAGCTAGACGACTTCAAGAAGAAGGCGGAGGAGGCAACGGGGGCAACCGGCGCCGCGCGGAAGGAAGTCAACAACCTCGCCGATGCGCTGTTCAAGCTGCCCGCAAAGCGGGAGATCTACGTGACGACCTACTTCCGCAACAGCTTCGAGGCCGACTTCCGGGCCGGTGAGCGCGACTCAAGCGGCCGACCGACCACGGTCGGCATCGGCACTCGGGCGTCTGGTGGTCCGGTCATGGCCGGCGTGCCTTACATGATCAACGAGCGTGGGCGAGAGACCGTCACCTTCCCGGCTACCGGCAATGTCCACCCAGCCAACCTCACCCCGTTGTCCGGCGGCTACGCGGCCCCGCTGGTGCTGAACTTTCCCGCCGGATCCTACGAGCAGGCCCTGATCGAAACCATCAGCACGGCGGTACAGGCGCGTGGCGGTCAACTCGCGGTGCTGGGACTCAAGGCTGCCTGATGGCTGTCGCCTACCGCTCGTCCCAGTCGGTGACGAACGGAACCGCTGGCACGTCCGTGACTGTCTCGAAGCCCAGCGGCATCGTCGACACCGGCTCCAACCCGGGCCGGGACATGCTCATCGCCATCATTGCCGCCGCGGGTGCTCCCACCATCACCCCGCCGGCGAGTTGGACGCTGATCGACTCGGTGGCGTCCGGGTCGAACGTGACCATGTGGGTGTACTGGAAGCTCGCCAGTGCCGAGGGTGCGTCGTGGACGTGGACGCTGGGTTCAAGCCTGCGGAACTTCGGCTGGGTCGGCGCCTACACCGGCGTCGATCCGACGAGTCCGGTCTACAACAACGCCGAGGACTCCAGCCTCACGAGCAACGTGACGCTTAACGTCGGCGGCAACGTCACACCGTCCGGCGGTTACATCCTGGCCACCGCCGCCACCCGCACGGCGTCGGGTGCGGCGACGACTTGGACCATCGCCGACGACGACGCTTTGACCGCCAACGAGCGTGCCGACCTGTCCACCAATGCTGGCGCTGGCACGGACATCGCAGGCGCCGTGGCGGATGTGGCGTGGCCACAGTTCTACATCTCAGCACTGGCCGCGACCGCCACAGCATCGCAGTCCCAAACGGCAGGCGTGGCCGAGATGGTCATGCTGCGGCCCTACTTTGTGCCCTACGGCGGAACCGCCAACGACGTCGGCGTGGTCGTGGAGGCCGCGTTTGACGTGGATCCGGACTCGGACGCGGCGGACTGGACCTGGACCGCGATGAGTGTCCACGACCCGGCCAAGGTTGTGATCCGGCACGGCCTGTCGAACCGTGCCACGTTGGCGAACCCGTCGGAGATCCGTTTCACCCTCAAGAACCTCAACGGCGAGTGGACCCATCCGACCGGGACGTACTACGGGAAGCTGGTCCGCAATCTGCCGATCCGAGTGCGGTTCAACGGCTTCGGCGTTGCGGTGGGCGGGATCGGGTATCACCGCGGAACGGCTTTCCTTTCCAGCGCGCGCCCTCGGTGGGATGCGTCGGAGAACTTCTCCGTGGTCGATATCGTGGCCAATGGGCGGCTGCGCAGACTGCAGCAACGCGATGAGCCGGTCAGGTCGGCCGCCTACACGTCGATCCAGCGGATGTCGGCCACGGCGGGCCTCGTCACGCCGGTGGCCTACTGGCCGTTCGAGGACGAGTCCGGCTCGACGACCAGGGCCGCCAGTGCGGTATCGGGCGTGGACCCGGCGGTGGTTTCGAATATCGCGTTCGCCGCTGACTCCAGTGTCGATGGCTCGGCCCCCCTGCCGACATGGTCATCGTCATCCAGCCTGACCGCACTTGTTCCCGCCTACACCCCCACGAACACGTGGACCGTCATGTTCGCGTGCATGGTGCCCACCGAGCCCACAGTCGAGTTTGGCCTCCTGGGCTGGTACGGATCGGGAACCGCGGCGATCTGGCAGGTGACTGTTGCACCAGGGTCACCGTCAGCGATGCATGTCCGGGCGTACAACGCCGCCGGCACGTCCATTCTGGATGACTCGGTGTCGCTGGACGAGGCGACGTTCTACGGCGTCCCACAATTCATCACCGTCACCGCCACCCAGAACGGCACCGGGATCGACTACGCCCAACTTGCTTCCGATTCCGGCGGCAACTCCGGCACTCTCGCCTCGAACACCGTGGGCGTGGTTCAGCGGTTCAACTTCTCGCCACAAGCCGGCACGCCGACCGGCTACGTGCTGGGGCACGTCGCGCTTCACGTCCAGCCCGGCGCCACAGGAACATCGGCCATGACCGCGGTGACAGACGCGAACGCGGGCGAGTGGCCGTGGGAGCGGTTCACCCGACTCTGCGACGAGGGCAACATCCCGTATGCGGTCCAGGCGTCGGAGAACCAGGACCTGACGATGGGTCCGCAGACCATCGCGTCGCGGATGCAACTGATCCGCGAGTGCGCCGAGGTCGAAGGTTGCGTTCTCAACGACAACGGCGTCAACTCGGCCGCCACCGGTGGCCTGTGGTTCCCGGCCCGGGACGACCGGGACAACATCGCGGCCCAGCTCACGTTGGACATGGACCAGGGCCAGGTCCAACCTGGCTTCAGCCCAGTGCTGGACGACCAGGACATCGTCAACGACTCCGAGGTGTCCCGCACCGGCGGCTCCTCTGGGCGGGTGGTGAACCAAGACTCGATCGATACCGAGGGCAGATACGACGAGCAGGTCACCCTGAACGTCGAAACCGATGAGTTCCTGACCGACCTCGCCGGCTGGCGAGTCAATCTGGGCACGGTTCCCGGCATGCGGTTCCCGTCGGTGACCTGGAACCTCCGCCACCCCAACTCGGTGACGTTGGCCGAGGATTGGGTTAACATGACCCTCTTCCAACGACTCGACATCATCAATCCGCCGCCGCAGTACCCGCCAGACGACATCGCGACGATCCTCGAGGGCTACACCGAAACCGTCTCGTCGGACACATGGACGGTCACCGGGAATCTCAGCCCATACGAGCCGAACGAAGTGTTCCTCCTCGCCGCCACGTCCGGCGACACCGACGAGGATCTGGGCCGGTTGACCGCGGACCCGAACTGCGCCCTGCGCACAGCAATCACATCCAGCGGGACGAGCCTGTTGGTGGATCCGAACCGGACCCGCTGGACCACCACCTCCGACGACTTCCCGATGGACATCCGTCTCGGCGGTGAGGACGTGACGCTGTCCGGCATCGCGACGACCGCCGCGACCTACGTGGCGGCTGGGACACCGGCGCACGCCGACAATGCCGCCGTGGCGCCGAGCATCTTCGCCGGCGCGACCGCGGGGGACGCGATCTTCGTGCTGGCCGCGATCCGGTCCTCGGGAACGGGAACTCTCACCACCCCATCCGGTTACACCCGGCTGCCGGTGTGGAACTCCACCGACAATGTGCAGCTGTACGTGAAGGTCCACTCCGGATCCGAGTCGGCGCCAACCATCACGCCCTCGGGCGGTTCGTCCGGCGACACGGTCAGTGCGGTGACGTTTGGCTTCCGCGGCACCCCCACGACGTTGAGCGACCTCAGCGACATGGTGGTCACGTCCCTGACCCAGCTCAACTCGTCGGCGGCCAACATCGCCTGGCCCGGCCTGTACCCCAAGTACCAGGAGGGCTGCGTCATCCTCGGGTTGGCCTGGAAGCAGGACGACTACACCTCCGTCGCGCCGGGTGTGTGGACAGAGTCCGTCGAAGCCTCCACCACAACCGGCAACGACCAGTCCCTGTACGTGGCGTACCAGATCCAAACCACACCGGCGGTCGTGAACGAGGGCTCGTGGGTGGTGACCGGTGGCGCTTCGGCGATCAGCCGCGCGGCGGTGGTGGCGATCGCCGGCGGATACCAGACCTTCACCGCCTCTGCCCGGTCGGTGAATGGCGTCACCAAGGCCCAGGCGGCCGGAACCCTCATCGAAGTGGCCCATCCCCACGTGCTCGGAATGTAGGTGCTGAATGGCGCTCACCACCGTTCCCTCGGCGGGTGCGAAGCTCCGCGCGTCGGTGCTGCAGTCGCTGATGGCGGAGCGCATGCCGCTGATTGCCAGGAAAACGACCAACGAGACGGTGAACAACTCGTCGGTGCTACAGAACGACGACGAGATCTTCCTTGCCGTTGAGGCGTCCTGCGTCTACCACTTCGAGCTCCGGTTCTCGTCGGACTCCGGCACGACCCCGGACCTCAAGCACGGCTGGACCTATCCGACCGGAACGACAATCCGCTGGTCCGGCGTGGATGCCGACACGGCTGGTGCGGTGAGAATCACCGGCGGGCTCACCGAAACCTCTGTTCCTGCGGTCGTTGGTGGCACGCCATCGGTCTTCGCCAGCTACTACAGCGGCGTGGTGATCACCGGCGTCAATGCTGGCACCTTGCAGTGGCAGTGGGCGCAGAACTCCGCGACCGGCAGCAACACCATCGTTCAGGCCGGCTCGTACCTGCTTCTCCAGAGAGTCGCGTAGGAGGCTCGATGGCCAACCCGCACCCGGATCACATCTCGGCCGAGATGTGGTGGTTCATCGAACAGCTCGAGCTCCTCGAAGGCCGGGACACCGTCTATGCCGGGTCGTGGGGCGACTTCAAACCCGGCTACCACTGCGACGCGTTCAACCTGTGGTGGCACAAGGACAAGTCAGGCAACTACATCTGGCGCAATGACTACTCGACCAAGCTGCCCGACGACAAGGTGCTGGGTACGGCGAATGAGAAGCTCGGCGCGGCGGTTGACTGGACGTTCCTGTCGGCGCAGGCCGGTAACTTCGCCAACTTCAAGAAGTACGGCACCCGGATCCGTGCGGCTTGGGCGGCGCGGGATCCGCGGCTGAAGGGCTGGCGCGAGGTTCTGTGCCAGGGCGACGGCGACATCCCGGCGGATGGGTACGACTTCGTCACCTGGACCGAGCGGACTCCGGACGACACCCACAAGTGGCACATGCACTTCAGCTGCCTACGTAAGCACCTGCGGGAGCGCGCGGTGTTCGAGGCAATGCTGTCGATCCTGCGCGGAGAGACCCTGCCGCAGTGGCAAGGAGGAGATGAGATGCCGAAGGCATTCCAGTTCAACGGCTACTGGCTGGCCCAGGGCGGGACCCGTGAGTCCATCATGGATGGCGACGACATGGCCAAGGTCAACGCCCTGTATCCGGGTGCGTGCTTCCCCGGTCCCGATAAGGCCGGCTTCCCGACGCCGGACCTGAAGACGCTCGGCTGGACCGAGGACGAGGTCGACCGGCTGCTGGGCCGGCCATACGCTCCGCCTTCCGGCGGCGGTGGTCTGGTCCCGCATGTGCACAGCCTCGACGCACCCGGCGCCAACACGGGTCCCGCCGTTTCCGCCTAGCACCATCCAGCACAACCCAAGCGGGGAGCACCGATGTGGGAAGCGCTCGGCCCGTGGGCGGCATCGGGTGGCGTGACGAGCATCGTCGCGATCCTGGTGTGGGCCGCGTACAAGCTCCACATGTCCGCCATTCAAGCCCACAAGGACCGCGCCGACACCTGGAAGACCGTAGCCGAGGCGGCGCAGGCCCGGGCCGACCTGAGGGACAAGCAGATGGCCATACTGCTCGGACGGGAACGGGCACCGTGAGGTGGCCGTGGCAGCGGGACCGCAACGGCGCGGCGAAGGCGGCGGCGGTGGAGCAGGCGAAGCTCCGCGACGCCCACCGGGAGACGCCGGTGGCCCGCCGGCTGGCTGGGCGGATCCCGGACAACGAGCTGGCGGAGCGGCTGCGCCGGGCCATGACGGTGCGGCACCCGTGAACGCGGTCAGCACCGTCATCGTGTTGGAGTGGCTCCTCACCCCTCATTGGTGCGTTGGTCTTCCTGGCTTTCTACGGCCGGCCGTGGAAGTACGAGGACCGGGTTATGTCCTGGCACCTCGCGTCCGTCACGGCTGTTGGCGGGCTGGAGGTCGTCGGGCTGCTGCTGACCGGGTGGTCGCTGGTCCCGTCGGCGATCGCGTACGGGCTCGCCACTGTGATCATCTACTGGCGGCTCGCCTTGTTGATCCGCACGCAGCGCCGGGACCGGCGCCAGCGCTAGGAGGTCCTGTGTTCGAACCCCGGGAGATCGGATCGCATCGAAGACCCGGCACGGGCCGGACGCGGTACTTCGCCGCCGGCCTGACCGTAGCGGCCGTCATCATGGCCGTTCCCGTGTTCGTCAGCAGACCAGCACCACCCGCACCGGCTGCCGTGGTCGGCGACCAGGGCCCCGAAGGTCCGCAGGGCATCCCGGGCCGGGACCCGACCAGCGAGGAGATCGCCGCGGCGGTCGCCGCGTACCTGGCGGAGCACCCACCGCCGTCCGGGCACATCGGCATGTCCGGGCCGATGGGGTTGACCGGGCCGAAGGGCGACCCGGGCCGAGCGCCGACAGCGGAGGAGATCGCGGCTGCTGTGGCGGCGTACATGGCCGCACACCCACCGCCCACAGTTGCACCGGAGCCGACGGCCTGATCAGGCCACGTTGCGCCACTCGACCTCCGGGTGCCGGTCGAGGATCTCCTGAACCCTCGCCTTCGCCGACTCCTCGGTGAGGTACCGCTGCGACACCCATGCTGGGCCCCGTTCGGCGCTGCCTTTGCGGGCCTCGACCCACCACTCGTCGCCGTCGGTTTTGAGCCAGACGTCGCGGCGCCAGCGCAGAGCCCAGGAGCCATCCCACCAGTGCTCCACGATCCGCTCCATGAACGGAGCGTACGAAAGTGTCCCCTCCATTCGTAGAGGGGTTGTCCCGTGAAGGGATGTGGGCGTGATGCCCAAGCTCAATGTGTACGACCCGACGCCGCGTGGCGTGAACATGGAGACCGGCGAGGAAGGGCCCGAGCGTTTGCGTCGGGTGTCGGTTGGCTGGTCACGCGGTGTCCACGTCCAGGTCGGCGTCGGCTGGGTTGACCAGGCGAATGTCCGAATCGGCGGCGACATCATGAAGACCGTTCCGGCGTCGTCGTCGGCGGTCTGGTTCGACGAGACCGATGAGCGCGGCCGCCAGTGGCAGGCCCAGTGGTGCGACATGGACCGCCACACCATCAACGAACTGATCCGCGCCTTGCGCAAGGCGCGCGATGAGGCCTTCGGCCGCGACGAGTAGGAGCATGATGCCCAAGTTCACGCCCGAGGCGCAGCTCGACCAGTGGTTCGCCTACCACCCGCCGCGCAACCCGGACATCGCGGCGGCGCACGAGAAGGTTCGAGCCGCGTGCCGCGAACTCGCGCAGGTCTTCAGCGATCTGTTGCCGGAGTGCCCGGACAAGACCGTCGCACTGCGAAAGGTCCGGGAGGCGATGTTCGAGGCGAACGCCGCGATCGCGGTCCAGCAGCGACTCTACGAACCGGAGGAGTAGTAGTCATGAACCCCACCGCTGATGCCAAGAACCGGGCCTGGCGCACCTTCGTCCAGGGCCTGCTCGTGGACGTGGCCGCCGCCGTGGTCCTCGCCATCGGACCGGCTGTCGCTGGTGCGGACTTCGCCTGGTCGAAGGCATACTGGCTGACCCTGGCTGGGTTGGCGGCGAAGACGGCCGTCCAGTCGGCCGTGTCATACGTCGCCCGCAAGGCTGTGCCGCCGGCCGTCGGTTCATGACAGACCGCGCGCAGGGCGGACCGATCGCACCGGGTACGGTCCTGTACCTCGGCAACCAGAACGACCGTGGCGACATTGAGTGCTGGTTCCCCGCCAGCGCAACCCGTCCGTTCACGATCACCTTCAACGGTGGCGCACTGCCGCCGGACGTCGCCGGGATCGTCAAGGCATGGGTCGACCGCAACGGCGGCATCGACCGCTTCGCCTGATGTCTCAGCACGTCGTCCCCGTCGGAGACCTGATCGAGCACGAACTGACCGACGACTGCCCGTGCGGACCGCGCTCCGAAGCGGTCAAGCGCGATGACGGGTCGTACGGCTGGGTTGTCGTGCACCACTCTTTGGATGGTCGGGAGGCCAGTGTGGGTGAGGGCTGATGGACGTAGCGCCACGCGGCTGCTGCGGGAGGCGATGATGTACGGCGAGTGACAAAACGCCAAACACCCCGGCCCCTCGAAAGGGCCGGGGTGTTGTCGCATGTCCGGGGTACGCTCGGCCTGTTTGCAGTGGTCGGCGAGAGCTGCGTGGACTCGGCGGTTCAATTCCGCCCCGCCGGCCACACCCCGGAAACGCAGAAGAGCCCCCACGGTGCCGGTCTCCCGGTCCGTGGGGGCTCTTCGTCGGTTCAGATCTCGATGGGCTCGACGTACTCGCGGTCGGTGATGATGTCCAACCGCAGACCACAGGGCAGCCGGCCCCGGTATGACCGGTACGGCGTGCCTGTCTCGCCCTCCCACTCCTCGGCGTAGACGTCGGTGAGCGCTTCCACCAACTCGACGATCGTGGCCCGGCGGTGCGGCATCACGATGGTGAGCTCGCCGTCGCGGCATGAGCTGGTCATGAGGGCTTCGACGACGGCAGCCTGGGCGGCCGGGCCCATCTTCGTGGTGCTGGCCATTACCGGCCTCCAATCGTCCGCGCGGCGGGGTAGCTGTCGGCGTGGTGTTGCAGCTTGCTGCGTACCTGGGTGGCCAGGTCCATGATGACCAACTCGCGGGCCAGGTCGCCCGCTTCGTGGGCTTCGTGAGCCAGGTTCCACAGTTCCGAGACGGCATCCCGGTAGCCGCTTTCGTGGCCGTTCCTCCAAGCCTCGCCGATGAAGTCGCGACCGGCGGCCTGCTTCTCCTTGATCCTGGTCAACGCGGCATCAATAGCCTCGCCGGCCGGATCCTTGTGCTTCGTGGCCATCGCTGGCCTCCTTCCTGTTCGGTGTGTCGATCCGGAAGGCTTGGCAGGGGTGCCCCGCTAGAAGCACCCCTGCCGCGCTGACCGTACCGGCTAGCGGAGCCTAGCCATGCGCTCCAGGGTCTTGCGGCTCAGGACGCACGTGCAGTCATCCCATGTCCTTGTGCTGTAGTGCCCGAGGTACACGCCGCACCCGTCATCGTGGGCGATGTGCAGCACGGCGGGGTACCGGGCGGCGGCCAGCGGGTCGTGGACAGGCTTTGATCGGTCCATGAGTGGACCCCTCACTCTCTCCTCCGATACGGAGGGAGCGGAGCAGGACCCCGCAGGAGTCCTGCTCCACCCTGACCGTACCGGCCTGCGGGCCCGGACGGATCCGGACCTACACCTGCGGTGGGGCCTCCGAGAGGACCCTCTGCGTCAGCGGGGATACCGCTGCGCGCCGGGCCACAGGGCCCGACCGGGACATCTTGCGTCCCGCGACTGCTTGCTGCGGTGCCGGGGAAACCGGCGCCTCAGGCAGGTCCGGGGAGGCCGCCTCGTCGGCGTACACCTCGGTTACGGTCTCCTGCGCGACCGGCTGGCTCGGGACCTCGACGGCCACCGCAACCGCAACCACTTCCTCCGCTGGCCGCACTTTGCTGGCAACCAGTTCCGCCATGAGGTAGATGAGCACCATTCCCGCGTGCACGACCTTCGAACCGAGGGTTGCGCCGGCGATGAAGTTGGCGGCCATCGAACCGCCGAGCGTCACCACCAGCACCGTGGCCGCCAGCTTCTTGCCGCTGGCGCCCTTGGCTCCTACTGCGATCGAGCAGATGACCGCGAGCGCGTCCACGGCGAACGGCGCGATCACTGCGGTGAACAGGTCCACCTCCCATGTCCGGAACAGGACCAGCTGGGTGTGGTAGCTGGAGGCCATGGCGGCGATCATGATGAACAGCGCCAAAGGCCGGATGAGCTTGAGCATGTGCGTCTCCCTCGCAC
>ERZ777005.5-NODE-5-length-27500-cov-72.854437_pt1 | contig 27500 bp, 41 predicted proteins | sample MGYA00374958_ERZ777005 | MGnify/ENA primary metagenome ERZ777005 (study PRJEB29304, sample SAMN08777409) | plant metagenome | isolation source: Switchgrass | host: Panicum virgatum | place: USA: Austin, Texas | collected 2014-11-04 ... | reverse complement strand
GCCAACGCCATGACCACCGCAATGACCACCCCGGCTGACATCATTTGGAGCGATCACGTCAACCTGTTCACCTGGATGGGCATGGGAGCCCGCCCCAATAGCGCGGTGCGTACCGAAAACGGCCTCATGATCGACATCTACCTAGGGTTGGGATCGCGTAAGCGTCGGCTCATTGTGGAGGTCAACGGCCTGGACCTGTACGACATCACCATCGGTCGCACCAAGCGGGGAACCTATCAATGGGTCGTCGACCACAAGCAAACCAACATCTACGCCGAAGACCTCGACGCGGCGATTCGTAACCTCTACGACCAAGCCCGAGACTCGCGCTAGATGCGCTACCCACTAAGGCCCCCCACCGTTTCGGTGGGGGGCCTTAGCTCTAGGCGTAGTCAGTCCGGTAGATCTGCGCGTCGGTGGGCCAATGACTGCCCAGCGAGGACACCACAGCGGCCGCGCGGTCTTTCGATTGGCCTAACGCGCCGGTCGCGAACCGGTAAAACGCCTGGTCCAAATCAGCCGCCGCTAAAGCGCTGAGAACGTCCAGAGCGTGACTTTTCAGCTTCCCGGTGCTCAGGTGGCCACCAGTCGGTTTACCGTTGACCGTGAAGTGAATGAAGGGCCCTTTCATCCCTACGGCCGGCTCGAAGCCAAACGGCGCCGTTGCGGCCTCGTCCACTGGCCGATCCGGCCGTAAATCCTCGGCGATCATCTTCGCGATATCGGAAAACGACACCCCCATGCCTTTGAACAACGCAAACAGGGCACTATCGTGCTCGGCTTGTATCGCTCGGGCTACGCAGGTCTGAGCGTAATCCTTAGCCTCGTCCCGGTTCAACGTCCGGGCGATGTCCTGGCCGTAGTTCACCGTCGTTATGTAGGTGCCCTCGGGCGAGCGTTCAGACCCTACCCACAGGGTCACATCGTCGTCGTCGCTCATCGGCCCACCTTCGCTAAGGCTTCCTTGGCGGCTTCGATAATGGCCCGGTCGCGTTCTCCCGAGTACGGGAAGGTGGTCACGACGTGTTCGTCGCCGTTGGCGTCGGCCAGGGTGACGCAATACCGGACCGGCGGGGAAAGCACCGGGTCGCCCTCGTAGTGATAGATCGAATAGGTAGACCACGGCGGGCCATACCGGAACGGGATACACGGCCCATGGGTAAGTATCACGCGTTCGCGCCTTTCCGATAGTGCTTAATGGAGAGCACGGCGACCCGTAGTACATCCATGATGTAATCGCCGCGCAACCTGTCGTTAGAGATCGCTATTAGCTCGTCAATTGCCGCGCTGAACTCGTGAAAATCCCATTGCAATCGGGCTTGAATGACCCGCATCGCCCACATGGTGCTAGGTCGAGCTGGCCCGTCGATCTGGCCGGTTTCGATCTCCCACCGTATGAGCTGTATGTCTTTCCCGCGCGGGATCTTGGCGTGTTGAGCCAGTGCGTCACACCATCCTTGTATAGCGGTCATGACGCCGTCGAAACCGCGTTCATCATTGATCTGCATGGTTATGTCGGCGGCCTTCTGCCACTGTCCGGCCATCCCGGCACGAAGAGCCTGTATAAGCAGCTCTTTAGCTCTCGGGTCGGCTGGCACGGGTGTGGGTGTTTCGGTCATTCGTCGCTTTCTCCTGTGTTCCATGTGCGCCGCTGGATAACGGTCACGAGGTGAGCGGGTGAAATGTGGTTGAGGTAGGTCGAGGTCGTCGACAGGTTGGAGTGTCCTAGCTGCGACTGAATCACGTTCACGGGCACGCCCTCGCGCGCGAGTTCTGACGCGTGGGTATGCCGTAGACCGTGCGGGTGTACGCGCTTGTCGAGCCCGGCCCGGGCAGCAACGCGTTTGACCATCGCCCGAACGTAGCGGTCGGACATGCGGCCGCCCGCGAGGGTGCAAAACAGCGGCGCGGCGCGCGGTATCCCTAGCTCGACGCGTTTAGCTAGCCACACGTCCACGATGGCGGCGCCGCCGGGGTCAATGGCCGTGGTGCGTGCCTTATTGCCTTTGCCGTGGAGCACGCGCACCGTGCCGCCTTGGGTGTCCACATCCTTGACGCTGAGCGCGAGCGCTTCGGAGATCCGTAGCCCGGTGCGATAGATCAGGCTGATAAGCGCCCGGTTACGCACGCCGGTATGCCCCCGCCGCGACACGGCGTTAACGAGCTGGTTTACCTCACGCTCGGACAGGATCTCGACCGGTAGCTTAAGGCCCTTGTTCCACGGCTTAACAGGCAGTTTGTCCGAATTCATAGACATAGTGTACCGCTTCCATGTGTAAGCGGTACTGTATTGCACCCTAAAGGTATCTCTCTAGAAAAGCGGTACTAAATAGCATCACTCAGGTATTGACTTAATGCCACGCTGGCATTAAGTTAGGTGTTACCCCAGAGAGAGCAGGAACCAGAGATGACCACCAAGGCCCACACGATCACCGTCACCGAGCAGGACGTAACCGACCCGCGCACCATTACCGGAACGTTCGATGAAGTTTGGCCCGTGTGCTCGCGCTGGGTCGTCGGCCGCTACCTAGACGCCGGGAACTTTAAGGAAGGGTTGGCCGGCCCGCTCTGGGAAACCAGCCAAAAGGTCGACAAGGGCGAACTGTTCGCCACGGCCGGGACCGACACGGTCTACGCGCTGGGCCTGAAAATCCAACTCCACACCGCCTAGAAAGGAATCCGAAATGCCCACCACGATTTACACCATCACCGATGAGGTTGGCCTTGAACGATCCACTATCACCGGCGAACTCGACGACGTTATGACCGCAGTGGCGGGATGGTTCGACGTCGACGCCGAGCACTACACAGACCCCGAAACCGGCGAAGTGATTACCGTCGGCGCCACACTCGACGACCTGAAAGAGGCCATAGCCCAGAGAAAGCCCCTACAAGGTCATGAAGCCGGTCTAGGGCTTAAGGTCACCATCCACCCCGTCCGCGTCCACACCAAGAGCAAAGCACGGCAGGTAAATGAACCCCACAACTAAGCGAGTATGGGCCCACATCTACGAGCAGGAGCCCGCCAACCTGACCGAGATTAGCCAAGCGTTGAGCCTCCCGTACGAAACCGTGCGGGAGGCCGTTAGGCAACTCGTCGTCGACGGGCTCATCGACATGTACGACGGGCTCGACGACGGCACCTTGGTCGTACCGCACCCACGCCGCGATCCAAAACCGGGACCGGAGAACACGCCATGAAAGTAGCCATTCGAGCCACCATCGAGCTAACGCCCGAGCAAGCCGAAGCGTGGGCAAATGAGTACGGCATCGAGAACCGGCCGCAAGCGATCCGGGAAGACATTCAGCTGTACGTAAGAACCGCTCTACACAGCATGGGGGCCGGCCTGGGGTCCGACACCGAAGTGTGGACCGTGAAAGCCACCCCCCGATGACGGTCATCGTTTTGGTGGAAGCCGCGCACGACACCGAGTGTTACCACTGCGGTGACCCCATTGACGCGGAAGATGATTGTTATTACCAGCCTCCCGCGCCTGGGCAGGCCGAAGGGGCGCACTACTGCCAAGACTGCGGATTTGAGATAGACCACGGATTGCATTATGTCGACATAGAAGGCTAGGACCATGGCACTGAACTTGCACACCGATCTAGAAATCAACCTCAAGGGGTGGATCGCTAACCACGATCCGCATGTGAGAGCGGCCGTCGAGCTGCTCATAGAGCATGGGTATTGGCTTCGTAACGGTCACTTCGTCCGCGCGGCGGTCAAACCGGACGGATCGGGGGTTTACATCGATTGGGCGGCCGCGCGTCAGGCGTACGAGCGTGGAGATTTCTCCCTGTCAAGCAGCACTGAGCGCGGGGTACTGCGCTTCGCGATAGACCTCGGATCTGAACGGTACGGGCTAGCCAGAATGGGCGCCTTCAACCGTAGGGCGCTTATGCGCGCCCTGAGCACCGCGCTACCGGAGGTGACACCCTATGACATTTGACCGTGACCCGTGCTCGGGGATGTGGTACGGCCTGGACCACCTGCCTATAGACCGCGCCGCTGTCGAATCGGTGTTCAATGACCCTAAGCGGATCATCAAACAGACCCGGCTAGGCGCCTCGGTGCTGGTGTCCACGGTGTTCCTGGTTATCGACCATGCGTTCACCGTGGGGGAGCATGTGCCGCTCCTGTACGAAACCGCCGCGCTTGACGGCCCAGAGGATCTAATGCGCCGCTTCCCCACCAAAGACCAGGCGCTGAAATGTCACGACGTGTTCGTCACCTACCTGAAAGACACCTACCCCGAACAGTGTCGCCCGCGCTGGTTCCATCGCCTGTCGCGGTAGAAAGACATATCGGGTACGAAAGGACAGACATGACCGGAAAAGACAGCGTGAAAGCCGCGACCGGGTTTTTCGCGCTCCTCATCTCCACAGGCATTGCTATGGGTCTTCTAGCGCCGTGGCCCGTTACCCGCTGGTACCTCGCCGTAGCGGGCATTATTACCGCTGTGCTGGCCGCTCAGGCCATCGCCGGCCGGTTCTGGGACTTCGCGCGACGGCCCCGCCGCCGGGCGACTAAACCGCCCTGGTTCCACCTAGACGAAACCGAACTACAAGCGATGCGCGAAACAGCGCTTAAAAAGCTCGAAGACCGCGAAAGGTAACAACCCGTCATGCCAAACCCGCCCAGCTCAGACGACGCCACCACGGAAGTCATGGCCCTAGCAGAAAAGGCCCTAGACCTGGCCATCCGCGCCGGCCGCGAAACCGGCTACGGCTCCCGCGTATGCCATAACGCGGCGCTGCGCACCGTGCAACAGATGTTCAACGCTCACGGCCCGCAGAGCATCAGTAAATCAATCCTGGTGTGGTGCGACGCGTTCATATTCCACGCCTTCGGCGAAACCGAAACCGATTTCGGGTTCTACCCCAACGCCGACGTTGACCGCGAGGGCGTCACCAAGCCAGAGACCCTATGGGCCATGAGGCTGCTTGAAGCGCGCGTTAAAGGCGACCGTGACGCGTTCTCCAATGTGTCAGAAGAGCTACTAGCGTGGCCGGACGAGGTCGTACACGGGCGATACCTCGAAGAGCTGTTGATGATGATCGGCGCAACCATCGCCGCGACCCCGGCCGGTTACGCGAAAGCGGCCGCGAAATGACCATGACCGACGACGAGCAGGTCGCCGCGACCGCGAAACTCGCTCACGAAGCCTACTTCGCGTACCGGAACGGGGAATACCGCCAGTTTGAGACGCTGATGCAGCGTTTCAACGATGAAGGCGCGAGGGTAGACATCCTGCTCGTCGTGTGGTCGGAAATCTTCTGCGAACACGTTTTCGGACGAAACCGGCAATACCGGCGCGTGAAACTCGACTACATCGAGGCTAATACGCTCACCAAAAACGACCCGGATTGTCCGGCAGAGGTCACGTGGAGCATCGCTCTTATTGAGGCCCGGATAGCCGGCGACCGGGCGGCGTTCAACGGCGCGCTACGCCAGTTCCACAACCTGCCCAGCGACGAGCGACGCGGCGAATACATCACCCGATTCCTGGATCAGCTCGTGAAAAACATCAACCACATTCCGTATGGATACCTCCATGAGTCTCCTAACTAAGTTCATCCTCACGCTCTACCCGGCCGTGGTCGTCTGGTGGGCCTCCGTAGGCATCGGCCTGGCGATCAATCACGAGCTGTATTGGCTTAACGCCATGTTTGCCGCTTTTCTCACATCAGCACTCACGCTAATGCTCTACGTTCGGGAACTCCGAACGCTCACCCGGTAAAAACCCCGTTAGGAAGACACGCACATGACCAACAGCACGCCGCCGGTGACCATGCAGCAAGAGGAAATTACACCCGCCATCGCTCGGGAATGGATGACACACAACATCGTCAACCGGAGGCGGTCCGACGAAAGCGTCAACGCCTACGCGCGCGACTTCAAACGCGGCCGGTGGCCACAAACCGCCCAGCCCATCAAGTTTGACATCGACGGCAACCTTGTCGATGGCCAACACCGCCTAGCCGCCGTCGTCAAATCCGGCGTGACCATCACCGAATGGGTCGCCCGTAACCTGCCGCGTGACGCGCAAAAATACATCGACATCGGCCGCGCCCGCTCGGCCTCCGACATGCTCCATATGGCCGGAATACCCAACCCCGTGGCCGTGGCCGCTTCCGCTCGCCTGGCCATCCACATGGAACGCGCCGGCCGCTACGGCGCGCACCACGAGCGCGTGACCAACGCCGAAATTGAGGACTTCCTAGAGCGATATCCCGACTTCGTCAAGCGCGTAAGCCACATGCTGACCTATCACCGCCTCAACATGACGCCGTCCGTGCGGTGCTACATCGGATGGACACTGTTCAACATCGACGGCCTAGCCGCGCTCGACTTTTTCCACGGCCTCAACTCGCTCGTGGGACTCACCGAAGGCGACCCGCGCATAGCGCTCAGCCGCAAGCTGACAGAGATTCAGCAACCGGCGAAGGAAAAAGACGAGATCATCGCCTACACCTACCGAGCGTGGAACTCGTGGCGCAAAGACGAGCCGCTGAGCTTCATGCGGCTGTCCCTGGACGAGCGCGGCCGCCCCCGCATGCCCATACCGATCTAACGCCGCCGCCACTGTCCACGTAGGAGCACCCGGTACGCCCGGGTGCTCCTTTTTCATGCCCCGCACACTGCACTAAAACCCCATAACCGGCAAAAACCCAATAAACTCGAAACCCTCCACACGAGCATATTGGGGGGCATATGGGACAAGGCCGCCCGTTGAGTCCCCGCAAACGCGCCGCCATTGAGGCCGACTTACGCGACGACACCACCGACCACGGATGTAACGAACTAGCCAAACGCCACAAAGTCAGTTCCTCCACCGTCGCCAAAATCGCCCGCGAAATCGGCCACACCTTCGACCGTGCGAAGACCGAAAACGCTACGCGCGCGAAAGTGTTGTCGAACAAGGCCCGCCGCGCTGAGATCGCGACCGCGATGCTGAACGCCGCCGATCAAGCCCTAATCGATATGCGGTCGCCCTATACCGTGTTCGGGTTTGGCTCCGGCGGCGAAGGCATGGGGTACACCCATTGCACCCTTGAGCTAGAAAAGCCACCGTCTGCCGACCAGCGCAATTTCATGATTATCGCGGCCACGGCCGTGGATAAATCCATAGCGATAGACCGGCACGACAATGCCGATGCCGGCGAGGAAGCCGCCCGGTCGATGCTGGGCCTTCTGGGCGACATGATTACGCAAGCGGCTACCCCGGCGACGTTCCCCGAGCCACCGGACGGGACGTAGCCATGACGACGCCCACGCGGTTGGTGTCGCTGTACGACATGCTTTTTCAAAAGCAGATCGACGCGATAGCGCACGCAACGGGCCGGATCAACATTTGGGAAGGCTCGATCCGTTCGGGTAAGACCATGAGCAGCCTCATTGCGTGGCTGCTGTACGTGGCTAACGCTCCCCGTGGCGGTGAGCTGGTCATGGTCGGTAAGACCCTCCAGACGGTTTACCGAAACCTGTTTGTGCCTCTGATGTCGGTTGACAAGTTCGGGGACATCGCCCGGCAGATCCACTACACCCAAGGCGCCCCGACCGCGACGATTCTCGGCCGGGTTGTTCATATCGTGGGCGCGAACGACGCCAAAGCCGAGAGCAAGATTCGCGGTTTCACCTGCGCGGGCGCGTACGTCGATGAGGCGACCCTGTTGCCCGAGGATTTTTGGATGACCCTCAAGGGGCGTATGAGCGTTGAGGGCGCGCGGATCTTCGCCACCACCAACCCCGACAACCCGTTGCATTGGCTTCGGCAAAACGAGATCTTGCCGAACCACTGGGACGTTCGGGTGTTCAAGTTCCTGCTAGACGACAACATTTTTCTTCCTCCTGGCTTCGTGGAGGCGCAAAAGCGCACGTTCCGGGGTCTGTACTACAAGCGGAACATTCTGGGCCTGTGGGTCATGGCCGAGGGCGCCGTATACGACATGTGGGACGACGAACGCCACATCGTCGACGAGCTGCCCGCTATGCGGCAATGGCTCGGTATCGGTATCGACCACGGAACCTCTAACCCGTTCTCGGCGCAACTGCTCGGCCTCGGCGCGGACAACTGCCTATATGTCGCCTCCGAGTACTACTACTCGTCCAAAGAGGCCCAAGGGCAGAAAACCGACTACCAGTACGCCAATGACGTAGAGAAGTGGCTTAAGAATCCGTTCCCGGGGTTCCGGCCGACACCGGACGACGTTATGTGGTGGGTCATCGACCCTTCGGCCGCGTCATTTCGGGTCGAGGTGAAACAGCGCGGGCACTTCCAGTACGCGGCCGACAACGCCGTCGAGGACGGCATACGGCTGGTGTCGTCGCTGTTCGGGCGCATGAAGTTGAAGATCCACCGGCGGTGTGAGCGGCTGATAGCCGAGATTCCCGGATATTCGTGGGACGATGAAAAAGCCCAAAAAGGGGAGGATACTCCCATCAAGGCAGATGACCACGCATTAGACGCAATGCGGTACATAGTGAAGTCGACACAAGCGACGTGGGATCTGTACGTGGAAGGGGACGACTATGCCGTTGCCAGCCGGTGACCGGACCACCGAAGATCTACCGTGGCCCCCGCCCTGGATAAACCCGGTGCTCGACAAAATCGACGAATGGTCGGCGTGGTACTCCGGTGACCCCAACCGGCTCCACCACTACTACGGCGGCCCCAAGTACCTCGGCGCGGGAACTGAATGGATAAAGACCCGCCCATCCCAACACCGGGGCGGGCTCGTGGGGGCTATCGCGCGCGGCATCTGGGGACCACCAGCGGCCAAGGAAGAGGGCGAATACAACCTTCACATAGCGCTAGCCGGTGACATTGCCACCATGTCCGCCGACCTGCTACTTGGCGAGCGCCCCGCTATCAAGTTCGACGCCGACGAGGTCGACCAGGCCAGCAAAGACGCCCTTGACCGGCTGATTAAAGACGGGCTCTATGCCAACCTCCGCGAGGGCGCGGAAATCTGCGCGGCCAAAGGCGACGTGTACCTAGTCTCAGCATGGGACAAAGAAACCCACGACTTGCCGTGGACGGCGATATACCCGGCCGAGGTCGCGGTACCCGAATTCGCCTACACCCGACTATCAGCGGTGACGTTTTGGCGCGTGCTGCGCAAGGAAAACAACAATACGGTGTGGCGGCACCTAGAACGCCACGACAAGGGCGCGATTTCCCACGCGCTGTACGAGGGCACCGCCGGCCGGTTGGGGCGCCGGGTGGAGCTTACAGCGCTCGGGGCTGACTTCCCCGATATGCAGCTCATAGCCGACGCGCTCACCGATGGGGACACCATCGAGACCGGTATAGACCGTCTCACGGTGGAGAAAGTGCCCAACATGCTCCCCAACCGGGTGTTTGACCACTTGCCCGGCACCGACAGGCTCGGCCGGTCGGACTTCCAAGGCGTAGAGAACCCCATGGCCGCGCTTGACGGGGTGTGGACCTCGTGGATGCGCGATATTCGCCTAGGCCGCTCACGGCTGGTGGTGTCCCCCACGGCCGCTAAATCCCTCGGCCGAGGCAACGGCGCCATGTTCGACACCGACCGCGAACTACTCCTAGGGCTCAACACCTCCCCCAACGCCGACGAAGACCCCCTAGAGATGATCCAATTCATCATCCGCGTGGAGGAACACGAACGCACCGCCCGCGCGCTCATTGAGCAGATCATCCACGATTCCGGGTACTCGATACAGGACTATTCCGGTACCACCGAGGGAACCGCGATCACGGCCACCGAGGTGACCCAGAAACGCCGCCGGTCCCTGATGACCCGCGACAAGAAAATCGAGTATTGGCGCCCGGCCATTGCTGGGGCTATCACCACACAGCTGGCGCTGATGCGCGAACACTTCGGTATCTCCATCGCCGAGGGCGCCATACCCATGGTGGAGTTCCCCGATGGGGTCTCAGAGTCCCCGCAGGAGATCGCCAACACCCTGCAAACCTTGGAAACCGCTAAGGCCATCTCCACCCGCACGAAGGTCGAGATGGCTCACCCGGACTGGCAGAAAGAGCGAGTCGACGATGAGGTCGCCGAGCTGCTGGGCTCGGATCTCGCGCGCAAGGCCGAGGCGCTGGCCACGATTGGGCAGGCGCTTACCGCTATGGGCACCGCTATACAGCTCGGTGTCGTGAGCGCGGACAGGGTGAACGACATCATCGAGCAGGTCATAGGGATGGACGCCGATGTGACCGAGCCTCCCCCACCGGAGCCACCACCCGGGCAAGAATTCGACGACGACGCGCCCGAGCCTGTGGCCGCGAGGTAGGGGCTGATCGTGTCGTCAGTGCGTGAATTCCTCGACCTTGTCGCGCGACAGGCTGACGCGGTGGAAAAGGCGGAGGAACGTATGCGGGCGCGCGCGGGTGCGCCTATGCGTCGCGGTTTCCGTCAGTTGGTGCGCGACGCCGCGACACGGTGGGCGTTGCTGTCTGACGCTGTGCAGCGCGGCGACACAACCGCTATCAGCGTGTTTACCGCTCTGTTCGGGTCGATGCGTCAATACGTCCCGGATCTGCGACGCGACACTGTGACGCTGTTACAGCTGGGGGTGTCGCAGGCACACGAGGCCGATGACATGTTGACCGATGACACCGAAGACGACACCGACGACACCGTCGATGACGAGCCAGAAGACGACGACGAGATAGACGACGAGGACGATGACATCGAGTTCGACGACGTCGACGACATCCCGGACGACATCGAGGACATTTACTTGGACATCGACGACGCGGTCGACGACAAGATCGAGCAGGCCAGCGCCTATTTTCGGGCGGACATTTCGCGGGGCAAAGGCCCGGACAAAAACCGGCTAGATACCGCTGTGGCTATTGCTGGGCGCTCGGTGAACAGCGTGGAGGTGGGAGCGTCTCAGGTCGCGGTACGGGCGGTGTCAGAGGGACAACGCGCTGTAGCCAAGGCTCGCGGCCGGCGGCTGATTTGGACGGCTGAGCGTAATGCGTGCCTTACGTGCTTAGCCTATTCCGGGGTGGTGTCTAAGCCTGGTGGTGGGTTCCCGGGCGGATTGACGTTCGGGGATAAGCCACGCACGCCTAAGAACGCGGTTGTGCGGCCGCCAGCGCACCCTAATTGTCGATGCACGACCACGGTGTACAACCCGGCGGATGATCCGGGGCTGTTGATCTCGGCGTCATTGAAGCGGGAGGCTCAACGGTCGGTCGTGAAGGGGTGGGCGCTGGAATCTGAATCCAACGCCGCTCGTCGACGGGCGGCGGAGCGGTTGTTAGCCGCTGGGGTGGATCTGCCTAAGTCGGTGGTTGCCGAGGCGCAGCGGAAATTACGACGCAAGGGGCGATTTGTAACCACTGTACCTAGTTGACCTGGTGTGATAATGCTTACTCCAAACGTCCTATTTGGTCGAAATCAGGGAGCAGGTCGTGACTCAACCCAACACCGATCCATCGGGCACCGACACCGGCACCGGCGGCAACCAAAACCCCGACCCCAACCCCCCCAGCACGGACAGGAGCGACAAAGGCGCGGCCGACAAGGGCGCCCCCCAGTTCAGCGGTGATTTTGACCCGCAGAAGGCCGCGCAGCTGTTCGCGAATCTGCGCAGTGAAAACGAGGCGGAAAAGGCCAAGCGTAAGAAGCTGGAAGAGGACCACGCGACCCAAGAGGCGCATAACAAAAAGCAGCGCGAGGAGCTGGCGCGGCTGTTGGGTTTCGCCCCGGCTGATGATGACCCGAAACAGACAGCAAAGAAATTAGCGGACACACAGGACAAATACCGCGAAATTGTGATAGAAAATGCAGTGTACAAGGCGGCGATGGACCCCAAAGTAGGGGCGAATCCCACCAAATTGACCGATTCCCGGTCGTTCATGGCCAAAGTTGGCCAGCTCGACCCCGAATCGGCTTCGTTTAACACCGATATCGCCAAAGCCGTAAGTGCGGCAGTAAGCGCAGACCCATCGCTCAAGGTAGCGACTAGCGGGAGCGCAAGTGGCGGCGGGAAAAGCGCCCGGTCGGGCGCGAACTTCTCCACCGGCGTGGTCTCCAACGATGCCCAGCCGGTTAACGCCCATCAACGCCTCATGCGCGCTTACGACAACGGCTAACCACCACATTTGACGGCCGTCTGTCTACGGCCCCGCTGGGGCCGTAGCAGATAGGACACCGTCATGGCGGTAACCCTGGCTCAGGCTGCGCTTTTATCGGAAAACGACCTACAGCGTGGCGTGCTGGAAACCTTCGTACAGGAAAGCGCAGTACTCGACCGCATCCCATTTCTGTCCATTCAGGGCAACGCCTACGCCTACAACCAGGAAGCCACCCTTCCCGGGGTCGCGTTCCGTTCGGTGAACGAGGCGTACACCGAGAGCACCGGCACGGTGAACCAGGCGACCGAGTCCCTGGTCATCCTCGGTGGTGACGCCGATGTCGACAGGTTCATTCAGCAAACCCGCTCGAACCTCAACGACCAGCGCGCGACTCAGACCCGCCTCAAGGTCAAAGCGATGTCCTACAAGTTTCAGGACACGTTCATCAACGGTGACGTGACCGTCGATACCAAGAGCTTTGACGGGCTGAAAAAGCGTCTCACGGGCGCGCAGGTCATCGACGCGGCCACCAACGGCGCCCCGGTGCTGGGCAACGGCGGTACCGAAACTCATGCGTTTTTCGACATGCTCGACGCGCTGCTTGCGGCCGTTCCTGGGGCGACGGCGTCTAACTCCGCGTTCTATATGAACAACCTGATCCGTTCCAAGATCATCAGCGCGGGCCGGCGTATCGGCGGCGTGGAGATGGTGCGCGAGGACATCACGCGCAAGCGCGTCGCGCAGTGGGGCGGCATTCCCATGCTCGACCTCGGGGACAACTTGGCCGGTAACCGGATCATCCCGCAGACCGAAACCCAAGGCTCCAGCTCCGTGGCGTCATCCATCTACCTGGTGCGGTTCGGCGAGGACGAGACCGACCAGGGCGTCACCGGCCTGACCAACGGCGGGGTGATGGTCGATGACCTCGGCATGTTGCAGGAAAAGCCCGCGTACCGGACCCGTGTCGAGCTGTACGGCGGCATGGCTGTGTTCGGCGGTAAGGCGGCCGCGCGGCTTCGCGGCGTACTCAACTCCTAAAGGGGACGATCATGGCTAAAACCACTAAAACGGTCGAAACCACCACGTTGGATTCGGACGTAACCAAACCATCGGTCACCGCACCCGGCGACGGCCCCGCCGACACCACCGACCCGACCGAGCGCGCCACATCCGTGACACCCAACCCGGGGGATGAAGCGCTCCTAGTCGGCACCGTCAACGCGGTCAAGCCGCTACCGGTCAAGCCGAGGATCGACGACGGCCGCGACTTGGAACACACCGGAGGCGAAGCCCGCACCGAACGGTACGAGCAGCTCGCGCCTAACGGCGACATCGTCACCGTTGAGCGCGACATCGAAACCGGCAAGTCCAAGGAAGTCGGCCGTAAACCGTTCAAGGCCGACACCCGCGACACCGACAAGTAACCACCGCACTAACCGACACGGAGGGGGGTGGGTGTGATGGCCTACGCGACGCTTGACCAGCTCGACGACTACCTAGATGGCGACCCGCGCCCACCCCACCCGCAACGTCTCCTAGATCAAGCCTCCATCGACATCGACATCGCTCTAAAAGGGGCGGTGTATGACACCGACGACAACGGGATCGCCACCGACGCCGACATCGCGGCCGCGATCACCTTGGCCACCATCCTGCAAGCGCTCTACATCGCGCCCGATCCGCAGGGCAAAAAAGCGCAGTACTCCTCGATGACCTCGTCTCAAGTGTCCTGGACGCGCGCGACCCGCGCCGATGGTAGCCCCATCGTGCAAAAGACCGCCCCGGCCGCCCTGAACGTCCTACAGGCGTGCCCAGAGCTGTGGTGGGCGGTGTGCCATGGGTGATTTAGCCGTCGACACCGAGCCGCTGGGTATCCGCAAGCCCGGCACCAAGTCCGACAAGCTCGGCAACACCGTTCCTACCTGGGATGACTACACCGAAACCCCGGTGTGGGGCTATGTCGAACAACAGGTCACGTCGAAAACGCGGCGCTCGGAGAACCGGCAACAGAAGGTGACCGAATACCTCGTGCTCATCGATCACGACGTTGACGTGACCGCCGATGACCGTATCCACCAGATTTCCACGGGCCTGATTCTCGATGTAGACGGCGATCCCGCCCGCTGCTTGGACCCAGATGGGCAACTCGACCATTTGGAAATCCGCTGCGTGAAAGCGCGGGGGTGAATCGTGGCCACCTTCGAGGCGTACCCCGAGCTAGGCGAGTTGGTCGACGAGATCGCTATGCCCGAGATCAAAGACCGCGCCGAAATCGCGCTAGCGACCGCCCTAGCCATAGCGCCCGTACTTACCGGCGCCTACAAGCGGTCCCTCCGCCTCAAGCCGCTCAAGCGGGCGTACCGGCTATGGGCGGGGGTTCGTCACGCCGAGTTCGTGGAGTTCGGCACGTCACGCATGAAGCCCTATCGAACGTTACTGATCGCGGCGCGCGCCGCCCGGGCCCGGAAAGGATAGCCATGGCCTCCATAACTGCCAGCTTCCCGTTTAAGCACGGGGACCGTTGGGTCCGTGTCGGCGAAACCCTAGAGGTTGACGAATCGTTCGCGCGGCAAAAGATTCGCGACGGTCATGCCCAAATCGCGGCGATCTCCGGTAACCCGGCGCCCACGTTCGTCACGCCACCGCCGGAACCAGAGGTAACCCCTCCGCCCGGCGGCGCGGTCGTGCCCACCGAGAGCGAGACCAAGCCCGATAACCCGCAGCCGGTCGACCAGGGAACACCCGACGTTACCGCGAGCAACGGCGGCGGCAAGGGCAAGCGGGGTTAACCCATGACCACACCCATATACACCGACCTCCAGCGGATCGTGCCCGACCCGGGCATCGACCCGGAGGTACTGGCCGGGGTCTACCTACGGCACGAATTCGACACGCGCGCGACCGGATACGTCGTGTGCAACGAAATCGACCCGGGCGAGACGTTCGCGGTGCCGGTGGTGCGGGTGGTCACGTCCAACACCGACACCGTCATGCGGGGGGTGCTCGATGTCGCGCTTATCGAGTTCGACGTTTTCGGCCGGGATCGGGAAGCCACACAGGCCGCCGCGCGGCTCACGCGGGCGCTCATGCAGGCCGCTAAAGGCGTGCGCGTGGGTTCCGCCGTGATTACCACCGTTCCCGCCGAGGCCGATGGTCTTGGGCCACGGCTGGAACCGGACCCGGAGCTATACCGCTTCGGATTCACCAATGAGCTTTCCATCCATCCGGCGTAAACGAGAAGGGGGCCAGTCATGGCTAACGCTGCTGATGTGCGGATCGGGTACGCCGGTAAGGCGTATTTGGCCGAAGAGGGGACGCTAGCGCCCGCTGATATCGCGGCGGCGTGGCCAGCGGGTTGGGAAGACCTCGGATTGATTTCTGAGGACGGCCTTACCGAGGGAAACGACCAGGACAGGACCGATATCGCGGCGTGGGGCTATGACGCCCCGGTGCGTACGCAGATCATCAAGCGGGTTACGACCTTCCAGATCAAGTTTTTGGAAACGTCGCCGCGCGTGATCTCGCTGTATTACGCCGCGCCGCTGGGCGACATGGTCGAGTCCGGTTCCGGTGCTTCCCAGTCGGTGAACTTCGTTCAGGGCCAGACTCCGGCGCCCTACACCCGAGCGCTGGGCCTGGACATTGTCGACGGCTCCCGCTGGTTCCGGTTCGTGATCCCACGGGCCGAGGTCACCGAACGCGGGCAAATCACCTACAAGGGCGACGAAGCCGTGTCCTATGACGTCACTTTTACCACCCTGTTGGCCGCTGATGGCTCCACCATGCTCCGCATGTACGGGGGCTTGGAACTACCCGCATAAGGAGAGGTCATGGCACGAGTCGTATTGCCGGTTACGTCGGTGGCGCGCGCGGGAATCGCGTGGCCACCGGCGGAAGTCAACGGCGACGCCACCAATAACCACCAAGTCCTTAACTCCGATTCCAAGACCGTGGTCGTGGTGCGTAACGCATCGACTGACACCGCGCACACGGTCACGTTTCGGATTCCGCGTCTGATCGATGGCCAAGGCGTCTCCCCGGTCACGCGGTCCATTCCAGCCAACGCCACCCGCGCGTTCGGCACATTCTCCGCCGATGACTACGGCACAACGCTGCTGATCGACGTTGACCACGCCGACTTGAAGCTGTACGCCTTCCGCGCCATCTAGAAAGGGGTCGTTTGATGCCAGAACTTAAGCCGGTTCCATCGGTCGATGAGGACGACGAGGTAACCGAAATCGATTTCGTTGAGGGTTTGGGGTTCGACGCCGATGCCGCGCAGGCCCAGAAGGCCGAGGCGGAACAGGCGTTTATCCCGGTCAGGTTGGGCGGGAAGGTGTGGCCGTTCCCGATGCGGGACGAATGGCCTACCGAGGCCGCCGAGGCGGCGAACCGGGGAGAGTTCCGCCGCACCATCGAATTGTTGTTCCCCGACGCTGATGACATGCCCGATCTTCTGTCCAAATTGGACATTTCGGTGTCCGAAAAGCTGATCGTTCATGTGATGAAGAAAAGCGGCGTTGACCAGGGAAAATCCAATCGCTCTGGAAATCCCTCGCGGAGAGGCCGGAAGAGATAGAGGCCGACCTAGTCGAGTACTACGGCGTTGACCTGCTCGATTTCTACGCCGGTACTCGGCTCCCGGGTGGGCGGCCGGTGCTGTCACAGCGGCGGCTATGGGTGTTGCTCTCGCAATTGCCCAAGTCGTCCCGGTTCAAGTCCGCCGAGGCCGGAGACACCGGGCAACACCGTTGGTCCTATGTGGAGCATCTGCTAGCCACTATCGCCGACTCAAGCCAGCAGACGAACCGGCTTCTATACGCCGAGGTGACGCACAAAAAGCCGCCGGCGTTTGAGAAGCACCCGCGACCAGAAGACGACCGCAACACCAAACGCGACAGCCGGGAGGACATGCGCGACACCTTGGCATTCGAGCACTTGGCCCAGTTCTCCCCCGGTAACGCGGGGATGGGTTCGGATTCGCCGCTGATGCTCAAGGTAGAAGCCACCAGAACCGACAAAAAGCCCGAAACGGACAAGAGGCCAGGTTAGGAAAGGGGGTGGGTTGCGGTGGCTCGTCGTGCTGGCGGTGCGGTCTTTATCGACATCGCGCCCGCTCCCCTAACGGTGTTCCGTCGAGAACTACAAGCCGAGTTCAAGACGGTTAAACCGTTCCTCGTGCCCATTAAAGGCAAATGGGGCGGATTCGCTCCCGGGTTCCAAAAAGACGCCCGCGACAACGCCAGAAAACGGGCGTTCACCGTGCCGGTTAAGGCATCGTTCGGCGGATTCGACAAGGATTTCCGCAAAGACCTACGGGAGGCCGGTAAGAAACTGGCCGAAAGCCAGGTCATCAAAATCAAGGTCGGCGCCGACACCCGCGATGTCGACGTGCAGCTAGAGAAGGCCAAGCAGAAAGTACGGGAGACCAGCAAGGAAACGGGCAAGGAAACCGAGAAGCTCGCCGACAAATTTAAGAACTTCCAGCACCTCACCGGCCTAGTCGCGCCACGGCTGATAGCGCTAGGCGCGGCCGCGCCTAGCGCAGTGCTAGGGATCACGAACCTGTCGGCGGCCATGGTGCCCCTCATCGGTGCCGTAGGAGCGGCCCCGGCGCTTCTGGGCGCCGGCGCAGTGGCAATGGGCACCTACAAGCTGGCCACGCAAGGATTCGGCGACGCCATCGGCGCACTGATGGACGGCGACGGCAAAAAGTGGGAGGAATACCTAGCCAAGCTGTCCCCGTCCGCGCGCGCGGCCGCGCAAGAAATCGCGCGCATGAAACCCCAGCTAGTGGGACTACAGCAGGCCGTACAGGAATCATTCTTTAGGGGCATAGCCGAGGATCTGCGACTCACCGGAGCGGTATACCTGCCGCTGTTACGGCGCGGCCTGCCCCCCGTCGCGGCCTCCATGTCGGGATTCGTGGAAAACCTGTCCGCCGGGGCACGACAGGCGCCTGCGATGGCCGGCGTCAACTCGGTCATTAACGCCACCGCCCTATCCCTGGCCAAGGCGAATAACAACATCGGGCCTCTGACCTCCTCCGTGCTCGCGCTGGGCACCGATGGCGCCCCGCAAGTAGTCCGGTTGGGTGGGGCGTTTGAGTCCGCCACGGGCCGACTGGCCGGGTTTATCGCACGGTCTCGGGAATCCGGGGCGGTCACAGTATGGATCGACGAGGCCATCGACACCGGGAAAGTGCTTGTCGGTGTGCTCGGCAACGTCGGAAGCATCGTGTACAGCATCTTTTCCGCCGGTAACACCACCGGCGGGTCGTTCCTGGTCACGCTGCGTGACCTCACGGGCACCGCCGCTACCTTCCTCCAGTCTCAACAGGGCGCGGCCGGGCTACAGGCGTTTTTCTCCGGTTTGTCGGCTATCGGTGGATCTGTCGGCACGGTGCTGGGCGCGGTGCTGCCCGCGCTGGGCGAATCGTTCGTGATTCTGGCGCCAGCGGTCGAGCAAGCCGCCCCCGCGATGGCGGAACTACTGATTTCAGCCGTTCCGCTGGTGCCCGCGCTGGCCGGGCTCGCGACCGGCGTCATCCCACCGCTTGTAGACGTACTCAAGGTACTCATCGTTCCGCTTGAGTTCGTCGGCAAGCTATTGGGCGTCATTTTCACGTGGATGGGTAAAAACGCGCTGGTCAGCGCGTTTGTCGCGACGCTCATCGCCGGGGTCGTGGCCTTCAAAATCTTCGTAGGCGTCGTCAAGGTCATAGCCATCGTCACGCGCGCCTGGGCGGCCGCTCAATTCCTCCTTAACGCCGCGTGGGCCGCTAACCCCGTCGGCGTCATCATCGTGGGCATTATCGCGCTGGCGGCCGCGCTCGTGCTCGCCTACCGCAAGTCCGAAACGTTCCGCAACATCGTCCAAACCACGTTCCGCGCCGTCGCGGTAGCGGCGGTGTGGCTGTGGGACAACGTCCTAAAACCGATCTGGGACGGACTGGTCTGGTACTTCCAGAACATCGTCTTCCCGGTGTGGCGGTTCCTCTACTTCAACGTAGTGAAACCCATTTTCGACTTCATCATCGGATACGCCCGGTTCTGGTGGACGGCCGTCTCAGCGGTGTTCACCGGCGTGGTCTGGTTCCTCCAGAACTTTGTGTTCCCGTGGTGGCAGCGCCTCTACGACGTGGTGATTAAGCCGGTGTTCGACGCCGCTGGCGCCGTCATCAAGTTCTGGTGGAACAACATCGTTCAACCGGTATTCGGCGCGGTCATGTGGGTCATTAACAACATCCTCATACCGGGTTTTTGGTTCTGGTGGAGCGTCGTTAAGACCGTGTGGGGCGCGGTCGGCTCGGCGATCCAATGGGCGTGGAAAAACGTCATAAAGCCGGTGTTCGACTTCCTCTCCGATGCGGTCATGAACAAAATCCCGGCCGCGTTCCGGGTCGGTAAAGACGCGGTCGGTCGAGCCTGGGACCAGGTAAAGGACATCGCGAAAAAGCCCATCAAATTTGTCATCGAAACGGTTATCAACGATGGCATTATCGGCGCCTACAACTGGGTGGCCTCCAAGTTCGGGGTGAAGAAAGCGGACAAGGTGCCGCTACCGAACGGGTTCGCCGCCGGTGGTGTCTTGCCTGGTTACACGCCTGGCCGTGACGTTCACATGTTCTTTTCCCCCACCGCCGGGCCGTTGGAGTTGTCCGGCGGTGAGGCGATCATGCGGCCCGAATTCACCCGGGCGGTCGGCCCCGAAGTGGTGTTCGCGCTCAACGCGGCCGCGCGCGAGAAGGGCCAGCGCGGCGTACAGCTGATGTTGCAAAGCCTGTTCAGTGCCGCCGGTGGCGACCCGGGTAACCCGCCGTCGTGGCGCGCCGTGGGCGCGGCCCTGTCGGGGCGGCGATCCTTCGCGCTCGGCGGCGTGTTCGGCGGCGTCGGGGACTTCTTTAAAGGCGCGTGGGACAAGATCAAGTCGGTTGCCGATGTGGGCGCGTGGGTCCGCAAAGCGGTCAACCCGCTGATCGAGAAGATCCCCGGCGCGGCCGGTATACGCGACATCGCCGTCGCGGGGTCTAAGAAAATCCTCGGTGACCTCGTGGACTGGGCCACGGGCAAGGCCGGGGAATTCTTCAAGTCCGGCGGCGGATGGTCCGGTTTCATTCCGCCGGACAAGGCCGGCCGCATCAAGGCCGCCCAAGACTGGGCCAGAGGCGCGGCCGGTACCCCGTACCGCTACGGCGGCCACAACCCTGGCGGTTTCGACTGCTCCTCGGCCGTGTCGGCGGTTTACAACATCCTGCAAGGCAAAGCGCCCTTTGGTGGGGTCCGGTTCACCACCGCCAACGAAAGCCAGTACATGAACCGCCCCGGCCCGTCGTGGTTCTACGCCAAGTGGATCGCGGGCAACAAAGGCATCGCGCACACCAAGGGTTGGGTCGGTGGGCTGCCGTTCGAGCAGACCCCGCCGCACTTCCTCGTGGGGCGCCACGCGACCAAGGATTCGTATTTCAACCAGACCGGGCACCCGGCGTGGGCGGCCGCCAACGGCGGCGTTTACGACGAGGGCGGATGGCTCCAGCCCGGCCACACCATGACCTATAACGGCACCGGTAAGCCGGAGGCCGTCCTAACTGACCGTCAATGGAAGTTGCTCAAGGCCAACCAGAAGGCCGGCGGCGACACGATTTACGACGTTGACGTGCATTACCCCAAAGACAAACCGACGCGGCGCGCGATCCGCGACGAGCTGCAACGGCTCGACCTCGTCTACGGGGAGGCATAACCGATGCCTATTTTCGTGCAGCCCACCACACCCAACCCGCCGCCGCCGCCCATCGTCATCCCGGAACCGCCGCCGCTTAACGGCACCGGCGTGACATGGACATCGGCTAAGGGTCGGGTAACGCTGCTGTCGAACTGGCAGAACTTCGACCATGGCATTTTGGTGCGCCCGGGGCTGCTCGGTCTGGGGATGCCCGACTACACCATTTGGGCTGACCAGTCCCCGGCCTATGACGGGGAAATCATTCGCGGTGTGCGCGCGGACCCGCGCGAGATCACCATTCCTATCCACGTCTACGCGCGGTCTCGCCCCGAGTGCTTGGCGATCTATCACGACCTCGTGGACGATCTGGACCCGCAAGCCGGCCCCGGTGAGATCCGCATTTCGGAGGCCGATGGGTCATACCGCACCATACGGGGCTACTACGCCTCCGGCTTGGAAGGCCGCGACGACGACGACAGCACCGGCCGTACGTGGCTGTCGGTGGCGTTGGTGTTCCGCTGCGAGTCCCCATTTTGGGAAGGCGTAGAGGAATCGGTGAGGTGGAAACTCGCTGTTTCGGCGCCGGGGTCGTTCTATCCCATCCTTCCTCTTGCGGTGAAAGACGCCGAGGTGTCGGGACAATTCAACGCCACCAACAAAGGCAACGTTCGCGCGTTCCCGATCTGGGAAACCACGGGCCCCTATACGTCGATCACCGCGACCAACGAAACCACCGGCCGGCTGTTCTCCATAGACAAAGCGCTCGTCGGCGGCGACACATCCGTCGTCGACACCCGCCAAGGCATCAAGTCCGCTGTGCTCAACGGCACGGTGAACCTGTGGGAATGGATGGACATAGATGCCGCTGACCTGTGGCCACTAGAGCCCGGCGATAACACCGTGAGCCTGATCGCGCCGGCCGCGTCCACCGACTCAGAAATCGTCATGCGGTACCGCCCACGATGGAAAACGGCGTACTGACATGGACGGCTTACGCGTTCTCATCCGGGACTCCGACCTTAAGTTGGTCGGAGAAATCGACGACTACACCCGGCTAGAGATGGTGCCCCGGTTCAACGTGACCGGGGCTTTCATCCTCGACGTGTCGGCCGCCTCGGCCAAGATTCCGCTTCTCGATCCACAGCAGAACCCCGGCGGCGGAATCATCATCTTGCCCGAGGGCGGCACCACCGCGCTCATGTCCGGCCGCGTCGCCGGGTTTTCCTGGTCGATGTCCGAAGACGACGGCATCGGGCGCGTGACGGTCACCGGCAAGGACGACATGCGGGTACTAGATCAGCGCTTGGTGTACCCGGTGCCCGGATCGGATATCCCCTCACAGGGCGCCACAGCGTTCTACAACGTGTCCGGGGCCACCGACGCGCTGGAAACGATCATGTGGCGCCTGGTCAACCTCAACGCCGGCCCTGGGGCCCTGGTGGCGCGCCGTGTGCCCCACATGGTCATGACCACCGACGCCGAGCGCGGCGAAGCGACCGCGTTCCGGTACTCGTTCCGGTTCGAGACCGTGCGGGAAGCGTTGGAGCTTGTCGCCCGCGCCGCGCCGACTGACCTACCCGGGCCGACCACGCGCGGCGGGCTGGGGTTCCGGGTCGTGCAAGTGCCCGGCCATCAACTGGAATTCCAGATTTACGAGACCGTCGACCGGGTCAAGACCGCGAAATTCTCCCTCGACATCGGGAACCTGACCGACGCCGAATACTCCGTGACCGCGCCCACCGCGACTAACGCCATTCTCGGGGCCGGCCGGTCCGCCACGTTCACCGATGGCCCGCAGGTCGCGGCGAACCTGTACGAGGTCAGCCGGACCGACGATTGGTTTCCCGACGAGTACGCCGAAGTGTTCTCCGACTTCGGCGAGATCGACCCCGCCGCCTCCGACATCACCGAGCGGCTCCAGACCGCCGCCGACGCGGTGTTCGACACCGCCGCCGGTCAGGTCGGCCTATCCATTACCCCGGTTGACACCGAGCAATTGCAGTACGGCCGCGACTGGAACGTCGGCGACATCGTCACGTGCAAGGTGCCGTATTTGACGATCCAAGAGCAGGTCAGAGAGGTGAAGTTAGTCACCGAAGCCGCCTCGGGATTGCAGGCCGAAGCGGTCGTAGGGACGCAAGACGGCGCCTACCAGCGGCGCACACCCGGGGTGTATCGGCGGCTCACTGAGCTATCGCGGCTCATGAGGAAGAAAGAAACGACGGTGTAATCATGGCTGAGACTTCGTATCCGTTCAGCACCACGGACCTGGCTACAGAGTTGCAATGGTCCCGCATGGCCCGCTGGTACGCCCTGGATGGGGTGTGCGCCGACGACCCGTCAAGTACTGACCTCAAGGCCACGTCGTCGGGTATGACCGTGTCGCTCAATCCCGGCGACGCGGATGTGAACGCGTTCCACTACATCAATGACGCGGTGAAGAACTTCACCGTCCCGGCCAATGGCGGCGCCTCCACACGCTTTGACCGGATCTTTCTACGGTCGTCGCAGTCGGCTAACGAGGTGATCGCGACCTACGTCACCGGCGGTACATCGCCACCGGTGGCCAACACCGACCGTACCGACGTGTGGGACTTGTACAACACCAAGGTAACCGTGCCGGCGGGCGCCACGGCGGTGACGTTGAGCGACGAACGGCTGTTCCGTGGCCACCCCGTTGATATCGGGTCGTCGTCGTTTCGTCGTGATCCGATCACCGGCCTATTGCGCATTGAGGACGCGCTATCAGGCAACCCCAAGTTACTGGTCGGTATCGGGTCGGCGTGGAAACAGATCTACCCCGGTGACAAGTACGTGAAGTCGTCAAATCCGGCGGCATTCACGTTCAACACCGGCGGCACGTGGCAGGACTACGCGAACGGCTGGTCGGCCATCTCCGTGCCCGGTGTGCAGGCCGGTGACCAACTCGAAATTTACCTCATGGCCAGCCACGAGGTAACCAACGGCGCCGGCGGCAACATGGGCACCTCGTTCCGGGTGTCCGGTGTCGGTATCGGCGCTAGCGACTACTCCCATGAAGTGCTGAACAACTGGGATGACGGTTTCACTCACACCGACCAAATCACGTTGATCTATGACGCCGCGTCGTCCGGTACGGCAATCATCACGCCGCGCGGCCGCTCGCAGGGGACCAACAAACTCGTTCGCGGCACCCTCGCCGCGCGGATCGTGAGATAGGGGGCTGTCATGCGGCATCTATTCGGGTTGGAACCTGCCGACCTAGCGGTCGAGAAAGACGGCGAAGAAATGATTCTTCGCCCGGCCGCTGTCGGTCAGGTCTATGACTCCTACACCGGCGGTACCCAGATCACCGACCTTTTGGAGGTCGACGGCGCGACACCGGCCACGCAGGTGACCGCCGACGACAACGCGCGCGTGGGGTTCTACGCCGATGAGGTCGCGGGCGTGGGCCGTAAATTGGTGTACGTCGATTTCGGTTTCGCGGCCGGCCGGTTCGCTATGACCGCCACCAGCATAGGCGCCGAAGTCGACCTAAAGGCCAACGCGTTAGACGCGGTGTTGCGCTCGGGTGACCAGACAGCCACCGGCCTGAAAACGTTCCGGCGGCTATTCGTAGACCTAGCCGACCTGGTTAACCCGGGTCTGGTGCTCCGGCAAAACAACACCGTCACATCCACCAGTGACACCGAAATGATGCAGGCGTTCTATAAGGCGCTCAAGGGTTGGTGGTTGAACGAAAAGGCCCAGATGCGCGGCCGCCGGGTCGATTCCGAAGTCGTGTTTAAGCTGTTCGGGCGCGGTAATGACGGCACCGCTAATACCCAAGTCGACATAATGCAAATCCTCGCCGACGTGGGCGGTGTCGATACCACCGTCGCGCGCGTGGGCGCGCTCGGGTCGTTCTATCACAAGCTCAACGATTTGACCCAGTGGACCGACCTCACCGTCGACTCTCCCACCACCGCCACCAAGTACACCGCACAGGCCAACGGTACGGCGAACTTCAACGCGCCACAGATCAAGGTGATTAACGGCGGCACCGAGGTCATCGGGCGGGGTCGTATCAACGTGGCCGCTATCACGGGTGTCGCCGACGAAGTGATCGCCTCGGCGCTACCAACGGCTATCGCTCTACGCGGTATGGGAACGAATGTGTCGTCGGTCCCCACGCGTGAGCGCCCTGCTACCTGCTTTATCACCGGCTCGGGTGCTCAGCGCCTCATGGTCACGTCAGCAGGCCAGCTCAAGGCCGTGGGGACCGTGACGGGTGGATCGGGCGTCTACATGGACTTGGGGCCGATGAGGTACAACCTCGAATCGTAAAACGGACAATGAGCGTTGTTACCCATAAACCACCCAAAGACCATAGAATCGGGCAACAGGGGGTAAAGATGGCTCTAAGCCCTAACGGGTACACCGTTCTCACCTCATCGCCAGGCGCCCAATACGTGCCGGGCTCTACCGTTCGCCTCACCGTGCTACGGGGAATCCCGGGCGCCATGCTGCTGTATCTGGCCGGCGAGTTCGACCGCCGCGTCGAGGACATCGACCAAGCATTCGGTCACCCCGTCGACGACGGCGCATGGAATAACCGCAACGTCGCGGGAACCATGGTCAAGTCCAACCACGCCAGCGCCTCGGCCATCGACCTGAACTGGAACAAACACCCGCGCGGCAAGCGCGGCACCTTCACCGCTGCCCAAGTGCGCACCATCCGGGAAATCCTCACCGAATGCGGGGGGGTCATTCGCTGGGGCGGTGACTACGTCTCGCCGTCCATCGTCGATGAAATGCACTTTGAGCTGGTCGCTAACGCCTCCGCCGTATCCGCCGCATGGAACCGGCTACAGGAACGCCTAGCCCGCTCCGTTGTGAAAGGGGCCATCATCATGCAACCCAATGTCGTAGACCTGCCGCCCCGGTTCGCGTATCGAAAGAACGCGGCCGGTAACCATGAGCTGATCGACAAAACCGCTTTAGTGCGCTTTGTCGGTGAATGGACGGGGACGTCCTTTTTAGGGCCTTTGGTGGGTAGTGTAACGATCTACTCGCATTGGACGATAGACCCACAGACGGCCATCGTGCTACCCGAGATCACCTACCGCGATTCCAAAAGCGGCACTCAACAGTGGGTCCAAAAAGTCCCCCCGGTCAGCCTCTCCCACTACAAAGAGGCCGATTGGGTCCACCTGGAAAACGGCGCGTTCGGGTTCTCCCTCGGCCTCGTCGAAAACGACTTCGACCTATCGGTACCGATCTCGGCGTCAGTGATGTATGCCGTTAAGTCGGCGTGAGATGGTTACCGGTCCCCCTCCTGCCGGGGAGCCACAAACCGCGTGGGAGCGGCTGAAAACGGCCTACGTGATGCGCGCCATGGCGACGGTCATGTCGGGCGGAATGATCCCCGTGGGGGTTATCGGGCTGGCCATGGGTAAAGACTCCTCCCGGGCGTTCAGCGTGATTTCCGGCGGAAGTCTGGTAGCGCACGCCTTCGGCGGATTATTGGCCCTAGGCGGCGTCTTCGTTCTCGTGGGTATCGCTCGCGCGGAAGCGTTCGGCGAAGTCATGGGGCTTAGCCTCATCGCTATGGGCGCCGCCCTATACGCCGGCGGGGTGTACCTCGGTTTAGGTCTCAACGGGCTCATCGCGGGATCGCTAGCCGCGCTCATCTCTTTGGGGGCCGCGTCGCGGGTGTCTTTTCTGCTTCGTCTGGCAAAAATGGCCAAGCAGGCGGACCCCAGACACGGGCGGTAAGCCATGCCCGTACTTCACGCTCTGGCCTTAGCGGCGGAAAACGGCGGCGGGGTCGACAAAACGTGGATGTTGCAAGTCATGGGCGGCATCGTCAGCGTCGGCACCGTGCAGCTCGTCATCTACCTGCTGCGCCGTAAAAGCGATATGAAGGCCCTAGACCGCACCTCGGGCGCGAGCCTGCTTACTGGGGCCAGCGATCACGCGGCGATGCTGCAAGCGCACATAACGCGTTTAGAGACCCGGCTAGATAAGGTCGAGGAAAACCACGCGTTAGAAAAGCAGGAATGGCAGCGGGAACGTAACCGGCTTATCCAACAATTGAACCTAGCTAACGAGGAAATCGTTAGGTTGCAGGGCATCAACGTCCGACAGCAAACCGAGTTGAACATAGCGACCCGGCAGAACCAAGAATTACAGCGCCTGTTAGACCTGGCCAGGGGGTCACGATGAGCTATGAGCAAGTACTAATGATGATCGCGGCGGCGGCCTTTGGGTTAGCCGCTGTCGGGGTGACAGTGCCACGGCTGAATTTGGGATGGTTAGGCGCTGCGGTCGCGGCCGTGGCCGTGGTCGTTTACTGGCACGTCTAGGCTGAAATGCCGGAGCCACCACCCCGGACGATTCAGGCGTCGGGGGCGGTGGCTCCTCTGGTTTTACAGCGCGGCCTTGACCACGGTGCTGTTCGAGTCGACCAGGAAGTTAGCGGCCGCCTCGTAGGCGTCTACGGCGGCTTCTATGGCTTCCTCGGTGGCGTCGGGTTTGCAGCCTCGGGCGGTGGCTTTCAAGCACACGTCGTATAGCTCGGGGTTGGTCTTGCGGAGCTGTCGCGTATTCATGCCGCCCATGTCGTGGCGCCACAGAAGCTCGAATTCGTCTACCAATAGCTGTCGCACCTTTGCGATGAGGAGCGCGCGTTGGTGTGGCGTCAATGTGATGGGTTGGGTCTTGGCCATCGGGTTG
>ERZ777005.4-NODE-4-length-30345-cov-13.879366_pt1 | contig 30345 bp, 55 predicted proteins | sample MGYA00374958_ERZ777005 | MGnify/ENA primary metagenome ERZ777005 (study PRJEB29304, sample SAMN08777409) | plant metagenome | isolation source: Switchgrass | host: Panicum virgatum | place: USA: Austin, Texas | collected 2014-11-04 ... | reverse complement strand
GCTGCTGCTCCGGCGGTCGGCTCCGCGGAGTGGCTCCTCGCGACGCTGCGGACGCAGGACGCCGGGTTCGCGACCGTCTCTGACGAGAAGCTGATCGAGCTTGCCGACAACACGTGCGACTACCGGGAGTCTCATGACGGGGCGACCGGGACGGAGTTGGCGCGCATCGCGCAGCGGTCCGGGTTCACCGCCCACCAGGGCGAGGTCCTCTCGACCACCACATACGTCTACTGCGTCGCGGCGTCCTGACCGGACCTGCACTCAAGGCTCCCGGCTCCCGCCGGGGCTTCCCTTCCTCTCAGGCCCACAGAGGAGACCCAATGAACCGCGTTTGGCCGCCGGATGCGCTCACGCCCCGGCCCGTCTACAGCACGAGAGGAGGAGCGATGACCGCTCCGGCCCCTACCCCCCGCACCCCGGCCGAGGACGCCCGGGAGCGGCTGATCGCCCTCCGCACCCTGCGGGAGCAGCTCGACGAGCAGGCCCAGCAGCTCCGGGAGGAGACCGTCGTCGCGGTGCGTGAGGCGTCAGCGGCCGGGATCGGCCCGATGGAGCTGCACCGCCTGAGCGGGCTCTCCCGACCGACCGTGAACGGCTACCTCACCGCGGAGGTATCCGCGTGACCGGCGGAACGAGGGTGCGCGTCTCGACCGCGGACGTGACGAGCCTGCCGGAGCTGCCTAACGGGCACGACCACGGCGGGGACGGCTACGACTGGATGGACCTCGCGAGCCATCAGACCGGCGGCGCGTGGCGCCCGATCGCGTCCTGGGGAGCGGACGGCTGGGACCTCGGGGACTGGCCCTACGTCGTCGTCATGTATTGCCGCCTGCGGCGGCCGGGTGATGACGGCATGACGTGGGGTCTCGCGGTCTACGTCGAAGGCGACCTCGACGTGCGGGCGTTCACGGACCGGGAGGAGTGGCTCCGAGCTGTTGACGACACCGCGCACTTCTACTGGCGACTCAGCGAGGATGCGCCGGACGGCTTCCCGCTGATCGGCCCCGCGCGGGCGGAGCACTGCGGCCCGATGCGGCGGGAGGAGCCGCTGCGGCCCGTAGAGGTGAGCCAGGAGGATCTTCGGTGGCCCACCTCGACGCAGGGCGTCTGCTGCGAGGGCTGCGGGAGGCTCGTGGACTCCGGGGACGAGCCGGGATGGTTGCAGGATGAGGAGGCGGGCCGGACCTTCGACTCCGCGGCCGGTCCGATCCCGGTCTGCTCTCGTGCCTGCACGGCCCGGCTGTCTTCCGCGAAGGAGGGTGTTAGCGTTGCAGACCGTAGCTGAGAGGTGCGCGCATGAGCGTCCAGAATCGACCGACGACCTACTACCCCGTCGAGGAGCCGAGGGGGCGGCGGACCCGGCCCGAGTGCGAACACGGCACTTGGTGCACCAGGATCACGTGCCACACCGGCCGCTCGGCGTACTGGGCCACATTGGCGATGACGGTCTGGTCAGTCGGGGTAGCCGCTCTCGGGCTCTGGACCGGCGCCATCCACTGGTGACGATGGGTCCGTGCTGGTGTACCTGCACGTGGTGTGCGCGCGGAAGCCACTGCGGAACCCCGCCCTGCCACGCGTAGGACGGCTCTCTGCGTAGGGAGGCCCGCGCCCGGTTAAAGGGTGCGGGCCTCCCTTGGCGTTCGAGATCCCCACGACCTGTCGCTCAGCCGCAGACGTGGGGCCTCCGGAGCGGAAACCCCCCACCTACGGATCACATGGTGACACATCCCGCGGGACCTGCGCGACTCAGGACGCCTTCCCGCGTGTCCGCCCGGCCATGGCGAGGTCGAGGACGTCCCCAATGCGGAAGAGCGGGGAGGCGTCCGGCGTCCAGGTGCGCTCGACCAGCCGCCCGCGGCTGTGCCACTGGTTGATCGTCTTCCGGTTGATCTCCTGCCCGTAGAGTTCGCCGATCCCGGCCGCGATCTCCGCCGCGGTAGCGAGGTGCTCCCGCAGGCTCGCGAGGACCCACTCCCGCCGGTCCGCCGTGCGGTATTCGAGGCCGCACTCCCGGCAGGCCGTGATCCGGGAGCGCGGGAAGCCGTAGAGGTCCTCCCCGCAGTCACACGGCCCCGCGTAGACCTTCGCCGCGCGCCGGTCCACCGTCCGCCAACCGAGCCGCACGGCCTCCCGGATCTCAGTGAGACACGCGGCTGCCGCGGTGAGCTGCCGGACCGTCTCGACGCGGGCGAGGAGCCAGGCCGCGCACGCCACGGCGTCCTCCGCCGGGACGTCGTAGAGCGGGACCTGCCGGGCGACCGCAACGTCCCGACACCACGCGGCGAGGTGCGTGTGCAGGACGTCCGCGACGCGCATCGCCTCCGGCCGGATCGGCAGCGGGATCTCCGCACCGCCTGAGCGCGCCCCGCCGCCCCCGCCGATCCTGTCGAGCCGGGAGCGGGTCGTCTCCAACTCCTCCCAGAGCTGCGGTACCTCCTCAAGGTCGGTCCGCAGGACGTCCGTGCACTCCGAGCAGAGCCGGGCGGAGTCCCCGGTCTTCGCCCCGCAGCCGTAGCAGCACGGCCCGCCTCCGTCCGCGGCGCTCGAGCCCGGATTCCGACGGCGGTCGAGCTGCTCGTGCAGGTGATGACACCCGCCCTCGTAGTTGCACGGGCGCGTCGAGCCATGGCACTCACACGGGCACCGCGTCGCGTAGCGGTCCATCAGGCAGCCCTCCAGGCGTCGTCGAGGAGATCGCGCAGCGCGGCTGCCGCCTGCTGCGGGACGACTCCGTTACCGAGAAGGCGGAGCTGCGCCCGCCGGGAGATCCCGGGGACGTCGGTGACGTGGCCGAGGGGAAGGCCCATCATCCACTCCGCGAAGACGGGATTGAGCCGTTGCCCTCCCCGCGGTCCGGGGATGGTCGGGGAGGGGGCGGCTCGTCCGAAGACGCGCTCCCATCGTCGGACGGCGGGGCCGTACTCACCCCACTCAGGCGCCATGCCGCGTCCGTGAGCGTCGTCCCCGTATGCGCCTTCTGCCCCGGCCTGCGGGCCGTCGCCCGCCGGCTGCCCTTCGCGTCCGTCGCCGTGGTCGTCGGGAGGAGCTTGACCATCGTCGTCAGGAGATCGTCTCCGCCCGCCTCCGGCCGGTCGGTCCGGGAGAAGTCCGGCCCCGCGTCCCCGCTCGACGCGAGGATCGTCGGCAGGAGCCGGACCGCCATCGCCAGCGGCGTCCCTCCCCCGTTGCCGTTGTAGCCCTTCGCCAGCTCCCGGGCCTTCCGCGCCCGGTAGACCTCCGGGCTCTGCCCGTCGTTGAACACCGCCGCGTCCGGGGTCGGCAGGAGCGTCTCCGGCTCCCGCTCCGCAAGGTCGTGGATCGCCTGCGGCAGGCTCGGCCCGCCCTGCCGCGGGAGATCCCTCCCCTTCCCGTCCCGGGCCGCCGGGGTCGGCAGGTGTGGCGAGGATGAAGACGCGGCTGCGGCCGTGCGGAGCCCCGACGTCGGCGGCTCGAACGCTGATCCACTGCGCGTCATACCGGAGCCCGGCCAAGTCACCGAGTACGGCTCCCAGTGCCCGCAGAGGGCTGCGGCGTCCGTCTCCCAGACACCACGGGCAGGGTTCCACGTCGCAATGCGCCTGAGCATTCAGGAGCCCCTTCACGTTCTCGATCACGACGTAGCGCGGGCCGAGCTGCGCGATGGCGTAGGCCATGTGCGTCCAGAGCCCGGAGCGGCTGCCCGGCCGCATCCCGACGCGGCGCCCGGCTGCGGAGAGGTCCTGACACGGGAAGCCGCCCGTGAGGACCTCGACCGGTTCGACAGTCGGCCAGTCCATCGTGGCCACGTCCTCGTAGAGCGGGACGCCCGGCCAGCGGTGCCTCAGGACCCGGCGGGCGTCGGGGTCCACGTCGCAGTGCCACGCGACCCGACCGCCGAGGACCTGCGTGACGGCAAGGTCCAGTCCTCCGTAGCCAGAGAAGAGCGACCCGACCCGGAGTCCGCTCACGACTGGATCTCCCCCCGGGCGAGCTGCCCCGTGTAGCGGATCATCGGGCGCACGGCCCGCCAGTGTGAGGACGTGACGGTCACCCGCGCCTTCGCTCCGTGCGGGAGGCGGTACCAGCGGCGCACGGTCCACCAGACGGCGCCATCGTCAAGCCGCGGATAGATCACGAAGAGGCCGGAGCGTCTACGGCTCGACGTCATAGCTCCCCCCGTGGTCTTCCGCGGCCAGGCACTCGCGGAGGTGGTCATCCGCGCGGCCGAGGAGCGCCTCGACCGCGGCCAGGCAGATCACGGCGCCGACCATGAACGGGGCGGCGCAGACCAGCCTCAGGACGGACGGCTCATCGGGCGGGACCCCCCAGCCGCTCGCCGTCCACGCATCCCGCGTGCGGCGCCTCACGCCGCCCTCCGGAGCCGGATCTCCATGCGCAGCGCCTCCGCCGTGGGCCGGAGCCCGAGGGCGTCGAGGAGCGCCGCGGCGTCCTCCGGGCCGTCTGCGCGGTGCAGGACCGCGAGGACGGTCCGGCGCTGAGCGGTGTAGTCACCGGGGCCGTTGGTGAGGCACTGCTCGATCATGCTCGGCAGGTCACTCACGGCCGACCTGCCCGGCTCACGGAGCCGAGGGGCTCCGGCGGGAGCTTCACCCCGGTCGGCGGGTAGACCTTCTCCGCGTACGCCCACCCGCCGCGCGGGAAGAGCGCGAGGACCTCCGGGGAGCCCTCACCTTCGAGGGGCTCAGGCCCGTAGACGGTGAGGTCCTCATCCGAGGAGTCGAAGACGAATGCCCGCCCGCGCGGGTAGAAGCGCTGCCCGCCGTGCTCGGGCAGCCCGACGGCCACGCCGAGCACGGCGCCCTCCTCCGGGGCGCTCACGACGCGTCCACGAAGACGATGCGGGTCTTCCCGCCGTGACCGTGGATGGCCTCGACGTCGGCGACGGAGTCGTAGACCGCGGTCGAGGCGGTCCCGGTGCGCCAGCGCATCGCGACCGTGCCGTCCGGGAAGCGCACTCCGTCGGCGACGTCCCCGGTCCCGGAGACGCCGGTCTCATCCTCGTCCCGGCGCAGGACGAAGCGCTGCGCGTCGGATGGGACAAGGCCGCCGGTCAGGACGAACGCTGCGGCGGCGAGGGCGTCCTCCAGGAGCGGGTTCTCCCCGGCGGCGGAGAGGGCCTGCACGGCGGCGGCGACGGCCTGGGCTCGGCGGACCGCCTGCGGGCGCAAGAGGTTCGGGATCTGCTCCTGCGCCTGCGCGGTGGGCTGCTCGGTGTTGGTCAGGGTGTGCAGCACGGGTCTTCTCCAAGAGGTAGTGGGGAGACGTCGATCCAGGCGCCCGCGGTCTCATCGGGCTCCGCGATGCGCTTCCGGACGTAGGTCTCCGTGATCTGCCCGTCGTCGAGGTAGACGCGGGCTGTGGTGAGGGCGTCCTCCGTCGAGCGGAGGAGCTTCGAGGAGTCGGGGCGGGTCGTGTGCGGAGGCGTGGGGCGACTGCGCGGGAGGCGCTTCGGGCGGGGCAGCACGAAGACGCAGCGGAGCCGGACCGGCCCCTCGATCGGCGGAGCTCCTTCGAGGACGCGCAGGGCGTTGGTCACGACGTCCGCCCGCCAGCGGGCCACGCCGGTCTTCGAGGACTCGACGGCGACGACCTTCCCGGTGAAGACCCGGGTCCCGCCGTCGCCCTTCCGGTAGATCGCGCGGGCGTGCTTGGAGCCCTGCGGGGAGGGACGGCCTGGGACGAAGAAGCTCAGGGCGCCCGGGGCGGGGAACGGATTGGCCGCGCTCACCCGGCCACCTCCTCCGCTGACGGCCGTTCTGCGGGATCTGGTCCCGCACTGCCGGGGAGGACCTCCTCGACGCTCTCCGGCGATCTGAGCGCCTTTCGCCGGTGCGCTCGGTCGAGCTCCGCCCGGACGAGGGCGAGCCCCCGGCGGCCGACCTCCGGATCGAACGGCGCGCGGTCGTCTTCGCGCGCACGTTCACCAGGGTGAGAGGGACTACTAAGTCCCTCCCCCTGGGAGAGGGGGAGGGAGTCGTGAACGTTCCCAGAACGTTCCGGGGAAGTTCGGGACACCGTTCGCCGTGACTTCGGTCGAAGTTCGGTCGAACGGTTCCGCCTCATCCGGTCTCTGGCCTGCTCTCTTTCCTTCTCGATCTGTGATGCGCTCCGTTGGTAGCCCAACCAGTCGTGGAATCGGTAGCCATCGATTCCTCCGCGTGTTTCGGGGGTCCAAAGCGTGACGCGGCAGAGACGCGCTGCGTACTTACGTCCCTGCGGCCAGGTGTTGACCCAGTAGGCCGGGACCCATCCGTCGGTGAGTTCCCTCATCGCGTAGGCACCGGCCATCGCCCAGATCCCGACGGCCGCCGGACCCGCGGCGCGGAGCTTCGCGTGCTCGGGCGCCGTGTCGTCGATGCGGAAGTCCGGCACGGCTTCACTCCTTCCTGTGTCCGTTGATCCCGATGGCGTGCCGCCCAGGGCCTGAGATGACGTCTGCGGCCTCGACGGCGGAGAGCCCGACCTCCCGGAGGCGGTAGAACTCCTCTTCTCTGCGGAGCCAGGCGAGTCCCTTCTGCGGGTCCTGGTCCCAGGGGATCTGGGCGGCGCAGACGGCGGCCAGCGAGCGGGCGGCGTGCAGGGGTGAGGGGATGAGGCGCTGCGCGTCCTCGAAGGCCGCGAGGACCTCCGCCCCGTCATAGGTCCTGACGCCGCCCGCCAGCCGGAGCGCGGGCCCGACGAGACGGTCCGTGAGGGCGTCACCCGTCAGGCCCTCACTCATCGCAGGGCCGTGGGTGCGGTGCCGAAGTAGACGGGGGTCTCCTCGGGCAGGCCCGTCTTCACCTGCGACGTGAGGGCCTCGAAGGCGGACTCCTGCACCTCATCGGGCCGGTGCAGGACGTAGCCGATGGCGAGGTTGCCCTCCCGGATGCGGTAGCGGAGCCGGGCGATGACCTTGACCGGGGAGAGGCCGAGGTAGGGGGCGAGGCTGACGGTGAAGACCGACGGGATCTCGATGTTCCCGCGGGCTCCGGCGGAGGCGGTGGTCTCCTCCTGGTAGCGGAGCTGCACGTCCCCGGACTGGAGTCGGGTGCCCTTGGAGAAGCTCACCGACCGGTGCGCCTGGAAGGTGGTGGCGATCTCCAGCATGTCCGCCGCGGAGGGCTCGACGATCGCCGCGTAGTGCTCCTCCAGGAACTCCGCGAAGACCTCGCTGCTGCCGAGCTTCCCGGACCGCTCGATCCAGGCGGCCCAGTCCGGGTCGGTCTGCGGCCGGAAGACGGCGGTGTGGTCACGCCAGCCGGGGACCTGCGGCCCGGCGTGGTCGTTGAACACGGCCGTGATCGCCGACCGCTCCCGGTCGGACCACACCGTGGTGCGGGTGTCGGCGAGGCGGGTGACGTAGGCGGCGAAGGAGGAGGCGTCGGTGAACCGCGCGGAGCCGCGCACGGTCCGCGGGTCCTCGCGGAGGTGCTCCAGGTTGAGGACGTCGAGGACCTCGTCATCGCGGCGGAGCCGGACGATGAGCCCGCAGTCGAGGTGCTCGACCGGGATGGCGCCGGCGGCCTCGACGCGACGGCCGAGGTCGGCGATGACGGCGGCCTCGTTCTCCGCGTCGGCGGAGATCAGGGTCCCCGTGGACGGCGTCGCCGCGCTGGCGGCGTTCGGGTAGTAGGTGGCGTTGGGCATGGCTCAGCCGTCCTCTCCGAGACGGTCGAAGGTGAGCTGTCGGGGGTCGTTGCGGACGAGGCGGTAGCGGTCGTCGACGAAGAAGATCGAGGCGGGCCGGTCCAGGGACGGCGTGGAGACCTTGACGTTGTCGGTGACGATGACCGCGTGGTCGGCCTTCGGCTCAGGCGTGATCTTGAGGGTGTAGGTGATCGTGCCGCCCTTGCCGGTCTCCTCGACGGCCTCCAGGAGGTCGCGGAGCTTGCGGCTCAGCTCATCGTGGGTCCGCCCGCGGGCGTGCTCGATGAGGAACGTCGCGAAGGGCTTCACGTCGTCCTCGACCGTCACGTCCGCGGCGGGCTTGCTCTCGGTCATGGGTCCTCTCTTCACTCGGGGCGGGTTGCGGGGGCAGGCGCGATGAGGGCGTAGTCCCGGCGGGATTCACCCGGGCGCGCCCACCGGCCGAAGGAGCCGGAGCAGGGCCGCGCCCCGATGCCGTCCTCCTGCTCGTCCTCGAAGGGCGGGCGCTCGTGGTAGGGCACGGCGGGCACGTAGACGCTGAGCCAGCCGCGCTGACAGCGCGGGCAGGCGGCGCGGATCTGCACGGCCATCAGAACGGCGGTTCGTCGTCGGCGTTGGCGGTCCCGACCGGCGGCGCGGAGGCCCACGGGTCGTCATAGCCGCCGCCCCGGCCAGAGCCGGAGTCCGTCGAGCTCGACCCGCCGGAGCCGCCGCGGGCGACCTTCGCGACCTTCGCCGTGGCGTAGCGCAGGCTCGGGCCGACCTCCTCGACGGCCAGCTCGACCACGGTCCGCCGCTCGCCGTCCTTCGTCTCGAAGGAGCGTTGGAGGAGGCGGCCGTGGACGAGGACGCGGGCTCCGCGGGTGAGGGACTCGGCGACGTTCTCCGCGGGCTGCCGCCACTGCGAGCAGCGCAGGAACAGGGCCTCCCCGTCCTTCCACTCCCCGGTCTGCTTGTCGAAGGTCCGCGGGGTCGAGGCGACGGTGAAGTTCACGACGGCCGCGCCGGACGGGGTGAAGCGCAGCTCCGGGTCGGCGGTGAGGTTGCCGATGACGGTCAGGTAGGTCTCTCCGGCCACGTCAGTGGCTCCTCTCGTGGCGTGCTGCGGTGCGCTGATAGATCCGGCGGAGGTCGGTGAGGTCCCGCTCCGCGTCCAGGGCGCGGGCCTTCCAGCGGTCCCGGTCCTGCGCGAGGGCCTCGTGCGCCTTGAGGCGCCGGATCAGCTCGCCGACGTCGAGTCCGGCGACCTGCGCGGAGCCCGGGGAGGGCATGTCGGGCTTCGGGGTCTTCACGCCGCGGTGCGCGTTGAGGTGCGGGCGGACCTGGTTGACGGTCCCGGTGTAGTCACAGTGCAGGCAGCCGTAGGTCTCCGTGCCGTCTTCGAGGAGTAGGAGGCGGATCTGCCGGTAGAGGACCGGGGTACCGTCCCTGTGGCTGATGTTGGTCGGCGCGGGCTGGTCGGCGATGACCTCGACGCCGTGCACCTGTGCTGCGGTCATGGGGGTTGCCTTCTCAGATGGGTTGTGAGGCGCCGGTCGCGGCCCACTCGGACCGGACGGCGGCGTTGAGGGAGCGGCCGATCTCGATCTGCACGCGCAGGGTGCGGATGCGTTCTAGGCAGGCCCGGCTCTTCGCGGAAGCGAGGTCGTAGGCGAGCAGCTCATCCGCGCAGCGGCGGGTGGCGAACTCCTTCCGCTCTGGCTGCGGGCCGGAGTGCCGCAGGTAGGCGTCCGCGTAGGCGACCTGATAGGCGCTCTTCGCGCGGACGGCCTCCTCGTCTAGGACGCCGATCTCCTCGGTCGCCTCGTCGAGCATCCGGCTCAGCTCTGCGAGGCGGTGTACGACGGAGTTCGGCGTGTAGCCGTTCATGGTGCCGACACCTCGACGTCCCCGGCGAGGGTGCCGAGCAGCTCGCGGAGGTCGAAGCCCCGGCCGAGACAGTCCGCGGCGGTGACCGGCGGGCCGTCGAGCCCGAGGAGCCGGGAGTCATAGACCAGCGCCCACCGCGGGACCCGGGCACCGCGCAGGAGGAAGTCCCGGCCCAGGTCGGTGAAGCGGTACCAGCCGGCCCGGCCGCCGTCCTCCCGGACCTCCTCCAGTTCGGTGAGCAGGCCCCAGTAGCGGAGCTTCGCGTGGTCTCCGGCGAGGTGCCCGATCACGGTCGGCAGGTGGAAGGGCTGCACGGGTTCCGCGTGGAGCATGGTCACGAGGCCGCGGACCATCGGGGAGGTGATGCTGCGTCGGTAGATCCGGGCGAACTGTCCGCAGCACGGGCAGTGGGTTCCTTCGAGGCGGATCTCTCGGCGGACGTGGTCACGTGCCTCGCCAAGGGTGCGCAGGTTCGTCCAGCCGGTCACGATGCCCGCTCCTGCGCCCGGGCCGACTCGGTGAGCTTGATCTCCTTCGCGCGGGCGACGATGAGGTCCCCGAGGACGGTCGGGGCTCCGGCCGCGTCGGTGACGGGGGCGTTCATGAGTCCGGTCGCCTGCACGACGTCGCGGAGCTGCCGCAGGTCCTCGAAGCTCGTCGCCGCGTCGAGGGCCTGCGCCCGGTAGGCGAGCGGGCCGGGGACGTCCTCCCCGTCGGCGAGCCAGTCGGCGATGGTGGCGCCTAGCTCCTCCCCCGGCATGGTCAGCACGGCGCCGGAGAGCATCGGGACGCGGGTCTTGGAGACGGTCAGCGTGTGCTCGTGGTCGAGGTCGGCCACGACATCGAACTCGTACTCCAGCCCGTCGCGCTGCTGCGGCTTGAGCCCGACCTTCACGGGCTTCTTCTTCCCGCGCTCGTCCTCCTGGAGGACGTACTCGGTCTTCACCCGCAGGGTCGCGATGATGTGACCCGGGTAGCCGACGATCGCCTCCAGCATCCGGCGCTCGACCGGGGCCATCTCCTTCCATCCGGAGTTGTAGGAGCTGCCGGAGCGCGACGCGGAGGTCTTCCGGTCGACCTGCTCCAGCATCCCGTCCACGCCCATCCAGTAGTGCGACCAGGAGTCGATGAGGACGGCCGGGTAGCCCGCGCCGCAGGCGGCGCCGAGGGCCTCGACCAGCGAGGACGGGTCGAAGCTCTGCGGGGCGAAGGAGTCAAACTCCCACCCGGGGAGCAGGCCCACGTACTTCGAGGCGGACCCGCGCTCGGTGTCGATGACGGCGAGGCGGCCCTTCTCCTGAGCGGCGAGGTAGCAGCCGATGGCGAGGCCGAGGTAGGTCTTCCCGGAGCCGGAGGGTCCGGCCAGGGCGATGCGCGCCTTCGCGGCGCTGCGGGTGGCAGGAGCGAACGTGACGCTCACGCGATCCTCCTTCGGAGCAGGAGTTGGGGCAGATTCATCGGCCCGCAGTGCGGGCACGGGAAGACGTCCCATCGGGCGTCCGGGTCATCGGCCGCGCGAAGGCGGACCTGCCCGGCGCCGGAGCAGACGTCACAGAACCGCGGCAGGGACGCGACGACGGTGTAGGCGCGGTGCCGCGTGCCCGTCCGGCCGCTCACGTCGCCCGATCCGTGGGCTCGAGCGCGAGGTCTCGGAAGGTGAGGCCCTCGGTGCGTAGGAGGGCCTCGATCTGCGCGCGGCCCTCCTCGGTCGGCGTGGTCCGGAAGGCCGCGGAGCCGGGGACGCCCTCGATCCCGGGGACGACGGTCCCGTCGGGCAGCACGGCGACGCCGTGCCGCTTCGCGGAGTCGGTGAGCCGCCGGAGATAGGCGGGCCGCACGGAGCGGACGATCTCCTCCGGGGCGTGCTCCTGCACCCACGTCAGGAGCGCCTTCTCATCGGTGACGACGCCGCGGGTGGAGACCTTCGTGCGAGCGACGTCCCCGACGACGGTCCCGTCCGGGAGCTGCGCGGTGACCTTCTCATTCGGCAGGAGCAGGCTCTCCAACTCCGCGCGCAGGTGCCCGGCGATGCGGTCGAGCTGCTCCGCAGCGACCTTGGCCACGATCGCCCGTCCGGCGGTGACGCGCGGGTCTTCGTTCAGCGGCGCGCTCACCGCCCGTCCTCCTTGTAGGTGCGGACGGGGATGCCCGCGCGCTGCGCAGCTCCGGCGCAGTGCATGGCGCCGGCGGACTCCCGGCGGATGAAGGCGAGGCAGAGGTCCGCGCCCGACTTGACCATCTCGACGTTGCGGATCGCCCCGGCCCGGTTGCCGTGCTGCCGCCAGTCCGCGGGATGCCGCTCCGTCGGGAGGCCGCGCTGCTCCCAGAAGACGGCGGCCATCGAGTCCGCGCCGCGGGCCGCGCCGTGGATGAGGACGGGCTGATCGGCCGCGGAGATCAGCCCGGCGTCGGTCCACTCGCCGAGGACCTCGCGGAGCGCGCGATGGATCGTCTCCGGGTTCTCCCACGTGCGGGAGCCGGTCATGAGGAGCCTCATGCCCGGCCCTCCTGCACCGCCGCGGCCTGGCGCAGCTCCGAACGCCCGGCCGTGATCTCCAGGAGGCGACCGAGCACCGCGACGGCGAGCTGGCAGTCCCCCATCGCCGTGTGCCGCTCCTGCTCCGGCACTTCGACGTCTAGGCGCCGGGCGAGTGCGTCCGCGCCGGGCAGGTGCGCCGGGTCGAGTCCCAGCACGCCGGCGCCGTAGGCGGAGAGGTCCAGCAGCCGGTAATGCCAGGGCTGCACCGGCAGCCCGGCGCGGCGGAAGAGGACCCCGAGCATGGCCGCGTCGAAGGCCGGGTTGAACCCGGCGAGGACGTTCCCGCGCAGGCTGATGTGCAGCGCCTCCGCGGCCGAGAACCGGTCATCCCAGGGCTTGCCGCGCAGGCGCTCCTCGTAGCGGTTGATCCGCAGGGACTCCGGATCAGAGAACGCGAGGGAGTGCGGAGGGATGAAGGAGCCCGCCCCGTACCCGCGGAATCGAAGCCAGGCCACCTCGACCGGCTCATGCCGGTCCGGGTCGAGGCCGTCGGCCTCCGTGTCCACGACGATGATCGAGCGCTCCGCGGCGTCGGAGCCGGTCACGGGATCGCCCGCAGGAGGAGGAGGGCGCCGAGGACCACCAGGGTCCCGAGGAGGGCGCCCAGCAGGACGTAGACGGCCGTGATGCGAGGCTCCGGGCGGTTTCCGGGCATGACGAGTAGACCTCTCTCCGGCAGAGCCGGGAAGGCGACAGGGGGGTGGGGTTGCAGCGGGTTGAAGGGGCGGCCCCGAGGGCACCTATCGGTCCCGGTCCCCGGGGCCGCCCGTGCGGCGGGCGCCGTGCGTCGAGCGCTGCGGGGCTCGACGCGGCTGCCGTACTACGCCGCGTTCTGCGCGGGCCGCGTCCGGGCCCGAGGTCGTGCGGGCTTGCGGCTGCGGGCCTTCGCGGCTCGCTCCTTCGCCGCCGCGGCGCGCTGCCGCTGCCAGTAGTCCCGGATCTCCTCGACCGGGATGAACGCGCGGGAGCCGATCTTCACCTTCGCGAGGTGACCCTCCCGCAGGAGGCGGTAGAGCGTGGCCCGGCTGACGCCGAGGACGTCGATCGCCTCGTCGTAGGTGAGCTGTGACTTCCGGCGCTCCGCGCGGAGCCGCGCGATGTGCTGGTCCCGGTCCTCAGCCGGGGGTGCGTCCTCCTCCGTGCTCACGGGGGATTCCCTTCTCTGGGGGGTCGAGGAGCGGGGAGCCCCCCTCGACCGCGTGCGGTTTCGCGTGCTCCGGAGACGGCGGCCTCGCGCGTGGGCCATCACTGAGAGTTGATCCGCCGTCGCTGAGAGCGACACGGGACGAACCTACACCGGAGCGTGTCGCTGCGGCAAAACATCCCGCAAAGTCGATACCATGTGAGACCGCATGAGACCCTTACGCACGAACGCAGCACGTCAGAGACTGACGGGCTTCGGGTCAGGGGCCACCCGGCCAGGAGGAGGAACGGATGCCCGCGAGGGAGTTGTCCCGGCTGATCGAGCGCCTACACCCGGGCGTAGCAGTGCGAAGGCTGGAGGAGGACGCCGGGCTGCCCACCGACCGGATACAGCACTGGCTCAAGCCCGGGACCGCCGTCAACCGCATCCCGCCGCCGGAGGCGATCTTCGACATCGCCCGCGCCCTGAGCTGTACGGCGACGGAAGTCGCTCATGCGTTCAACGACTCCCTACCGCGACCGCTGCCGCTTCGGGACCTACCTCCGGATGAGCAGCTGCTCCTCGACCGCTTCCGTCAGCTCAGCACGCATGACCGGGCCTCGCTACTCGCAATCGCCCAGACACTCGTAGCGTCGAGCCCGACCGCGGAGGAGGCGCCGCGGCGTCGAGGGAGCAGGAGCGCATGACCGGGGGAACCCCGTGGGAAGGCGACGTGCGGGTTGACGTGTACCGCTCGGGCATCGGCCAGCCATGCACCGTCCGGATGACCCACATCCCGACCGGGATCACCGTCACCCGTCAGGACCGGCATGAGGCGGTAGCGCGCGCGAGAGCCACGTCGGCGTTGCTGGCGAAGACCCAGGACGACCTTCCCCCAGCGCAGGTGACGTTGGCCCGGAGCCAGGGACACCTTCGCTACGGCCAGCAGACCCTTCGCGTCGCCCAGGCGGCGCTTCACCCGACAGAGGATGACCTGGACCGCACCCAGGGCTACCTCTGTCAGGCCCAGGGAGCCCTACTCCTCACGAAGGAGTGGCTGGGTCAGACCCAGGGTCTCCTCACCGCAGACCAGGACGACCTTCTCCGAATGGAGGGTCGGCTAGCCCTCTGCCAGTCTGCCCTTCACAGCGCCCAGGGCACCCTGGTCCGCTCCCAGCAGCGCCTGATCCCAGCCCAGGCCCTCCTGGCTATCGGCCAGCATGACCTGCCTGAGGCGGCCCTCATCACGACCCAGGTAGACCTCACGAAGGCAGACCTGGACAGCGTCCAGGAGACCCTCACCTCGACCGCGGCAACCGTCGAGAAGATGATCTCCGACCTCATCCGAAGTTGATCTCCGCAGCCCTGTTCCAAGATCCACTCGTCCAAGATCCGGATGATCTTGGAACGGAAGAAGTTGATCTCCGAAGATCAACTAACACCGTTTCGGGGCAGAAGTGGATCATGCCCTACAGCCGCTTTGGCCCCTGCGACGGTCTCAGGCGGTCTCACCCGCGAATCGGGTCCGGTTACCCATAGGTCGCTCTGATCGTCGCTCAGCGGCTGTAGGCATGATCCACTCTTCCGTGAGTCGACCCTTCCAGCCCGCTCGACCGCGAACGCAGAACGGCCCCGGCGAGGACGCGGTAGAGCGTCCCGGCCGGGGCCGATGTGCGGTGCGGAGCTACGCGGTGCGGGCCTCCTTCCCGCCCTCGATCACCCGGAGTGCGGGCGCCGGACGCGCGGAGTCCATCGCCGTGCGCATCTCCTCCGCGGAGACCGTCGGCATGTAGACCTGCGTCGAGGCGATCGAGGCGTGCCGCATGACGGCCTGCACGACGTGGGTGGGCGCGCCGGAGCGGGCGAGCGCGTGCCCGCAGCCGTGTCGCAGGTCATGCCAGCGCGGATGCGGGTCCGGGACGCCGGCCCGGATGAGCGCCCGCTTCCAGTTCGCCTTGATCCGCTCCGGATGCACGGGCACGAGCGGGAGGTCCTTCAACGGGCGACTCCCGGCGTACTGCCAGCGCCGGAAGACCTCATCGGTCCGGGCTCCCGGGAAGTTCGCCGCGTGCTCGCGGAGCTCCTCGACGGTCCGGGTGGAGAGTGGGATGGTGAGGATCTGCCCGTTCTTGGGGTACGCCTTCCGGCCGCGGTCGCGCCGGATGACGTCCTTCACGGTCACGAAGCCCGCGTCGAGGTCGACCGCCCACCATTGCAACCCGCTGATCTCCCCGACGCGCAGCCCGGAGTCATAGCTCAGGAGCACCGCAGGCCGCAGCCACTCCGGACACTGGGCCTTCACCCGCAGCATGGTCTCCTCGTCTATGGACCGCTCGACCGGCTGCCGGCGGCTCTTCCCCCACTTGACGCCGGTCATCGGGTCACCGGTCACGAGCCCCTCCCGCAGCGCCTCCCGGAAGACGCCGCGCAGCACCGTGATCCGGGCCTGACGGGTCGCGGCGCCGAGTCCGGCGTCCTGCAACTCCGCGAGGTGCGCGCGGATCATGTGGGTGTCCAACTGGTCGATGTAGACGTTCGGCCAGCGCCGTCCGAGGGAGCGGGCGTGTGACTGGTAGTTCTTCCGGGTCGCCCACTCCGCGCCGTAGCCCGTCGCCCAGGAGAGCGCGTAGTCCGCGAAGAGGACCCGGGGCCGGTTGCGCCGGACCGGGGTCCCGGCATCCCGGTAGATGCCGTCGAGGTGACCCTCCTCAGCCCTCACGTAGGCCATCGCCTCGTCGTAGGCGTGCGGGCCGGAGAAGGTCTTCGTCCGGCCCTTCCGGCGCTGTGCGGCGTTCCAGGGGATCGCGCGGAAGCGGGTCGTTCCGTCCGCGCGCTCGATGGTCTCGATGCTTCCCACGGTTGGGTTCCTCCGTGCTCGTAGGCCCACGCGCGAGGAGGTTCCGCAGAAGGCGCAGCCTAGCGGGTCGAGCGGGTGCCTCGGGAGCCCATGGGAAGTTCCGTTCCCACGCCCCCGTTCCCACGTCGGTCGCACAGCCTCTGACCTGCGGGAACACGCGCTTACTCGCCAGGCCACCTAAGTGCAGAAGAACCTATCCGCACGCTGTGTGACCAGCGGTTATTCCGTTCCCATGCTCTCACCTGCGGCTCTAAGTCTCCAGGGGTCCCAGAAAGTCTCACCGCGTAGTCGCTCGGTGCGGTGAAATCCCACGCTCTTCCCACGCCGTTCCCACGGGAACCACTCCCCGGGGGCTGGTCCCGGAAACGCAGAGAAGCCCCCCTCCGCGGGGCTGACCGCAGAGGGGGGCTTCCTGTTCCGGGATCCTACGGAGGGGACCGGTCCCGGACGTCTCAGGGGAGGGTCGGGCCGAAGAGGAGCCGCCGCCCGTACATCCTCGCCAGTCGCTCGACCTCCGCCCCGGACATGTGCTCTTCGAGCTGAGCCCGCTCAGCCCCGGTCGGGAGCACGATCTCCGGGACGTCTCCGGCGTCACGGCGCCGCCGGACGTAGAGCTGCGCGCAGCGCTCGCAGTGCGGCCGGATCACCGGGTCGGCCGCCTCGACACGGCGCGACCACGGCACGGACACCCAGATCGGGCAGTCGCAGGCCGAGCAGCGGAGCTGCACGGAGGGGACGACGGGCTTCGCCCCGGAGTGCACCGCGAGGCAGCTCAGGACGCCGGGGCCGGGCAGGTCGTCCATCACTGCCTCCGGTGGTGGGTGCAAGCCGGGAGGTGCCTGGGTAGCACCGTGGTACAGCCCGGCGCCGGGCACCCGTGGTTCCAGTACGAGTAGCTGAGCTGGGGGTCCGCCTCAGGCTCGGACTCCGGCACGGCTGCAAGAGGGCGCCGTTTCTCTAGCGGGGGCGTGGCGGTCAGGCGCGTAGCCCTACGCGGCATGGCGCTAGGCGTGGTGACCATCAGCCCGCCTCCTGGCGCGGCCCCGGGACTACGACCCGGCCCCGCCGCGGCGGCTCGGTCCGGCGGGCCTCGATCACGAGGGCCGCGATTGCGGCCCACGACAGCAGCACCGAGACCCCCAGCACGGTCAGGCCGATCCCTAGCAGTACGCCGATCACGGGCGCTTCCTCTTCCGCTTCGACTTCCGGCCGCGGGCTCCGGGACGCTCGCAGCCGCGGACCCACCGCGCGCCGATCCGGCGGTAGCGGCAGAAGCGGGTGATCTCAGAGAGGTTCCACTTCGAGCCGTCGAGGAGCGTGATCTCCCCGTCCGGCCCGGCGTGGGCGATCCCGCCCTCCGTGAACAGGGAGATGAGGCCGCCGCAATGCGTGCACTTGGCTCCGGTGAGGAGCCGCTGCGCGAGCCCGTTCACCGCCTCCTCCGCGGAGCGGTGCCCCTCGCTGCTGAGCTTCGTCCCGCGGTAGAGCGCGGTCGCCCACCACCCGGCCTGCTCGACCGGCACGCCCTCGTGGAGGTAGCCGAACTCCAAGCTCCGGGCGCCGGTCCGGCCGATCATGTCCACGCCCGCGCGAAGGGCGTCCTCGTCGAGGTCCGGCGCGCTCATCGGGTCTGCTCCCCGATGACTCGGGAGACCTCCTCGATCGCCTCCCGCCACTTCTGCGCCATATCCACGGGCTCGATCGCGACCTCGACCAGCGCACCGCGCAGGTCCGCCGGGATCGTGTCCGGGAAGCGGAAGTAGACCGTGGCGTAGGTCGAGTCGAAGGAGTCGTCCGCGTCGCGGAGGTAGAGCGGATGCTGCGGCAGGTCCTCCATCACGCAGCCGGAGCACTCCCCGCAGTGGGGCACCTCATCCGCGCAGGAGCGGTCCCGGTTGCCGCCGCCGTTGCGGGTGTAGACGGCGATGCGGAGCCCGTCGGTCGGGTCCTGCTCGATCCAGGCGTCCCGGAAGCGGCCCACGCGGAGCGGCTGCCCCTCCTCGTAGGCGAGGAAGCTCAGGAGGATCTGTCCCCGCGCTGCCTGATGTCCGTCACCTAGCGCTAGGTCGTACATGCTCATCGCTGCCGTCCTCCCCTCTTCTCCTCGTCGTACGCCCGCTCGACGCCGTCGATCACGGCGGCCTCCGCCTCCTCGACGGCCTCCCGGAACGTCGGCAGCGGCTCGGCCTGCACTCGCCGCAGGACCTCCTTCGCCCGGTCCCGGACGGTGCCGGGGAAGCCGGTGCACTCACAGACGCCGTAGACGTGCCCGACGGTCTGGGCGAGCAGGCACTCCCGGTGCACGGCCACGAGGCTGCCGGCCTGCCCGGTCCGGTCCGGTCCGGAGAGCCCGATGAGGTAGTCCGGATCGATCTCGCCGATGTAGGGCATCACGATCCCCTGATCGTCCTCACCGAAGTAGTCCCGGCAGTAGGTGCACCGTGCGTAGGTCGGGACCTCCGGGAGGAAGGTGGCCTCCTCACAGACCGGCGCGTCCCACGGCCGTCCGAAGAGCATCATTCCGCCCCGCCTTCCCGTGCGGGACGGGTCTCCCGATCGCTCTGCGGCTGTTCTGCGAGGCGCTGAGCGTCGTTCTCCCGGCCGGTCCAGGCATGGCAGGCCCCGCAGTAGCCCTCGGCGACGTCGAGCGGGTGCGTGGAGATCCGGCCGCAGCGCGGGCAGGTGAACCTCTCACCGGCAGGCGCCCAGGACTGCGGGTCCCCGCCGAGGAGGGACATGGCGACCCGGACGAGGGCGCGCTGATCCTCGTCCGGGAGCGTGCGGTAGAGGCGGAGCAGTCGCTCCTCCTGCGTCTCGGTGGTCACCGCCCGGCCTTCCGGAAGGCCCGGGGCGGGACCGGGATCGGGTTGGACCGGCAGACCGCGGTCATGCGGACGAGCCCGTGGGTGAGGGCGCCGACGATGCCGGACTCAGAGGAGTCGGGCTTCACCGCCCGGATGCTCACCCGCGCCCGCGGGCGCCGCTCACGGGAGGCCACCCAGATCACGCCGTCACGGGCGGAGAAGACGACGAGGCGGGCCTCGGTGCGGTCCTCCCGCTCACTCGGCGGAGTGGGGTCCTGCTCTCCGTTCTCATCCTCCCGGTAGGTCGCCATGAAGACCTCCGTGGCGATGCCGTAGCCGACGGAGGTCGCCGCCCACTGCTCGAAGTAGCCGGGGGCGAAGTCCTGCACGACCCCGGCGTCGGAGAGGGACCTGCCCATCTCCATCACCTCGGCCAGGCGGACCATGCACTCACCGATCCCGACGTGCGGGTTGTGCTCGGCGAGCATGTGCAGGGTCTCGGTCAGGACGGACGGCTCGACGCGGCTGCCTCCGGTCTGCGGGTCGGTGTAGAGCTGGAAGAGCTGCGGCCGGGCGAAGAGGCCGTCCCATCCGGCCTTGGCCATCGCGCTCTGCGTGCGCGCGAGGGCGTCCCGGATCTGCCGAGAGGTGCGATCGGTGCGGAGTAGATGGGCGGTGAACTCCTCGTCGCCGACGTGGGCGGCGGGGTCCTCTTGGGGTGTCATCACGGGTGGGCCTTCCGTGTAGGTGGGTTGGTGCGGGATGACGTTACGGCCGCGTCGCGGGCTCCGGGCGCAGTGCACGACGGGCGCGGTCACGCAGGCGGTCAGCGGCCAGCAGGACCGGCAGGACCGTCCAGAGGCTGACGACGTAGGCCAGGATCAGGATGAGGTCGACGCAGGAGCGGAGGTCCGGGCGACGCCTATCCGTCACGGTCTTCTCGATCCCCACTGATCCTCCGATCATCGTTGGGTAGGAAGCGGCCGGGTGGCAGGAGCACGAACCGCAGGCTCGCCAGGAAGGTGCCCCGGTAGAAGCGCAGCGGCGGCCACGTCCCGGTCCTGCGGGAGTAGAGCCACCCGCTCCATGCGGAACCGATGGCGATCCCGACGGTGACGTTGACCGGTAGAACCAGCACCGCCCACACGCCGAGGAGGTCGTTCGCCACCAGGGTGATCCCGGCACCGGTCGATGCCGCTAGCGCCATCATCACGGCGGCGGAGGTCCAGTAGGTCCGGGTCGAGAGCGGCCTCATGCGGTGAACCCCCCGGGCGGGATGCGGCTGACCCCGGTGACCTCTTGGCTCAGGGCCTCGATCTGCCGTAGGTGCCGGAAGAGCTGCGCGCGGGTGATGGTGCCGTCCGGGATGCATCCGTGGTCGCACATCATCGGTTGGGTGTGCGCCGGGTTGAGGAGGTCGGAGTCGTAGACCATGCCGAAGGCCCGGCAGATCAGCGGCCGGACGTCATAGACGGTGCAGGTGTTGAGCGGCCCGAGCATCGGGCAGCGCGGGATCTCTCCGCGCCGGAACGCCTCACGGCCCTCCTCGAAGGTGGGCAGCTCGACCCCGGGTCGAGCCTCCCGCATCCGCTCCCGCTCTAGTTCGGAGGCGTCTACGGAGGTGCAGGTGTCATGGCAGAGCCCTTTGCACTCCAGCGGCGGGAGCTGCGCGTAGAGCGCGTCGAGCTGTCGGATCGCCTCCTGTCGTCGTCGTCGCGCGTCGAGCTCGACGCGTCCCCCGCGGCGCTCGAGCCCGGTTTTCCGGCGCAGCTTCGCCGTCCTGCCGCTCACCCCTGCCCCCTCTGCTGATCCTGGCGGTGCTGCTCGGCGAGGGCGTCCCAGTACTCGCGATCCTTGGCCTCCTCGCAGGCCCCCGGGTGCAGCGGGGCCTCGAAGGCGACCTCGACGAAGCGGGTCGGTTGTCCGCAGTGCCAGCACGGACGCCGAGGCCCGACGATGAAGCGCCCGGAGCGCTCGACGGCGCGCAGGAGCAGCGCCTCGCGAAGGGTCCGGACGAACTCCGCGGGCCTCACTCCGCCCGCTCGTAGACGTGCAAGTGGTCACGGATGCCCGCCCAGCGGGGAATGGCGATGTCGAGCTTCGGGAGGTAGAGCTGCGTTGCCGCGTTGGCGGTGCGGCAGTGCGCGCAGGGGTCCTCGTCTCCGCCGTGCCAGCAGTAGGACTGCTCGCCGTCCAGGACGGTGTGCAGGAGATTGTCTCCGGTGCAGCCGCCCTGCCCTTCGCCGATGTAGATGACGGTCCGGCCGCCTGCGGCGTGATAGAGCTGCACGGCCTCCGCCGCCCACCGCTGGTCGTAGGACGGCCAGCAGAGGAAGAGGGTCCGGTCCGGGTGCAGCCCCGCGCGGGTGTGGTCGCCCTCATAGACGCCGGTCCAGGCGTGGCCGTGGTGCCACCCGTTGCCCTCCGCGGTGTGTCCGGGCGGGTCGGGGTCGAACGGGAGGACGTCCACGCCGCGGTGCTCTAGCTCCATCGCCCAGTAGCCGGCTCCGGCGCCGATCTCGATCACGCCCTCCGGTGAGTGGTTCCGGATCACGTCGAGGGCGGCTACATCCGGGACGGCCCAGGCGTAGCGCGGACAGAGGCCGTGCACGCTCTCCGTCAGACTGCGGCAGGACCGGCCGAGACAGACCCGCGAAGGCTCCGGGATGCCGGAGCGGCCCAGGAGGGTGAGCCCCAGGCGGGAGAAGTCGTCGCACTGTGCCTGATGGCGGATCGCGGCGATATAGGCGTCGAGGTACTCCAGCCCCGTTGAGCCGCCGGGCTCACGGGCGCCGTTGCGGGTCTCGTGGATGCGGGCCGCGTCCTCCGGGCTGATCTCAGGCCGATCGGTCCACACGGGCGAGGACCTCCTTCCGCGCCTGCTCGGCCTCCTCCGGATGGTCCCGGCGGAAGCCTGCGGCCTCCGGGTCGGGGCAGTCGGTCATGACGTGTAGGAGGATCGGCGCCAGCGCGTCACCGGGCTCGAAGCCGATGACCGGCACGTGCCAGCCGCAGCGGTGCCCGGCGAAGACGGTCATGCCCGCGCCGATGGCGTCCATCGCGCGCAGTGCGGCAGTGCGGCGGCGCAGATCCAGGGTCCGCCCGGCGAAGACGCCGAGGAGGACGTAGAGCGGGATGCAGACCAGCGCATCCCAGTCCGGCGCGCCGAAGAGGACGGAGAGGGCGATCGTGATGCCGTAGAGGAGCAGGGCACCGCTGAACGCGGAGAGGTAGAGCCCCGCTTTTGCGCGGAGCTGTGATGACTGTCTGATCTTCAATTTGGGTCCTGTCTGATCGGGGTGGGCCTACCCGAGTAGACGGTCTGACGCGCACGCGGCACGCCGCGATCGTCCGTGGGCGCGCGCGGGATCGAACCGCGTCAGAGGGAGGGGGTTGCGCCCTCTGATTCCGGCGACCAGCCGGTCACGCCCTGAGCGGAGGAGGTTACCCGGTGTGCCGAATGGCCTCCTCCGCCGTACTGCTAGGAGCGCTACCCGGTGCGCTGAGCGGGCACCTCGGAGTCGCCGGCCTGCGCGGCGGCCGGGCCGATCAGGTCGGCGACCGCTGCGGCCGGGATGCGGTACGCCCCGCGGGTCGAGCTGCCGATGCGCAGGGCGGGCAGATCACCGCGCTCGATCATCCGGACGATAGTCATGTAGGAGACGCGGAAGAAGCCCGCGACCTCCTTCGCCGTATAGAAGCTGCCGTCCGGCAGCGTGGCGGCCATCATGCGCTCCGGCGCAGTGTCACGGCGCCCGGTGAGCGCCGGGTGCCCTGCCACTGCTCGGCCGCCTGCGCGAAGACGTCCAGGAGTGCGGAGCAGCCGCGCCGGGAGGTCAGCGCGTAGAGCGCGTCCATCGGGCCGCCGCGGATCGCCCCTAGCTCCGCGAGCAGGAGGCGGGCTGCGGCGACGTCGGCGAAGGCCCGATCCTCGACCGCGATCCCCTCCCGCTGGAGGAGGTGGGTCAGCTCCCCGCCGGAGTGGGCACCGCCGATGCGGAGCAGCTCATCGGCGTGGCGCCGGACGACGAACCGGATCATGGCGAGGACGCGCTCCGCGGCCTGCACCGCGGGCGGGTCATCGTGCATGACGTGTCGCTGCACCTCGGCGAGGGCGGCGTCCCGGCCGATCCAGTCCCGCGGGTCCTGCGTGACGGAGACGAAGCGCTCGATGACGGCGGCGGTCATCGCCTCCTCCACCTCGGGCAGCGGCAGGGCGGGTGTGTCGAGGCGCTCAGGCACGGGCACCTCCGCGGATCCAGTCCTCCACCGTCGGCTCTACGTCGAGGGCGACCGGGAGGACCTGCGTCGCCGCGCGGATCGTCATGCCGGTCTGGACGCGCGTGCCGGCGGGAAGGTCGGCGCCGATGAACCAGCGCGCTCCGGGGCCTGCGCCCTCATCCAGTCGCCAGTGCACGGGCAGCTCCGTCCCGTTGGGGTAGCAGAGCCGGACCTCTCGGAGCGAACGGATCTGTACCTGCGGGCCACCGCGGATGACGCGCAGGGTGGGCCTTCCCTGCGGCGTGATCGGGGCGGTGATCTCCGTGGACGGCTTGGACTCAGGCAGCACACGCAGGAGCGCACGGGTGGTCGGTTCCTGGTCCTCCTCCTTCTCGGTCGGCGCGCGGTGCGTGAGGAGCGGGTGGGCCTCCTGCTCCCCGCGCGGGCGCGGGTCCTGCTCGGTCGATGGTTGCGGCGGGCTCACCGGATGACCCGGGGAGCCGCCGAGGAGCCGGTCACGCCATGAAGCGGCCGGTCGCCTGTGACGACCCATGATCTTCACTTGTCCCCTCTGCTGGTGGGTGCGCGAGAAGCTACGGGTGTCACGGCATGTGCCGGAAGTCTCACGCTCAGCGTGGCGTGACCTTCCGCCCATCGGGTGATGGCGACCGCTCGTCGCAAGAGCGCGGCCGTCTCAGCGGCTCTTCTTGCGATCCGTTAACGTAGCCGCGCAGTAGCGCTCCGCTGTCACGGAGTAGTGACCAGCGGATCGCTACTGGACCAGTAACTCCACGACCACAGCAGACAACGGGAGAGGCCCACTCCTGTGACGACTACTGAGTCACACGCAGACAACCCAATAGCACGACGGATGACCTCCGATCCGGTGACGGCCGAGGGGAGGGGCGGCCGTGAAGACTGAGCTGCCGATGCCCTACTCCGACGAGGAGTGGATCGAGGTCTACGGTCACCCGCGCTACCTGATCTCGACATACGGCCGGATCTACTGCCCAGAACGCAGGCAGCTCCTTCGGGACTACATGACCTCCGGGCCGTCGCCGCGGCGGCGGGTGACGCTGCTGGAACCGGGCGGTCCGGGGCCGCGTTCCGCGGCCCTGGCCGTCGAGGTCCTCGCGGCCTTCTCTCCGCAGCGCGGGCGGCCCCGGGGGCACGTCCCGGTCTTCCTCGATGGTGACCCGCAGAACTGCCGCCTCGATAACCTGCGGTGGGTCAGGCTCAACTCTCCGGAGCATCACGAGGCGCTCACCCTGGAGCGGAAGAGAGTCCGGGCGCTAGAACAAGAGAGAGCGCAGGCCGATGAGCAGGCGACGCCGCCGCGGCAGGAGGAGGAGTCCTCCGCCCGGCGGCGTCACCGTTCTCAGCCCGCCATGCCGACGAGGAAGGCCGTCGCGGACTACACCGCTACATCCGTCCGCACCCGACGCAGCGCGCAGGAGCGGGAGGCGATCCGTGAATGGGCGGTGAAGCGTGGCGTGAAGTGCGCCCCGCGTGGACGCATCCCGATCGACGTCCTGCGCGCCTACGACCACGAACACCGCAGGGAGGCTGCTCCCGAGGAACGGGCGAGCGCGTGATAGTTGGCCGCAGGAGGTCTCAGGGAGTAGCGTGCCAGGCTTCATCACCTTCCAGCAGAGGGGGACCCACGTTGCGTGAGGACGGAGACGATGACCGGCCGCCGGACTACGGCCGCTTCCACGACACGGACGGCAGCCACCGAACGGAGCCGCCGCCCGGTGAGGGACTGACGTGGTACCGCGATGCGCGCCTGCACCGTGAGGGGCACGGGACGCTCGGCATGGTCCAGGGGGAGTTCCCGGACCTCTTCGGGACCTGACCCACGAAGGGGGTCCCCGCTAGGACGCCCTCCCCGGGAGGTCGTTACCGCCCGGCAACGTGAAAGATTCACCAGCAGAGGAGATTTTCACGTAGTAGCCGGTCGGGGCCCAACTAACGCCCCGGGGAGGACGCGGGTCGGAATCTAGCATCCGAACCGCACGGAGGCCCCCTGCCGGGTCCCGCAAATCGCGGGCTCGCCAGGGGGCTTTTCCGTGCGCTCAGGGCACTTTCCCCAGCTACTCCGGGAGTGAGGAGCTGCCGTACAGGTTCACCCGTCCAGGATCGGCCGTGGCGCAGCACACAGGCTCACCTAAGAAGGTTCTCAGCCCGCGGTGAGCTGCGCCTGCACCTCCGCAGCGACGACGGCGTCCACGCAGAACAGGACGTGCGCGTCCCGGTCGCCATCGGTGAGGTGGTAGAGGACGGGGACCTGCACGCCGCAGAGCGGGGAGTCCGCCGGGCGTCCGAGTGCGGCCTGCACCCGTGCGGCCACGTCCGCGGAGACCGCGAGCGGCTCCGGGGAGACATCCGGGATGAGGTCGCCGGCATACGCGGCGGCGGGCGCCGCGGCGGCTCCGAGGGCGAGCACCGCTGCCGCGCAGAGCACCGCGGGTCGGGTCAGTCGCATGGTTCTGTCTTCCTCTCCTGTGAGGGGTCGGTTCGGGGTTGCGGCTCAGTACAACGTCGCCCACGGCTTCTGTGTCTGCGCCGTGAATCCGGTGGTGGGGTTCAACGTCGCCGCCGGAGCGGCGGTCCCGGCGCTCGCCCCCGACACCACGGCCAAGGGCGAGCCCGTGCCGCCGTTGAGGAGTGCGGCCTGCCCGGCAGGTGTCGCCGCGAGAACCGGGTAGGTGGTCGGGGCGGTGCCGGTCAAGGTCCACAGCAGCAACACGAAGGCGTCTTGGTCGAGGGTGAACGGCAGGGGCACCTCTAGCTGTCCGGTGCCGGTCAACGTCGGAGAGACGTTGCCCGCGCCGACCCGGGTCCACGACGTTGCCGAGCGCCACGGCGACGTATAGAGCGCTGCGGCGGACGTCCCGCCGACGGCGGCCGTCGTCTTGAACACGCGGAAGCCGGTGAAGCTCGACCCGGCTACGGCTCGGCCGAGCAGGAGCGCGAGCGTCCGGTTGGTCGCCGAGAACGCCCAGGTGGCCACGGCATCGTCCCTGTGACCGTTGGCGAGCAGGTCGAGATAGGTATCGATCTCCCATTCACCGGCCGCGGATACGGTCCTCGCCCGCACTGCGGCGGGCTCGGGGTGCATATGGCCGAGCGGGGCGAACTCGGTTGCCGCGTCTCCCGGCGCGGTCGGCGCTAGCGTGCCGGCGAGCCGGGACATGCCACCCGAGTAGCGGGCTGCACCGTCGGCGCCTCCGATCGGGCCGGGGAGCACGAGTGGGGCGCCGAAGTAGTCCCGAGTGCCGACGTCAATCGAGAACAGTGCGGTCAGGTCGAGGGCGGCGGCCAGTACCGGGGATGAGGCGGTGGGCTTGAAACCTGCCGCGCCGTCCGTCACCGCCGGGTCGGTCAGGGTGGGCATGGAGCCCACTGAGGCGAGTCCCGGGTCCCCGCTGGAGCCCGTGGGCAGTAGCCCGTACGTCTCCTGCTGGGTGGCGGCGCGCCAGGTCGCGAGGGTGTTGTAGCTGCCGCCCCAGGTCCAGAGCAGGGTTCCGGCGTGGTAGCGGTTGCCCTGGAGCAGCGCCACCCGGGGTTCGTAGGCCGAGCCGCCCGATACGACGGCTGAGGTCGTCTGCGTCTGAATGATGTTGTTCCTGATGGTGTTCCCGGTCGACCCGGCCAGGGTCAGCGACAGCACCAGGGCGGGCGGCTTGGTTGCGCCGTTGTCGCGCTGGACCAGCGTGTTGCCGTAGACCTTGTCCCCGACGCACACCTGCCCTAGGCACAGCTCGCCGTAGAAGGTGCCTTTCCTGCAATTCCCCCAGAGCAGATTGAAGCGAACCGTGTTGTTGCTGTGGGTGGTGCCCGAGGCGTCACCCCACAGCAGCACTCCGGCGCCATCATTGTCGTAGGCCAGGCAGTACTGGACAGTCGAGTTGCTCGTGTGAATGTCCAGGTCGAAGCCGTCGCCGTCGGCGCTGCCCCCGGTGCGGTTGGAGTACGCCAGGCTGCGCTGGATGGTGATGCCGGTCGAGTCGTAGGCCCAGATTCCGGCAGGACCTTCGGGCGCGGTGCAGAGCGACCCGTTGCTGTAGGCGGTGCAGCGGTCGATCAGTCCGGTGTCGCATGAGCCGAGCACGATTCCCGAACCGGAGTTCGTGGTGACATTGGCGGCGTCGCCCCGGTTGAGGTATGCCTTCGTGTTCTGGATGGTGACGTTTGTGTGCGCGTAGGTCGGGCCCGTCCAGGTCGGCCCATAGGTGAGCAGCCCCTGATTCTTGTTGTCGTGCAGGTCGCAGCCGTCGATGACGACGTCGGCGAACCCGCCACCGGCTGCGCCGCCGAGGCTCACGCCGTTCTTGAACCCGCGCGCCTCGACGTTGGTCAGCCGCACGAAGGCGGCCCTGCCCGCCGTGCCCTTGTAGATGGCGAGTCCGTCGAAGTCCGTCGGCGTGGTCGGGTTTCCGTGGAGGATGACGTCCTGCACGATGATGGCCGCTCGGGAGTCCACATAGCAGGCCGAATTGCTCGTGTTCGACAGGATGGCCTTGCCGGTGCCGTAGCTCCCGATCGTCAACGGGGCGACGGCGGTACCGCCGTCGCCCGTGTCGATATAGACCATGCCGGTGAATGTGTCACCGCCACGGAAGAGAACGGCATCACCTGCGGCGAAAACGGTCGAGTTGACCTTCCCGATGGTCTGCCAGGGCGTAGCGGTCGACGTGCCGTTGTTCGAGTCCGATCCGGCCGCGGAGACGTAGTACGTGGTCACCGGATTAGGCGACCTTCTGGACCATGATCTCGTAGTCCCCGGCGGTGAGCGCGACGTCGGGGAGCACGGTAAGGCTGTTCACGGAGGTCCGCTCGATCCGGACGCTCACGAAGTCCCAGGGGCTGGCCGTGCGGGCGACCTGGGCGATGACGAACCGTGAGTTGAGGTTGTGCGTGACCACCCACGAGCCGCCCGCGGAGACGGTCGGGTTCGTGGTGGTGTACCCGGTCGCTCCGGCGGCGGCGGCACCTCGGATGACGAAGGTCAGCGCCGTGGTCCCCAAGGTGACCGCGGAGTCGTTGGTCATCACCGCGAAGGCGTCGGCGTTCGTGCCCTCACGGATGATCCAGAACGACCCGAGGACGGCCTCAGTAGAGGAATCGAAGTTGGCCGGGCGGGTCATGGCCGCCGCGGCACCGTTGAAGACCCACGGTCCGTTTTGGGAGGGCGTGGTCTGGCCCATCAGGACGGCGATCTCACCGTTGGCCATCGCGGCGCCGTCGATGTTGGCGCCGGGTGCTGCGATGTTGACGTTGACCGACGTGGCGACGCGGGCGGAGCCCTTCAACGTCAGTCCGGCGGTGAGGTTGCCGACCGCGAGATCGACGTAGTTCTTCGTGGCGCCGTCCTGCGCGGCCGTGGGGTCGGCGAGCGAGGTGAGCCGCTGCCCGTTCATCCCGACCGGGCTGGTCGGCTGGGCCATCTGGTCCAGCCGCGACAGCCGCGTCTGGGTGTCGAAGTCGCTGATCGTGGCGGCGACCTGGGTCCCGGTGTGGTTCGCCCGACTGATCGCGTTCGTGTACGCCGCGTCGAGCTGCCCCTTGGTCGCCGAGTCGGTGGCGGCGGTGCCGTCCTGCTGGTTGACGCCCTTCAACCCGCCGAAGTCGGTGTGAGACAGGGCCTTCGGTCCAGCGGTCATGGTGCCCTCCTGTGAGGCATGGCGAGGTCCCCCGCGTGGCCGGAGCGCCAGGCGGGGCGGTGTGCTGCGCGGGGCCGCTACTCGATGAGTGCGTGACCTGCGGTGGGGGTCTCCATCGACACGCGGAGCAGGTCTGCGCTGACGTGGAGCACGACGAACTGGCCGAACTGGCTGGTCCAGTCCGAGGAGAACAAGGTGACCGCCGCGGGGCGGCGACCTAGGTTGTGCTGGATCTCCCACACCGTCGCGGCGAGGGCCTGGACGTGGTGGTACTGGGTCAGCCGGGCGGTGTTCGGCGCGCTTGGACCGAGGCTCACGACCTGCACCGGGGCGCCCGAGCCGATCTGGACGACCTCGACGCTCATCGGGTCACCGCCTCCCGCACTCGGAAGGCGCCCTCGACGACCCGGTAAGCCTCGCCGTCGTCCTGCGCGACGTGCAGGTCGTAGACGCCTGTGAGGCCGCCGAGGAGCGCGCTCTGCGCCGCAGTCAGCCGCAGCGTGATCCCGACGGTGCTCAGCGGCCCGCCGCCGGAGGGGCCGGGCAGCTCGACCTCCTCGACGTCAGCGACCGCGTCAACGGCCCCGGCGCCCGCACTGCCGAAGGTGATGAGGGCCGTCTCGTCGGCGGCGCGTCGGCGGACCTGCGCGCGCACGGTCCAGCCCGTGATCGGCAGCGCGAGCCCGTCCTCGGTGAGCAGCGCCCAGGTCGGGCTCTGCCAGGTCGCCCCCGCGGGGACGTCGAGGTCCTGCCGGAGCGTCATGCGGCCTCCTTCGAGTCCGGAGTGAGGGGCCGCCCCTGCTCGTCCCGCGGCCGGGCGGTCGGAGTGACCTTCGAGCGGGTGAAGAGGGTCAAGAGGAGCCAGATCAGCCCGGCGACGCCGGAGGCGACAGCGGCGACGGCGGTCGAGTCCAGGGCGACCCACCCGGCCGCGACGGCGGCGGCGAGGACGGCCTGCACGGCGGAGGTCAGCGCGACCGGCTGCGTCGAGGCGAGACCCGGGGAGGCCGTCGAGCTCGACGGCTCCGGGCTCGGGGCGGGTCCGATCGAGGCGGGCTCGGAGACGTCCTCCGGCACGGACACGACGAGGTCCGGGGTCTCTTGGCGGGCCGAAGGCGCCTGGACGTGGTGGCGACCCATCAGGAATCCTCTGCCCCGCAGTCGGGTCGGGCCGGTAGCGGTGTCGCGTCGCGCTGCGCGTCGGCGGCTGCGAGACCGTCGAGGTAGCGCTGAATCGCCCCGCGGTGGTCGTCCCCGGGGGTGATGACCGAGGTCAGGAGATCCCGCTGCGCGGCACGCTCGACGGCTGCCGCGTCTGAGCGCTCCCGCAGCGCCGCGGTGAAGCGCTCGTTGAATCGAGCCTGACAGGCGACCGCCTCCTCCTGCCTGTTGATCGAGACGGCCATGAACGCGACGGAGAGGACCGCGAGGAGCACGACGAGGACGCCGATGACGTGGTCGGTGGTGAGCCACGCCAGGCGACGCCGGGCGGGCCGCTCGGGAGCGGCGGAGGAGGCGGGGGGCACGGAGGTCTCCAGCGGGTTGACGGGGCGCGCCCGGCCGAGGAGGTAGCCGACGATGAGTCCGGCGAGGCCCCAGGTGACGGACGCAAGGGCATAGGCGACGGGGCTCACGAC